>Ga0268386_10000490_pt1 | contig 25175 bp, 26 predicted proteins | sample RVTome_15_FD_200260 | JGI IMG/M metagenome (GOLD analysis project Ga0268386, IMG submission 200260) | Soil microbial communities from uranium-contaminated site in the Upper Colorado River Basin, Wyoming, United States - RVT150D86... ... | reverse complement strand
CAAAGACAAACCCTAGCGGGTTGAAAACCACAAGCGAATGCTCCGCTTCGCTTGAGAGTCATTCCGGCGTTCCGGCGGTCCCGAGCCCGGGACTTGTCCGACAAAGGCTCTTGCGGCACCCCTGCGGACGATCGTTGCCGGCTCGCGTCATACTCCTGCTCCTGCTTCTTTTTACGACGGCGCGTGCCGGGCCCGCCGACTCGCCCCGGCGCGATCAGCCCGACTCATTTGCTGCGGCGCGCCGGATGATGATCGAGCGCGATCTGCGCGGCCGCGGCATTAAGAACCCGAAGGTACTGGCGGCCATGGAGGCGGTGCCGCGTCATCTTTTCGTGCCGGAAAAGTTGCGCCACTCCGCCTACGACGACCGGCCGCTGGCGATCGGCGCGGGCCAGACCATCTCGCAGCCTTACATCGTCGCGTTCATGAGCGAACTGCTGGCGCTCAACCCGTCCGACCAGGTCCTCGAAATCGGCACCGGTTCCGGTTACCAGACGGCGGTCCTGGCTGAGCTGGTCAGGGCCGTATATTCCATCGAGATTGTGCCGGCCCTCCATGATCGAGCCGGAAAGATATTGGATGCGCTGGGCTACAAAAACGTCGAGATTAAGTTGGGCGACGGTTTTTTCGGCTGGGACGAACGCGGGCCTTTCGACGCCATTCTTCTGACCGCGGCGGCACCGAAAATTCCGGAACCGCTGTGGCGTCAACTGCGCGAAAACGGGCGTTTGGTGATGCCGCTGGGCAAGGAAAGGCGGACGCAAAAATTGATCCGCGTGAGGAAATCCGCCGGCAAGAAGATCATGGAAGATTTCAGCGACGTTCTTTTTGTCCCGCTGCGGGGCGCGATTGAGAAGCCTCCTCGTTAGCGTCCCGGCGCGCCGCGCTCTGGAAGCGATAAACCACCTCCCCGGGCCGTACCATGTTCAGCTCCTCGCGCGCGAGCTTTTCAAGATAATCATCGTCGTTGCGGATGCGATGAATGCGCTGGCGCAACGATTCGTTTTCTTTCTGCAAGCGGTAGTTCTGCTCGTCCAGCCGGCTCTTCTCGCCGCGCAGGCGCCACAGATGGAGCGCGCCGCGCTCGCCGATGATGGTGACCAGAGAAATCAAAACCATGAGCGCGCCAAGTAAATAGATCGGCCAGCGCTGCGGCAGAGTTAGGCGTAGAGGCATGGTATGAACACGTAGCAATATAGCACATTTTATGTTTTTGTCTTGTTGGATTGTTCTTTTCGGGGAGCGACGATGAAAATTCAACGGGTGCATGCGCGCGAAGTGTTGGATTCACGGGGATTTCCCACAGTCGAAGTGGAAGTTACGCTGAAAAACGGCTCCATGGGGCGCGCCACGGTGCCGTCGGGCGCCTCCACCGGTGTTCACGAGGCCGTGGAACTGCGCGACGGCGGCAAGCGCTTTCTCGGCAAGGGCGTGGCGCGGGCGGTGGCGCACGTGAACGAAAAAATTGCGCCGCGCCTGCGCGGCAAAGAGGCGCGGGACCAGGCGGCGGTCGACCGGGTCATGCTCGATCTCGACGGCTCGCCGAACAAGGGAAAATTGGGCGCCAATGCGGTTCTCGGCGCTTCGCTTGCGGTTGCCCATGCGCAAGCGCGCGCTCAGGGGCTTTCGCTCTTTCGCTACTTGGGCGGAAGCGCCGCCAGGACGCTGCCCGTGCCCATGCTCAACGTCTTGAACGGCGGCGCCCACGCCGATAACAACGTCGACGTTCAAGAGTTCATGATCGTGCCCTATGGCATGAAGAGTTTTGCCGACGCTCTGCGCGCGGCATCGGAAATTTTTCACACGTTAAAAAAAGTCTTGCACCACCGCGCGCTCTCGACCAGCGTCGGCGACGAAGGCGGCTTTGCGCCGCGGGTCGCAAGCAACGCCGAAGCGATCGAGCTTCTGTTGGAGGCGATCAGCGCCGCCGGCTATAAACCGGCAACGCAGGTCGCGCTGGCGCTTGACGTCGCATCGAGTGAGTTTTACGAAGATGGCGCCTATGTCTTCAAGAAATCCGACCGCCGCAAACGCAGCCGCGAGGAAATGGTGCGTCTTTATGAAGATTGGGTGCGCCAGTATCCGATTCTGTCGATCGAGGACGGCTTCGCCGAAGACGATTGGGAAGGCTGGCGCATGATGACCCAGGCATTGGGCCAAAAGATTCAATTGGTCGGCGACGACTTGTTCGTCACCAACAAAGTCCGTCTGCAGCAGGGCATCGATCAAGGCGTGGCCAATTCGATCCTCGTCAAGGTCAACCAGATCGGCTCGCTCAGCGAGACCCTCGAAACGATGAAGCTCGCCAAAGAGTCGGGATATACGACGGTCATATCGCACCGTTCCGGCGAAACCGAGGACGTGACCATCGCCGACCTGGCGGTCGCGACCCATGCCGGACAGATCAAGACCGGCGCGCCGTGCCGCGGCGAACGCACGGCAAAATATAATCAGCTGCTGCGTATCGAGGAAGAGCTGGGCAAACGCGCCGTCTACGCGGGAAAGAGCGCTTTTCGTGCCAAACGCGGCAAGTGAACGGCAGACGCGCGCAACTCAGGCGGCGTGGGCGGCCAGTCGCAAGCGCGAAACTCTCGATGAGCGAAGCGCCCGCGCCGGCGCCATCGCGCAAAATTTGGCGCGCGCTTATCCCGAGGTCGAGTGCCCGCTTGCGCACACCAATACTTTTGAACTCTTGGTCGCAGTGATTCTCTCGGCGCAATGCACCGATGCGGCGGTCAACAAAATAACTCCCGAGCTTTTCCGCCGCTATCCGACGCCACACGCGCTCAGCCGGGCTTCGACCGCCGAGATCGAGGATCAAATCCGCACGCTTGGTTTATTTCGCGCCAAGGCGAAGGCGCTCAAGCGCTGCGCCCAACAGTTGGTGCAAGAGTTCGATGGGCAGGTGCCGGGGACGATGGAGGAATTGACCCGGCTCGCCGGCGTCGGCCGCAAAACCGCCAACGTGATTCTCGGCCACGCCTTCGACGCACCCGGCATCGCCGTGGACACGCATTGCAAACGGGTCTCGCGTCGTCTCGGACTCACGCGCCAAGTCGACCCGGTGAAGATCGAAAGGGATCTGGCGAAGCTTCTTCCGCCCGCCGAATGGACGGCTTTCTCCCATCGCTTGATTTTGCACGGCCGGCGTATTTGTTATGCGCGCAAGCCCGCCTGCGCGCAGTGCCCGCTCAACGGGCTCTGTCCCTCGCGCGAGAAGACGACATGATTGGACAACTCATTATTAGCCCGATATTATTTCGATGTCGCTCGGGCGATGAGCCCTACAGCCGTGGGCAACGGCTACTGCCTTGATGGCCATCCGCAAACCCACCGATGGTGATGCTTCGTGCGGTCGGGCCCTAGGGCATCTGTACGCTCAGGTGCCCGCGGCTTCCGGTCTCACCGCCCTCGCTCACTGGTTCACGATGCGCAAGTTTTGTCGGTTAGTTGCCCCACACCGCCTGTGCCGTTTGGACCACGAGATCCAGTTTTCTGCGCTGCGCGTCATGCGAAATATTATTGCCGACGATCGAAGAAGCGAAGCCGCACTGCGGGCTGAGTCCCAAACGCTCCAGCGGAATGTGACGGCGCGCTTCCGTTAGGCGTTGGATGAGCGCTGGCATGGACTCAAGCTCGGGCCTCTTGGTCGTAATCAAGCCTAGAACGATGAACTGATGCTCCGGCACGTCTCTAAGCGGCGCAAAGGAGCCCGAGCGCTCATCGTCGTATTCCAGCAGCAAGCGCTGGGCCTTTAGCTTGCCGAACAGCTTGCGGCTGATCGCCTCATAGCCGCCTCGGGACAGCCACCGGCTGCCTTGGTTGCCGCGTCAGAGGTGAAATCCGAACGTGACGTCAGGAACGCCCTCCATGATCGAGTTGTCGAGCTCACTGCCCAAAGCGAGCCACTGGTCGAGGCTCCAGCCCAGTCGTTCGTAGAAAGATCGGGTGCGCGGATCGAGCAGCAGTCCGTAGTGAGGCGCGTCGATTTGAATGTAAGCGGCGCCCCGGCGGGCCAGTTCGACCACTTCCTCGCGCAGGATGGCGACGATGTCGGCGAGAAATGCATCGAGCGTCGGGTAGGCGTGACGCGAGTATCGGGGCGACCAGAAATTCGCCCACAAACTCGGGCTCGGGATGGTGATCTTGGGAATCCGGCTCGTCTTTGTTCTAAGGTAGAAAAATTCATCGGCCGAGAGATGACGACGGCGCTGCAGCCGTTCGACTACGCCCAACCGGCGCGGCCGCCTTTTACGATGCACGCCCCGCTCGTCGTGCCAATCGCCCCAAAGAAAAACGTCGAGATCGAACTCACCGAAGCCGCTGACGGCCGAGGTCATCTGGCTTTGAAACGACTGCCGCCGCATCTCGCCGTCGGTGACGATTTCCAACCCCGCGTTTTCCTGTAACTCAATCGCTTCATCGACGGCGTGGTTTTCGATCGCAGCGAATTCAGAGGCACTGAGCCGGCCGCCGGCGAGATCTTGCTGCGCCTTCAGTAACTCCGGCGGGCGAAGCAAGCTTCCGACAATGTCGGCATGGAGCTTGATCATGATGCGTCGGATTTTCGCGGAAATCGGTCAATGAACATGCGCCCCGTGCGGTCGACTCGGCTGGCAGCATTCGTTCTCGTGGCGCAAAAGGCAATTTTCGCAGATGCTGGCGCCGCAGGCATCGCAGTTGAATTCATCGCCGTGGCGAATCTCATTTCTGCATTCAGCGCATTCTATGGTTCCGTTGATGAGTTGAAACATGGGATTTTCTTTACCCGAGCGGCTCTGGGAAATCACATCAAAAAATGCACTTTATACCCGTGGATCATTGCGGCTTAGCATGGTTTCATTACGCCGGGCAATGGAAACATCGCGAATTTTTTTCGCTCTTTTTGGCGCGCGGCCGGCGCGCCTTGATCGTGCGGCTCGGTGTGTACAACCAAAGAACCGAAAGAGGACTCACCGCGGAGTACGCCGAGTCAAAACGTATTCGATTACGGAACTCCGAGCTCTGCGACCTTTGGGTCTCTGTGGTGCTGCGTTGTTGCGGCTCCGGCGGCCGGTATTCTATTTTTACTCGCGGAGTTTGTTAAACTTAGTTTAACGACCCACGACGAACGACCTTTGAGAGATACCTGACAACGTGACGCCATGGTGATCGACGGCGCGAGAGATATCAAGATCGGCACTTCAGGGTATTCGTACGCCGGCGCTCCTCCGAAAGGCTGGTACGGCGCCTTTTATCCGGCCAAAAAGAGCAAACAGTTCGACGAGCTGAGGTGCTATTCGCAGATTTTTAATGCCTGCGAAATCAACAATACTTTCTATAGGCCGCCCTCCGCGGCAATCGCCAAAAGTTGGGCGGATAAGACACCGGCCGACTTTACGTTTGCCGTAAAGTGCTGGCAAAAGTTTACCCACCCGGTGAAAATCAGCCGAAAGAAATCCGACGAAGGGTGGGAGCCGGCGAGCCGGCAAGACTTCGATGAATTTCGCGCCGGTATTTTACCCTTGGCCGAAGCCGGCAAGTTGGGGGTTTTGTTGCTGCAATATCCAAGCGGATTTCACTGTTCGCCCGAAAACCTGGAAAAGATCGAGGGCACTCTCAGGTGGTTTTACGACTATCCCAAAGTGGTCGAGCTGCGCCACAAAAGCTGGAACGAGCAAAGCGCCGAGGTCAAAGCGCTCCTATTGGAGAATCGGGCGGGCGGGGTTCTCATCGACGAGCCCAAGTTTGCCAGCTCGATCCGTCAGGAAACCGAAGCTATCGGCGACATATTTTATTTTCGCGCCCACGGCCGCAACGCCCAAGCATGGTGGCATCCGCAAGAGTCATGGCAGCGCTATGATTACCTGTACTCGCGCGCGGAAGTCCGGCGCCACGCCGAAAAGATCAAAACCGCCGCCGCTAAGCCGGGAATCAAGAAGGCCTTCGCGTTCTACAACAATCACGCTCGCGCTAACGCTGCGGCGAACGCCATCATGCTGTCACAGGAATTGGGCGTCAGGCTGAAAGCGATGCCGCCCGAGGCCATGGTGACGAAGTTCCCCGAGCTGGCGCAGGGCATCGCTCGATAACCCGGCGCAGCGGTCAACCACTGCCGAAGCCGTTCCAATCGTTCAAAACGTTCCACCGCTTCGCTCTGTTCCAGCCGTTCAAGGAAGATGGCTGATAAAAGATTCCATTGCGGGCTCATGCATGAACGTTTGGAGCGGCTGGACGGGCCTGTTTTTTTATGTAATTTTTTCCACAGGGTAAGAAAAACAGCATGGCTATAAAGGTTGCCACCTGGAACGTCAACGGCATCCGTGCTCGCCAGGGTCAAGTTCTCGAATGGATCGAGCGCGAGCGGCCGGACGTGATCTGCCTGCAGGAGCTTAAATCGACGGTCGCGCAGGTGCCGGCGGCACTCTGCGAACTGCAGGGCTATCGCTGCTACTGGCACGGCGAGCGCGCCTACTCCGGCGTGGGTCTCCACGTCAGGCGGGATGCGTTCGCGCCGGAACCGCTCTTTCGCCATCCCACGTTCGATTTCGAGACTCGCATTGTGAGCGCACAGATAGACAATCTAATCTTAATCTCGGTTTATGTGCCGAATGGCGGCAAAGATTTCCCGGCTAAAATGGAATTCCTGCGCCGGATCGAGGCGTTCATCGGCGAAGCTCACGCCGGCGGCATGCGCATCGTGCTCTGCGGCGACATCAACATCGCGCGGACCGAACGCGATGTTCATCCGAAAGAGCGCAATCCTACCCTCGTCGGCCAGCGGCCGGAGGAAAGAGAACTGTTCGAGCGCATCCTGGCCCAAGGGCTCGTCGACGTCGGCCGGGCGCTCGACCCCGACAACGACAACCTTTTCACTTGGTGGGCTCCGTGGCGCAAGCTGCGTGAACGCAATATCGGTTGGCGATTGGATTATATCCTGGCAAGCGAATCCGTGGCGGCGAAAGCCGCCCGGTGCGCCGCCTATCGCGAAGTCGGAACCAGCGATCATGCGCCGGTGGTGGCGGTCTTCGATCTTGAACGAGCGAAGCCGGCCGTAGGAGCGTGGCCATAGTAATTTCCTCTTTCGCACCGACTCAGGACGGGGCAGGCCCGTTACGAGCGGTATCGCATCCCAGCCGGCTCGCGCCGAGGACAGCGAATCCGTGGATGATTTTTTGGCTGGAGTGATGCCATGAAAAAGTCGATCAAAAAATCGCCGGCGAAGTTGCCCGATCTCAGCGTCTTCGGCAGGCTCGCCGAGTACAACCGCAAGCGCCATTTCGAGGTGACGCCGGAGCCGCCCGGCAAGCCCGGCCGGGCGCGCAAAAAAGCTCTCGAATTTGTCGTGCAAAAGCACCGCGCCAGCCGTCTGCATTATGATTTTCGCCTGGAGCACGACGGCGTGATGCTTTCCTGGGCGGTGCCCAAAGGTCCGTCTCTCGACCCAGCGAACAAGCGGTTCGCCATGCAGACCGAAGATCATCCTATGGAATACAATCAGTTCGAAGGCGTGATCCCGGAGGGAGAGTACGGAGGAGGGACGGTGATGATCTGGGATCGCGGCACCTGGGTGCCGGAAGTGGACGATGTCGATCGTGCGCTCGCCAAGGGCGATCTCAAGTTTACGCTGTACGGCAAGAAACTCCGCGGCTCCTGGGTGCTGGTCAGGATGCGCGACCGCCAATGGTTGTTGATCAAGCACCGCGATAAGTTCGCTTCGACCGAGGACATCGCCGCAGCCAAGCCGCGCTCCGCGGTGTCGCGCCGGACGCTGGCGGGGATTGCGCGGCGCGCCGGCGCCACCTCGCGCCAGCTGGCTCAGGCCGAAGAAGCCGACGTGAAAGGTGAGGGGCGCCCGACGTAAATTTAACACTGCTGGCGATTTACGGCCCGAGTTGTCCAATTATCGCCTAAACCAGCGCTGCCCATTTTAGGCCGAACTGTTTACTTCTTAATATTTCTGAGTTTTTTGAGAAACATCTGTGGCACGCGATTCGCTTCTGCCCGTCCGGTGAGTTGCCTCAAGAGGCGTTTACGATCGGGGCGCCGCCCGGTAGAGTCATTTTTCTGTTTATGAAAGCGAAACGGCTACCGACGGGGATTAGCGAGCTCGATTTGTTGATCGAAGGCGGACTGAGGAAAGGCAAGACATACCTGGTGGTCGGCGAGCCAGGTACGGGCAAAACGGTTTTTGGCCTGCAGTTTTTGATGAATGGCCTGATGGAGAAGGAAAGGGGCTTGTACGTCGCCATCGATGAAAAGCCCGCCGACGTCATCGAACAAGCCGCTTCATTGGGCTGGGACCTCGCGCCATTCATCGATTCCAGGGAATTTCTCATTCTCGATGCGTCGGCCTATTTCAACACCCGAGTGGCGGACGACGAGGGCAAGAGCGTCGACGTTCAACGCGTGCTCACCGATCTCAACACTTATATCAATCGGCTGGGCGCCTCGCGCTTGGTGATCGACCCGGTCGGGCCATTGCTGTTCAGCAACGATGCAACCTCGCGGGCGCTCGATCAAGCGCGCATGCTATTTTACGGCCTGCAAGCCAACACCAAGACAACCAATTTGCTGACGACCTACGCCGTCGAACGAAACGTGCGCGGGATTGAAGAATATCTGGTGGCCGGAACGTTTGTTATGGAAATGAAATTGGTGCAACGTCGGTTCGTTCGTACTGTGTCGATCGAGAAGATGCGAAGCACGGCGCTTGAACCCGCGCAGTACGATTTTAGAATTGCTCATGGGCGCGGTATCGTCCTAAACAGATCGGCGGCGATCGACTGACGGCGAGACTTGCCCACGCCGTGTGCTTCTGGAGTGTCAGGGCATTTGCTAGCGCCGCGGCAAAGGTTCGCTACCGGCGAGCTTTTTGAACAGGCCGATGACCTCCGACTCACGTGAAATCTCCTTGACTGCCTTTTCCTGTGCCTCGGGAACCAGCGGCGTGGCGTCGGCCGCCGACAGTTTCTTGAACTCCTTGAGAAAGGCAGCGTCTTTGAACGTCTTACGCATGGCATCGCGCCAAGTATCGGCGATCTCCGCGGGCGTTCCTGGCGGCAAGATAAAGGGCGAGCCGACCAGACGGAAATTGCGGAACATCGTCAAGATTTTTCGCTCCGCATCGGTCTTCGCGAACGTCTCCAGTTCGGGCAGTTTGCTAAACGCCGGGTGGGCATGACGGTGTTCTTTGGGAATTTGAATGATCGCGTGATAGTTCATTAGTTTTTTGTCGACGAATTCGGGTGAGCGCTGCAGGATCGTGTCCGGGATATTGGCCCGGCCGTCCAACTCGCCGCGGGACAAGGCGATGTCGACTTCCGGACCCGAATAGCCGGTCACGAAGCGCGGATCTTTGAGATCCAGGAGCCAGGAAAACAACCGGCCGTTAATGTAAATATCATGGCCGACGGTCTGCGCACCGATGCGCAACCCCGGCCGCTCGCGCAGCTTATCGAGTGTGTCCAAACCCAGCCGGGCGGCGGTCCCAAACACGTACTGCGCCGTGCTGTTGGGCGAGCCGAGATAAGTCAGCTTATCGATGTCGTATTCAACGCCGGTGGCGCCGAGCACGGCATTGGCGATCAAGCCCGAGCCGACGTTGCCCACAGTGAGACCATCGGGCTTGGCATTATGATAGATGAAGTTGGTCGCCTTTCTCCCGCCGCCGCCAGGCATGAACTGAGCGACGATAATCGGGTTGCCGGGCAGGTATTTCTTTAGATATGGGATCGCCGCTTGCACGCGAAGGGAGCCAGTGCCGCCCGGCTCGCGCCCCTGTATCAGTATAATGGTTTTGCCCTGAAAATAGGGAGCGGATTGGGCGAACAGCGGGATTGATGCAAGCGATGCGGCGACGATCGTAATGACAAATACCCAATTTCTCTTAGTCATGTGTCTCCCCTCACGGCATGCGTGTTAGTCCCATATCATGATTAGGGGCTGCTAAGTCAAGGCCGCGCGGCGCGCGTTTACTCGCCGCATTTTGTGTCGAGCCTGATGCCGGCGATTGTATCTTTCTGGTCCATGTCAAACGGCAATGAATTCTCGGTCACGGCCAGGCAAAAGTCGGCAGGGTGCTGTTATACAGCAATGTATAGTCGGTCAGGTCGACTTGCAGTGGCGTCACCGAGACGTAGCCTTCATGGACGGTTTTGCAGTCGGTGCCGTCTTCGTTGGCAAAGCCCAGATCGTCGCCGCCGATCCAATAATACTTGCCGCCGCGCGGATCGATGCGCTCGACGATGTTTTCGCTGTAATGGCGTTTGCCCATTCGCGTCACCCGCCATCCTTTAAGCTCTTCCTTGGGAAGCGGCGGCACGTTGACGTTGAGCAGAGTCTTCGGCGGAATATCACGTTCGGCGATGCGCCGTACCAAAGTGGCGGTAAATTCCGCGGCGGCGCGAAAGTCGAAATCTTTAAAAGTCACCAGCGATACGGCGATAGCCGGGATGCCGAGCAAGGCTCCCTCGATGGCGGCGGAGACGGTGCCGGAATAGATGATATCGTCGCCCAGATTCGGCCCTTTGTTGATTCCCGAAATCACCAGATTGGGGCGCACCGGCAGAAGCCCCGTCAACGCGAGCTTGACGCAATCGACCGGAGTGCCGTCCACCGATAGGCGGCGTGGGCCGAGCTCATGAACACGCAGCGGGCGATGGAGCGTTAAGGCATGACTCATCGAGCTTTGGGCGCGATCGGGCGCGACGGTATAGATGTCGCCGACTTCGCGCAGGCTCTCTTCCAGCGCGATCAGCCCCTCGGATTGGATGCCGTCGTCGTTGGAGAGCAGGATGATCATGGGGCGTATTGTGGCAAAGAAGCCGGAAACGGACAAGCGCGTCTAAAACCGTCTTGTGCCGCGCGCGCGGGTTCAGGTATAAATTTTAATCGAACGAGGAGAAATCATGGCCACGGCGGAAATCGTTGCGATCGGTTCGGAGTTGTTGTTGGGGCAGATCGTCGACACCAACTCGGCTTGGATGGCGCAGCGGCTGACGGCGCTGGGGGTGAATCTTTATTTCAAATCCGTGGTCGGCGACAATCCCGGCCGGATGAAGGAAGTTATCTCCCGGGCCTTGGAACGCGCCGACATCGTCATCACCAGCGGCGGCATCGGCCCGACCCAAGACGACCTCACGCGCGAGATCGTTGCCGAGGTTACCGGACGCAAGCTGGTGCAGGACGCGGGAATGCTCGCCCAGGTGGAAGAACACTTTCGCCGGCGCGGACGGCCCATGACGCCGAACAATATCCGGCAATCTTACATGCCCGAGGGCGCGATCCCGATCAGGAATCCCAACGGCACGGCGCCGTGTTTTATCGTCGAAGACGAGCGCGGCATCATTTTCTGTCTGCCCGGCGTGCCCGTGGAAATGAAATGGCTGTTCGAAAACGAGGTTGAGCCGTACTTGCGAAAAAAATTCAACTTGGCGGAAGTGATTCATTACCGGGTGCTCAAGATCATCGGTGTCGGCGAGAGCGGGGTGGACGACAAGGTCGGACACTTGATCGCCCATTCCAGCAATCCTACCGTCGGAGTGCTGGCGCTGCCCGGCCAGGTCGATGTGCGCATCGCCGCCAAGGCGGCCAACAAAGAAGAGGCGATGAAACTGATCGCGCCGGTGGAAGCCGAGGTGCGGGAGTTGCTCGGCAGCGACATTTTTGCCGCCGACGACGAGACCATGGAGCACGTGGTCGGGAAATTGCTGCGCGAGCAAAACAAAACGGTTGCGGCGTGCGAAGACCTTACCTGCGGCCAGTTGGCCGATCGGCTCCAGACGGCAGGATTGGATCGCTTTAGCGCGGGCTTCATCTGCAACAGCGAAGCTTCCATACGCGCGCTGATCAAGAACGTCGGCGAAGCGTCCATGGTCGATGCCTTGGTCAAGGATCACGTCGCGCTGACCGACGCACTGGCGCGGGCGGCGCGCGACCTGTCCGGCTGCGACTTCGGTCTGGCGCTGCATGCCATCGCCGATCCAACGAGCGACGTGCAAAATCTCGCGCGCGGCCAGACCTATGTGGCGCTCACCGACGGCACGCGCACCCTACGGCGCGAAAGCACCAGCGCCGGACGCGGCGCCTACGATCGCTCGCGCATGACCCTCAACGCCATGGATCTTTTGCGCACCGCGCTGCTTGAAGGAATGGGTTAAAGCCGGTTTCCAGTTCCTGGTTTCTAGTTTCGAGAAGCGAGAGCTAACTCGACAAAACTTCCGCACCGTGAACCTGTGAGCGAGGGCAGTGAGACCGGAAGCCATGGGCACCCGAGCGAACAGATTGCCCTAAGGCCCCGACCGCACGAAGCACCACCGTCGGTGGGATTGGGGGGTGGCCCTCAAGGCAGTATCCATTGCTCATGGCTGTAGGGCTCATCGCCTGAGGGACTTCGAAATATGCCGGAAAAGGCTAAGAATCGCTTCGTAGGGGCAATACCTGGGGCAGGAGGGCCTGCAAATGGACGAGAGGCTCTTCCAGGCTCCGGATCGCTGCTATCCAGAAATCTGTTCTTTCGATATCTTCCCCGATCGTTCGCTGCACCACATTCTCCGCCGTGTCGCTGCCGGCGAGCCGCAGAAACTCTTCGTACTTGGGCAGAAAGCTCGCGCCTTCGTTGGTGAACTTGCCGTAAAGAGCGCGGCTCAGCAGATACCCGAATGTGTAGGGAAAATTATAGAAGGTGACGCCGGTGATGTAGAAATGCAGTTTCGAAGCCCAGAAGTAGGGATCTTCGGCGCCAGGTTCCAACACATCGCCCAGGATGCGGCGCTGGGTTTCAACCATTAACTCCTTCAAGCGCGACACGCTCAGCGGACCTTGCGCCCGCTGTTCGTAAAAGACCTTCTCAAACTCGTAACGCACCGGGATGTCCAGCAGATAAATGGCGCCGTGACCGACTTCGACGTCCAGGATGAGCGCTTTCTGCCGGGCGCTGACAGCCGGGTCGGCGAGCAAGCCGTTCATCAGCACTTGCTCGCCGAAAGTGGAGGCGGTTTCGGCGAGCGTCATCGGATAACCGCGGGCGTAGGGCCTGGCATCTCGCATCATCAAACCGTGGTAAGCGTGCCCCGATTCATGCGCGAGAGTCAGCACGTCGCCGAGCGATTGGTTATAGGTCATGAAAATGCGCGATTCTTTGGTCATCATGGAGCTGGTGCAAAAGCCGCCGGGACGCTTGCCGGCGCGCGGTTCCCAGTCGACCCAGTTCTTGGCGATCACCTGGTGCTTGAAGAAATCGCCGAGCCCGGGATAGGCGCGCGTGAATGACCCGCCGACCATCGACTTGGCGGCTTCCCAGGAAAGCCGCTCGTGATTTGGCAAGTCGAGCGGCGCGCCGAGGTCGAACCACGCCATGTCTCGCCGGCCCATCACTCGGGCTTTCAATTGCAAGATCCGCCGAGGAATATCCAAATTGGCAAACAGCGCTTCGAACATCGCTTCCAGTGTCTTGCGGGTGATCGCCGCCTGGAACAGCGCGATGTCGAGAAAATGCTCCACGCCGCGGTAACGGTTTAGTGTCAGACGCGTGCCGGCGATGGCGTTGAGCGCGCCGGCCGCGGTATCTTCGATGGTTTGCCAAGCGGCGTTGCCGCCGTCGAAAGCGGCCTTGCGCACGCGGCGGTCGGGGTCGTCGAGCAACGAGCGCCGCTGCGACATCGGCAACCGTTTGCGGGTGTCGTCGGGCCAGACCATGTCGAATTCGAGCTTGGACGAAACCGTGTCGTAAAGGCGACCCCAAGCCTGTATGCCGTCGACGCCGAGGTCCGTAGCCAGAGCTTCCTTGTCGACGGACATGGCGCGGCGGGCCTCTTCGCGCAGGCGGCGAAGGAAATATTCCGCGCCGGCCAACGGCGGCCTTGCCGCGAAGGCGGCAAAAACCTCGTCCGAGCTCTCTTTCACGGCGCGCAAAAGCTCAATGCGAACCTTGGCAAAGTCCGCGCGGCGGCGCGTAAGTTCGGCTTCTTCTTTCAAATAAGCTTCGTTACGCGCATCCGACGAGGCGAGACAGTTGACGTAGGAACCGAGGTGAGACATACGCCGTGCAAGGTCTTCGCTGCGCAGCACGATATCTTCCCACGCGGCTGCCGACTCCGGGCTCAGGGCCGGCAGCGCGCTCGCGGCTTCTTGCAGCGACGCGATGTCGGCGCGGAGCGCTTCTTTGAAGCGAAGCATCTCCGGGCCGTTGAACTGCGTAAAGTAGCTCGTCAGATCCCAGGTCATAATTAATTGCAGGTAGGGGCGGGTTTGAAACCCGCCCCTTGTATAGGAATCCGGCGTTTCGTTTTATCGATCACAATGTCAGCCGCAGGATGTAGTCGAGCGGCTCCGGCACCTCGATGTAGCGGAGCCTGGACGCACGTCGTCCGGGCGCTAGATTTCAACGTTCGTACCGATTCCTCGCTCCCGCGCTTTGCGATAAACGAGATTGGCCGTCGCCACATCCTGGATCGCGATGCCGACCGATTTATAAAGCGTGATTTCAGTAGCGCTGCTTCTGCCGGCTTTAGCGCCGCCGAGGACTTCGCCGATCTCCGCGTGAACGGCATTTTCGCCGATGCTTTTTTCCTTGATCGCAAGCAGGATATCGCCGCATTCGGCCATGATTGCCGCGCGCGAATCGACGACGACCTTTGCGCGCGCGATGGTTGCGCCGTCGATTTCGCGGTAATCGGGGCGGTGCGAACCCACCGCATTGATATGGACGCCTGTTTTGAGCCATTCACTTTTCACGATCGGGTCCTTGGCCGTGCTTCCCGTGACGAGCAAGTCGGTATCGCGCACGGCGTCCGCGGCGCTGCCGGCGACATCGATGGCGATCTTCATTGCCGGCTCCAAGTCCTTTTTGATCGCGGCCGCGCTGGTTCCGGAGGGGCTGTAGATTTTGATTCGCTCGATTTTTTTCACGCGCGACAGGGCCCGGATATGCGCTCGCGCTTGCACGCCCGCGCCAAGGATGCCAAGCACGGGCGTTTGCGGATTCGCCAGCGCCTTGGTCGCCACGGCCGACGCACATGCGGTCCGAATCGCCGTGATATAACTTCCGTCCATGGTCGCGATCATTTTGCCGGTCTCGGCGCTGAAGAGCATGATGTTGGCGAGGATTGCCGGCAAGCCGCTTTTAGGATTGTCCTGGAAATAGGTGACGACCTTCATGCCGAGCGCTTTATCTTCGTTCAAGAAACCAGGCATGCTGGTGATCCGCCCATGGATCTGCGTCAGCGGCACGACCAGACGCACGGGCATGACGGCTTTGCCGGTGGAGTATTGGACATGGGCTTTTTCAAGCTCGGAGATGAGCTCGTCGATGTCGATAAGGCGCTGAACTTGTTCTTCAGATAAGACCAGCATGACTCACTAACTTTGATACCATAAACGCGGTGCTGAAGCATAGGCTTTGCGTCGCCGGAACCGCTTCTCCAGGAGGAGTTACGGCGCCCCATAGACCTGTCTCTCATCGCTCGGACGCCGATCGAAAAAATCAACGGGCCGGGGGATTCGGCTTTGGCGGGCAACAGAGACAGCCGGCGGCGCTACTGTTTCAGTTCTTTCTCGATCTCTTCGAGAGCGGCTTTATTTTTGTCTTCGCTCTGCTTGAGCGAATCTTTTGCGCCCTCCAGGGCGTTGAAGGGCTGAGTGACGACTTCCTTAAAGGCTTCCCGTCCTTGCGACACCGTGTCTTTTTTCGGGTCGCAGCCGTAGCAAGCCGGCAATGCGGCTGCCAAGATCAGCGCAAGTAACCGGTCTCGTCGCATGCTATGAGCGCGTCCTTTCCATAGATCCGTTGCAGTTGATCTCTGCCGATCTCGCCCTCGCGAATGATTCGGATTTTGTCGCCGATAATTTCGGCGACCGTGGAGCCGGTCTGCGAAACTAGCTCGCCGCCGTCAATGAAAATGTCGATGGCGCCGGCAAAGTAATTTCTTGCTTGCTCGATGGTTCGCGCGGGAGGCAATCCGGAAGGGTTGGCGCTGGTCGCGGTGAGCGGGCGCCCGAAGGCTTGAACGATTTCAGACGCCATCGGCTGGCTGGAGATGCGCACGCCGATTCCGCCGGATGAATTCAAAAGCGGCCGGGGAACGTCGCGGCGCGCCGGTAACACTAACGTCAAAGGACCCGGCCAGAAATTGCGCATCAGCTGTTCCGCGAGCGGCGAAACGGCGGCGACCAGAGAGCCGAGCATCTCTCGATTCGCGACAAGCACCGGCATCGGGTTGTCGGGATCACGGCCTTTTAATTGGAAGACTCTATCGACAGCGGCGGGGTCGAGCGCATCGGCGCCGAGGCCGTAGAGCGTTTCCGTGGGCAGCACGATGACGCCGCCCTTTTTGAGCACGGCCACGGCAGCGGAAACTATTTCAGCTCTTTTTTCTGTCGCTCTGGAGCTTGCGATCTCGTTCTTCGACACCCGCGGCCATCTCCTTTTTGAACTGTGCCAACTTGGCCGCCACCGCGGTGTCTTTGCGGCCGACGATCTGTGCCGCGAAGATGCCCGCGTTGGCGGCCCCGGCCTTGCCGATCGCCATCGTCGCCACCGGAATTCCGGCCGGCATTTGCACCGTGGCGAGCAGCGCATCGAGTCCCCCCTTGAGAGCGGATGAATCGATCGGAACGCCGATCACCGGCAGAGTCGTGTTCGCGGCAATCGCGCCGGCCAAGTGCGCCGCCGCACCGGCGCCGCAGATGATCACTTCCAGACCGCGCTGCTGCGCGGTGGCGGCGTATTCGGACGCTTTTTCCGGCGTGCGATGGGCGGACATAATCCGCGTCTCGTAGGCGATGCCGAAGCTGTCGAGCCGTTTTTCCGCTTCGCGCATAATTTCGAGATCGGAGTCGCTGCCCATGAGGATGCCGACCTTTGGCTGTGTGCTTGCCACGATGAATTCCTCCGAAGTTACTCGGTCTGGGAGTTTCGAGTCTCGGGTCCCGGGTTTGAATTTTCGGACTATAGACTCGAGACGCTAGATCCGAGACCCTAGACCTTATTTAGCGCCCTTCGTCCGATATCTTTGCGATAGTGCATGCCGTCCCAGGAAATCTCGCTAATTGCGCGATAGGCTTCGTTGACCGCCGCTGCGATCGTGTCGCCGCGCGCCGTCACGCCGAGCACGCGGCCGCCGGATGTCTTGCAGCGACCATCGTCCTTTGCCGTGCCGGCGTGGAAAACAAAACCGCCCTGCCAGTTCTTCAGTTTTTCCAGGCCGTGGATTTCCTTGCCCGTGTCGTAGGCGCCAGGATAGCCGCCGGCGCATAAAACCACGCACACGGCCGCCTCGTCGTACCATTCCGCCCGAGCCTGGTCGAGTGTGCCGTCGATGGTCGCTTCCAGCAGCGGAATGAGATCGCTCTTCAAGCGCATCATGATCGGTTGGCACTCGGGATCGCCGAAGCGGGCGTTGAATTCCAAAACCTTGGGACCACCGGGGGTGATCATCAGGCCGACATAGACTACGCCGCGATAGCGGATATGCTTCTTGTCAAGCCCGGCGAGCAGGGGCACAAGAATTTCTCGGCGAATTCTTTCATGCATCGCTTCCGTAACCACCGGCGCGGGCGAATAGGAGCCCATGCCGCCGGTATTCGGACCCTGATCGTTGTCGAACACGCGCTTGTGGTCCTGGGAGGAAGCGAGCGACAGCATATGCTTGCCGTCGGTCAAGACCATGAACGACGCCTCTTCGCCGTCGAGAAATTCTTCGATGACGATTTTTTCGCCCGCCGGCCCGAAAGTCTTGCGCACGAGGACTTCTTCGACCGCGGCTTCGGCCTCTTGATGAGTTTGGCAGATGAGCACGCCTTTGCCGGCGGCGAGACCGTCGGCTTTGATAACATAGGGCGGCTTTTGCCGAGCCAGGTAGGCTTTTGCCGATGCCGCATCCGTGAAGGTTCCAAACGATGCGGTCGGAATGTTGTTGGCGCGGAGGATTTCTTTGGCGAAGGCTTTGCTGCCTTCCAGCTGGGCGGCGGTTTTGTTGGGCCCGAAGATGCGCAAGCCGCGCGATTCGAAAAGGTCGACAATCCCCAGTGTGAGAGGCAATTCGGGGCCGACGACGGTCAGATCGATTTTTTCCGCTTCAGCGAATCCGGCAAGTTTTTCGATTTCATCCGCCGCGATAGTGACAGGCTCGGCGAGTTCGCCGATCGCCGCACTGCCGGGCGCGCAATAGATCTTGGCGACCCGCGGGCTCCGGCTGATTTTCCAAACCAGCGCATGCTCGCGCCCGCCGCTACCGATGACCAGAATTCTCATTAGCGATTAGGCGCGCCAACGCCGAGGATCGAAGGTGGAAGATCGAGAATGGCCATGCTCGATTCACGATCCTCGGCTAGTGCCGGAAATGTCTCATGCCGGTGAAGATCATGGCGATGCCGTGTTCGTTGGCCGCTGCGACGACTTCTTCGTCCTTGATCGAGCCGCCTGGCTGGATGACCGACTTGGCGCCGGCTTGGGCCGCTTCGTCGAGGCCATCGCGGAAGGGATAAAAGGCATCGGATGCCACGGAAGACCCTTTGAGATCCAAGCCGTGGGTGGCGGCGCGCATGACGGCGATCTTGGTCGAGTCGATACGGCTCATTTGTCCCGCGCCGACGCCGAGAACCTGATCGGGCGACGCAAAGACGATGGTGTTCGATTTGACATGGCGGCAAACGCGCCAGGCGAAGTCGAGCGCCCGATATTCGTCCTCGGTCGGCTTTTTTTCGGTGACGACTTTGCAGGCGCGCACGTCGACTGTGCCCGTGTCCCAATCCTGCATCAACATGCCGCCGCGCACGCGGCGCAAGTCATAGCCGCCGCTCTGAGGTTGGCTCATGTCCAATTCGAGCAGGCGGATATTGAGCAGTCTTTTCGCCGACGACAGCACGGCTCGGGCTTCCGGCGTGAAGCTCGGCGCGATGACGATCTCCAAGAAAATATCTTTGAGCTCTCTGGCGGTTTCTTCGTCGACCGGCCGGTTGAATGCGATCACACCGCCGAAAATCGACACGGGATCGCCGGCTTTGGCTTTGCGAAACGAATCGGCCAGCGACGTTTTCGACAAGGCGACGCCGCAAGGATTGTTGTGTTTGATGGCGACGGTGGCGATGTCGGAAAATTCCAAAACGGTGCTGAGCGCGGCGTCAGCATCCAAAATATTGTTAAACGAAAGCTCTTTTCCCTGAAGCTGTTTCGCGCGCGCGATCGACGGCCCGGTGTCGCTCCTGGCGCCATAGAACGCAGCGCTTTGGTGAGGGTTTTCGCCGTAGCGCATGTCTTGGATTTTCGTCATTTGAATATTGACGGTCTCGCCCCAGCGTTGCGGTTTTTTCTCTTCGTCGAGGGACGAAAAATAATTCGAGATCGCGCCGTCATAATGCGATGTGTGCTCAAAAGCTTTGCGCAACAAGCGGAAGCGAGTCGACCGCGACAGTGAACGATCGTTCGCGCTCAACTCCGTCAAGATCGATTCGTAATCGGCGGGATCGACGACGACGCCCACGTGACGGTGGTTCTTGGCCGCGGCCCGCACCATGCTCGGACCGCCGATGTCGATATTCTCGACGATCTCTTCGAAGGGCGCGTCGCGCGCCACGGTGGCTTCGAAGGGATAGAGATTGACGATGACGAGATCGATGGGCGCGATGCCGTGTTGCTTCATCTTGGCGACATGCTCCGAGTTGTCGCGCAGGGCGAGGATGCCGCCGTGAACCTTCGGATGCAGCGTTTTGACCCGGCCATCCATCATTTCGGGAAAGCCGGTTAGCTCCGACACGTCTTTAACGGGTATTTTGCTCTCGCGCAGCAAGGCCGCCGTGCCGCCGGTGGAGACCAGCTCGACGCCCAGTTGCGCCAGCGCACGGGAAAACTCGACGATGCCTTTCTTGTCAGAAACGCTGATCAGGGCTCTTTCGATCCTGCCCACTGCAGATGATCCTCCTAGGTATGGTGATGGATGCGGGGAACTCGCGCGCTGATGGAAGTGAGAATCTCGTACGAGATTGTGTTGGCCCAGGCGGCCATCTCGTCGGCGGAAATTTCCGCTTTGCCTTGACGGCCGAGGAGAACAACCTCATCTCCCTGCTTGACATTTCGTATATCGGTAACGTCAATCATAGTCAAATCCATGCACACTCTTCCTACCACCGGCGCGCGTTGCCCGCCGACGAGAACTTCTCCGCGATTGGAGAGCAGGCGCTGATAGCCGTCGGCGTAGCCGACCGGAAGGGTGGCAATGAGGCTCTCGCGCTTGGTCATGAAAGTTTGTCCGTAGCTGATGCTGGTGCCGGCCGGTACCTTCTTGAGTTGGAGAATCTTGGTTTTCCAAGAGAGCACGGGTTTTAACGTTATTTGGCTGGCCATGGCCGGTGAAGGATAGACGCCGTAAAGCATGATACCGGGCCGCACCATGTCGAAATAGGCCGCCGGCAAGGTGATCGTGGCCGCGCTGTTGGCGAAATGAACCAGCGGCGGCGCGATCTGCTGGGCGCGCAGTCGTTCGATCACGTCTTTGAACATCGCAAGTTGCCGGCGGGTGTAATCTCCCGCGACGCTTTCGGCGTACGAAAAGTGCGAGAACACGCCGGCGATTTGCAGCGCCGTTAGTTTTTGGAGCTCGGGCAACCAGAGATCAGATTCGGCGGCCGGTAGACCGAGGCGGCCCATGCCGGTATCGATTTTAAGGTGCGCCTGGAGGGTCGTGCCGCAACTCTTCACGGCCGTCTCCAGTTGTTTGAGGCCCGCGAGGTCATGCGCGACGGGCGTCAGCCCGTGGGTCAAGAAGTCAGCGAGTTGATCTTCATAGGCGCCGGCCAAAACGAGGATAGGCGCGCGGATGCCTGCTTGACGCAACTCGACGCCCTCTTCCAAAGTCGCAACTCCGAACGCGTCGCCACCCGTGCCGGCCAATGTTTGCGCGACGGCCACCGCGCCGTGGCCGTAGGCGTTGGCTTTGACCATGGAGAGAATTTGCACTTGAGGGCCGACCGTGGCGCGGATCTGCTGCAAATTCCAGCGCAAAGCTTCGTGATCGATCGAACAAAACGTCGGGCGTCCTGACAGAAACATGGTTGGGCTTGGAGACCGGACCTCAGGAAACTTTCGACCCCGCCGGTACAGGCTTTTCCGGACTTAAAATGATCACGCGGTCGCCGTCGGACGCGGCCAGTAGCATGCCTTGGCTTTCCATGCCGCGCAGTTTGGCGGTTTCTAAATTGGCCACGATAACGATCTGTTTACCGATGAGATCTTCCGGGGCGTAGTGGTCTCTGATACCGGCGCAGATCTGGCGCTGTTCGGACCCCAGATCGACTTGCAGAACCAGCAGCCGGTCGGCGTTGGGGTGTGGTTCGGCGGATTTTACCGTGGCGATTCTCAGTTCGATCTTGCGAAAATCTTCTATCGAGATCATCTTGGCTTTGCACCTCAACGGCGGCTTCAACAGCAAAATAACAGAACCCCCGTGGCAAAAAAAGCTGAGATTCGTTCTTGACTATACCCGCGACTTTTATTAATTAGTAATTATTACTAATAATAAGAGGAGGGTCTATGGCCAAGAGTTTAGCTAACACAAAGAGTCACGAGAACCTGAAACATGCCTTCGCGGGCGAGTCTCAGGCGAACCGGCGTTACCTCTATTTTGCACGGGTTGCCGACATCGAAGGCTATCCGGACATTGGAGGTTTATTCCGCGACACGTCCGAGGCCGAGACCGGGCATGCTTTCGGTCATCTCGATTTTCTCAAGGAAGTCGGAGATCCTTGCACCGGAGTTGCGATCGGCACGACGGCGAAAAATCTCAAGTCGGCGGTCGAAGGTGAAACCTATGAATACACCGAAATGTATCCGGGCTTCGCTAAAACCGCGCGCGACGAGGGTCTGTCGGAGTTGGCCGAATGGTTTGAAACCCTGGCGAAAGCGGAAAAGTCTCACGCCGGACGGTTTTCCAAGGGATTGGACACGCTCGGCAGCTAAACTTGCATGAGCACCATTCCAGCGGATCGGCAAAAGTCGCCTGTCCGCTGGAATGGGAGCATGGGCGGAGTCATTCATTTGATGACTTTGGCGGGGCGACTAAATCGAATATACCAATAACAAAAGCCGAAAGTTTAAAATGAACAAGATCATTCTCGACGATATTCTCGGCTTTTCAGCCTATGAAAAGGTTCGCCGGCAATTTCGCGATGATATTATTGAAAAGAAGAAGAACCGGCGGGTCTCGGTGGGCGACAAAGTTTCCATCGTCTTTGAGAATCGCGATACCGTGATCTTTCAGATCCAGGAAATGCTGCGCGCTGAGCGCATCGCCGATCTGGACAAGATTCGCGAGGAGATCGCGGTCTACAATGAACTTATCCCCGCTCCGGGTGAGCTGAGCGCCACGTTGTTTTTGGAAATCGAAGACCAGGCGCATCTGCGCGACGAGCTGCTGAAATTCTTAGGAATCGACGAGACGGTCTCCTTGAACGTCGGCGGACGTTCCATCCCGGGACGATTCGAAGAGGGACACAGCAAAGAAGACAAGATCAGCGCCGTGCAATATGTGAGGTTCCCCTTCGATTCTGAAGCCCGTCAGGCGTTTGTCGGCGGAGAACAGGCGGAACTGGTGATCGATCATCCCAACTACAAGGCTCGGACGGTGCTGGCTCCCCAGGTGCAAAAATCGTTGGCTGAAGATCTGGTGAACTGACCATGGCTAAAGCGCGCGGGCAGGCTCGAAATACCAAACAACTGCGAATCATTTGGGAGGCCGTCAAAGACGATAAGTCGCATCCGACCGCGGACCAGATCTACGATCGGGTGCGAAAAAAATTGCCGACCATCAGTCTCGGCACGGTCTATCGTAACCTGCAAAAGCTGGTGTCCGACAACAAGCTTCAAGTTTTAATGCGCGGGCGCTCGCAGCATTTCGACCCGCTGGTGGAGCACCACCAACATTTTATCTGCGAAGCGTGCGATCGCGTCTACGATGTCTTGATCGATAACCAGCGAGAAATCAGGCCCGCTAAGCTACCCCACGAGGGGTTTCGAGTGACCTCGCATCAACTTGCCTTCTACGGCACCTGCAAGGACTGTTTGTCGTAAAATCTCGATCAAAGTGATCCTTGTAATCCATCCGCCCGGGCGTTACACTCCGCCTGTTTTGGTGGTGGCCATGGTCGCTGTACACCTGCCCACGGACTCCCAGAGGGTATTCATCGAGCGCTTCAGCCGAGTGCCTGAAAGGATCGTGCTCCATGGTCGTTGTTACCGGGCGCGCAACGACGACTTGACCTGGAAGCCGCCGATAACGGCGCTTTCGTCGCTCCTTTCAATCCAAATAAGTTGCCCGGCCGGGACGACAAAAGATCCACAGCATACCCGTCTGAGAAGGCCGCTCCGCGCAAGCATGCCCGGCGCTGGCCGGGCGACGGTTCGCGCTTCGCGGCTTTGACCAGCGAGGAGAATGAGAAATGAAACGGCGCGGCTTTCTTGGTTTGGCCGGAGCGGGGTTTTTGCTGGCCCTGCGCGGCATCGCCGAAGCAGTCTGCAACCCCTCTTTGGTGAGATTGTTTCAACAAGGTCGCCAATTAGTGCAGGCGCGCGGCAGCGCGATGAAATCGCCGTCCCTGGGCTCGTACTTTCTCCAATGGTACGGCCATTCGAGTTTTTTGATCCATTCCGGGAGCGAAACCAAAGTGGTCGCGGATCCGAACTTCAACGTTACACCGGGAATTCAAGCGGACGCGGTCACCGTGAGCAACGATCACTTTACGCACAACAACACCGGGGCGGTAACAGGCAACCCGGTGATCCTTCGCGGCATTACCTTTAAGCAGACTTGGAATCCGATCCGCACCAGCGTCAAGGACATCACGATCGTCAATATTCCGAGCCAGCGCGGCCAAAACTGGGGCGCCATCGCGAACTCCATTTTTGTCTACGAGATGGGGAGTTTGTGTCTCGCGCACTTGGGCAACATCGGCCATTTGCTCACGCCGGAGCAAGTTAAGGTCTTGCAGCATGTCGACGTGATGATGGTACCGATCGACGCCATGACGAACCTGGGGTTCGACGACATCCTCAAAGTCATCGATCAGGTCAAGCCGCCGATCGTGATCCCGATGCATTACGACGTCGCGCGTCAAGCCGAACTCTTCGCCGCTTTTGCCGAGGAGCATTATCCGGTGAAAAAAATTTCGCAGTCCCAATTGACGCTCAATCGCGGCATGCTGCCGAAGCGCACGGAAGTCTTCGTTCTCGCGCATCCCCGTCCGACGTTGTTCGGCGACTGAGAATCAAGAGCGATGTCTTAGGAGTCCGCGGTTGATGTTTGTCGGCTTTCCCATATAATAAATGGATTGGGATTTCGCGATCCGGCAGGGTGCAGAGTGAACCAAAACGACGTCGCTTATTTTCGCAACCTTCTAAACCAGCGCATGGCCGAGCTGCGTCAAGAGGCCGGCAAGACGGTCGAAAACATGGACGAGGACGAGAACTTTCCCGATCCGACGGATCGGGCTTCCATGGAGTCAAACCGGAACTCGATCCTGCGCATTCGCGATCGCGAGCGCAAGCTCATTTTTAAGATTCAAGAAGCGTTGCAGCGTCTCGACGACGGCGAATACGGTATTTGCGAACAGTGCGGCGAGGAGATCGGCATCGAACGATTGAAGGCGCGGCCGGTGACGACACTGTGCATCGGCTGCAAATCGAGCCAAGAAATCGCCGAGCGCAAAGCCAAAAGGTTTGTTTGAAGAACTTTATGAAGGTACGCAAAGCGGTCATACCGGTGGCGGGATTGGGAACGCGCTTTCTACCCGCGACCAAGACGGTGCCTAAAGAGCTCTTGCCGATCGTCGATATCCCGTCGATCCAATACGTTGTGCAGGAAGCGGTGGACGCGGGCATCGAAGAGATCATCTTTGTCACCGGGCGGGGAAAAGACGGCATCGAAGATCATTTTGACGACGCGCCCGAACTGGAGCAGGTCCTGGCCGATCGCGGCCAAATGGAAATGGTCAAGATGCTGCGGCGCATCGCCGAGATGACCGAAGTCGTATCGGTTCGGCAGAAAAAACCGCTCGGGCTCGGTCATGCCGTGCTCTGCGCGCGCGATTTGGTCGGCGATGAGCCTTTCGCCGTGATGCTTGCGGACGATCTCATCGAGAGCGACGCCCCGTGCATTCGCCAGCTACTGGAAATTTTCCAAAACACCGACGAGTCGGTCGTGGGGCTC
>Ga0268386_10000489_pt1 | contig 25222 bp, 27 predicted proteins | sample RVTome_15_FD_200260 | JGI IMG/M metagenome (GOLD analysis project Ga0268386, IMG submission 200260) | Soil microbial communities from uranium-contaminated site in the Upper Colorado River Basin, Wyoming, United States - RVT150D86... ... | reverse complement strand
CGAGAGTATCGAAATCCGGCATGTCTTCCTCCAAGGTCGCTTGCAGACACGACGCGACCGGAGGAAGCTTGCCGCTACGGCGGACGTGACGAGCACGCAGCCCGCCGCGGAGCGGCTGAGTTCAACAGCCGGTTGCAGGGGCGGGGGGCCCGCGAAGGCCAGGCGGCGCGGTCCTCCCCGCTGAACTGGGTGTTCGGCGGACGCTCCTAGGGTTGAGCGGAGCGGCGCTGTTGAGAGCGTTCTTGCGCTTATTTCCCGACAGCGGGAGAATCCCTCATTCTGTCCGGCCTCGGCACTTCGGACGTCGGCCGGAAACTAAGAGGAGAGAGATATGCGACGCGCGTTGCTCTTCGGGCCTGTGTTGCTGCTGGCCGCCTCTGTGGGGCCGGCGATGGCGCAGGACCCCGTGAAGGTCGACTCCAAGCACTACAAGGTGGAGTTCGAAAACGACAGGGTCCGAGTCGTCCGCATTACATACGGCCCTCACGAGAAGTCGGTGATGCACGAGCACCCCGCGAACGTGGCCGTCTTCCTGACCGACGGGCAGGCGAGATTCACGCTACCGGATGGAAAAACACAAGACGCCCCGATAAAGGCTGGCACGGTCCAGTGGGACGCCGGTGGCAAGCACCTGCCCGAGAACGTGGGCGACAAGCCTTTCGAGCTGCTGCTCGTGGAACTCAAGAGTAAGCCTGCAGGCGCGGAGTAGCGAGCCGCCGAACGTACAGGGTTGTTCACGTAGTCGCGGACGCGAGGAGGGTGGACCAGTCGGGCAGGTGACGCGACTACGTGGACGGCCCAGTTGGACTAACCCGCGGAACACGATGCCAGCTTGCCCGTGGGAAGGAGGTAGCGGCGGCGGTCTACCCAGCGGCCGTTGGCAAGACCGCCGCCGGGGACGAGGCAGTGCAGGTCAGGGTGCAGCTGGTCGAGTTTTTCGACGGCCTCGAACTCGAGCACGAACGACGATCTCCTCATCGACGCGCACCGGACGCCGACGTCGACCCGCGTGCCGTGGCGGACCGGCGCGCGGTAGTCGATCTCGACCCGAGCGAGGATCATCCCGAGGTCGTCGAGCGGCCGGCCGGTCAGGTGCGTCCAGTACGCGAGCCGGGCGGACTCCAGGTATGTGAGAAGCACGGCGTTGTTCACGTGACCGAGCAGGTCCAGGTCTCGGAACCGGCCGTCGATCGGGAAGCGGAAGTGGAACCCGGTCATCGGGACCCGGAAGCGCGGCGCGTGAGGACGTCGCGGATCAGCACCGTTCCCGCTCGGCCTCGGCCAGATCCTCCTCGACGACCCCGGCCCAGTGGGCCAGGACGGCGTCGGGGCACCGCTCGAGCCCCTCCTCGGCCGCGGCCAGGGCCTCGCGATACCGCCGCATCTCCCGCAGGCACCACACCAGGGTCAGGTAGACTGCGGCGGCCTGAAGCGCGTTGGCGGGCTCGCGCAGTAGGTCCCGGGCACGCTCGGCCAGCGTCAGCGCCTCGGGATCGCGTCCCAGCGCGTGGAGGCAGCGGGCCAGGCCGTTCAGGGCCTCGGACGAGCCGTCCCATTCGGCCGCGGCCCTGCGATAGAGCGCCAGCGCCGCCTCGACGTCCCTGTCCTCCAGGAGCAGACCGGCCTTGAGGAGGAGGGCCCCGAGGTGGGCCGGCTCCGCGGCCAGGACTGCGTCCAGCGTGCTCCGCGCCTCGGCGACTCGGCCCGTGACGGCGAGCAGGCGGGCTTCGTCGTAGGCGCTCACGGTCTATCGCGGCACGCGGACGCGGGGGAAGAAGCGGCGGACGTAGTCCCTCAGCGCGGCGCGGGTGCTGTCGAAGGCCAGGTCGTCCCACGGGAGCTCCTCCGGGGGGAAGGCCCGTGCCTCGAGGCTCTCGTCGCCGGCCGTCAAGGAGCCGCTCACGACCTCGGCGGCATAGACCACGACCGCCACCGCGTCGCCCCGGAACGAGTAGACGTCCAGGATCCCGGTCAGGCTCACCTTGAGGCGCACCTCCTCCAGGGTCTCGCGCACCGCGGCCTCCGGCACGGTCTCGCCGCGGTCCACGTAGCCGCCGGGGAAGACCCACTTGCCGCGGCTGGGCTCGATGCTGCGCTTCAGCAGCACGATCCCGCCGTCGACCATGGAGATCGTGCAGGCGGCCACCTTGGGATCCTGGTAGAAGACGAAACGGCAGGAGCTGCAGACCAGCCGCGCCGGCTCCCCCGGCTTCAGCAGGACCAGCTCCAGGGGGCTGGCGCAGCACGGACAGAACCGGTAGTTCTCGGCGCGGGCCTGGCTCATCGGAATCAAGATTATAGACAGGACCGCGGCCCGTCCGCGCCCCGAGACGCTGCGGCTACTCGAGAGGCGGCTCGGAATGCTCCTGGGGACCCGCCACGACGTGGGGGTTGCGCTCCAGCAGGCGGGCGCAGGCGTTCCAGCGCAGCAGGGCGTCGTCGTTGCCGGGGGGCCGGAGGCGCTCGGCCTTCTCGAAGCAGCTCATCGCCTCCTTGAAGGCGTCGTAGGCCATGTAGCCGCCGGCCGGTCCCCCGTGCGCGAGCTGCGACCGCGCCCGCCGCTCCTGGATGATCCCGCCGTAGTACGCCCGCGCGTACTCGTTCTCCAGCTTCGGGAGTACCGCCCTGGCCTCGGCGAACGCCCGCGACAGGCCGTCGCCGAACTGGTCGGTGAGGGCGAGCAGGAGCATGACCAGGGCCTGCTGATTGCCGGGGTCCACACGGAGCACGTCGAGACAGATGCTCTCGGCATCGGCGGGCTCGTCGAGCAGCCGGTAGCGCTCCGCCTTCTCCAGCGCCCTGGGGACGGCCTCCTTCGACAACGGCTTCAGGTCGAACATGGATTCCTCGCGAGAGGGTCGAGCGTCCAAGGGTCGATCGTCGACGGTGAAGGGCGGCTCACAACGCCCACAGGACATAGCCGGCGGCGGCGGCCCCGACGAGGGCGGCGCCGTAGCAGAGCACCGCGACCAGGGCGAACAGGTGCTTGAGCTGCAGGCCGTCGTAGAGGGTGTAGCGGAAGCGGTGCGCCCAGTGGACGAGGGGCAGCGCGATGAAGACGAACAGGTAGAGCCGGGTGAACGGGTGCGCGACCAGGCGCGCGAGCGTTTCCGGCGACGGTGGCTCGAAGATCCCCAGCGGGAAGGCCAGGCCGACGAGGAACAGGTGGACGGGATAGAGGAGGGCGGCCAGCGTCCCGCCCGCGCTGAACAGCGTCCACAGCAGCGGCGTCAGCGGGCGCGTCCTCACCGCGCCGCCAGGAGGACGGCGGCCACGGAGGCGGTGGCCACGATCCAGGCCGCGTAGTTGGCCGCCAGGACCGCGGCGTCGGGAACGCGGCGCCCGCCCACCCTCACCACCATCGCCTTGGGCGCGAGGTTGAACCAGGTGAGCGAGTGGAACAGCAGGAACGCCAGCGCCACGGCGTGGAAGGCCAGCACCACCGGCGACTCGAGGCGCTGCTGGAAGCGGGCGTAGGTCTCCGGGCCCGCCGACAGCGCGCGGACCTGGAGCAGCGTGACCACGGCGAAGCCGGCCACGAACACGCTCGTGAGCTCGCGGAGGACGAAGGTGGCGTAGGTCGGCCTCTTGAGCCACCACCACACCGAGACCCGCCGCCGGTACCAGCGCGGGTGGTACGGAGTGTAGGCGCCGGGCGCCGCTCCCCCGCGCGCCTCGGGTCCCCCACCGTGGGCGCTCACCGCGCACCCTTCGGCGAGAGCAGCGTCTTGAACCAGTGGGCCGCGCCCTCGAGCTTGTACTGCTGGATGGCGCCGGCCGGGTCGACGTTCTTCGGGCAGACCTTGCTGCACTCCCCCACGAACGTGCACTGCCACATCCCGTCGTGCTGGGAGAGGATCTCGAGCCGTTCTGCGCCCCCCTGGTCCCGGGAGTCCAGGGTGTAGCGGCGGGCCAGGGCGATGGCGGCCGGGCCCAGGAAGCCGGGCTCCAGGCCGTAGATCGGGCAGGCCGAGTAGCAGAGCATGCAGTTGATGCACATGCTGAGCTGCTTGTAGGCGTCAAGCTGGGCCGGCGTCTGCAGGTACTCCCCCGCCGGGACCGCCGGCTCGTCCGTCCTCACGATCCAGGGCTTGACCTCCCGGAGCTTCTTCATGAAGTCGGTGATCTCGACGACCAGGTCGCGGACCACAGGGAAGTACTCGAGCGGCTCGATCCGGATCGGGCCGGGGAGGTTGTCGGCCAGGAACGCCGCGCAGGTGAGGCGGGGAGTCCCGTTTACCGTCATCCCACAGCTCCCGCACACCCCCATCCGGCAGGACCAGCGGAACGAGAGCGATCCGTCCAGGCGGTCCTTGACGTAGTTGAGGGCGTCCAGCACGACCCAGTCCCGGCGCAGGGGGACCTCGTAGGTCTCGAACGACGGCTCGGTCTCGCGCTCCGGCCGGTATCGGGTCACCTCCAGTGCGACCGTGTCCGCCATGGCCCTACCTCCCGCGGTCCGGTCCGCTCATCGGCCGTAGACGCGCTGGCCGGGGGGCCAGCGGGTGATCGACACCGGCGCGTACTCGATCCGGGGCGCGCCGGACTCGGTGCGCCAGGCGAGGGAATGCACGAGGAACCGCTCGTCGTCCCGCTCGGGGTGGTCGGTCCGCTGGTGCGATCCGCGGGACTCCCGGCGCCCCAGGGCCGAGTGCACGACCGCCTCCGCCACGTCGAGCATGTAGGACAGCTCCAGCGCGGCGATGAGCTCGGTGTTGAAGGTGTGGCTGTGGTCGTCGAGGCGGAGGTCCGCCCACCGCTCCTTCAGCTCGCGGACCTTCCCGGCGGCCCGGGACAGCGCGGCCTCGCTCCGGTAGATCCCCGCGCTCTCCTCCATCGAGCCGTGCATCTCGCTGCGCAGGACCGCGATCCGCTCGCGCCCGCCCTCTCGGCCGAGCAGGGCCAGCAGGTCGCGCTCCTCGTCCAGCGCCTGGGCCGCCACCGCCGGCCCCGCCGGCGCCTGCGCCGAGGCGAAGGCGGCCGCCTCCAGCCCCGCACGGGCCCCGAACACGAGCAGCTCCGGCAGGGAGTTGGAGCCGAGCCGGTTGGCGCCGTTGATGCTGACGCAGGCCGCCTCTCCGGCCGCGAACAGTCCAGGCGTGGGCGTCGCCCCCCGGACGTCGGTGGACACACCACCCATCATGTAGTGGACCACGGGACGGACCGGGATCATCTCCCTGACCGGGTCGATGTTCTCGTACTTGAGGCACAGCTCGCGCACGAAGGGGAGCTTCTTGTCGATCACCTTCTCCCCCAGGTGGCGGATGTCCAGGTGGACGAAGTCGCCGTACGGACCCTTCAGCGTGCGGCCCCTCTCCTGCTCCTTGACGAACGCCTGGGACAGCCGGTCGCGGGGACCCAGCTCCATCGAGCGCAGCACCGGCTTCGGCTCCGGCCGGCCGAGGTCGTAATCCTGGAGGTAACGGTAGCCGTCCTTGTTGAGAAGGAACCCCCCTTCCGAGCGCGCCGCCTCCGTGATCAGGATCCCGGTGAACGGCAGGCCGGTGGGGTGATACTGGACGAACTCCATGTCCTTCAGGGGAGCGCCCGCCCGGTACGCGAGGGCCATGCCGTCGCCGTTCTTGATGGCCGCGTTGGTGGTGAACGGGAACACCTTCCCACAGCCGCCCGTGGAGAGGATCACCGCCCGGGACATGATCGCCACCACCTTGCCGGTCGCCAGCTCGAGCGCCACCACTCCCTGGCAGCGCCCTTCGTCCACCAGCAGCCGTGTGACGAAGCACTCGTCGAGCCGCCGGATCGAGTCGTACTTGAGGCTGGTCTGGAACAGCGTGTGGAGCATGTGGAAGCCGGTCTTGTCGGCGGCGAACCACGTGCGCTGTGCCTTCATGCCGCCGAAGGGACGCACCGCCACGTGGCCGCCGGCCTCCCGGCTCCAGGGACAGCCCCAGTGCTCCAGGCGCAGCATCTCCTCCGGGGCTTCCCGGACGAAGGCCTCCACCGCGTCCTGGTCGCACAGCCAGTCGCCGCCCGAGATCGTGTCGTAGGCGTGGGCGTCCAGGGAATCGTCCGCCTTGATCACGGCGGCGGCGCCACCCTCGGCGGAGACCGTGTGGCTCCGCATCGGGTAGACCTTCGAGATCACCACGACGTCGAGGGACGGCGTGGCCTCGGCCACGGCGATGGCGGCCCGCAGCCCCGCCCCGCCCCCGCCCACCACCAGCACGTCGCAGGAGAAGAGCTCCATCCTTCTCTCCGGATCGGCCCGGTGAAACCCGTGGTTCTCTAAACTTTCGGGAGGACGTTACGACGGCCCCGGTCAGCCCGTCAAGGCCGGGCCCCTTCGTTGACGCGCGAGGACGCGGGCGCATAAACTCGCCCTCTCGGGCCTGAAACCCCATGGCAGAGCGAAAGACGGGAACCGTCACGATGTGGCAGAGGCTCTCCTCCGTCCTCGGCCTGTTCCGGCTCTTGCCGGAGGAGGGGAGCCCGTTCCCCGACTACAAGGCGGGCCAGTACATCGCGCTGCGGCGGGAGGACTGCCGGCTCACCCGGCGACTGACCGGTCCCGACGGCAAGGTGCAGTACACACCCGACGTCGACGAGAACGGCGTCCAGCGGCGGGGGCCGGTGGCCCATTCCTACTCCATCTCGTCGGCCCCTTCCGAGACCCGCGAGCACGGGTACCTGGAGTTCTACGTGGTCCTCGAGGTGGGCGAGGACGAGTACCCCGGCCGCCTCACGGAGTCGTTCTTCCGCCTCGATCCGAAACGCGACAACACGGTCGGCTACGTCAACCGGATCGCGGGCGACTTCACCCTGGACAGGAGGGCGGCTGGCTTCCGGAACGTTCTGTTCGTGGGTACCGGCACGGGACTGGCCCCGTTCGCGGCGATGATCAAGGAGCTGGACGCGCAGCGGCGCGCCGACGGCGTGCGCTACACGCTCCTCCACACCAACCGGACCTTCGACGAGCTCGCCTACCACGACGTGCTGGCGGGGATCGAGACAGCCGGCCGCATCGACTTCCGCTACGTGGCCTCGGTCAGCCGGCCGGCCCGGGGGGACGTGGAGCGGCGAGGGGTCGGCGCGGGAAGAGCGAACAACGTCCTGCGTTACCTGTACGGCATGCCGCTGCGCGAGGAGGAGGAGCTGGAGGCGGCGCGGGGTACCGCCGGCGAGGCGAGCGCGGCCGCGAGGCTCGCGTCGGCGGTGCGGCCCGTGCTCCCCGGCAGCATCGTCCTCGAGGACCTGCGGCCCCGGCTCGAGCCCGCGGAGACGGTCGTCCTGACCTGCGGCAACCCCTCGTCGATGGCCGACATCAAACACGTCGCGGATGCGAAGGGCATCCGCTACGAGAAGGAGGACTGGAAGGTGGTCCTCCCAACGCGCGGCTGAGACCGGCGCGGCCGCCGCGATGACGGACTCCATCACCGTGCTCGTGCGGTACCACGAGATCGCCCTCAAGGGGAGGAATCGGCCGTTCTTCGTCCAGCGGCTCGCCGGGAACCTCCGTCGTGCCACCGCGGACATCGAAGGGGTGAGCGTCCGCGTCCTGGCCGGCCGGATCGCGGTGGACTTCCCGGCCGCCGTCGCCTGGGAGACCGCCCGTGAGCGCGTGGGGGCGGTCCTGGGCGTCGCCAACTTCTCGCGGACCTACCAGGTCGCGGCCGACCTGGACGCCCTGAAGACGGCGGCGGTGGCCGCGCTCGAGGGACGGCGCTTCGGGTCGTTCCGGGTCACGACCAGGAGGTCCGACAAGGGCTTCCCGATGAACTCGGGGGAGATCGACCGCGAGCTGGGCGGCGCCGTGAAGGCGGCGACCGGCGCCCGGGTGGACCTCGAGAACCCGGAGCTGACCGTGTTCGTCGAGGTGCTGCGCGACCGCATCTTCTACTCGTTCGAGAAGGCACCGGGGCCCGGCGGCTTCGCCGTCGGCTCCTCCGGCCGGGTGGCCGCCCTGCTCTCGGGAGGCATCGACTCGCCGGTGGCCGCCTACCGGATGATGAAGAGGGGCTGCAAGGTGGTGCTCGTCCACTTCCACGCCTTTCCGCTCCTGGACCGCACCACCATCGACAAGACCCGGGAGCTGGCCCGTCGCCTGACCCGGTTCCAGTTCCGCAGCCGGCTGCTCCTCGTGCCGTTCGGCCCGGTGCAGCAGGCGATCGTCGCCGCGTGCCCGGCGCCACTCCGCGTGATCCTCTACCGGCGCTTCATGGTCCGCGTCGGCGAGGCCCTGGCCTCCCGGCACGGGGCCAAGGCCCTCGTGACCGGGGAGAGCCTCGGCCAGGTCGCCTCGCAGACGCTCGACAACGTCTCCGTCATCGACGAGGCCGCCCGCGGGCCGATCTTCCGGCCCTTGATCGGGATGGACAAGGAGGAGATCACGCGCGAGGCGCGCCACATCGGGACCTTCCCCGTGAGCACGCTGCCCGACCAGGACTGCTGCCAGTTCTTCGTCCCGAAGAGCCCCGCCACGGCGGCGAAGCTCCAGGACACCCGGAGCGCCGAGGAGCTCCTGGACGTCCGCGCGCTGGTGGCCTCGTGCGTCGCTCAGACCGAAGAGGAGCGGTTCTCCTTTCCGGAGGGCGTCGTGACCCGGGTGCTATAATCGCGCCAAATGGATCCCGGCAGCGTGGAGCCCAGATCCAGGTCGCTCTTCAGCGATATCGTCGGCCGTCCCGACGACGCGGTGGATCTGGCGGAGGCTTCTCTCCTGATCGCGTGCGAGGAGTATCCCGGCCTGGACCTGCCGAGCTACCTCTCCCGGCTCGACGCGATGGGCGAGCACCTGCGCAGCCGCGTGCCTCCGGGATCCGCGCCGGACGAGGTCATCGCGATCGTGAACCGTTTCCTCTTCGAGGAGGAGGGGTTCCATGGAAACGCCCGCGACTACTACAACCCGCGGAACAGCTTCCTGAACGACGTCCTCGACCGTCGCACCGGGATCCCCATCACGCTCAGCACCGTCTACATGGAGGTCGCGACCAGGGCGGGGTTCAGCCTCGTGGGTGTCGGGCTGCCGGGCCACTTCATCGTCAAGGCGGCCATCGACGGACGCGAGATCCTTGTCGACCCGTTCAACCGGGGGGCGGTCCTCTCGGCGGGCGAGTGCCAGAAGCGCGTGGACCGCGTCTTCAAGGGGCGGGTCAAGGTCGAGCAGCGCATGCTGGCGGGCTGCAGCCGGAAGGAGATCCTGGCCCGGATGCTCCACAACCTGAAGCTGATCTATGCGCGGAGCCACGACCTTGGCCGGACGCTGGGAGTGCTGGAGCTGCTCTTGCGCGTCCAGCCGGATAGCGTGGAGGACGTGAGGGACCGCGGGCTGGTCTACGCCGGCCTGGACTGCTACGGCCTGGCCGCGCGCGACCTGGAGGAGTACCTCGCCCGGGTACCGGGCGCGAGCGAAGCCGCCGAGCTGCGGGACACCATCGCCCAGATGCGCCACCGCGCGTCGAGGGTCAACTAGGTGGGCTATCTGAGCCTATGGGGGGCATACCGATGAGCAGCGCCGCCGAGACCGTCTCCGTCAACGCCATCGCCGAGGCTCTCGGAGCCGAGGCTGGCTCGCTCCTCGGGTACCGCAGCAAGGGAATACCGAAGGAGCAGCTCCACCTGCCGGGCCCGGACTTCGTGGACCGGGTGCACCGCACCTCCGACCGGCCGGTTCCGGTCCTGCGCAGCCTGCAGCAGCTCCTCTCGCACGGGCGGCTGGCCGGCTCGGGCTACCTGTCCATCCTCCCGGTCGACCAGGGCATCGAGCACTCGGCCGGTGCCTCGTTCGCCAAGAACCCCGCCTGCTTCGACCCGGAGAACATCGTGAAGCTTGCCATCGAGGGAGGCTGCAACGCCGTGGCGTCGACCCTCGGCGTCCTGGGGAGCGTGGCGCGGAAGTACGCTCACCGCATCCCCTTCATCGCGAAGTTCAACCACAACGAATTCCTGACGTACCCCAACAAGTTCGATCAGATCTTCTTCGCCAGCGTGAAGCAGGCCGCCGACATGGGCGCGGTTGCGGTGGGAGCGACGATCTACTTCGGGTCCCCGGAGTCCTCGCGGCAGATCCAGGAGGTGACGCGGGCTTTCCAGGAGGCCCACGAGCGCGGCCTGGCCACGATCCTGTGGTGCTACCTGCGCAACCCCGCCTTCAAGACGAGGGAGAAGGACTACCACCTGTCCGCGGACCTGACCGGGCAGGCCAACCACCTCGGCGTCACCCTGGAGGCGGACATCATCAAGCAGAAGCTCCCCGAGAACAACGGGGGCTACGACGCGCTCAGCTCGAAGGAGAACCCGTACGGGAAGATCGACAAGCGCGTCTACACGGAGCTGACCTCCGACCACCCCATCGACCTCACCCGCTACCAGGTGGCGAACTGCTTCATGGGCCGGGCCGGCCTCATCAACTCCGGCGGCGCCTCGGGGGAGAACGACTTCGTGGAGGCGGTCAAGACCGCGGTGATCAACAAGCGGGCGGGGGGCATGGGCCTGATCTCCGGCCGCAAGGCCTTCCAGCGCCCCATGGCCGAGGGCGTCAGGCTCCTGAACGCCATCCAGGACGTCTACCTCTGCAGGGACGTGACGGTCGCCTGAGCTCCAGCCGATGCCGTCGAGGATCCGCTTCAGCGAAGGGGCCGTGCCAGGCTTCGGCCTCCTGCGCCCGGACCAGCCGGTCCAGGATCCGGCGGATCTCCCGTGCCCCTCCTTCAGCGTCCAGGGGACATCTCGAAGGTGGCGATCTCGACCGCTCCCTCCGGGTCCTCGGTGACCTTCCCGACGATCCGGCTGCCGTCCCAGCGCCCGACCAGATAGCGGAGGCCGCCGCCGATCTCGAGCGTGAAGCGGACGGCGTTCCTCTGCGGACGCTCCACCGCCGTGAACGGGGTTGTGACGGAGACCGCCCCGTCGATAGAGTAGGACCCGGCGTCGCCCCTGAACTTCATGGTCACGTACTTGCGGCGGCCGCCCTCCTGCTCCGTCCCCACCCACACGCCGTCGAGCTTCAGGGCAGCCGCCGGGGCCGCTGGCCCGGCGGCGACCGATGAGGCCGCCGGCGTCTGCGACCCCGCGCCCGGGCCGGACGCGGCGACCGAGGCGGGCACCCGGAAGGCCACCGAGCGGAGCGCCTCCCGGTGGGCGGGCCGAGAGGCCACCTCCCGGGGCACACCGTAGGGCGCGGCCCGCCGCGCGGCCTGGAACACGTCGGCCAGGACCCTCCCCTCCGCCGCGAGCGCCGCGGCGTGGCGGGGCCTCTCGCTGCGCACGAGGAGCAGGACCAGGTCGCGGCCGACCGCGGTCCACCAGGCCGCCAACCGGTCGCGTGTGACCGGCCCGCCCCTTCTCCCTCGCTTGGTCCAGTCCTCGTCGTACCCGGACGCATCCTCGGCCGTCACCGAGAGCAGGGCCTCGGTGCTCCCCGCCAGCCCGACGATCGGATCGCTCCCGATACCCCGCACCTCGATGTCCGCGGCCCGCGACGCCCGGAGCACGGTGGCGCCCTGGTTCAGCCGGCGCTGGGCGTCGAGAGCCCGTTGGGCGGCGGACTTGCCGCCGGAGGCCGACAGCACGAAGGCCGGACCGACCGCGGTGGCGAGGACCGCGTGGTCGTGACCGGGAACGTCGTCGAAGGGCTCGGCGGCGAAACGGAGCTCGGCAGGGTCGGGGGGCGCCGCCACCGACAGGCTCGCCTCCCCCACGCGCACGGAGCCGGAGACGCGGACCTCGACGCGCACATGACCCGCGGGAGCCCCCCAGGGCACGATCAGCTCCAGCTGCCCCTCGCCGGCCGACAGGACCAGCGCGGCGGCGGGTCCGATCCGGACGACGTTGCGGGCCGGGTCGACGTGGAAACCCCGGCCGTGGACCTTCACGACGTCTCCCGGCGCGGCCCGGCCCGGCTCGACGCCGGTCACCAAAGGCAGGCGGCCCACCAGGAACGGAGCGGGGCTCGAGACCTGGCCCGAGATCGAGACCACGACCGGGGCGGAGGTCCCCGGTGGCCCTTGGATGTCAGGCACACGCACCCGGATCTCCCTGGGCGTAGTGTCGAGGACCTGCGCGTCGAGGTCGCCGAAGCGCACGGTGGCGCCCAGGGACCAGCCCGCGCCGGCCAGGAGCACCTCCTCCCCCGGCATGGCGACGCTCGGAGAGACGCCGTGGATCCTGGGGGTCTGGTGTACGGCGATCTCCAGGGGAGCGGAGGCCCTGCCGCCGACCTCGACGACTACCGGGACCCTGAGGTCCCCGCTGGGAGGGACGTCCAGCTCCGGCAGCTCCACCTCGAGGCGGTTCGCGGCGGCGCGGACCACGCGGCCCGGTCTGCCGTCGGCGAACCGCACCGTGTTCTCGCCCGGCGTGGCGGAGAAGCCTCGACCCTGCAGGACGACCGACAGGCCGTTGCCCACCCGCGGAGGGGACGCGGCCCGCAGCTCCGGTCCACTGAACAACCGCAAGCCGAGGAATCCACCCGCGGCAAGCACCAGCGCTCCCGCCGCGACCAACGCGTAACGCGACGAGGGGCGCGCCGGCCCGGTCCTCGCCCTCGCGGCGCGGTCCGGACGGGGGGAGACGCCCGATGCTCCGGCAGTCCTCGGCGCTCCCGGACGAGAGGGGACCCCGCCGGCTCTAGCGACCGGTCCCGGACGCAGGCCGGCCGGCCTGATCTCCGGCCGAGCGGGGGCGGGAGCGCTCGGCTGACTCGGCCGCGGCGGCTGGCTCGGCCGGGAGACGGCGACGGGTGTGTGGTCCTCGACCACGAAGACGTCCTCGTCCTCGGTCGGCGGCGCTGCCGCCGGTGCCGGACGCGTAGCCGGTTCCGGGGGTACGACCAAGGAGAATCGGACCTCGTCCGGCCCGACCGTAACGGCGCGGCCGTCTGCGGCCACGGACGCAGGGGAGGTATCGTCGAGGAAGAACTCCTCGACGTCGTCGAGCAGGAGCGACGCCGGATCGGCAAGAGCCGGTCCGAGTGGATCGACCGTCGGGGCAGGCCCGGTTGGCGGCGGCACGTCGTCGATGAAGAAGACCTCTTCGCCCGGGGGGGGCGAGACCTCCGTCTGCCCCGCCTCCACGCCGCGGCACTGCAGCATCACGCTCTCGGGGGCGCCGGGAGGCCCGAGCCAGACCACGTCGCCTTCGCGGACGGCCGTGCGCTCGACGACCCGATCGTCGTTGACATAGACGCCGCGCGGGCTGCGGGTGTCGTGGACGCTCAGCCCCGCGGCGTCCTTGCGGAGGCGCGCGTGGATGGGGCTCACGCCGGGGAGGTCCAGGCAGAGCCTGCAACTCGCGTCCGATCCGACGGAGACCTCGTCCACGGCCTGGTCGAGCAGGAGGCGGGTGCCGCCGAGCGGTCCACCGAGGACGACGAAGCAGGCGGCTCGTGACGGGGCGTCGCGCATCCTGCCTCGTGGGGCCCCGGACGGCGGGCCGAAGCTCGGGTCGGTGAGGCGGGATCGGATTCTAGCAGGCCAGCGGGGCGAGCGGAACCGGCGGGCGAATCGGATATAATGCGCCCGCTGAGGACGGGCGCTCGCCAACTCCACTCCATCACAGGGACGCGAGAGAGACCGAGATGACCGACGGCGACCTCCCTGGCAAGAAGACGTTCAGTTACGCCGAGGCGGCCGCCCTGTTGCCGGAAGTGCGGCGGATCACGGAGGATGCGCACCGGAAGGTCGAGGCGCTCGGCGGCCCGCCCTCGGGAGAGGGTTCCCCGTCCACCGAGCTGACGGGCAGGCTGGAGGGGATCGTCGCCGACTGGGCCCGCGCGCTGGCCGAACGCGGCCTGGAGGTGAAGGGCCTCTGGCTCGTCGACTTCGACAACGGCTCCGGGTACTACTGCTGGAAGTACCCGGAGGACGGCCTCCACTACTACCACGGCTACGAGGATGGGTTCCGCGGCCGCATGCGGATCCAGTGAACATGCTCGAAACGCTCGCGCAGATCGCGTTCATCGTGGTCCTCCCGCTGGTCCTGGTGGGCGGCGGCCTGGTCACCCTCTTCGCGGTAGGGGCCCTGTTCGACGCCCTCGAGCACCCGGAGGAGCTGCGCCTGCGGGTCGAGTCCGCGTTCCGGAGGCCGCCCAAGCCGCCGCGGACGCCGGGCCCGGAGCACTACTACCGCCCGTACTGGTCGGCCAAGTAGGAACGCGGTCCGCCGGGCGGCGCGGAGTGGCGGGCGACGGGAAGGGCGGCCGATGAGTTCCGCCGCCGCTCCACAAGGGTCGCCCGGCACCTCGAAACGCCCGGTCGGGGCCTTCTCGCTCCTGGCCCTCGGCGTCAACGGGATCGTCGGCGTCGGGATCTTCTTCGCCCCCGCCGACGTGGCGCGCGGCGCCCCGGGGCTCGGCAGCGTGGCGGTGTTCGCGGCCACCGCCGCCGCCCTGGTGCCGGTCGCGGTCGTGTTCTCGGCGCTGGGCCGGCGCTTCGACGAGGACGGCGGGCCGGTGGTGTTCGCCCGCGCCGCGTTCGGCGAGCTGCCGTCTTTCGTCGTCGGCTGGATCGCCTACGTCAGCGCGATCGCCAGCACCGCCGCCGTGCTGTCCGGCCTCGTCGGCGCCATCGCGCCCGACGTCGGCCTGCGGGGCCCCGGCGCCGAGCGCGCGGGCGCCACGCTGCTGCTCACGGCGCTGGCCCTGATCTGCGCCGCCGGGATCTCGCTGTCCGCCCGGGTCTGGACCACCCTCACGGTCCTGAAGCTCATCCCGCTGGCGGTGCTGGCCGGTGCCTACCTCCTCGCCGGCGCGCCCGGACCCGCCGCCGGACTGCTCGAGGCCCGAGCCGGGGCCTCCGCCGCCGACGGCTCGCTGCTGCGGGCCGCGCTCACGGCCACGTTCGCCTATCAGGGATTCGAGGTGGTTCCCGTGATCGCCGGCCAGGTCCGAACGCCTTCGCGGATCGTGCCGGTCGCGGTGGGCGGATCTCTCGCCCTCGCCGCCGGGCTCTACCTCGTCCTCCAGCTCGCCTGCGTGGCCGCGCTCCCCGACCTGGCTTCGTCCTCCGCCCCTCTGGCGGACGCGGCGGCGGTCTTCGGCGGAGCCGGGCTCTCGCGGCTGGTGACGGTGGGGACGAGCGTCTCCGCCCTGGGCATAGCGGTGGGCATGGTGGCCACGACGCCCCGGTACCTCTCAGCCCTGGCCCACGGCCAGGGGCTCGCCTTCCACTTCGACCGGGTGGCTGCGAACGGCGTTCCCCTGCGGGCGCTGGCGGTGACCTGGCTGCTCGTGTTCGTCCTGCTCCTGGGGGGGACCCGGGGCGAGCTCTTCGCTCTCTCCAGCGTGGCCGTGCTCACGCAGTACGTGGTGGCCGCGCTCTCGCTGCTGGAGTTGGCTCGCCGCCGGGAGCGAGGGCTGGGCCCCCGGCAGGCCTGGGCGTCGTACCCCGCGATCGCCGTGGGGCTCGCCCTCGTGGCCGGGGGGCAACCAAGGGAATGGGCGGTGGCGGCGGGCGCCCTCCTGATCGGCCTGCTGCTGAGGTGGGCGTCTCGCCGGAGGCCGTGACGGCGCTCAGGCGCCCGCAGCACTTCTGGAGGCGCGGAACGCGACACGTCGAGCCTCAGCCCGGGAGCACTCCCAGCGCGCTGCCGACGCGGACGAACGCGTCCACCGCCCGGTCGATCTGCGCGGGAGTGTGCGCGGCCGAGATCTGGACCCGGATCCTGGACTGCCCGCGCGGCACCACCGGGAAGAAGAAGCCCTTGACGTAGATCCCCTCGTCAAGCAGAGCCCGGGCGAAGCGCTGGGCCAGCGGCGCGTCGTCGGGAGCGAAGCGCGAGAACAGGATCGGCACGATCGGGTGGACGCCCGGCCGCATCTCGAAGCCGGCCTCGGTCATGCGCTCGCGGAACCTCCGGGCGCCCGCTTCCAGGCGGTCACGCAGCTCGGTGGTCCCGGAGAGGAGCTCCAGCGCGCGCAAGGTGCCACCGGCTACCACCGGGGCCAGGGTGTTCGAGAACAGGTAGGGTCGGCTCCGCTGCCGGAGGAGCTCCACGATCTCCCGGCGGGCGGCGATGCACCCTCCAGAGGCCCCGCCCAGGGCCTTGCCGAACGTGGTCGTCAGGATGTCCACGCGTCCGGAGACGCCGCAGTGCTCGGGGGTCCCGCGGCCGGTCCTCCCCATGAAGCCCGTGGCGTGGGAGTCGTCCACCAGCACGAGCGCGCGGTGGCGATCGGCCAGGTCGCAGATCGCCTCCAGAGGCGCCACGTCGCCGTCCATGGAGAAGACTCCGTCCGTGACGATCAGCCGGAAGCGGGCGTCCCGGGCCTCGGCGAGCCTGGACTCCAGGTCCCCCATGTCCATGTGCTCGTAAACGAAGCGCGTCGCCTTGCACAGGCGGACGCCGTCGATGATCGAGGCGTGGTTCAGCCGGTCCGTGAGGATCGCGTCCTCGGCCCCGAGCAGGGGCTCGAACACTCCGCCGTTGGCGTCGAAGCAGGCCACGTAGAGGATGGCGGCGTCCATCCCGAGGAAGCGCGCCACGCTCCTCTCGAGGTCCCGGTGGAGGGCCTGGGTGCCGCAGATGAACCGCACGCTCGAGAGCCCGTAGCCCCATTCGTCGAGCGCGCGGTGCGCGGCCTTCAGCAGCTCCGGATGGCCTGAGAGGCCGAGGTAGTTGTTCGCGCAGAAGTTCAGGACGGGGCCGTCCCGCCCCTCGACCCGGATCTCCGGTCCCTGGTGGCCCACGATGGGCCACTCCTCCTTCCAGAGTCCCTGCCTCTTGATCTGATCGAGCTCGCCGGTGAGGTGCTCACGGAAGCGCTCGTCCATGGACGTGCCTCCTGCCGGATTGTAGCGTGCGGCCCCGTCGCCGACCGGACGGCGGGACTCAGGAGACCGGAGGCTCCTCCAGCATCTCGAGGCCGCCGTAGTAGAGGACGTAGCACACGCACTCGTCCCCGGGCATCGCCACCTCGCTGTGGATCGAGCCCTGGCGGCTGCGGCAGATGGCTCCGGGGCCGTACTGCCCGCGCTCGTCGGCGAGTGCCCCCTGGAGGACCAGGATCACCTCCTCGCCGAGGTGACGATGGAGCGGGTGCCGCGCCCCCGGCGCCGCCCAGACCAGACACGCAACGAGCTTCCGGGCCGGGTCCTCCCTGATCACGTGCACCCGCACGCCCGGTACGACCTCGTTCCAGGCGATCGAGGCCAGGTCCGGCACGCTTTTCGGCGCGCCCGCCAGGTCGAGGAGCTGCTCGCGGACCGCGGGATCCGGCAGGGCCGCGGAAACGGCCTTCGGCAGCGTCCCAAGCAGCGCACGGTCCCGCGCCACCGACTCGCGACAGCCTGCGCACCCGCCGGCGAGATGCCCCTCGAACGACTCGCGGTCGGCCGCGTCCAGGACGCCGAGGGCGTAGGGCTGGACGAACGACGCGTAGGCATCATCCATTGGAGCCTATCTTAACGCCTCTCTTCGAGCCGGCGGCCGGCAGCGGCGCGGACCGGCCCTCCACACCTACTACGCGCGCCGGCCGAGGACGGATGGCCCACGGCGGCGCCATCCGTCGGGCTCCGCCCCGGCGTAGAGGGAACGGAGGTGGATTCCAAGCATGCCGAAGTGCCTCGCCGTCGTCGTCCTGGCAGTCCTCCCTTCCGTCGCGACCGGCGATGGGCCCGAGTCCCGACCCGTCGAAGTGCCGGCCCCGGCTCGCGCGGCGGCGGCAGGCATCCCGTGGGAGCAGTGGTCGGACCACGCCTTCGAGAGGGCTCGGCGCGAGGGGCGCTTCGTCCTCCTCGACCTGGGCGCGGTGTGGTGCCACTGGTGCCACGTGATGGAGGAGACCACGTACCAGGACCCGGCGGTCGTGGACCTGATCCGTGCGCGCTACGTTCCCGTCCGCGTGGACCAGGACGCGCGTCCGGACCTGGCCAGCCGCTACGAGGACTACGGCTGGCCGGCTACGATCGTGTTCGACGCGCAGGGGCTGGAGCTGGTGAAGTTCCGCGGGTACGTCGCCCCGGCGCGGATGGCGGCGCTCCTCCAGGGGGTGATCGACGACCCCACTCCCGGTCCGTCCGTGCGCCCGCGCCCCGCGCTGGCTGCCACCGATGCCGCGGGCCTCGGCATGGAGCTGGCCTCGGAGCTCAGGGATCTGCTCAGCTCACGCTACGACCGTGAGCACGCGGGCTGGGGCTTCATCCACAAGTACCTGGACTGGGACTCGGTGGAGTACTGCCTGGTCCGGGCGAGCGAGGGCGACGCCGAGGCCGCCCGCATGGCTCGGGAGACGCTGGACGCCCAGACCCGCCTGATCGACCCGGTGTGGGGAGGCGTCTACCAGTACTCCGACGGCGGCACCTGGGAGAGCCCGCACTTCGAGAAGATCATGTCCATGCAGGCGGAGAACCTGCGCGTCTACGCCCAGGCCTACGTGCTCTGGCGCGACCCCCGCTATCTGCGCGCCGCCCGCGACATCCATCGGTACCTCGGCACTCTCTTGAGGAGTCCCGAGGGGGCCTTCTACGCTAGCCAGGACGCGGACCTCGTGCCCGGCGAGCACGCGGCAGCCTATTTCGCCCTGGGCGACGCCGAACGGCGCCGGATCGGCCTGCCGCGGGTGGACAAACGCCTCTTCGCCCGTGAGAACGGCTGGGCGACCGCAGGCCTCGTGGCCCTTTACGCCGCCACCGGCGACGAGGCGGTCCTGGCCGAGGCCCTGCAGGTCGCTCGCTGGATCCTGGACAACCGCTCGCTCCCCGGCGGTGGCTTCGGCCACGACGAACACGACCCCGCCGGTCCGTTCCTTGCCGACACGCTCGCCGCCGGCCGCGCCTTCCTCGCCCTCTACGGAGCGACCGGCGATCAGGCCTGGCTCGGCCGGGCGGAGGCGGCGGCGGCGTTCATCGCCTCGCGCTTCCGCCGCGAGGGCGGACCGGGCTTCGTGACCGCCGAAGCCGCCGGTCCGGGGGCCTCGCCCGTGGTCCAGCGCGAGGAGAACGTCGGCATGGCCCGCTTCGCCGCCCTCCTCGCGCGCCACACGGGCCGGGACGCGCACCGGGAGCTGGCGGAGCAGGCGATGCGGTTCCTGGCGATGCCCGAGGTCGCCCGGCGGTTCAACACCGGCGGCGTCCTGCTCGCCGACCGCGAGCTCCGCGCCCGGCCCGACGGGCCGTCGGCCGGGCCCGTGTGCCGCTAGAAGGAGAAGGTCGGCTCCGCCCCGGCCGCAACGGGCCGTCCCCGGGCCGGGCGCGGGCGTGATATCCTCACCCCCTGCTGCCATCCGGGTTCCTGCCATGAGCCTGTCGGGCAACCTGCGCGCCCCGGGCCTCGCCGACGTGCTCCGCCGGCTGGCCGCCGACCACAAGACCGGCGTCCTCCGCGTGGAGAGGAGCCCGTTCGAGAAGCGCATCGTGTTCCAGGACGGCCGGATCTTCTCCTCCTGGTCGAACGACCCGCGGGACTCCTTCGGGAAGTTCCTCGTGCGGGACGGAGCCGTCACCGAGGACCAGCTCTTCGAGGCGCAGCTCCGGCAGCTCCAGGGAGGCCGGCTCATCGGGAACATCCTCCTCGCCGATGGTCAGCTCACGGAGGCGCGCCTCCAGGCCGTCCTCCTCACCAAGGCCGAGGAGACCGTCTACGACATCTTCCTCTGGCCGGACGGCTGGTTCGACTTCGACGAGAGCGAGTTCCCGAAGGACGTCCACATCCACATCGACCTCGACGTGGGCAGCGTCCTCCTCGAGGGAGCGCGGCGGGTGCACGAGTGGGTGCAGATCCGCACCTTCTTCCCCCACCACCTGCGCACGACGTTCCGGGTCACGGGCGAGCCGGGCGACGGCGACATCCAGGAGCGCAGGGCCCTCAGCCTGGCCGCCGCGAGCAAGAGCCTCGCCCAGATAAGCGTCGAGATGAACTGGACCGAGTTCGAGACCGCGGTCAAGTTCCTGGACCTTCACGCCCGGGAGATCGTCGCCCTGGGTCCCCCGGCACCGGAGCGTCCCGAGGCGGTGAGGCTCTCGGACGTGCCCGCCCTGCTGGCGAGGGGGTATCGCGAGCTCCAGGACGGCCACCTGGAGGAGGCGGCCCAGCTCTACGAGAGCATACTCGCCCTCGACCGCCTGAACCTGCACGCCAAGAAGGGCCTTGTCGCGGTGAACGAGAGCCGCCGGCGGGTGGAGACCGAGGGCGTCTCGCCGGGACGAGGCGACGGCGGTTCAGACCACGTGACGCTGGTCGTGGTCGGCGGCCCCTCCCACGGCCTGGAGTACGTGGTGCACGACGCGCCGTCCCAGACCATCCTGGGCTCCGGGGCCGACTGCCACCTCCGCATCGAGCAGCCGAACGTCGAGCGTTACCACGCCCGGATCGCCGCCTACGCGAGGGGGCTCATCCTCTCCGATGCCGGGAGCGTCACCGGCACCTACGCGAACGGACGGCCGGTGGAGGCGTCCCATGCGCTGGCCGACGGGGACCATATCGGTCTCGGGCGGCCGGGTTCGCGGGACAGCGCCACCGTCCTGGTCCGGTTCCCGGCGCACCTGCGCACGGCGCCCGTGGGTCCCGGCGAGACCTCCCGCCCCGCTCCGGCGGCCCGACGGAAGGACGAAGAGAAGTTCCGCTGACACCTTCCTAGTAGATCTGCAGTCCGAGCGCCCGACGCCACACCGTCATGTGGCGGACCTCGTCGACGAGGATGAACGCGGCCGACAGCAGGTAGTCCCTCGTCCGGATCTGGCTGATGAGCCCGGTGTAGGCGCGCTGCGCCGCGACCTCGATCTCCAGCGCTCGCTGCACGAACCGGTCCCCGGGCTGGAGCGGACCGAGCTCGTAGCTGGCGAGCGCCTCCGGAGGCCGGCCCCCGCGCTCCTCGGCGATGGCCACCTGGGTGTCGCGATGGCCGAGGTGGTCCCCGCGGAACTCCACCGCGTGGGCGCGCAGCCCGGCGGGGAACAGGCCGCGCTCCAGCCCGACGTCGTAGAGGGCGATGGCGTGGTGCTCGAGGGCCAGGGCCGCATACAGGATCGCGAGGTCGGCCTCCTCGCCCGGCACGAGGGCCTCTCCGCGGCCGGCCAGGACGCCCAGGACCAGCGGAGAGATGCCCGCCGCCCGCGCGATGCGCACGACGAAGTCGCGCCGGGATGCTCCCGCTTCGCCGGAGATCACGACTCGCCCTCGATCCAGAGGTCGATCACGGTGAGGTGCCGGGAAAGGTCCACCATGTGGCGCGCCAACGTGTCCACGGCCGCCGGGTCTCCCATCGCGGGCAGTCCCTCGGCGTGAGCGAATACGAGGGCCTCCTGCGCCGCGCGGAGCCCGGCGAGATCGACGTCCTCGGCGGCGGCGTCCGGCGGGGACGGAGCCGGCTCGAGGCCGAGACGGCGGCGGAGCGTCCGGCGATCCTCCCGATGCCGCAGGTGGTCGCGGGAGAGGCTCTCGACGAACGCCCGCGCCGCCGGGACCGCGACCTCGAGGGCCTCGAGCCGCGAGGCCACGTCGACCTCGAAGGCGTCGATGGCGTCGAGGACCTCCCGCGAGCCGGCGTAATCGGTCGCCTCCAACCGCGCGGCGGCCGGCAGCCAGGCGGCGGCCGGCGAGAGGGCGATGAGACCGAGCAGGCGCCGCCGGGCGGAGCGGGCGCCCTGCCTACCAGTGGAATCCAAGGGCGGAGCTCAGGGTATGGAGCATGTCGCCGTCGGCGCCGATCCCGGTCAGCCGGTAGTCCAGGTTCAGGGAGAGGCCGCGGGTCAGACGCACCTCGATCCCGCCTCCGGCATGGAAGGCGAACTCCATGTTCCCCTGCCCGGACGGCTGTCCACGCTCGGTCAGCTCAGCGGCCTGGGAGACCAGGCCTCCGATGAGGGGGTCGTCGAAAGGGGCGGTCCCGCGGAACTCGAGGCTCTCGTCCTGCTCCGGCGTCTCGCGCGTGATCGCGACCGCGAAGTCCAGCCCAGCGGCCGCATAGGGTCGGAGCCGTACGTGGTCGAGCTTCTTGATCGTGTACTTGAGCCCGAAGGGCGACACCTGGAGGAGGCGCAGCCGCGTGCGCACCAGCCTCCTCACCGGGAACGGTGCCTGCGGCGGGCCGGCAAGCGCGGCCGCGGGGCTGGCCCCCGAGGCAAGGTTCGCCACGTACGCGATCGGGTCCGTGAGGAGGAACGGGTCGCTCTCCGCGTCGCTCAACCCGATCAGGATCTCGTACGAGAGCTTGCCCCCGGGAACGCGCGCGAGCGGCAGGTCGGCATAGCCGCCCAACTGGATCCCCCGGCCCACGCCGTAGGGGTTCCAGGACGAGCCCCCCATGATGCCGACCTGCGCTCCGATCCGGCCGATGTCGGGTAGCAGCTCATGCACCGCCGGACCGCCGTCCCGGCGCTCGCTTGACGGAGGAGGTGGCCCCTCCGGGGTCTGGGCCCCCGCAGGCGCGGGGATCAGGACGCACACGCACGCAAGCGCCGCGCCGGCCGGCCCCAGTCTCATGATGGGTCTCCGGAACGCCCGCCGAGGACGTCCCAATGGCGACGCATTCTAGCGCCATACGCCGGAAGGGGCGGCCGCGGATGGAGGGAATCGCGCCGGCCAACGCGTCGGCCAATCCGCCCGGGGCGAGGGGCGCGTAAGTCCCACCAGGACGGTTGCGGTGGCGCTGGAGGGCCAGGACGGACCGATGCGAGTTGCGGCCCCCCCCGCATCCTCTAAGATGGAGAACGACTCCGTCGGAACGCCTGCCCAGAGAATGCCCGAGCCCCAGCCCGAAGCCCTCCTTCGCCGGCTCGCCGCAGGGGATCAGACCGCCCTGGGGGAGTTCTACGACCTGTACGCCGGCCTCGCCAACGGCCTCGCCCTGCGGATCCTGCGCGACACCTCCGAGGCCGAGGACGTCGTCCAGGAGGTCTTCGTCCAGGTCTGGCGCCAGGCCGCCCGCTTCGACACCAGCCGCGGGAGCCCCGAGGCCTGGCTGTGCACGATCACCAGGACCCGCGCCCTCGACCGGCTCCGCCGGCGCGCCTCGCGCCGGGAAGAACAGGCCGACGAGACGCCGGCCGCCACGGCGGCGCCGCGGAACGAGGAAGCCCTGGCGGTCCGCAAGGCCCTGGACGGCCTCAGCGCGGTGCAGCGCCGCGCCCTGGAGCTGGCCTACTACGAAGGGCTCACCCAGACCGAGATCGCGGCCCGCCTCGGTGAGCCCCTGGGCACGATCAAGACCCGCATCCGCACGGCGATGATCCGGCTGCGCGAGGTGCTAGGGCCCTGCGACGCATGAGCCCCGACCCCCTCATCGAGCTCGCCCCCCTCGCCGCCCTCGGCGCGCTCGACGGCGAGGAGCGCGACGCGTTCGCCGCCCACTCGGCCGCCTGCGCGGGCTGCAAGACCGAGCTAACCAGCCACGAGGCCGTGGCCGCCCGCCTCGCCCAGGCCACGCTCGCGGTCGAGCCCTCCCTCCACCTTCGACCTCGCCTCCTCGCCATGGTCGACCCGTCCCGCCCGGCCGGCGAGCCCTCCCGGCCCGCCTCTGGGGCGGCCCGTCGCCTCCGGCCGGGGGTGGTCTTCCCCGCCTTCGCCGCCGCCGCCGCCCTGGTCCTCGGCGTCGAGGTGCTGACCATGCGGGCCGAGCGGGACGAGGCGATCCGGGCCGCCGAGCAGGCCCACGAGGCCGCGCAGGGCGCGGCAGAGCGCGAATCCATGCTGAGGCGCCTGGGCCAGGAGCTGGTGTCTCACCAGCGCGCGCTCGGCGCCGTGCTCGCGCATCCCGACACGCGGGTGACGGAGCTCAAGGGCCTCCAGGCTGCCCCGGCGGCACGCGGACGAGTCGTGTGGAACCCGGGCAGCCGAGCGGCGCTCCTGGCCGCTGCCGGACTGGACGCCGCCCCCGCCGGCCGCGCCTACCAGGTGTGGGTGATCGCCCGGTCCGAACCCACTCCTGCCGGCGTGTTCCAGGTGGACGCCGACGGCCACGCCCTCTTCAGCATGCCCGCACTCGCCGAAACCTCGGCCGTGACGACGTTCGCCGTCACCCTCGAGCCGGCGGACGGCGTCCCCGCTCCGACCGGCCCCATGGTCCTGGCGGGCTCGGTCTCCTGAAGACGAGTTTCGGCACCGACAAGCCCAACCCCAGCGAACCCTGCGAGAATTGTCCCGCGGCCGGGTGAGGTCGCGGGAGGGGCTTTGCGGCGCATCGTCGTCGGGATCACCGGGTCGACCGGGTCGATCTACGCGATCCGGCTCCTGGAGGCGCTCCGCCAGGCTGCCGACGTGGAAATCCACCTGGTCGTGAGCGCGCCGGGCAAGAGGACCCTCGTCGAGGAGACCGACTACAAGGTGAAGGACGTCGAAGCGCTCGCCCACGTGGTCCACGACAACCGGGACATCGGGGCTCCGCTGGCCAGCGGGTCCTTCCGCACGGACGCGACCGTGATCGTGCCGTGCAGCGTCAAGACCCTGTCCGCCCTGGCCAACTCCTACGCGGACACGCTGATCGCGAGGGCGGGGGACGTGGCGCTCAAGGAGGGGCGGACGCTCGTCGCGGTGGTCCGGGAGACGCCACTCCACGCCGGACACCTCCGCCTGATGCTCTCGCTCGCGGAGCTGGGGGCGGTGATCCTCCCTCCCATGCCCGCGTTCTACCACCGCCCCAAGACCGTCGAGGACGTCGTCTCGCATACCGTGGCCCGTATCCTCGACAGGCTGGGAATCCCCCAGGACCTCGTGCCGGAGTGGACCGGCACGACTCGCCGGGACGGCTGACCCCGGACGCGCGACCGACCGGGGACGGGACGTGGCCGACGCCCGCGCATGCGCCCACTCCAACGACGGCATCGCGGTGATCGACACCGCGGGCCGCTACGTGGGGCAGAACCTGGCGCACGAGCTGATGCGGGGCGCGACGCCAGCGGGCGGAAGCGCACCGAGACGAGCCTGCGCCTGCTGGCCGACGCCGGCACCCTGCTCGACGCCGCGCTCGACTACGAAGCGACGCTGGGCACGGTGGCGGGCCAGCCGTGCCCGGGATGGACGGGTTCGAGGTGGCTCGCCAGATCAAGCGGGAGCCGGCCCTCGCGGCGGCCTCCCTGGTCGCCCTGACCGGCTACGGGCAGGAGGCCGACCGCCAGCGCCCGCGGCAGGCGGGGGTTCGACGAGCACCTCGTGAAGCCCGTCGACCTGACGACGATCGAGGGTCTTCTCGCCGCGTCACGGGGCGCTCCACCGACTGCCTAGGCTCCGAGAACCTCGCGGCAGGAGACCCCCGCCAAGACGGGCGGCCGCGCCGCTTGACCGCGGCCACTTCCGTGGGTTCTACTTTCACCCGCTTTGGCGCCCGTCCCCCTCG
>Ga0268386_10000488_pt1 | contig 25247 bp, 23 predicted proteins | sample RVTome_15_FD_200260 | JGI IMG/M metagenome (GOLD analysis project Ga0268386, IMG submission 200260) | Soil microbial communities from uranium-contaminated site in the Upper Colorado River Basin, Wyoming, United States - RVT150D86... ... | reverse complement strand
GGCTTCGGAGCAGGCAACTTCAAGGCCCTGTTCGAAGCGATCGAGCGCGAGCAGGAGAAGAGAGGAAATCTCTGATGAGCGCCTTTAGGCGCGAAAGTAGGTTGGCCCCCCTGGTAAGGGAGAATCTCTAATGAGGTACATGACACTCGGCGACGTCCCGGCCAAGCGCCACGTCCAGTTCCGCCAGAACGGGAACCTCCTGGTCGAGGAGGTCCTCGGGTTCGAGGGCTTCTCCGGCAACGAGTCGATCCTCTACCACCTGTGGTCGCCCTGCCGGGTGCGCGAGGTGGGGGAGTTCCAGCCGATCATCCGCGACGAATGGGTGCCCGAGACCCACGTCCATCGGCTCACCGACACTAACCCGGTCGAGCCCGGCGGCGACTTCGTCACCGGCCGCCGTCTGCTGCAGTTCAACAACGACATCGAGGTCTCGATCTGCAAGCCGACCGCCGAGCGCGAGGGCTTCTACCGCAACGGCGAGGGCGACGAGGTCCTCTTCGTCCACCACGGCACCGGGACGGTCGAGACGATCTTCGGCGACGTCCCCTATCGCCCGCACGACTACGTCGTGATCCCCCGCGGGACCACCTACCGGGTGCGGATGGACGAGGACGACCAGGTGTGGCTCTGCTTCCACACGCCCGGCGAGATCGAGACCCCGAACCGGTACCGCAACCGCTACGGGCAGCTGCTCGAGCATGCGCCGTACTCGCAGCGCGACTTCCACCCGCCGGCCGAGCTGCACACGCACACCGACCGCGGCGACTTCGAGCTCACGGTCCGGGTGCGCGACGGCTACCAGGACTACCTGCTCGACTACCACCCGTTCGACGTGGTCGGCTGGGACGGATACGTCTACCCGTACACCTTCTCAACCGACGACTTCGAGCCGATCACCGGCCGGATCCACATGCCGCCGCCGGTGCACCAGACCTTCCAAGGGCAGAACTTCGTGATCTGCTCGTTCTGTCCGCGGGAGCTGGACTACGACCCGCAGGCGATCGCCCTCCCGTATCACCACTCGAACGTCCAGTCCGAGGAGGCGATCTACTACGTCGACGGTCAGTTCGGGTCGCGCAAGGGGGTCGACGTCGGGATGATCACCCTGCACCCGAGCGGCCTCCCGCACGGGCCGCAGCCGGGCCTGGTCGAGGCCTCGCTCGGGGCGAAGCGCACCGAGGAGCTGGCGGTGATGTGGGACACGTTCAAGCCGCTGCGGCTGACGACCCTCGCGCGCGAGGTGGACCAGCCGGAGTACGCGCTCTCCTGGTACGAGCCCGAGGGCGCGGAAGTGGGCACCACGACGACCGGCTGACCGACGGCCGCATACGAGGAGGCACGGATGTTCGAGGAAGCACAGCTCTACTCACCCGTCACCAAGGACGAGCACGGCGGCGTCACCGTCCACCTCGGCGACGACCACCCCGGCGTCAACGATCCCACCTACCGCGAGCGGCGCAACCGGATCGCCGCGGCGGCGCTCGACTGGAACCCGGGGGAGCCGATCCCGCAGATCGAGTACACCGAGGCCGAGCACGAGGTCTGGCGGACCGTCTGCCGGGAGCTCGCCCCGAAGCACGACAAGTACGCGTGCCGGGCGTTCCGCGAGGCCGTCGCAGCCCTCGACCTGCCGCGCGACTCGATCCCGCAGCTCGACGAGGTGACGGCCGGGCTGCGTCCGTTGACCGGCTTCGAGTACGTGCCCGCCGCCGGGATCGTCCCGCTCGACGAGTTCTACGGCTCGCTCGCCGACAAGGTGTTCCACTCGACCCAGTACGTGCGCCACCACGACGCCCCGCTCTACACCCCGGAGCCCGACCTGATCCACGAGGTGATCGGCCACGGCAACCTCCTGGCCGACCCCCAGGTGGCCGAGGTGAACCGCCTTGCGGGCGAGGCGGCCCGGCGCTGCGAGACCGACGTCGGGCTGCAGATGGTCGCCGACATCTTCTGGTTCACGATCGAGTTCGGGGTGCTGCACGAGGACGGCGAGCTGCGTGCCTACGGCGCGGGAATCCTCTCCTCGTACGGCGAGATCGAGGAGTTCCGGGGCATGGAGATCCGTCCGCTGGACTTCGCGCAGATGGCGACCCTCGAGTACGACATCACCAAGTACCAGCCGATCCTGTTCGGGGCGGAGTCCTTCGACCACATGGTCGACGCGGTCGGCTCGTTCTTCGCCGAGTGCGACGATGACACGCCCGCCCGCCTCGGGGTGGGCGCCGCCGTCAGCTAGAGAGCTCGAGCCCCAGCCACCCGGCGAACGTCGCCAGCTCGGCCGCCAGCTCGGGACCGGTCTCCGCCGGTGCGCCGGGTTCGATGTACTGCGCCCTGACCAGGAGGCGACCGGCCTTGCGATCCGCCTTCAGGTCGGCCCGCGCGACCAGCCGGTCGCCGAGCAGGAACGGCAGCACGTAATAGCCGTGGACTCGCTTCGGCGCGGGCACGTAGATCTCGAGCCGGTAGGAGAAGCCGAAAAGGCGCTCGAGCCGCCGGCGGACCCACAGCAGGGAGTCGAAGGGCCCGATCAGCGCCCGGGCGTCGATCGCCCGCGGAACCCGCGCCCCGTGCCACAAGTAACCCTGCGTCCGGCCCCAGCCCTCGACCTCGACCGGCAGCAGCTCACCGGCCTCGACCAGCTCGGCCACACGTTGCTTCGACTCGGGGGTCGGCAGCCGGAAGTAGTCGCGAAGCTCGGGCTCGGCGGCGACGCCCAGGCCGCGGGCCGCGATCCGCAGCAGCTCGCGCTGGGCGTCGGCCGGGTCGGGGGTGGGCGCGTCGAGCACTGCACGCGGTAGCACGCGCTCGGGTACGTCGTAGAGGCGCTGGAAGTTCCGCCGTCCGGCGGACGAGATCCGCCCCGACCAGAACAGCCACTCCACCGCCTTCTTGGAATCGCTCCAGTCCCACCACGGGCCGGTCCGTCGGGGGGTCTCCTGCGAAAGGTCAGCAGCGGTCAGCGGGCCGTGGTCGGAGATCCTGGCGAAGACCTCCTCCACGAGCTCGGGCCGCTCGCGCTGCACCCGGACCATGCTGCCCCACGCGTCCTCGGCCGCGCGCTCCATCCGCCAGCGCAGCAGCGGCTGGGTCGCGACCGGCAGCAGCGAGGCCTCGTGCCCCCAGTACTCGAAGAGCTTGCGGGGCGTGCGGTGGGACGCCGCGTCGAGCAGCTCACGCCGGTACGGGCCGAGCCGGCTGTAGAGCGGCAGGTAGTGGGCGCGCTCGACGACATTGACCGAGTCGATCTGGAGCGCTCCGATGTGGCCGAACACCCGTCGCAGGTCCCAGCCTCCCGGCTCGCCGGACGGACGCGGCCGGTCGAAGCCCTGCGCCGCCAGCGCCGCTCGCCTCGCTTCCGAGGCCGAAAGACGCTGGCGTGGGCTCATCGGCGGGAGGCTAGCTTCCGCCCGGTCCGGCTCGGGTAGACGCCACGCGCGGCCTCCCCGGGGCCGTCGGCCTCAGCGGCGGACGATCGGCTGCTCGCGAGTCGGGGCCTGGTGCGAGCGACCTTCGGCATGCGGCGCCACTCGGTGCGGGGATGGCGGCGCGAGGAGCTGATGGCGGGGCACCGGCTGGCGGCCCCACTCGGCTCGCAGCGCGTAGCGGACCAGCCGCGTGAAGTAGGACGGGAGCGCGGGCGCCTCGACTCCACTCGGCCCGAGCGCCACGCGCGCCTCGGATGCGTCGTAGCGCGTGTCCATCGAGAAGTATGGGAAGAACGCCTCGCTGCTGCGCAGGGCCCGGCGCCGCCGCTCGCTGCCGGTTCGCACCAGGATTGGATGCAGCGCGGCGCGGTAGAGCGCCGGCGGCAGCAGCCGGGGCGGGGTGCGGCCGAGGTGCTCGCACGCGAGGCCAACCAGCTCGCCGACGCTGCTCGCCCGCTCCGAGGCGGTCAGGTGGTACGTGGTGCCGGGACGGCCGCCCAGCTCGAGCACGGCGTCGGCCACGTAGTCGACCGGAACGACGTCCACGGGTGACGTGCGGGTGGCCGGCAACAGCGGATAGTTGCCGCGCGCGAATGCCTTGAGCGGCCAGTAGAGGACGTTGAACGCCGGCGTCCAGCCGGTTCGCGAGTCACCGACGACGATGCTCGGGCGCATCACCTGGACGGGCAGCTCGCCGGCGCGGTCGCGGACGACCAGCTCCGCCTCCAGCTTGGTGCGCTCGTAGGGGTTGCGGTGGGCCTGGCCGACCTCGACGTCGCGCTCGCGGAACGTGCCCGAGTGGGTGCCCGCCACGTAAGCGGTCGAGACGTGCGTGAAGCAGCGCAGGGTGCCCTGCTCGCTTGCCAGCGCGGCCAGGTCAAGCATCCGGCGCGTCCCCTCGACGTTGATCGCCCGGGACTCGGAGAGCCCGAGCGTGAACGACACCGAGGCGGCGCAGTGGATCACCCAGGACGCGCAGCTCGCGAGGCGCCGGCGCTCGTCCGGGTCGAGCCCGAGGTCGTCGCGCTCGAGGTCGGCGGCGACCGCGATCGCGCGATCCGCCCATGGCTCCGCCCTGCCGAACAGCCCGGCGAGCGTCGAGTCGAGCCGCTGTCGGGCGGCTTCCACGTCGACCGCGCGCACGAGCACGTAGACCGGCTGGTCGCCGCGCGCCACCAGGCGCGCCAGCACCTCGCCGCCGAGGAAGCCCGTGCCGCCGCTCAAGACCACGCCCGGCCTGTCGTATCTACCTCTCATCCCGCTCATGCGGGCATGGAAGCGAACCCGGGTAAAGATGAGGTGAGGATCAGGTGAACCACCCAGGAATCGTCCTCGGGCCCGCCGCGCCTGTGCATGGCCCGGCGGACAGACTCGCCGCCGGTCGGCTGTACCAGCGGGCGGGAAACCGCACTCGCCGGCCGCCCGCCCGCGTCCCGTCTCAGCGCGCCAGCCAGTCCTTCACGGGCGGGCGGGCGGCGAAAGCGCCGAACTCGCCGGTGGCGCGGATCTCTTCCGCGGCCCTTGCCAGCGCTCCGGCCGCCACCCATGCGAGCTGGCTGCCGACGCTCACCCGCTGGGCGCCGGCCGCGACGATCTCGTCCATGGTCAGCCCGGGATGCGCGAGCACGTTCTGCGGCTTCGAGGTCGCCTTCGAGATCGCGCTGATCTCGTCGCCGCTCGCCAGCCCCGGCGCGTAGAGGACGTCTGCTCCGGCCTCCTCGTAGGCCTGCAACCGGGCGATCGTGTCGTCGAGGTCGGGGTTACGGCGGAGGTTGTTCTCGGCGCGCGCGGTGAAGGTGAATCCGAAGTCGAGCGCCCGGGCGGCCTCGGCCGCCGCCGCGACCCGCTCGGTCGCGAGGCCGAGCTCATAGATGCCCGACTCGCGGTCCCAGTCCTCGATCGAGCCGCCGACCGCGCCGGCCTCGGCGGCGGCGGTGATCGCCCGCGCCGCCTGTTCGGGCGACGCGCCGTAGCCGTTCTCGAGATCCACCGAGATCGGCAGGTCGCTGGCCTCCGCGAGCGCTGCGACGTGGCCCGCGACGTCGTCGAGGGTGACGTCGCCGTCGAGCCGCCCGAGCGTCATCGCGAAGCCGCCGCTCGTCGTCGCAAGCGCTTGGAAGCCGAGCGCCTCGAGGATCCGGGCGGAGCCGGCGTCCCACGGGTTCGGGATCAGGAACGGCTCGCCCTCGTGCAGGGCTCGGAACGCGTCGGCCTTCTCGTGCTGGGTGTGTGCCATCGGTGCCTCCTTCGTCGTCTCGCCGCTGGGATGATCGCGATCAGACGGCGAGCACGAAGGCCACCAGGAACCCGGCCGCGGTCGCGAGCGCGTTGCCCGGGCGCCCCCGCTCGAACGCTTCGGGCATGAGGGTGTCGGCGAGCGAAGCCAAAACGGCGCCGCCGGCGAACCCGAGCGAGACCGAGAGCACGGTGGGGCTCATGTCGCCGGCGAGGCCGCGGCCGAGCACCACAGCCGCGGTGAGGATCACCGCGCAGGCGATCCACAGGCGCATCACGCCGCCGGCCGTCGCGCCGCCCTCACGCATCTTCACGGCGCCGACCAGCGATTCCGGCAGGTTGGAGAAGAAGATCGCGACCAGCAGGCTCACCGATGCCCCCTCGGCCAGGGAGACCCCGAGCGCCAGGTTCTCGGGGACGCCGTCGAGCGTCACGGCGGCAAGTAACGCGAGGCCGAGGCCCGAGCCGGCAGCCCCGGGGTCGTCGGGGCGGGTCACGCGCCGCTCGAGCAGGACGTCGGCCGCGACGAACGTCACCGCGCCGGCGAGGAGGCCGAGCCCCGACCGCGCCGCGCCGCCGAGCTCGTAGGCAGCCTCGAACAGCTCGAACGCCAGCGCCGAGATCAAGGCGCCGCTGGCGAACGCGAGAAGCAGCGCGACGATGTGACGGGGCGGGGTGTACCGGACCCCAATCCCGGCGCCGATCACGAGCCCGCTCGACGCGGCCAGCGCGTAGAGCAGCGCCGTCAGCATGGGCTTGTTCTACAGCGCCGCCCGGCGGGCCAGCTGGTGCGATCAGGCCGGGCGCTGATCGAGCTCGGCGAGCGTCTGCCTAGCGCGAGCCGACTGGTCGTGCTCGACCTGGATCTCGTAGCGCTCAGCCTGCATCCCGCGGACCGACGCGAAGTCGCGCCGCCCGCCCTGGGCGGCCTGGCCGAGCGCGCCGAACACGGTGCCGAACACGGTCCCGACGATCAGGCCGTAGAGGACAACGCCGAGGAAGTCCGGCCCCTCGAAGAAGAGGCTGAACAGGAGGCCGAAGAACAGGCCGAGCATCGCGCCCTGGCCGGCGCCCGCGAGCGCGGCTCGCCCGGTCGTCAGCCGGCCCGCGACCTGCTCCACCGTGCGCAGGCCCGTGCCGACGATCGCGACCTTCTCGACCGGGAATCCCTCGTCGGAGAGGAAGTCGACAGCCCGCTCCGCCTCGGCGTAGCTCGGGTACGTGGCGACGGTGGTCTTGGGCGCGGGCCCGGCGGCTTCCATGCGCCAACCCTATTTGTTCGGTCAGCCGCAGCCGGTGTTGTTGCCGCAGCTCGAGCACGTGTAGCACGAGCCGGTCCGCTGCATCATCCCTCCGCACTGCTCGCAGGCCGGGCCGAGCTCGAGGCCGGACATCCGCGCCGGGCGTACCGGCGGCGTGTCGGTCAGCGCCGAGGTCGGGGCGACCGCGCCGCCGCTGGCGGGCTTGGTCGTGCCGTTCCCGTTGCCCGGCTTCGCCTCGGCGTCCGCGGAGTCGGCCGCCGCCGGGCCCTCGTTGACGAACAGCGACTGCTGCGCCTCCTTGCGGGCCCTGACCTCGGGGGTCAGGATGCCCAGCTCCTCCTGGTAGTCCGCGTCGAGGAAGCGCGAGGCCAGCCAGCGCATGATGTAGTCGGGCAGCGACTTCGCGAACGGGATCTCCGGGTTGGTGGTGATCCCCTCCGGCTCGAACCGGATGTAGGCGAACTTCTCGACGAACGTCTCGAGCGGCACGCCGTACTGGAGGCCGATCGAGATCGCGGTCGCGAACGCGTTCATCAGGCCCTTGATCGTCGAGCCCTCCTTGCCGATGTCGGTCAGGAAGATCTCGCCGACCGAGCCGTCCTCGTACATGCCGGCCGTGATGTAGCCCTCGTGGCCGCCGAGCGAGAACTTGTGGGTGATCGACTGGCGCTCGACCGGCATCCGGTGCCGGGCGGGGGCCGCGACCGGGGCCTCGTCCTTGGCCGCCGCCCTGTCGCCGGCGCTGGTCGAGAGCGCCTGCGCGGTCTTCGAGCCATCGCGGTAGATCGCGAGAGCCTTCAGGCCGAGCTTCCAGCCCTCGGTGTAGGCCTCGGCGATGTCGTCGATCGTCGCCGTCTCCGGCAGGTTGACGGTCTTCGAGATCGCGCCCGAGATGAACGGCTGGGCCGCGGCCATCATCTTGATGTGCCCCATGTGGCTGATGGCGCGCTCGCCGACCGCCACGTCGAACACGGCGAGGTGCTCGTCCTTCAGCCCGGGCGCCCCGATGATCGTCGAGTGATCGTTGATGTACGCCTCGATCTGCTCGATCTCGGAGTCGGAGTAGCCGAGCGTCTCGAGCGCCAGCGGCACCGAGCGGTTGACGATCGTCATCTGCCCCCCGCCGACCAGCTCCTTGAACTTGACCAGGGAGAAGTCGGGCTCGATCCCGGTCGTGTCGCAGTCCATGAGGAACGAGATCGTGCCGGTGGGCGCCAGCACCGTCGCCTGTGCGTTCCGGTAGCCGTGCTCGTCGCCGAGCGCGACGGCCTCGTCCCAGGTCTGCCGGGCGGCCCCGAGCAGGTCGCTCCTGACCCCGGTGCCGTCGATCTCATACGCGGCGTCACGGTGCATCCGCATCACGGCGTTGTGCGGCTCGCGGTTGGACTCGTACTCGTCGTACGGGCCCATCGCGGCTGCGATCTCGGCCGACTGGCGGTAGCCGCGGCCGGTCATCAGCGCGGTGATCGCGGCCGCCACGTTCCGACCCTCGTCGGAGTCGTAGGGCAGCCCGTCGGACATCAGCAGCGCGCCGAGGTTCGCGTAGCCGAGCCCGAGCTGGCGGAACGCGCGCGCGTTGCGGCCGATGCCCTCGGTCGGATAGCTGGAGGGCGAGACGACAATCTCCTGGGCGAGCAGGACGACGTCGACGGCGTGCTCGAAGTCCTCGACGTCGAAGCTGCCGTCGTCTGACCGGAACCGCATCAGGTTGAGCGACGCCAGGTTGCACGCAGAGTCGTCGACGTGCATGTACTCGCTGCACGGGTTCGAGGCGTTGATCCGGCCCGAGTTCGGGCAGGTGTGCCAGCGATTGATGATCGAGTCGTACTGGACGCCCGGATCGGCGCACTGCCAGGCGGCGTCCGCGATCTGGTTCATCAGCTCGCGGGCGTCGATCGACGAGGTCGCGCTGCCGTCCGTGCGGGCGATCAGGTCCCAGCTCTCGCCGGCCTCGACCGCCTCCATGAACTCGTCGGTTACCCGCACCGAGTTGTTCGCGTTCTGGTACTGGATCGAGGCGAACGATTCGGAGTCGAGGCGCATGTCGAAGCCGGCGTCGCGCAGCGCGGCCGCCTTCTTCTCCTCGTTGGCCTTACACCAGATGAAGTCCTCGATGTCGGGGTGGTCGACGTCGAGGACGACCATCTTCGCGGCGCGGCGGGTCTTGCCGCCCGACTTGATCGTGCCCGCCCAGGCGTCGGCGCCGCGCATGAAGCTGACCGGGCCGGAGGCGAGGCCGCCCTTCGAGAGGTGCTCCTTCGAGGAGCGGATGTTCGAGAGGTTGATCCCGGACCCGGAACCGCCGCGGAAGATCATGCCCTCCTTGGTGTTCCAGTCGAGGATCGACTCCATCGTGTCCTCGACGCTCAAGATGAAGCAGGCGGAGCACTGGGGCCGCTCCTCGAATCCGACGTTGAACCAGACCGGGCTGTTGAAGGCGGCCTTCTGGTGGAGCAGGATGTGCGTGAGCTCGGCCTCGAAGGCGTCGGCGTCGTCCGAGGACGCGAAGTAGCCGCCGTCGCGGCCCCAGCCCGCGATCGTCCCGGCGACCCGGCCGATCATCTGCTTCACGGACGACTCGCGCTCGTCCGAGCCGAGCCGGCCGCGAAAGTACTTCTGCGCGACGATGTTGGTCGCGTTCTGGGACCAGCTCTTCGGGAACTCGACGCCGCGCTGCTCGAAGGCGGGGTTCTCGGGGTCGCCGATGACAGCGTCGCGGAGCTCCCACTCGACCTCGTCGAATGGGTGGACGCCGGGCGTCGTGTGGCGGCGCTCGACGGTCAGTCCGGCGAGGTGGGTGGGTGCGTGCTTCGCAGCGGTTTCGGCCATAAGATTCTCTCCTCGTGAGCAGTCTGGGCGGGAACTACGAACCTTCCTCTCCGATCCGGACGGAACCGGCCGGCCGCGAGGCCGCAATTTCGGGGTTCGGGTCCGGCATCGTCCCGGCGAACTGGAGGTAGGCGCCGTAGTCCAGCTCGAGCAGCTCGCCGAGCACCAGCTCGCCGATCTCGCCCGACTCGATCTCGCCGCGGCGGACCTGGACCCGGGCCTCGGCCCGGTCGACGATCGCGTCGATCTGGTCGGGCGAAACCGGTCGCTTGTGCGCTGCTCCCATCAATGCCCTACGCAGCTTGTCGCGGTCGAAGGGCTCGTGCCCGCCATCGCGCTTCGCTACGAGCGCTCGCCCCGGCGCGAGGCGTTCGAACGTCGTGAAGCGCGTGCCGCAGGCCGAGCACTCGCGACGCCGGCGCACCGCCGTGCCTCCGGATGCGGATCGCGTCTCGACGACGCGGGTGCCTGCGTTGCAGCTCGGACAATTCACTTCGTTGGATTCTACTAGCCATGGTGTTTTCCCTCCTACGACAGCACGCTATATGTAGCGTGCCAGGCGGGATCATTGCCAGGGTCCCGCGAGCTTCGCTAAATTCGGTTCATGGAACTGGGCGATCGCGGCAAGGCCAGGCTGGACGAGGCGGCGGAGCGCTTCGCCGACGCGCGCGACGCGATGGCTGGAAGGGCCGCCGACGCCCGCGGCGCGATGGCCGAGCGGGCCGCCGACGCGCGCGACGCGATGGGCGAGGCCGCGGCCGATGCACGGGAGCGCGCGGCGGAGGCGATCGCGAAGGTCAAGCCCCGCCTGCGCGGGGTCACCCACGAGTACGCGTTCTTCGTCTCGCTCGTCCTCGGCGCCGTGCTGATCATGCTCGCCGAGGGCACTGAGGCGACGGTCGCGGTCGCGATCTACGCGGTGAGCCTGTCGGCGCTGTTCGGCGTCTCGGCGCTGTATCACGTGCACCAATGGCAGCGCCCGTCGGCGCGCCTCTGGATGCGCCGGCTCGACCACGCGATGATCTTCTTCCTGATCGCCGGGACGGTCACCCCCTTCGCCCTGCTGGTCATGGACGGGCCGCTCGCGACCGCGCTCCTGATCGCGGTCTGGGCCGGGGCTCTGGCCGGGACGATCGTCGAGCTCGTGTGGACCGATTCCCCGAAGTGGGTCTCGGCGATCGTCTACATCGGGGTCGGGCTGATCGGTGCGGCCGGGTTCCCGGCGATCCTGATCGAGGCCGGAATCGTGGCCGGGATCCTGATCGCCGGCGGCGGGATCCTGTACGCGACGGGGGCCGTGATCTACGCGCTCCAGCGGCCCGACCCGAGGCCCGCGGTCTTCGGGTACCACGAGATCTTCCATGTGCTCGTCATCGCCGCGGCCGCCGTGCACTTCGCCGCGGTCGCCTTCTTCGCGTTGCCGGCGGGGTGAGGCTCCCCCGTCCGGGGGGTTTTCCGGGCTGCGCCGGGTCGGTTGCTTGACCTGACCGCCGTGCTTGCCTACGTTCGCCCTCCGAGAGCATCCCTCCAGTCGCCGAGAGGTCGAGAACCGAGCCCCACCCATGCTGATCGTCGGCCCCAATCTCACCGTCGATCGCATGATCGGCGTCAACCGCTTCGACCTCGGCCACATCCACCGTGCCGACCGGGTCGAGACCTGGATCGGCGGCGGCGGAGCCAACGCGGGCCGCGCCGCGCGCCGGCTCGGCGCCCGCGCGCACCTGATGACCCTGCTGCCGCCCGCGAACGCCGCCGACGTGGTCGAGGCCCTCGCGCACTTCCAGATCTCGGTCGAGTGGGTGCCCTGCCGCGGGAACCTCAGGGTGGCGACGATCCTCCGTGAGGAGGAGGGCCGGATGAGCATCCTCCACGAGCCCGGACCGACCGTTACCCCGACCGAGTGGGAGGAGTTCGAGCGCCGGGTCGTCGCGCGGATCAACCCCGGCGAGGCCCTCCTGTGCTCGGGCAGCCTGCCGCCCGGCGCGCCGGTGAACGGCTACGCACGGCTGGCGCACGAGGCGCGCCATGCGGGCGCACGATGCGTCATCGACGTCGGCGGCTCCGCGCTCGCCTCGCTGCTCGAGGACGGCGTCGGCTTGATCACCCCGAACCTGACCGAGGCGGAATCCCTGCTCTACGGCGAACGGGCCGAGCCCGTCTACGCCGAGGAAACGTCCGAGCGCGCTCGCGCCGCCGCCAACGGCCTGCTGCGGGCCGGCGCCAGCCGCGCCGTGGTGACCGCCGGTGGGGCCGGCGCCGCGTACGCGCAGCAGGGTCCGGACGGCGGGTCCGGCTGGGTCGACGCGCCCACGGTCGACGCCCGCAACCCGATCGGGGCGGGCGACACCTTCGCCACGGGGCTCGGCCTGCGCCTCGAGTCCGGTGCACCCTTGCGCGGCGCGGTGGCTTTCGCCGCCGCAGTCGCCGCTGCTCACGTGGAATCCGCCAACGGCGACTTCGAGCCGGCCCGCGCCGAGGAGCTGCTCACGAGCCCGGCTGCCGGCAGCGCCGCCTGAACCAGACCATCGAAAGGAACGAGATGACGACCATCGCACCCGCCCAGCAACAGTCCCTCCTCGCCACCCTCGCCCCGGGCAAGCGCGCCCGCCTGCGCCGCCTCCTGTTCGAGTTCGGCCCCGGAGAGGGCACCCTGATGCTGTTGCCGATCGACCAGGGGATCGAGCACGGCCCCCGCGACTTCTTCCCGAACCCGGCCTCCAAGGACCCCTCCTATCAGTTCCGGCTCGCGGCCGAGGCCGGCTACTCGGCGCTCGCCTGCCAGATCGGGATGGCCGAGCACTACTACCCCGACTACGCGGGCCAGGTGCCGCTGATCTTGAAGGTCAACGGCAAGACCGACATCCCGCCCTCCGACGAGGCGCTCTCGACCCTGAACGCCTCGGTCGAGGACGCGGTCCGCCTGGGCGCCGACGCGGTCGGCTACACGCTTTACGTCGGCTCGCCGCGCCAGGGCGAGGATCTGGCCCAGCTCCGGGCGGTGCGCCAGGACTGCGACCGGTTCGGGATGCCGCTGGTGATCTGGGCCTACCCCCGGGGCGCGGCGCTCGAGAAGAAGGGCGGCCAGTCGACCTTCTACGCGATCGACTACGCCGCCCGCCTGGCGATGGAGATGGGCGCCGACGTGGTCAAGCTCAACTTCCCGAAGCTCGACCCCGAAAAGGACAGGCTCACCCCGGCCCCCTACTCCGAGCTCGAGGTCACGGTCGAGGAGGCGGTCCAGCAGATCGTCGCGTCGGCCGGGCGGGCCCTGGTCGTCCTCTCGGGCGGCTCGAGGACCGACGACGAGACCGTGCTCTCACACACCCGGACGATCATGCAGGCCGGCGGCTCGGGGGTTATCTACGGGCGCAACGTCTGGCAGCGCGAGTGGTCGGAGGCGCTCGAGATCATCGAGCAGATCAAGGAGACCCTGCTCCAGAACGTGGCGCGGATTCCGTGAGCGCCCCGGCTGAGCGGGCCGCGCCGGCGTGACCGCGGCGCTGGCGATCGAGACCACGAACGCCACGAACGGCGCAGCGACGAGCGACGCGTTCCAGGCGCGACTTTGATCTACTGACTCCCAATAGTAAGCGAGCTTCCGACCAACTTTTTGTTCGCTTTAGCCATCCATGGTGCTAAAGTGCGGGCGCCCGCGACGCCAGCGACAGGAAGGAGAGATGGCGCTCGCTACGTCTGCGCAGACTCGGGTCCGGGGCAGGGTTCTGCTCGCCTCCCCGCACGGATTCTGTGCCGGCGTCGAACGTGCGATTCTCGCCGTCTCCGATGCGCTCGAGCGGTACGGGCCGCCGGTCTACGTGCGCGGGCAGATCATCCATAGCGAGCACGTGCTGCGTGAGCTCGAGGAGCGCGGCGCGGTCTTCGTCGCCTCCGAGGACGAGATCCCTGACGGCGCGCCGTGCGTGCTCTCCGCTCACGGGGTCGCGCCGTCGGTCCGCGCCCGGGTCGCCGAGCGCGACCTGCCGGTGATCGATGCGACCTGCCCGCTGGTCGCGAAGGTGCACGTCGAGATCCGCCGCTACGCACGGGCCGGGCGCAAGATCGTGCTGATCGGCCGCCGCGGGCACGAGGAGGTCGAGGGCACCGTCGGCGAGGCCCCCGACGACGTGTTCGTGGTCGAGGACGAGGCGGAGGTGGACGCGCTGCCGTTCGCCCGCGACGCGCCGCTCGCGTACGCGGTGCAGACGACCCTGGCGGTCGACGACGTCGCCGGGATCCTGGCGCATCTTCGGGAGCGCTTCACCGACCTGGTCGGGCCCAGCAAGGACGACATCTGCTACGCGTCGCAGAATCGCCAGGCCGCGGTCAAGGCGATCGCCCCCGACGTCGACCTCGTGCTGGTAGCCGGAGCCCGGAACTCGTCCAACTCCAATCGGCTGGTGGAGGTGGCGCGCGCCCAGGGGGTGCCGTCGCATCTCGTGCCCGATGCCGCCGACCTCGATCCGGAATGGCTCGAGGGCGCGGAGGTGGTCGGAGTCAGCGCCGGCGCAAGCGCCCCCAGATCGCTGATCGACGGGCTCCTGGAGCGGCTGGCATCGCTTGGCTTCGACCGGGTAGAGGTGAACGAGGTGGCGACGGAAGCGGTCAGATTCCCGCCGGCGAGGCTGCCGGCATGAGCGGCCCGGAGCAGCAGGACGAGGTGCGCACCCCGGTCGGGCTCTGGCTGGTCGGCGCCAGGGGGTCGGTCGCGACGACCACGTTCACCGGAGCGATTGGCGTCGCCGGCGGGCTCGCCCCGCCGACCGGCCTGGTGACGATGCAGCCGCCGCTCACCGGCGTCGGCCTGCCCCCGCTCGAATCCTTCGCCCTGGGCGGCCACGACGTGGTCGAGACCCCGCTCGCGGTTCGCGCCGCCCGGCTCGTGGACGGCGGTGCCCTGCCGGTCGGGCTGCCCGAGGCCGTCGGGGACCGGCTGTCGGAGGTCGAGGCCGAGCTGCGCCCGGGCATCACCTGGCAGGAGGCGCGGACCGATCCGCGGCGCGCCGTCGATCGCGTCGCCGGCGACCTGGCGGGCTTTCGGGAGCGCCACGGGCTGGAGCACCTGGTCGTGGTGAACCTCGCCAGCACCGAGCCGCCCGCCGCAAGCCATCCCTCTCATCTCGACCCGGAAGCGCTCAACCGCGCGCTGAGCGGGCGTCTGGCGGTGCTCCCGCCGAGCTCCCTCTACGCGCTCGCGGCGATCGAGGCCGGGTGCGCGTTCGTCGACTTCACACCCTCGGCCGGCGCCCGGCTGCCGGCCCTGGTCCAGCTCGCCGAGCGCAACAGCCTGCCGCTCGCCGGCAGCGACGGCAAGACCGGCGAGACCCTGATCAAGACGACGCTCGCCCCGGCGTTCCGCTCGCGCGCGCTCCGCGTGCGGTCCTGGTCCGCGACGAACATCCTCGGCGGCGCCGACGGCGAGGCGCTCTCCGATCCCGAGCGGGCGCGCTCGAAGCTCCAGTCGAAGGGCCGGTGCCTGGAGGAGATCCTCGGCTATGCGGTCGAGTCGCCGGTCGCGATCGAGAACGTCCGCGACCTCGGCGAGTGGAAGACGGCCTGGGACCACATCGCCTTCGAGGGCTTCCTCGGGGTCCGGATGCGGATGCAGTTCACCTGGGAGGGATGCGACTCGGCGCTGGCAGCCCCCCTGGTGCTCGACCTGGCGCGCCTCATGACCCTCGCGCTCGAGCGCGGCGAGGGCGGCGAGCTCGCGGAGCTCGCGTTCTTCTTCAAGGATCCGGTCGGCACCGACGTCCACTCGCTCGAGCGCCAGTACGCCAGGCTCTGCGAGTGGGCGGCGCAGGAGATCGCGGTGTGAGCGTCCCGGCGCCGGCGGCGATTGCCGAGTTGGTGCGCCTCCCCGCAGTCCTCAGCGCACCCGGGGACACGCTGGTCGGCGTCGCCTCGTCGGGTCGGCCGACCGAGCCCGCCCGCACGGTCGCGCTCGTGGCGTCCTCGTCCTGCATGTACATGGCGGGGATGGCGCTGAACGACTACGCGGATCGCGACCTGGACGCGGAGGAGCGCCCGCATCGTCCGATTCCGTCGGGCCGCGTCTCGCCCCGCTTCGCCCTGCGCCTGGCCGGGCTCCTGACCGGCGCAAGCGTGGCCGCCGCGCTGCTCGCCGACGGACTGCGCTCGCTCCGCGTGTGGCTGCCCCTGGCCGGCGCGGTCTGGGGCTACGACCTCTACCTGAAGCGGACCGCGGCCGGACCCGTCGCGATGTCGGCCTGCCGGGCGCTCGACGTCCTGCTCGGGGCACGCGGCGCGCGCGGCGCCCTGCCCGCGGCCGGCGTGGTCGGCGCCCACACCGCAGTCGTGACCACCGTCTCGCGCCAGGAGGAGTCGGGCTCGGGGCCCGAGGTCCCCGCCGCGGCGCTCGCCGGCACGCTCGCCGTCGCCGCCGCGGCGCTGGGCCTCGGCCTGAGCCGTGCCCGTTCCGCCGCGGCCGCCGCCGGGTCGCTGGCCCTGATCGCGGGCTACGCCGGGGTCTGCGCCAGCGCGCACGCCGCCGCCGCCCGCGACCCCTCGCCCGAGCGCCTGCAGCGAGCAGTCGGGACCGGCGTGCTGGGGCTGATGCCGCTGGAGGCGGGGCTGCTGGCAAGCGAGGGCCGTGCGGGCCAGGCGGGCGGGATCGCCATCGCCTGGCGCGTGGCCCGCGGGCTCGCCCGGAGGAGGTCGGTGACGTGAGCCTGCGCTACGGGTACGTGACCAACGGCCTCACCAGCCACCGGCTGGACGATGCGCTCGCGCTGCTGGCGGATGCGGGCTACGAAGGCGTCGCCCTGACCCTCGACCACGTCCACTTCGACCCGGGCGCTCCGGATATGCCCGGCCGCGCCCGCGAGCTGCGGGCTCGGCTCGACCGGTACGGGCTCGACCCGGTGGTCGAGACCGGCGCCCGGTTCGCGCTCGACCCCCACCGCAAGCACTGGCCGACCCTCGCCGGGGAGGGACGCGAGCGGCGGATCCGATGGATCCGCTCGGCGATCGACGTGGCCCACGAGCTCGAGGCCCAGGTGGTCTCGATCTGGTCCGGGGCGCTCGGTCCCGACGAGGACCCGGCGCAGGCCTGGCGGCTGCTGCGGTCCAGCTGCGAGGAGATCGTCGAGCACGCGACGGAGCGCGGGGTGCGCCTGGGGTTCGAGCCGGAGCCGGGGATGCTGGTCGCCACGATCGACGACTTCGAGCGCCTCGACCGGCAGCTCGGCCATCCCGGCGTGCTGGGGATCACTCTCGACCTGGGGCACTGCGTGTGCCTGGAGCCGCAGCCGGTCGGGCGCTGCGTCGAGCGTGTGAGCGAGCGGCTCGTCCACGTCCACGCGGACGACATGCGGCGCGGGGTCCACGCCCACCTGATGTTCGGGGAGGGGCAGCTCGATCTGCCCGCCGCCCTCGGGGCGCTCCGAAGCTGCGGCTACCAGGGCCTGGTTGCGGTCGAGCTCTCCCGCCACGCCCACGACGCACACAACGTCGTGCCCCGCGCGATCGAGGCGCTGCGGGCATGCGAGCTCCAGGAGATGGCGGTTTGAGCGAGCGGCTCCTGGACTCGGACGAGCTGGCCGACCGGCTCTGGGAGCGGCTCGACCCCGACGCCGCGGATTGGCTCCGCGAGGCCCTGGCCGAGGTGGGCGCGCGCCCGGAGACGATCCGAAGGCTGTTTCCGACCGCTGGCCGCAAGGCCGGCCGCGCGAAGCTCGACCCCGACGCGGACCCCGATGACCTCCACGCCTGGTCGATCGACGACGCGGCGAGGACCCTGCTCCTCGTCGAGCTCGGCGCCGCCGTCGAGAGCGAGCTCGAGGAGCTCTACCGCTACGGCGACGCGGCCGAGCGCCGGGGCCTCCTCCGCGCCCTGCCTTACCTCGAGATCGGCGACACCGCCCTGGGCATCGTGGACGACGCGATCCGGACGAACGACACCAGCCTGATCGCGGCCGCGCTCGGCCCGTACGCGACCGCCCACGTCGACGATGCGGGCTACGGCCAGGCGGTCCTGAAATGCGTGTTCAGCGGGATCCCGATCGAGCCTCTCGACGGGGTCCCGGAGCGGGTCACGCCGGACGGCGCCCGGATGCTCGCCGCGTTCGTGCACGAGCGGATCGCGGCGGGCCGCGACGTACCCGCCGAGGTCTGGATCGTGATCGACCGCCATCCGCCGACGGAGGAGCTGCGCGCGATCGAGGCGGAGCTGGAGAGCACCGTCGACGAGCGGCGGGAGGCTGCGATCCGCACCCTGGAGGACAGGCGCATGGTGTCCGCGAGCGGCGAAGCGCTGAACGAAACCACCTAGATGGCGAGGAGCGAGTTGTGAGGATCTTTGAGCCGCACGCACACATGACGTCGAGGACGACCGACGACTACGAGGCGATGGCGATCGCCGGGGTCAAGGCGCTGGTCGAGCCCGCGTTCTGGCTCGGGCAGCCGCGGACCTCGGCCGGGTCGTTCGTGGACTACTTCAGCTCGCTGCTCGGGTGGGAGCGCTTCCGCGCCGGGCAGTTCGGGATTCGCCATCACTGCACGATCGGCCTCAACCCCAAGGAGGCCAACGACGACGTCCTGCGCCGGGACGTGCTCGAGCTCCTGCCCCGGTTCCTCGCCAAGGACGGGGTGGTGGCGGTCGGCGAGGTCGGGTTCGACGGGATGACCGCCGCGGAGGAGGAGGCGCTGGTGATCCAGCTCGCGATGGCGGACGAGCACGAGCTGCCGGTCCTCGTCCACACCCCGCACCGCGACAAGGCCGCGGGCACCAGGCGGACGCTCGAGCTCGTCGAGGAGTCCGACCTGCCGCCGGAGCGGGTCCTGATCGATCACAACAACGAGCTGACGGTGGGGGAGGTCCACGCCTCGGGCTGCTGGGTCGGGTTCTCGATCTACCCCAACACGAAGATGGACGAGGACCGGCTGGTGCGGGTCCTGTCCGAGCACGGCACCGACCGGATGATGATCAACTCGGCCTGCGACTGGGGGGTCTCCGACCCCCTGAAGGTCGCCAAGTCAGCGGCGGCGATGCGGGCCGCGGGCTTCGACGACAACGAGATCGACAAGGTCGTGTGGCGCAACCCGGTTGAGTTCTTCGGTCAGAGCGGCCGCCTGATCCTCGAGGAGCTGGGCGAGCCCGACCTGACCGCGACGTTCGAAGGCAACACCCTGCTGCGCGGGGAGCGATGAGGCCGGGAGAGGGCTCCGAGTGCGACTGAGACACCGAGACGGCAGCGAGCTGCACCTGGCCTACTGCTCGAACGTGCATCCGGCCGACGACCTCGACGGGGTCGCCCGGCAGCTCGAGCGCTACGCCGCCCGGGTCCGAGAGCGCCTCGAGGTCGACGTCCTGGGCGTCGGCCTGTGGGTCGGGTGCCCGGCCCTCGACGACGCGGCCGCGGCCGAGCGGCTGGCGGGGGAGCTGCGGCGCCTGCGTCTCGAGGTGGTCACCCTGAACGGCTTTCCGTACCGCGGGTTCCACGATCCGATCGTCAAGCGGGGGGTCTACCTCCCGAGCTGGGCCGACCCTCGCCGCCGCTACTACACCCTCGGCCTGGCGCAGCTGCTCGCGCGCCTCTTGCCCGACGACGTCGAGGAGGGCAGCATCTCGACCCTTCCCCTGGGCTGGCGCTACCTCTGGGGCCAGAGCGCACAGGACTCGGCCCGCGCCGCGCTCGAGGTCGTCGCCGACGGCCTGGCCCGGCTCGAGCGGCGAACCGGCAAGCGGATCCGGGTGGCGCTCGAGCCCGAGCCCGGCTGCACGATCGAGACCGTGGCGCAGGCCGCGGAGTTCCTGTCGGATCTGGCGCCCGAGTGGATCGGGCTGTGCCTCGACGCATGCCACCTGGCGGTTCAGTTCGAGGATGCGAGCGCGGCGGTGGACCAGCTCGAAGCCGCGGGAGTGCCGGTCGTGAAAGCGCAGGTCTCGAGCGCGCTGCGGGTGCCCGACCCGCGCTCGGCCGCGGGCCGCGGCCTCCTCGAGGGGTTCACCGAGCCGCGCTTCCTACACCAGGTGCGCGAGCGCGTGAACGGCGGCGTCAGTGGCGTCGACGACCTGCCGGACGCCCTCGACGGAGGCCTCCCCGGGGACAGCGAGTGGCGCGTCCACTTCCACGTTCCGGTTCACCTCGCCGACCACTCCACGCGCGACGAGCTCGAGGCGACCCTGGAGCGCCTCGTCGGCGGCGCGGAGCCGGCCACGCGGCACCTCGAGGTCGAGACCTACACATGGAGCGTGATGCCGGGCGCCCGGCGCGACGACGACGACCTGGTCGCCGGTCTTGCCGACGAGCTCGCGTGGACCCGCGAGCGACTGGTGAAGCTCGGGGCCGAGGCGGTGCCGGCATGACGCTGATGGTCGTCGACGCGGTCGGGCTGACGCCCAGGGAGCTAGCGCACATGCCGCGGCTCGGGCGGCTCGCCGCCGAGGGCTTCCAGGCTCAGCTGGACCCGGTGCTGCCCGCTGTGACGTGCTCGGTCCAGTCCACCTTCCTCACCGGGCTCTCGCCCGCCGAGCACGGGATCGTCGGCAACGGCTGGTTCTTCCGCGATCTCGGCGAGGTGTTGCTCTGGCGCCAGCACAACCGGCTGGTCCAGGGGGAGAAGGTGTGGGAGAGCGCCCGGCGGCTGAACGGCGGGTTTCGGGTCGCCAACGTCTGCTGGTGGTACGCGATGGGCGCGAGCACGGACTTCACCGTCACCCCGCGGCCGATCTACCACGCCGACGGCCGCAAGTCGCCGGACTGCTACACGGACCCGCCCGAGCTCCACGATCGGCTCGTGGGCCAGCTCGGGGACTTCCCGCTGTTCTCGTACTGGGGGCCGGGGGCGGGGATCGAGTCCTCGCGGTGGATCGCGAATGCGGCGCGGACGCTCCTCGACTCCGGTCCCCTCGACCTGCTGCTCGCGTACCTGCCCCACCTCGACTACGACCTGCAGCGGCACGGGCCCGATTCGCCCGAGGCCGTCGCCGCCGCCCGCGAGCTCGACGAGGTGATCGGTCCGCTGGTGCACTACGCCCGCGCCCGCGGCGACCAGGTCGTCGTGCTCTCCGAGTACGGGATCACGCCCGCCGCCCGCCCGGTCGACATCAACCGGGCGCTGCGCCGCGCCGGGCTGCTCCGGGTGTACGAGCAGGCGGGGATGGAGTACCTCGACCCCTGGACCTCGCGGGCGTTCGCGGTCGCCGACCATCAGATCGCGCACGTCTACGTTCGTGACCCGCGCGACGTAGGGGTGGCTCGCGACGCGCTGGCCGGCCTCGACGGCGTCGGCACGTTGCTCGAGGGCGACGCCACCGCAGCGGCCGGCCTCGACCATCCCCGGTCGGGCGAGCTCGTGGCGCTCGCCGAGCGCGACGCCTGGTTCACCTACTACTACTGGCTCGACGACGCGCGGGCGCCCGACTTCGCGCGCACCGTCGAGATTCACCGCAAGCCCGGATACGACCCGGCCGAGTTGTTCCTGGACCCCGGCGACCCGCTGGTCAAGGCACGCGCGGGGATCGCCCTCGCTCGCAAGAAGGCGGGGTTCCGTTACACGATGAAGGTCGTGCCGCTCGACCCGGCTCCCGTCCGCGGCACCCACGGCCTGCTCCCCGAACGCGTCGAGGACGCGCCGGTGCTGCTCTGCTCGGATCGGCGGCTCGCGCGCGAGCGGATCGCGGCGGCCGAGGTTCGCGATCTGATCCTCGAGCTCTGTGGGCTCCCCACCCAGCTTCAGGTCCCGATTCACACGACTTCTGCCTGAGGCCAAGCAAAAGGTCGTGCAGCAAACGCGAAAACTCGATACCGTGGTCGCGGACGATGGCTGATCGGTTAGGAGGAGACCGGCGACTCGACGTAGGCGCCCGGCTGATGACGCGGCGCGAGACGCTGTGGCACGGCGCCACGGGCATCGCGCTGATCTGCTCGTTCGACAAGGTCGCGCGCCTCGCGTCCGCGCCGAGCGGCAAGCCCGGCCCGGCTCGCCGGGGCGAGCTCGCCAGTCCGTTCGACCCGTTCCAGGTCGACCTGCCCCGCCCGCCGGTGCTGCAGCCGGTGCACACCACCGCCACGGTCCAGCGCTACGAGATCGCGATGCGCGAGGCGACGGCCGAGATCCTGCCGGGATACGAGACGCCGATCATGGGCTACCAGGGAATCTTCCCCGGCCCCACGATCCGCGCCCGCCGCGGCCGGCGCACGGTCATCCGCCAGACCAACGAGCTCTCCGATCACGTGAGCGTCCACCTCCACGGCGGGCTCGTTCCGGAGAGCTCCGACGGCGGCCTCCACGACTACCACATCGCCCCCGGCGCCGCGCGCACGTACTACTACCCGAACGAACAGCCCCAGTCGACGCTCTGGTACCACGACCACGTCCACGGCATGGTCGGGGAGCACCTGAACGCCGGCTTGACCGCGTTCTATGTGCTGAGCGACGCGGACGATCGGAAATACGGCCTGCCGAGCGGAGGCGCGCGCGACGTGCCCCTGATGATCCAGGATCGCTCGTTCCTCGACGACGGCTCGTTCGCGTACGCCCAGAACCTGGGCGCGGGGTTCTTCGGTGACACGATCCTCGTGAACGGCGCGATCGCCCCGCGCATGCGCGTCCAGCGCCGCCTCTACCGCCTGCGGTTCCTGAACGCCTCGAACGCCCGCTGCTACGAGCTGGTGCTCGGCAACAACCGGCCGATGCACCAGATCGCGACCGACGGCGGGTTGCTGCCGGCACCGGTCACCCGCCGGCGGATCCCCCTGGCACCGGCGGAGCGGGCGGAGGTCCTGGTCGACTTCAGCCAGTTCTCGGCCGGGAGCCAGCTGATCCTCCGCAACGTGATCGGCGAGCCGAGCACGACTGCGGTGATGCGCTTCGACGTGGCCGGCAAGGCCGGAAAGCGGGCGCGGATCCCGAAGCGGCTGGGCAAGCTCGGCAAGCTGCCGCCCACCGCCGCGACCCAGGACGTCACCCTGAACTTCCAGGACGACCCCGCCGAGTGGCAGATCAACGGGATGGGGTTCGAGGAGGACCGGATCGACTGGCATCCGCAGCTGGGGACCGCCGAGGTCTGGCGGTTCATCAACGACTCCGAGCACGCCCACCCGATGCACCTGCACGGCTGCCACTTCCGGGTTGTGGCGATCGACGGGAAGGCGCCGACCGGCGCCGACCGCGGCTGGAAGGACACCGTGCACGTGCTGCCGGGTCAGACGATCGCGGTCAAGCCGCACTTCAAGCAGTACGCCGGCCGTTACGTGATGCACTGCCACACCGCCGAGCACAGCGACGTCGCGATGATGGCGATCATGGAGATCATGCAGTGAGGCGCTCTCTCGATGTCGGCGCGCGCGGCCTGATCGCCACGGCCGCGGCCGGAATCGCCCTGGCCGCAGCACCGGCCGTTTCTGATGCCCAGACCACCTGGACGGTCGACGCCCGCGACCTCGGCCCCGGGCTCAACGTCTGGGACCCGGTCACGGTCGAGGCCGAGCAGGGCGACACGGTGAGCTGGGAGTTCGACGAGGCGACTCAGGGCCACAACCTGTTTCTGGCGCGGCCCGACGAGGAGGTCCTGCACCTGAGCGCGCCGCCGGTCTGCCCTGGCGACCACCCGACTTTCGGTGGGATCTGCGCGCCGGGCGCGCCGGCGATCGACTACGACCAGTTCGACGTCGACGGCGCCTACACCTACTACTGCACGATCCACGGCGGCGACGCCCAGGGCAACGGCATGGCGGGCACGGTCCTGGTCGGCGAGGTCGACCCGCCTCCGGGCCCGCTCCCGAACCCAACCGATCCTCCGGGCCCGCCGTGGGAGTCGGGTGACAACGTCCGCCCGACGCTGACCGGGCTCAAGGCGACCGGAATCCGCCGCGGTGCCCGCCTGCGGTTCACGCTCTCGGAGCCGGGCAGCGTCAAGGTCGTCTTCAAGCGGTCAGGCAAGGTCCGCTACCGCGGCAGCCTGCGCAAGCTGAAGGCCGGGAAGGTCAGGCGCAAGATCAAGCACAAGAGCCTGACGGCGGGGCCCTACAAGGTGAAGCTGACCGCGATCGACCGCGCGGGCAACCGCTCCCGGCCGCAATCGACCTCGGTCAAGGTCAAGGGCTGACGGCGGGGCGCCGCTAGGCGGCCGCGCCGGCGCCGGCCTCGGCGCTGGCCTGGATCTCGCGGTCGATGACATCGGGCGCGAGCACGCGCTCGATCACCATGATCGCCGCGCCGATCACGCCCGCTCGGTCGCCGAGCCGGCTCGGGACCGTCTTGAGATCGCCGGTCGCCAGCGGCAGCGAGCGGCGGAAGGTGACCTCGCGGACGCCGGCGAGCAGCTGCTCGTGGACCTGGCCGATGTCGCCGCCGATCACGATCACGCTCGGGTTGAAGAAGTTCACGCAGCCGGCGAGGACCTCGCCGAGGCCGCGGCCGGCCTCGCGGATCAGCCTGGTCGCGACCGGGTTGCCCTCCCGGACGAGGCGGACGACGTCGCGGCTGTGCGAGGCCTTGATGCCGTTCTCGGTGAGCTCGCGAGCCAGCGCCCGCCCTCCGGCGACCGCCTCGAGGCAGCCGACGTTGCCGCAGCGGCAGATCACGTCGTCGTGGCCACTGATGCGGACGTGGCCGATGTCTCCCGCGGCCCCCTGCGCCCCGCGGTGGATGTCGCCGTCGGCGACGATGCCGCAGCCGATGCCGGTGCCGACCTTGATGAACAGCAGGTGGTCGACGTTGCGCCAGTTCGTCCAATGCTCGCCGAGGGCCATGATGTTCACGTCGTTGTCGACCAGCACCGGTGCGCCGTAGCGGCCTGCGAACCAGCCGGGGATCGAGAACCCGTCCCAGCCGGGCATGATCGGCGGGCTCACCGGCTGGCCGGTGGCGTGGGAGACGGGACCCGGCACGCCCACGCCCACGCCGCGCACATCCTCCGGATCGCGGCCGGCCTCGGCGAGCAGGTCGGTGAACCGGTCCTGGACCCAGTTCAGCACCGGCTCGGGGCCGAGCGCGATGTCGAGGTCCTGCGCGACCTCGGCCAGCGGTACGCCGGCCAGGTCGCTGACCGCCAGGCGCGAGTGGGTGGCGCCCAGGTCGGCGGCGAGCACCACGCCCGCGTCGTGGTTGAAGGCCAGGACGGTCGGTGGGCGTCCGCCGGTCGACTCGCTGCCGCCGGCCTCGTAGACGAGGCGGTGGGCGAGGAGCGCGTCGACGCGCTGGGCGACTGTCGAGCGGGCGAGCCCAGTTCGGCGGGCGAGCTCAGCCCGGGTCACGGCCTCCCCGTCGCGGATCAGCCTGAGGACGGCGCCTGCGCCAGCCGGACCCGACCAGAACCGGCTCGAACCGCTCTCGTCTGTCACAGCCATCCCAGTTGCCCCAACTCGACAGGAAGTAAAGCAGACTATTCGGCCGCTTCCCCCCGACTTCGGCGGGTAGTGACTCTTTGCGGTTCTCATCAGCCTGCAAAAGCCCGCGAGCTTTTGCTTGACACGCGATCAAAGCTGGATTAGGGTCGCGGCCTATGGCGACCCAGCTTAGGGCTGCGATC
>Ga0268386_10000487_pt1 | contig 25257 bp, 19 predicted proteins | sample RVTome_15_FD_200260 | JGI IMG/M metagenome (GOLD analysis project Ga0268386, IMG submission 200260) | Soil microbial communities from uranium-contaminated site in the Upper Colorado River Basin, Wyoming, United States - RVT150D86... ... | reverse complement strand
TGTCCAGAATTCAATTTTCCGCTCAAAGTGGTCTGCGAGTAGGACAGCTCCGGCGGAAAATTGAATTCTGGACACCCGACCCCTTCCGCGTCGACTCCTTCCACGTCCGCACCAGCCGGTTTTCCGTCGCCGTAAGCCGTTGCCATCGCAGCGTCTCGCGCCGCAATCAGCCGAGGCGATCTTGCCCGGTTCGCGCAGTTTTCAATAATAGAGGGGAGGGAACGCTCGTGCGTCGCGCGGAATTCATTCCACGCGAGTGTGATGCCGCGATAACGAGACGTTCGCGTGGAATGAATTGCCATGACATCGACTCGAAGAGAATTGATCGCAGTTCTGACGGAAATCAGCGAGTTGGCGCCGGATTTTCGATTCGGGCAGCTCGTCACGAATTTCTCCTTTGCCGCGAGGGGTCAAAACGATTCGGCGACGTGGGACGTTGAGGATGATGAACTCCTGGGAGCGGCAAAAGAGTACCTCGACGTGAAGCGGCGGATGACTGTCAGTGCCGCCGAACGCTGAGAACGAGGGCGAAGAGCGGAGGCACGGCGGGCAGAAGCCGATTCCGACGCACATCCGGCCCTCGACTCTTGACGCCGTTTACCCTCCCCGTCTGCAGGAGGCAAAGATGAACCGCGGCCAGATCGCCGAGAAGACCATCAACGACCTGGACCTCCTCAAGCTGATGTACCTCAGCCGCGAGGGGGATCGCCGCGAGGGCATTCTGCTGCGGCAGAGCAAGGGCTGGTTCCAGGTGGCCGGCATGGGGCACGAAACGCTGGCCGTGATCGCGCTCTTGATGGAGCCGCAGGATTACCTCTTCCCCTACTACCGCGACCGGGCGATGGCGCTGGCCCGGGGGATGTCGAACCTCGAACTCGCCTGCGCCTACTTCGCCAAACGCAATTCCAGCAGCGGCGGCCGGCAGATGCCGGGGCATTATTCCTCGCGCCGGCTCAACATCTGGAGCACCCCCACGCCCACGGCCGCCAACCTGATTCCCGGGTGCGGCGTGGCCTGGGGCATGCAGTTGCAGGGCGAAAACGGCGTCGTCGTCGCCACCACCGGCGACGCCGCCACCCGGCAGGGGGAATTCTATGAAGCCGTCGCCTTCGCCATCGAACGGCAGTTACCGATTGTGTTCGTCGTGGAAGACAACCGCTACGGCATCAGCACCCGCACCGACGACCAGAACCCGTTCAAGTTGGGGATCTTCAATGAGGACATCGGCGTGCGGCACATCAACGCCCGCCGGCCGGACAACCTGCACGAAGCAGCGGTCGAAGCGTTGTCGAAGGCGCGGGAAGGCCGCGGCCCGTCGATTCTCGTCTGCGAGCTCGACCGCCTGTGCAGCCACACCAGCAGCGACGACCACCGCGTGTACCGCGACGCGAACGAAATTGCCGAGATGATCCGCCGCGACCCGATCGCGATGCTCGCCGACCGGTTGATGAACGAGGGACTGCTGGATTCCGAGGAATGGATTCAACTTCGCAAGGACATCGACGACAAGGTCGACCGCGAATACCTGCAGGCGGAAGCAGCCCCCGACCCGCGGGCCGAGGAACTGCTGGACGAACTCGAAGGGGACTTCCCCGACGCTGGGCCGCCGCCGCTGGAAGGGGGACGGAAGTGGCGGATGGTCGACGCCGTCAATCACGTTTTCAAGCACGGCCTCGAAACCGACCGCAGCTACGTGTTCTTCGGCGAGGACATCGAAGATCCCAAAGGGGGCGTCTTCGGAATCACTTCGGGTCTGTCGAGTGCGTTCCCCGATCGCGTCTTCAACTCCCCGCTCGCGGAAGCCACGATCACCGGCGTCGCCTGCGGCTTGGCCTGCTACGGCATGCGCCCAGTCTTCGAGTTACAGTTCGTCGACTTCATGAACCCCGGCTTCAACCAGATCGCCCAGAATCTGGCGACGATCCGCTGGAGGACGTTCGGCGACTGGACCTGCCCGGCCGTCATTTACGCTCCCAGCGGCGCGTACCTGCCGGGCGGGGCAATCTGGCACAGCCAGGCGAACGAAGCGCTGTTCGCCCATTTGCCGGGGTTGCGGGTGGTCATTCCGTCCACACCCGAAGACGCCGCCGGGCTGATGTGGACCGCCATGCATGCCGAAGACCCGACGATCTTCCTCGGCCCCAAGCACCTCTTCCGCCAGCAGATGCCGGTCGGCGACGAGGTTCCCGCCGTCCCGTTCGGCAGCGCTCGGATTCGCCGCGAGGGAACGCAGGTCACGCTCGTCACGTGGGGCAACGGCGTCGAGGTCTCGCTGGCCGCCTCCAACGAAGCGGCCGAGATCGCCTCGGTGGAAGTCATCGACCTCCGCAGCATTCAACCCTGGGACCGCCACACCGTGGCGCAATCGCTGGCGAAGACCGGTCGGCTCGTCGTCGTGCAGGAAGACGCCGCCAGTTGCAGCGTCGGCCAGATGCTCATCAGCGAACTCACCGGCGATCCGGAAAGCTGGTACAGTTTCGTCAGCCCCCCGCAGCTCGTCTCCCGCCCGGACGTACACATCGGCTACAACCCGATCTACGAATACGCGGCGGTGCCGTCGGTGGCGGACGTGGTGCGGGGGATTGAGACGGTGATGGAGGAGTGAGGCGGGATGAAGGATAAGAGATGAGGGATAAGGGATGAGTGAGCAGCGAACAGTTTGGTGGCTTCTCCCGTTGTCCTTGCTCGGCACCGTTGCCTCGATATCGATTGCAATCTACATCGAATGGCTGAATGACCGTGCTGGGAGCTACCTCCCCAGGACGGATGGTCCGCCCTTCGTCAAATGGCGGGAAACACCGGTCACATCAGAGGCCAAATGGCGAAAAGTACACGGTCAACACGGAGAACTTACTGAGCAGCAAATTGCCGAAATGCGATCAGAGATTGACCAAGGGCAAATCAACAATGACCTTCGATTCGCTGTTGGTTCAATTGGTCTATTGCAATACATTCTGGCTCTAACACTGATCGTGATCCTGGTCGCCGTCGCATTGCGGTCGGGAATGAGCCTCAGGATACGAATCGCCGCGGTTGTTTGTGTGGCGGCTGAAATCGCCTGCCTGACGATTGCTGTACACCGGGGCTACTGGAGTTCCCTGGGATGGTGACTTGTCACGCGGAGGAGTGAAAATGGTCAGCGATGTCACTGTCGACGACGGCGTTTCTTGCGGCCCTTTCCCGCCGTGCCCGCGGGGACGTAGATCCACTTTCCGCGAAGGTCCCCCGCCCCTCGGATTTTTTCGTCGATCGCCTTGGCCTTTTTCTGATAGTCGACGTCGAACGCGCACGCGATGATGCCGCAGTGCCAGGGTTTTTCCTCGGAGAGCGGTTTGAAGTGCTTGATGTTGTCGGTCAAAACAGCCCGGTTTTGCAGGATGGCCTCGTTCAACACGTCCTCATCGGTCCAGCCATCGCCCTGTTTGTCTTCGTTCAACGAGCGAACCATCACCACGTCGTGACCCAGCAGACGGATTCGACGCACCAGGTCTTGTGCGATATGCTCGTCGGCAAGAAGCCGCGAAACCGGTCGGTCGGTCACGCTTCGGAATTCTCCCTGATCTGCCGGTCGATTTCCTCGGCGTGGGATTCCACATAGGCCCAGGCGGCCTGGAGGTCGTCTTCGCAGAGTTGAGGGAATTCGCGCAGCAACCGAGGCTCATCCATTCCGGCGCGGCGCGCGTTCTCCAGCCACCAGACGGGAATCCGCGTTCCGGCGACAATCGCATCACCGCCGCAAACGCCCGCTTTTTTTGTGATTCTGAGAGCTACGGCAGATTCCATCGAAACACCCGACTCGAGAGTGGTCTTCATAGCTGGTCGAGATCCATCGGTTCAGACAATCCCTGCGCGATTTCCCGGCGCGCTTTGCGCGCCGCTGCGACAAGTTGCGGCTGCGTCCGCTCGAACAGCGCATCCCATTTCCGTTCGTCCTCCACGTCGAGCAGATACTCCCGCAAATGCTCGACCGCGCGCTCCTGCACCGGATCGGGGAGTGACTCCAGCATTCTGGTGATGGTCGCGATGCTGGTTGTGGATATGGCTTTACCAGTTGGTCGATCGTATCTTCAATTGTATTCTATCATCCGAACAGAAGTCGCGACAACGTGCATTCTCGGGTGTTCAGCCGCCCGGACATCGATAGCATAAGATGCCCCAACCACGGACGACGGACAACTGACCACGGACCAACCCCCCATGCCCATCATCTCCGTTCGCATCCCCCAGCTCGGCGAGGGCCTCCAGGAGGCCCTGCTCGTTGAATTCCTCAAGCAACCCGGCGACGACGTCGCGCGGGACGAGCCGATCTATGTGATGGAAACCGACAAGGCCGTCACCGAGGTCGAGTCGCCGTATGCCGGGAAGCTGCTGGAATGGGTGGTCGAGACCAACACGGTGCTGTCGATCGGTTCGGAAGTCGCCCGCATGGAAGTGGGCGAGGGAGTGAAAGAGATTCCCGCCGGTCACGGACCGGCGGAACTGTCCGCGGTCGCTCAGGCGGTGGCCAGCGCCGCCGCGCCGAATAAGCCGTCGATCCCCATTCCTCCCCGCACGCGGAAATACCTCAAGGACAAAGGGCTGTTGGAGGTCGCCGACGAAATCCCCGCGGCGGGGTCGAAGCTGACGATCGAAGACGTCGACCGTTATCTCACCGAAAAAGGGGGCGGCGCGTCAGTGGCCGTCGGCGCGGAAGGCTACATTGAACGCGCGCTTCCGCCGCAGCAGATCGCGCTGAACTTCCGGCTGGTGCGCGGCGTGCAGGCCTGCGTGCCGGTGACGGGGGTGATCGACGTCGACGCGACAGCCGTCGTCGCCGGCCGCAAGGCGCTCAACGACGCCGGCGTGAAGATCACCGGCTTCGGCGTGATCTGCTGGTGCATGGTGCAGACGCTCGCGAAGTACGACCGCTTCCGCAGCACGCTCAGCAGCGACGGTCGCACATTGCGAACGTACCCGCACGTGCAACTGGGCATTGCCGTCGCGCGGGAAGGGGACGAGCTGATCACCGCCGTCATCCGCGACGCCGACACGCTCACCCGCGAGCAGTTTTTCGAGGCGTATAACAAGCAGGTGCAACTCGCCCGCCAGGGGAAAGACCAGGTCGACGAATCGACGACGTTCACCGCGTCGAACATCGGCAAGGCGGGCCTGCGGATGGGCATCCCCGTCGTCGTCCCCCCCGCCGTCGCCACGCTGGCCGTCGGCGAAGTCCGCAACGAACCGGTCCCCACGGAAAGCGGCTTCGAGTTCCACAAACGGCTCACGATGTCGCTGACGTTCGACCACCGCGTCATCAACGGCGTCGGGGCCGGGAAGTTCCTCACCGCTCTGCGGGTGGAGATGGAGAGCTTTGCGCCGTGAATGACGAATGACGAATCAATGACGAAGCCCGAATGACGAAGGACTGGTTTCCTCGTTTGGGCGTTGGGATCTCTGATCCTTCATCCCTCATCTTTCATCTCTTCCGCCTCCCTTACCTTGCCTCTGGCCCAGGCGGGCGTTTCCTCCCAGCCGTTGCCGTGCCGTCCGTGCCCGCTTTCGTCTTTCCCAGGGGTCGGCCCAAGCCAGTCCCGGCAGAATGAAAATCGAAAGCAGCGCTGCCCGGAACTGCAACTTCATCGTTTGTGCTCCTCGTCGATTCTCGAACCGGCCGCGGGCAACAGACTTCCGGAGACCGGTTCGAGGCGAACGAACTCTCTACCGGCAATTCTAGGCGATTTGGCCTTGCAGTGGAGACCGGACATGACGACGCTGAGCGGCAGTGTCTTTCCCGACCGCGGCATCGGGAAACACGGCACTGGCGATCGCCGTTGCGGTGGGAGGCGGCGGCTTCAATAATAAGAATAAGGGGAATGAATCGGCGGTTCCGGGTCGCCCGCCGTCCGGCTGGTAGGACGGATTGCCAATCCGTCCCACGTTCTTCGACGTTGCGAGACTCGATTGATGAGCAAACGCGCGGCGTGGTTTCAATCCATCGGCAGCCTGGGCCTGCTCTTCGCCGCGATGCTGCTGGCGGGGGCGGCGTTTTCCGGCTGCGGGGGGAAGAGCGGCGAAACGAAAAGCCCTTCCGGGAAGTCCGGCGGCGGGCCGGCCGCGAAGACCGGGAACGACGTCCGCCCGCCGGACGCCGGCGACAACCTCGCCGCCCGCGGCGGGCATCGCGGCGTGTGGGACAACAACGGCCAGAAATTCTACAACAAGCACCCCTACGACATCTGGTATCCCAACGCCTACGAGGTCGCGGCGGACGGGCGGCCCGTCGGGGCGGCCGGCAACGGCAAGACGACGGTGGCGGCGGCGAAGAAAACGCCCGACGTGCCGCTGGTCAAGAAGAAATCCGCCCCGCAACCGGCCGGCGGCTGGGACGCGGTCGTCAGCGGCGCGGTGCTCGACGCCGAGATGAAGCGCATCGCCAACTTCTGTCGCGAGAAGCTGCTCACCGTGGCGCGGTTCAACATGAGCTTCAAGGAGATCGCCAACAACGCGGCGGCGCTGTCGGCGGTGGCGCAGGTGGGGGCGAATCATCCCGACGCGGTTCCCTGGAAGGCCGACGCCTTGTACCTTCGCGACCTGGGGCTGAAGCTGAACACCGCGGCGGCCGAGCGGGGGACGGCGAAGTTCCGCGAGGCCAAGGAGACGTTCGAAAAGATCGACGACATCCTCAAGAAGAACAAACCGGCGGGGCTCGCCGAACCGAACCGCAACGCCACGTACTTCGACGTCGCCGCGCGCGGCGGGCTGATGCGGCGGATGGAAGCGGCCCACAAGTGGCTGAAGTCGGAAATCAAGACCGAGGAGCAGCTCAAATCAAAGGCGGCGACGGTCGCCCACGAAGCGGCGATGCTGGGGTTGATGGCGAAAATCATCGGCGACAAGAGCTACGACAGCGCCGAAGACCCCGACTACGCGAAGTACGTCGCCGCGACCGTGGCCGAGGCCGGCAAGATCGTCGCCGCCACGAAGACGGGCGGGTTCGCGGCTTATCAACCGGCGGTCGACCGCATCTACAACCAGTGCAACGAATGCCACAACGGTTTCCGGCAGTGAAGTGCGAGATGCTGTCTGAATTCCGTGTGAAGCCGGGGAGAACGCGGATTCGTCGGATCGAGCGGATTTGCCCAGCGCGGCCGACCCGCAACCAAAGTTAGACAGAAAGATTGGTGACAGAAAAATGCCACCTCACTCAAACGGACAGCGGAATCGGCATGAGGACACGAGTCGGCAGCAGTCCCGGCGAATCCAGAGTCGCGCGTGAACGCAGATGATCGGACTGCTGAGCTTCACGTTTACGTCGGGTTCAATTCGAGGGACTCGGCAGAAGGTCATTGAGGCAACAGTGAGAAACTCGCAGTCCTGTTTTTCCCTGTCCTGTTTTTCTGTCACCAATTTTTCTGTCTCCTCTTTGGGCCGCGCCAAACCTTGTTCTGATCCGCGCGAATCCGCTCAATCGGCGTTGATCCGCGTTCCCAAGTCGGCGATCGACAACGGATTGCAAACTGGGTTTCACACGTCCGGTAACTCCTCTTGAGACGGACCGACTTTTCGGGCACAATCCCACCCCTGTGTCGGCTGTACAGACCCGTGTCCGTTGTCGAAAGGAATCGACGAATGCGAATGCTTCCCGCGCTGCTGCTGGTGCCGGCCCTGACCGGCGCTGCGTTTTCTCAAAGTGTCCCAAGGGTCGTTGTCCTGGATCAAGCGGCGGCGACGCATCCGTCCGGGGTCGCCGCCGATTCGGGGCGGCCCGATTCCGAGCGACTGCCCGGCATTTCGGTGGTGCATCCCACGCCGTTTGACAGCCCGATCGAACGGATCAGAATCCCCGTCGCGGCCCCGCCGTTGAAGCCCGGCCCTTCGGTCGACGCCGTCTTCCCACCGGCTCCTCAGGGTCTGATCGACACGCCCACGGCATTGAAGTACCGCCGGTTTCTGATCGATGTCCAAGCGGAGAAATCGCAGACTCGCCCGGCGGCGTGTCCGGCGAGCGACTGTCCGGTCGCGAATCCGTTCGCGGCGAAACGGCATGCGGCCCAGCCGCGGACCGCGAAGACGATCCGGCTGAAGTACGTCGGCTGTACGGACACGTATCGCCGCCTGCGGGCAAAGCTCGCCACTCAGGCGTGTGTTTCCCCTGCCGCGCACGACGCGCATTGCGGCTGCCGGGCGATTGTCGTTCCCGAGCCGGCCACGAACAGCCTGCTGGTGATCGGGACGGCGAAGCAGATTGAAGAGTTGCAGCGGGCCGTGAAAGACGAGAAACCGGTGATTGACCACTATCTGATCGTGGTTTACCGGATCGACCCCGACGGGAAGAAGACCGCGGTCGCGCGTCCCCAGGTGGCGGTTGCCAGGGGGCGGGAAGCCCGCTTCGAGATCGCCCAGGACTCCGGGTCAGTCTTCAAGATGTCGCTGCGGGTGTCGCCGATCAGGCAGGCCGGACTTGTCAAAGTGCTGCCGCATCCGCCGTTGACGGCCGTCAACGATCGCTGCTTCGACGGCCGCATCACCCTGATTCCTCCCCCCGCCCCGGGCGTGTTCGAACAGGACCGCACCGCCGTCCTCAGAGTGGCGCACGCCGCGATCGCGAAACATGCGAAGGACGCCGACAACGCAGCCGCCGTGAAACGATTGCGGCTGCAGGTTCGCGCGTATTCGGTCAAGGACCTGCTGGAACAGGGCGGACACAACAGCGGAGCGTGCGCGGAGGCCCTGATGACGGTCATCCGCATGACCGTCGACCGCAAATCGTGGAACGAAAACGGCGGCTACGGCACGATTCGGTATTATGCCCCGACGCAGGCGCTGGTGATCCGCCATTCGGCCGACGGCCACCATCGCATCTCGGAACTGCTCAACCAGTTGCGGACGCTTCGCAGCTCAAACTAGAATCCTCGCATTTTCACGTCCACGTCCGGTCGATACACTCCGGTGATTGGCGTCATCCATGACTCCTCAATCAGTGGTTTCAGTTGGTACCTGAACCTACACTGGTTGAGGAGTTTTCATGTTCACACGAGCGCGTCAATGCCGGTTTAATTTCCGAGCCGATCTTAAACGAAGCATCACAGAAACAGCAGATTCATCACCACCGACAACGGCAGCAGCACCGCCGTGCTGTAGAGCATGTAACCGAAGAAGCTGGGCATCTTGATGTTGTTCGATTCGGCGATCGCCTTGACCATGAAGTTGGGGCCGTTGCCGATGTAGGTCATCGCCCCCATGAAGACGGCGCCCAGGCTGATGGCGGCCAGAAACGTCGTCGCCACGCCGGCCATCGCGGGACCGTCGGCCGGCATCGCCTTCGCCGTCTCGAAGAACACGACGTAGGTCGGCGCGTTGTCGAGAAAGCTCGACAGCAGGCCGGTCCCCCAGTAGAACTTCGTCGGCGTATCGAACCCCAGCGAGGCCCCATAGGCGTTGAGCATCTGCACGGGGGGCTGCATGCAGATGAAGATGCCCACGAACAGGGCAGCCACCTCGATGATCGCGGCGTAGGTAAACGCGTTCTTCCGCCGGATCTCGCCGCTGGTGGCCATCAGCGACAGGGCGGCCAGCGTGAGCATGCACATTTCGCGGAAGTATTCCGGCGCGTGCCAGTTCGTTCCCGGAAACGCCTTCGACGGGTCGAGCAACGCCACGCAGCCGATCACGCCCGCCAGGAACAGAAAGTTCGCTCCTCCCAGGATCGCGAACCGTTCGGCGTCGGGGGGCCGGTGTTCGACGGCGGCCCGGTCTTCGAGGCGGTACTTCCGCCGGTCCCAGAGGAAGTAGACGGCCAGCAGCCCGCCGTTCATGAACAGCCACATCGGCCACAGCGACAGCGTCCACGTGAAGCTGACCCCACGCAGATACCCCAGGAAGAGCGGCGGGTCGCCGATCGGCAGCAGGCAGCCGCCGGTGTTGCAGACCACGAAGATGAAGAAGATCACCGTGTGGACGACGTAGCGGCGTTTCGCGTTGGCCTTCAACAGCGGGCGGACCAGCAGCATCGCCGCCCCCGTCGTGCCGATGAAACTCGCCAGGGCCGCCCCGACGGCGATGATGCCGGTGTTCAGATTCGGCGTGCCCGCGAGTCGGCCTTCGATGCAGATGCCGCCGCTGATTACGAACAGGCTGAACAGCAGCACGATGAACGGCAAATACTCGACCAGCAGTGCGTTCTTGAGGACCGTGTACGCCGCCGCCACACCCGGTTCCGACAGTTCGTGCGTGGAGTGGTCGACGACGCCGTGCCCGTAGACGAACGCGTAATACAGCAGCGTCACGCCCCCCAGCGATGCCGCCACCAGGAAGCGGTTGCGGTTGTGCTCCCACCAGTGGGCGGTCGCATGCAGCAGCGGCAGCACCGCGATAGCCAGCAGCAGCGCCGCGAAGGGGACGGCGCTGTACATCGCCGGCGGAACGACTTCGTGCGCCGCCGTCGCCGCGTGCGTCGCCGAATGCCCCGCCGCCGACACGGCCAGCCGCCAGAACAGGTACCCCAGCAGCACGACCGCAATTCCCGCCGTCACGATGCGCCGCGACATGTTTTGATGTTCCGTTGTTGGAATCGCGATGTCCATCGGACATCCTCCCTCGGCACGGCTGCGCGCAGCCGTCGTTGCGAATTTTAGCGTGGCGGTGCGGCGCACCAACTGATGAAACTTCGTACAATCGCGGGCAGTGGACGGGAAACTGTACAGACCGGAGTCCGCGCGGCGGGAATCCCCGGCCCTGCACGACTCTAGGTCAACGGCCGCTGGACCGTGTCGCGCAGCGTCGAGAATCGTTGCAAAACCGCGACATCCCGTTGCGAATATGCAGCGTGCAACCGAAATGCGGGCATTGTCCGTGGTCCGTGGTCAGTTGCCCGTCGCGTTCGAGGGCCTCCGGCAACTCACCCGGACAGTTCATCAGCCGCCGGGCGCTAGCCCCCGGTTGGTGCGAACGCCGCACAAACCGGACGCTAGCGCGTACCGGCTGATTTGCGCGGCGCTGCGGGTACGATGGTTGCTGCGCCCGTCCTGCAATTGTTGTTTAAATCTGCTCGCCTCGATCGTGAATGATCCGGGCTAACGCCGCTGTCGCCGCAGAAACGTCCCCCCCAGGCTGAGCAGCATTCCCGCCGCCAGCCCCACGGTGTGGGCGGCGTTGGCGATGTGCATGGGGCCGACGTAGCAGATCAGCATCCAGGCGATCATCAGGAACACCGTCTGCGGCGGCATGAAGAAGCCTGATTCCGGTTCGTAGCGGCTCTTCATCCACACGTAGGCGAACAGCCCGAAATCCACGCCCGACATCCCGCCGAACGCCGGCCCCTTCCACCAGTACTGGGCCAGGTTCGAGGCGACGGCAATCGCCAGCACCATCCCCAGCAGCCGCAGCGACCCGCGGCGCACCTCAATCGCGGTCCCCAGAATCTGCAGCCACAGCATGTTGAACAGCAGGTGCAGCACGTCCATGTGAATGAAGATCGGCGTCACCAGCCGGTGCACCTCCCCCTGGCGGACCGCCTCCAGCCCCTCTTGCGGGCGATACTGCACCTTCCCCGTCTCACCCGGCACCCCCTGCATCGGGACCAGGAAGAACTTCGTCAGCAACGGCTCGACCCGGTCGCAGAGCGACAGCGACGACAGTCCCCGAAAGCTCGTTGTCGTCGCGGCCAGCGCGATGCTGGCGGCGAACAGCGCGTTCGTCACCGGAGCGCGGGGGAACCGCGGCCGCTCCCATTCCCGCCGCACGTCCACCGCGTTCTTGCGAAGTTGTCGTTCCCGCCGTTCTTCCTCGCGGCGACGATCGGCGGCGGCCTGTTTCGCGGCGGTATAGCGGGAATCGTCGGGGTCGTCCACGAAGCGGGCGAACTCTTCGCGGGCCTGCTCGACGTGGTCTTCGTCGAAGACCCAGACCGCCCAGCGGCCGTCCTCAGGCTCGACGGCTGTTTTGATCCCCTCCGCCAGCAGGAAGTCCCCCAGCCGCCGGGCCAGCGCTTCGTCGGGCAGATCGCCGATGTGTCGCATGAGGGGAAGGTCGAAAGGTCGAAAGTCGGAAGGTCGAACGTGGCGAGCCGGGAGCGTCAGCGACCGGAGGGAAGCCGCACCTGAAGGCTAACGGTTCACCCCCCATTCGCCAAGGACTCACCTTGCGCCCTTTCCGCCTTTCGCTTTCCGCCTTCCCACGACGGATTGCGTTCCGAGCGTCTTCCGGCAATCATAAACCCAGCCTCGGACCGCAGGCACACGATGCTCAACATTGGCCGGCTCATTCCCAACCAGCACGATCGCCTCGCTCGCCGTGCGCTGCTGCAGGCCGGGGCGCTGGGGGCGGTCGGCGTCTCGCTGGCGGACCTGCTGCGGGCGGAAGCTCAAGATCCCAGGGATTTGGGAAAATCCCTGGGATCTGGCGGGGTGAAAGCGAAATCCGTCATCCTGCTGTGGCTGTGGGGCGGACCGAGCCATCTCGATACGTTCGACCTGAAACCGAACGCGCCGCTGGAATACCGCGGCCCGTACGCACCGATCGACACTGCCGTTCCCGGCGTCGAGATCGGCGAGCTCTTCCCGCAGATCGCGAAACGCACCGACAAAGTTGCAATCTTGCGGTCGATTCATGCGACGTCCAACGACCACGGCATCGCGGGAACGATCGGGCTGACCGGCAGCGAATCGGGCGGGCTGAGTCTCGGCGGCAAGCAGAACCGCGGGCAGGTGCAGCCCACGCACGGGTCGGTCGTGTCGCGGGTGCTGGGGTTCGACCCGAAGATGCCGCGATTCGTGACGGTCGGCGGAAACCTGCATCAGGGGCACAAGCGGATCGTCGGCGAAGGGGGCGGAACGCTGGGGGCGATGCACGACCCCTTCCGGCTCGATTATTCCGAAGATCCCAGGGATTTGGGAAAATCCCTGGGATCTGGCGTGAAGATCCCGCAACTGACGCTCGGCGAATGGCAGTCGTCGAAGCGGCTCGACGACCGCCGCCGGTTGCTGAAATCGCTCGACCGGCTCGCCCGGCACGGGGAAATCGCCGCGTCGGCCTACCGGCTGGACGAGTTCTACCAGCAGGCATTCGCGATGCTCTCCTCGGCGAAGACCCGCGAGGTGTTCGACCTCAACCGCGAACCCGACGCACTGCGGACTCGGTACGGGCGGTTCCGCTTCGGCCAGTGCTGCCTGCTCGCCCGGCGGCTGATCGAGGCCGGCACGCGGTTCGTGCAGGTCAACTGGAGCTCGCACGTGGAACCGGTGGAAGACACCGGCGACGGCGGGTGGGACATGCACGACCGCAACTTCCAGCAACTCCAGGATCGCCACTCGTGGATGCTCGACCAGGCCCTTTCCGCCCTGCTTGACGACCTGCACGCCCGCGGGCTGCTGCGGGAGACGATCGTCGTGGCCGTCGGCGAGTTCGGCCGCACGCCGAAGATCAACGGCAAATCGGGCCGCGACCACTGGCACCAGTGCTACAGCGGCGTGGTCGCCGGCGGAGGGTTGCGGGCGGGGCGGGTCATCGGCGCCAGCGACAGACACGGCGAACACCCCGCCGAACGCCCGCTGTCCCCGGCGGACCTGTTCACGACGGTGCTGTCGCAGCTCGGGATCGGGACGACGCAGTTGACGGGGGTGGGGTTGACGCCGCGGGGGGAAGTGGTGGAGGAGCTGGCGTGAGCGAACCGTAGGACGGTTTTTCAAACCGTCCGGACGGATTGGAAATCCGTCCTACGAGTCGACGGACTCCCCTGCGAATGAATTACGAATGACGAAGCTCGACGGTAGCACGGCTCTCCGAAGCCGTTCGACTTTCCTACGGCTTCGGAGAGCCGTGCTACGGCAAGCCCTTCGTCATTCGGACTTCGACATTCGTCATTCCACGCGTCACTCCGGCGCCGCCACCCCGTCGATCATCACGTTCACGCACGCCGGTTTGCCGGAATCGAACGCGCGCCGCAGCGCCGGTGCGAGATCCGCGGGACGGGTGACGAATTCCCCGTGGCCGCCGAGCGACCGCACGACTTCGTCGTAGCGGGCCGGCAACAGGTCGCAGCCGATCGTCCGCTCGGGACCGTAGTCGCGGAGCTGAATCTGGTGCTCCGCGTTCCACCTCGCGTCGTTACCGACGACGCAGACGAACGGCAATTCGTGGCGGAGGGCCGTCTCGAACTCCAGCGGATGGAACCCGAACGTCCCGTCGCCGACGGTCGTCAGCACGCGAGACTCGGGGAATGCAATCCGGGCAGCCAGCGCGAACGGCAACCCGCCGCCGATCGCCCCCGAGGGGCCGTTGATGATGCGATGCGGGGCCGTCAGACACGCCTGCGCCCACTGGCCGAACTCGCCGCCGTCGGAGATGAAGACTGATTCTTCCTGCTCGTCGAGGAACGGCTGAATCGCCCGGCACAGCTCGGCGGGGTGGATCGGGCCGTCGGGTGGGGACGTGAGCATCCGCCATTCGGCGGGGCGGAAGGCGACGGCGGCTTCGACATCCCGCCGCCAGTTGCCGTCCGCAGGAAGCGTCCCGGACGCTTGGAGCGTCCGGGACGCTGTTTGCAGCAGCCGATCGACGGCTGGAAGAGCGTCGGCAAGCTCGCCGACGGGAATCCGCTCGGCGTCTCCCACGTTTCGCCCGGCCAGTTCGAGCATCCGCAATTCCGGGTCGACGATCAGGAACCGGCAACCGGCGCGAAACGGCGGAGATTCGCCGAAACCGATGGCGAAGTTCAGCGGCCGGGCCAGCAGCAGCACGACGTCGGCTTCCGGCAGCAACTCGCGAAACCGTCCCAGCGTGGGTTCCTTCAATCCCCGCGGGCTGCCCATCGGCACGACGGGGATGTTGAGCGTCTCCGCGAGGTCACGCAGCCGCTGGGGCGCGTCGCCGCGGCACAGCGACGTCCCGGCGAGAATCAGCGGCCGCTCGGCGGCGGCAAGCTGGTCGAGAATCGAACGCGCGATGGATTCATCGAGCAACGTCGTCATCGGCTGGAAGTCGTCGGCCGCCGGCAGCGCCTGGGCCGGTCGCTCGACGCCGACTTCCAGCACGTCGCCGGGAATGCTCACGTGCACCGGTCCCGGCCGCCCGGAGATTGCCGTCCGCCAGGCCCGCGCAAGGTCGTGCCCGATGCGGTCGGGGTCGTCGATCTGCCACGACGCCTTGGTGACGCGCCCCGCGATTTCCGCCTGCGGCATTTCCTGAAACGCCGCCTGCCCGGCGCGGCTCAACGGCGACGCCCCGCTGATGAGCAGCAGCGGCGACTCGGCCATCAACGCGACGTACAACGCCGAGAGCGTATTCGCGAACCCCGGCCCCGCGGTGACCAGCGCGATCCCCGGTTCGCCGGTCAACCGCCCCCACGCATCGGCCATGTGCACGGCGGCGGCTTCGTGCCGGGTGTGGATCAGCTCCATCCCCTCGTCGATGCAGGCGTCGAACACCGGCATGATCTGATTGCCGGACAGCGTGAACAGCCGCCGCACGCCGGCGACGTTGAGAGAACGGACTAACAGATCGGCGGCACGCATTCGAGTCATGCCCGCTCCGCGACCAGTCGGCAACCGAGTGTTTCAGCAAGGCGGTCGAACGCCGTGGAGTTCAGTTCGGCCTCGCCGACCATGACGTCCGCCAACTCCTGCGGGGAAATGCCGGCGTAACGTGCCAGGTCGGTGTATTGCAACCGGCTGGCCACGATCGCCAGCCGAAGTTGGCCGCTGACCGTGGGTTCCTGCAGCGCGATTTCAAGCTGCGCCGCCCGGTCCAGAAACTGCGACGCCTCCGCCTGCGTGTCGGCGCGTGCCGCGGCCAGCCGCGCGGACTCTTCCGGCGTCAGTTCGCGATTCACTGACCGAGGTTGCCGTTTCGGAAGTTGTGAAGAGTTATTCATTACAGTGCCGATTACGCAAAGGCCTGCCTTTGCCACTCAAATGTGATACTCAATCGTGCCCATGTACCGCAACCAGTAGCCGTCGCCGTCAACCGACTGCGGCCTCTCGATCTCATTCTCGTTGATAAACACGAAAAAGTTGACTCCGGTCAGTCCAGCCGCAGCCACGCGCTGGGCGAGCTCGTCCGCCCACTGATCGCTGTACGAATACTCGGCCACCAACTCCTGGATCGTCTCGGCGTTGCCCCAACCGTATTCCAAGAAATCGTGATCGTACCACGTCACCCCCTGGTCCCGAGCGAAGGCTGACACGGGAGTGTCGTCGCGGTCTTCGTCATACGATTCGACGAAGTATTCGCCCGCGATGCGCTCTGGCATTTCGCCCACCCAGAAGTGACTCGTTTCCTTGTCCCGCAACTTGCGATCTCCACAGCCTGACAGAACTTTAGTAAGCAGCGCAACGCTCTGCATTTGGAATCCAACGTGTACACCGGCAGCGTCGTGGCGATGCTTGCTCCAATCGGCGTCCTTTCGCGGAGCGAAAGGCGACGTTCACCACCGAAACGCCCCCTCGCCGATAATCTCCCCCACCGGCTTTCGCCCCGACGGCACCTCGCGCTCGCGGAGTTGCTCCGGCAGGTCGGCGGGGTTGCCGGGGCGGCCGATGACGATCATCGCTTCGACGTCGTAGTCGTCGGGCACGTTGAGCAGCGTGCGGGCCTTGCCGCGGTCGAACCCGGCCATGCCGTGCACGACGAGGTCCATCTGGCCCCCCTGCAGGGCGAGGTTTTCGAAGGCGGCCCCGGCGTCGAACGTGTGCACTGGGTTGGGCTTGCCGTTGCGTTCGAAGACCTTGTGCGACAGCACGACGACGAGCACGGCCCCGTTCTTGCACCATGACTGGTTGGCTTCCATCAGCAGACTGAGGAACGTTGGCCAGTGCGGCGTGTCGCGGCGGGCGTAGAGGAACCGCCACTCCTGCTCGTTGTACGTCGACGGCGCCCAGCGGGCGGCTTCGAACAGCGTCAGCAGTTCCCCGTCGGAAATGCTCTCGCCGCTCATCGCCCGCGGCGACCACCGCTGCAGGAAGATCGGCTGAATCGGATGATCGGCGGACCGGTGCTCGAGGGGATTCGGAAGCTGCGACATGATGGCCTCGCTCTGTGATGGACGTCTCGCAAGCGCCGCTCCCGTCATCGTCGACGCTGGACGATTTTCCGTCAAGCGGTGCGCCACGACAGGTTGAACGAACTTTGCCGTGCACAATGTACGACGGCCCTCCGAGGCCGGCGAGCTCGACGCACTGACGGCCTCGGAGGGCCGTCCTACGCGTCATTCCTTCAAATCGAACACCTTCTGCCGCCGTTCCGTATCGCGGCGGGGGTTGGGCGTGTAGCCGCCGCGGGACCGGCGGGCGGTCCGCAGCCAGTCGGTGCAGAGGTGGTGCTGCAACACGATCGCGAACAGGTAGTACAGAATCAGGCTCTTCTGCCACAGCCCGTAGCTGTGCAGCCGCGTGACAAACACCAGCACGGCCGGCAGCGTGATGTGCACGTACAGCCAGCGGCTCTCGCAGCGGTGGAAGACCGTCCCGAAGTAGACCCACAGCAGAAACAGCAGCAGAAACGCGAGCACGTTGTGCAGCGTGTCGACCGACGGCGTCGCCGCGACGACCGCCAGCATCGCCGCGATCCCCAGCAGTGCGGCGGCGTCGAGGAACCACCGCATGCGAACCAGTTGCCACAGCAGCAGCACGCCGGCGGCCAACAGCAGGGCGAACAGCGCGTAGCCGATCCACGCCTCGCCGCGATCGCGAAACATGCTCAACGGCCGCGCGACCGCCTCGTCGAAGTCGCCCCGCACGTGGGCGTAGAAGAACAGCGCGAGGAAGGCGGCGAAGACGGGTTTCATACGGTCATGGTAACATGCGACGCTTGCAAGGGGAAAAAGGGATGAATGATGAGGGATGAGGGATGAAGGATGAAGGATGCTCAAATCCTGGTACTCAGTACTCAGTACTCGGTACCTTGCAGGATCACCGACCTACCGACCTTCGACTTTCCGACCGTTCGACTTTCCGGTTCGACCTTCCGACCTTCCGACCTTCGACCCCTCCACTCTCAACTGACGATCCCGAACTGGCGTACGGGCGTCATTTCCAGGTCGCCCGTGAAAATCGCCGCCCCTGCGGTTATGCTGTCGGTTGTAGCGTGGGCTTCAGCCCACGCGAGGTGACTTTCGCGTGGGCTAAAACCCACGCTACGTCGTCATCGTCGAATCCAGACGCATCTCACATCCAAGGGATACCGCCCGATGCAACCGAGATCGCCGCTGCGAATTTCCGGAGAGCGAATCGTTTCCCGCCTTGTCCGGCGACTGGCCGTCGTCGCCTGTGCGTGCGCGGCCGCGCTCGTGCCGCGGATTGCGGCGGCGCAAACCGCGGGGCAGGCGGCGCCTTACGAGCGGGCGATCGTCAACGTGCGGATCGTCGTCGCGCCGGGACGAGTCATCGAACGGGGGAACATCGTCGTCCGAGACGGACTGATCGCCGCCGTTGGAAAAGATGTCAAGGTTCCGCCGGGCGCCGACGTGATCGACGCCGGCGGCCTGACGGCTTACGCAGGCTTCATCGACGCCGCCCATTCCGGACTGATCGACGCTGCCAAGGTCGCGAAACCGGCCCCGGGGAAGAAAGTCGACTTCACCCGCGCCGCGCTCGCCGCCACGCGGGCCGACAACCGTCGCGGGCTGACGCCGGAATTCCGCGTCGTCGACGCCCTCAAGCTCGAAGCGGCGAAACTCGGGGAACTGCGGAAGGCCGGCTTCACCGCGGTGCACATCCTGCCGACCGGGCAGATCGCCGGCGGGCAGGGAACGCTGGTCGCCGTCGGGACGCCCACCGAACGCGAAGCCGTCCTCCGCGACGCCACGTTCGCACAGTTCCAGTTGCACGCGCTCCGCGGCTCGACGTACCCCTCGACACTGATGGGAGCGACGGCCCATCTGCGGCAGGCGTTGCTCGACGCCCGGCGGTACCGGCGGCACCGTGAGCTGTTCCGGCAGGGGGCCGCCGTCCCGCGCCCGCTGATCGACCAGACGCTCGAGGCCCTCAACGACGTGCTTGACCGCCGGCGGCGGGCCGTGTTCACCGTCTCGACCGCTGACGACGTCCGCCGCGCCCTGAGCTTTGCCGCGGAACACAAGATCGTTCCCACGATCTGGGACGGCAAAGAGGCGTTCCGCTGCATCGGCGAATTGAAGAAGCTCAACGCGGATGTCATCGTCGACCTCGATTTCAGCGCCCCGCCGAGAACGCGGCGCGGCCGGCGTGTTCGCAAACGGCCGCCGCAGGTTCCGACGCCGAAGCAGAAGCGGATCAGCGGCGAACCGCGGCGTCGCGGCCCGGATGCCTCGCGGCCCCTTCCGCCGCGCGTGCGGGAAGACCGGCGGAAGGAAGTCCAAGAGCAGATCGCCGGGCTGGCCGCGCTGCGGGCGGCGAAGATTCGCTTCGCCGTCAGTTCCCGAGGATTGAAAGCGCCGGGTGAAATCCTCGGCGGCATGCGACGTGCCATTGAAGAAGGCCTGCCCCGCGACGCCGCCCTGGCCGCGCTGACCACTGACGCCGCCGCGCTATTGGGCATGCAGCAACGGCTCGGGACGCTCGAAGTCGGCAAGCTGGCGCACATCGTCGTGACAACCGGGCCGTTCGACGACAGCCTGTCGCTGGTACGGCACGTCGTGATCGAAGGCCGCAAGTTCGACTACAACGACGGCGCGAAGCCTCTTTCCCAGGTGCAACGCCCCGTCGCTGCCCAGCAGCCGCGGCGGCCGAAGAAACCGCGGGTGAACGAGTTTCCGACCGAGTTGAAGTCCGACCGGCTCGCGTCGCGCCCGTTCCGCACCGGCGGCAACGTGCTGATCAAGAACGCGACCGTCCTCACCGGGACCGGCAAGACGCTGCCGAACACGTCGATCCTCATCCTCAAGGGAAAGATCGCCGCGGTCGGCCGCAATCTGAAAGCCCCGGCCGGGGTGCGGGTCGTCGACGCGGCCGGCTGGTACGCGATGCCGGGCATCATCGACACGCACAGCCACATCATGATCACCGCGGGCATCAACGAATCGACGCAGTCGATCGTGCCGGAAGTCCGCATCCGCGACGTCATCAACACCGACGACATTCGCGAGTACCACGCGCTGGCCGGCGGGATGACGGCGGCGAGGCTGTTCCACGGGTCGGCCAACGTCATCGGCGGGCAGGACGCCGTCGTCAAGTTCAAGCACGGCAAGACGGCCGCCGAGCACCTCGTCCCGAACGCCCCGCAAGGGGTGAAGTTCGCGCTGGGGGAAAACGTCAAGGGACGCACGGCGCGGTTCCCCAACACGCGGCTCGGCGTCGAAGCGACGTTGAACCGCGCGTTTCTCGAAGCCATCGACTACCGCCGACGCTGGCAGGAGTACGAGCGGAAGGTCGCGGCGCTGGATAAGTCCGCCGCGACCGGGTACCCTCTGGGTGCGTCCGGGGTCGCGGCGGGGAACGGCAAGCCGAACAACCTGTTGCCGCCGCGGCGCGACCTGCGGCTGGAGGCGCTGGCCGACATCGTCAATCACAAGAAGTTCATCCACTCGCACTGTTACCGGGCCGACGAGATTCTGATGCTGCTGCGGGTGGCGTCGCGTCTGGGCATTCGGGTCTGGTCGCTGCAGCACGTGCTCGAGGGGTACAAGATCGCCCCCGAGATCGCCGCCCACGGGGCGAGCTGCAGCACGTTCGCCGACTGGTGGGCCTACAAGGTCGAGGCCTACGACGCGATCCCGCACAACGCCGCCCTGCTCCGCGAAGCAGGCATCAACGCCGTCCTCAAGAGCGACAATGCCGAACTGATGCGGCACATGTACCTCGGCGCGGCGAAGACGGTGCGGTACGGCAACATGCACCCGGACCACGCCCTGCAGACGATTACGCTCAACCCCGCGCGGGAGCTCGGCCTCGACAAACGGATGGGGTCGATCGAAGTCGGCAAGGACGGCGACGTCGCGCTGTTCAACGGCCACCCGCTGAACGGGTTTTCCCGCTGTGAAATGACGCTGATCGAAGGGGAAATCTACTTCTCGCGGAAGCACGCCCCGTCCGCGATGTCGCCCGCCGCCGTGCGCCTCGTTCCCAAGCTCCAGCTTGGGAACGAGGGGCCGTTCGCGTTCCCCAAGCCCGAGGTTCGCAAGCGGAAACTCGACCTGACCGCGGCGAAGAGCGACCGGTACGCGATCCGGAACGCCTACCTGCACGTCGTCTCCGGGCCGGACATCCCGGTGGGAACGATCCTCATCGACGACGGCAAGATCGCCGCGATCGGCAAGGCGGTGCAGATTCCGTCCGGCACGAAGATCATCGACGGCCGTGGGCTGCACGTCTCGCCGGGATTCATCGACGCCGGGACGACGCTGGGCCTCGTGGAAATCGGCAAGGTCCGCGAGACGCACGACTACGCGGAAGGAGGCGGCATTCAGCCCGACCTCCGCGCCGGTGTGTCGCTTAACCGCGATTCGGAGCTGATCCCCGTGTCGCGGGCCGGCGGTATCACCACGATCCTCGTCCGCCCCACCGGCGGGATCATTTCCGGCCAGGCGTCGATCGCGAAGCTGGCCGGGTGGACGACGCCGGAGATGATCGTCGACCTCGAAGCCGGCCTGCAGATCAACTGGCCGGTGAGCGCGAATGCCAAAAAAGACATCAAACGGCTGACCGAGTTTCTGGTGCAGGCCCGACAGTACGACAAGCTCCGCAGCCAAGCCGAAACGACGCGTAGCAGAATTCGTAAGAATTCTGCCGGGCAATCCGGCCGCGCCAGAATTCTCACGAATTCTGCTACCGGTCCGATCGTCGACCCGCAGCTTGAGGCGCTCCGCCCGTACCTGAACCGCAAGAAGCCGGTCTTCATCGAGGCGAATTCGCGAAAGGCGATCAGCGAAGCGCTCGATTTCGCGAAGAAGGAAAAGCTGCGGATCGTCATCACCGGCGGAACCGACGCCTGGAAGGTCGCCGGCAAGCTGAAAAAGCAGGACGTGCCGGTCATCGTCGGCCCGGTGATGCGGGCGCCGACGGAATCCTACGATCCCTTCGACGCCCCCTACGCCAACCCCGGCCGGCTGTACGAGGCGGGCGTCAAGTTCTGCATCCGCTCCAGCAACGCCGCGAACAGCCGCAACACCCCGTTCGAAGCCACGATGGCCGTCGCCTACGGGCTGCCGCGGAAGGAGGGTCTGCGGGCCGTCACGCTCTCGGCGGCGGAGATCCTCAACGTCGCCGACCGGCTGGGGTCGCTCGCGAAAGGGAAGCAGGCGACGGTGGTCATCAGCGACGGCCCGCCGCTGCAGCAGACGTCGCAAATCAAGGGCGTCTTCATCGACGGCCACCCGTTCCCGCCGACCAGCCGACAGACCCGCTTCTACGAGACGTACCGCCGCCGGCTGCACGAGCAACGCCGTTCGAAGCCCCCGGAAATCACCAATGACCAGATTCCAATGACCAAATCCCAATGATCGATCAAACGGAATCTGGTCATTGGTCATTGGTCATTGGGATTTCGAAAGCCGTTTGAGGACGGGTGCGACGGCCTCGCGGACGGCCGCGGGGGGGACGCTGGCGCGGACGACCAGCGTGTTCGGTTCATCGGACACCGAGAGTTCGAAACGATTGCGGTTCGTAGTGACCGGCTTCAGCCGGTCTCTGGACCGGCTGAAGCCGGTCACTACGAACAGCGACTTCACCACCGACCACCGCCCGGAAAGGTGAAACAGGGCGGAAGGCGGAACGCGGAGGGCGGATTGCGGCGCGCCTTCTTCCGCTTTCCGCCTTCCGCTTTCCGCTTTCAATTCCTGTTGCAGCAACGCCAGGACTTTACCACGGCCGACGGCGACCCAGGCGCTGTTGCTGACCAGGGCGACCGCTCCGGCAGTGTTCGCCTCGGGAGACGGCCACGTGACGCGGTGCCAGACACCTGGTGTCTGGGCGGCGTCGACTTTCTCCGTGCGGACGAGGCCGCGGGAACGGAATTCCGACAGGGCGCCCCGCACCTGCGCCGCGGCCGCCTCGGCATTCGGGAACGAGAGGACGGCAAACGTCGCGGGCTGCCGGACACCCGGCATCTCCAAAACTCCGGGCGTCTGGTACCAGGCGACGAGCCGAATGCCCGTCGTGAACAATCCCTGCCGCAGCAACGGCCACTCGGATTTCCCGCCGCCGGCTGTTGCCGCCGGCAGCGCGGCCACGAAGGCATTGAGCAGGGGAACCAGCGACGCGGGCGGCTTCCAGTTCGTCGCCAGCCGGAAATCCGTCGACTTCGGACCGGCCGCGGACGACTGCTTGCGATTGGCGCGCAGGTCGTTCAACCCGTTGGCCAGCGGCGAATCGGGGCGCGCGGCGAGTCGCGCTTCGAGCAGTAGGTCCGGACGGCCCGTCCGGACCTCGTTGGGCCGGACGACCTCAGATTTCGCGGTTTGGCGGATCGAGGTCCGGTCGGGCCGACGCGGACCTACTTTCAACCCCAGCGTCAGCGAGCGGCCGTCCCGCACGGCTTCTTCGAATCCCCGCAGCACCGTCTTGCCGATCGCCTTCCGCAGCCGGTGAGCGGCGGCCGTTTCGCCGCGGCGTTTCTCGAAGCCCATCTCGGCCGAAGCGCGAACATAGTCGAGCACCATCGCCTTCAATCCCGCCGGCGTCGCGTCGAGCTGGAACCGCAGGCAGACATCGTAGTCCCGCGACAACCGCGAAAACCGCGCGGCCGGATTTCCCAGCTCCCGTTTGAGCGACCGCGGCGATCGCGCCAGGAAGGCGTACCGGCCTCGAATCCTGACGGCGAACGCCTGCTCTCCGGCCGTCACTTCGTAGCCCCCCGCGAGACCGGCGGCCGGCTTGACGGAGAACTCCATCGCCTTCAGCGAAGCCAGAAACTCAGGGCCGCTGGTGACCGGGACGTAAACCACGCCGACCGGCTCGGGGGCTTCGCCGGGATTGATGAACGTCATCAGCCCCACGGGCCGCTTGCGGTCGATCCCTTTCAGCCCGTTCGTGGAAACGGCCAGCAGCCCGCGCAGCGCGAGCGAGAGTTGCGGGCGTTCCACCATCTTCAACAACCCGTCGGCGCTGCCGAGCACGCGGTCGACGCCGGCGGCGTTCAGGATGAAGATCGGTTCCGGCGGTTTCTTCGCGGTGACAGCTCCGTCAGCTCCGCCCTGGTCGGCAGCGGAACAGCGGGCATCCGTTGCCGCGATTCCCAAAACGCTAAGCAGGACGGGCATCAGCCGGTGAGCGAATCGTTCGGACACGGCAAGTTCCTGAATCGGTCCCAGACAGCGGATCGTGCGGCGACGAACCAAAACCGCCGCCCGACCATTGTATCGGGTCGGGCGGCGGCTGTCGTGATCGGTTTTTGAACGCGGGTCGACTAGATGTCGGCCTTGGGACGGGTCTTGGGACGGTTGCCGCCGCCCGGTCCGCCACGGCGACGACCGCCAAACTGCGGGCGGAGCTTCGAAACGTCGGCGGGCTTGCCGAGCATCTTCGTCCACTTCGCCTTTTGCGAACTGGTCAGGACGGCGAGCACGTCCTTGTCGATGCCGGCGCGAATTTCGTCCATCTTCTTGCGGATTTCGTCAAAGTTCGGCCGTTGTCCGCCGCCGCCGAACAGCCCCCTCATTTTCTCCCGCATCGTGCCGCGGACTTCGGTGATCTTCGTCTTCTGCGAATCGGAGATTCCCAGTTCCTTGACGACCGCATCGGTGGACAGCGCGGCAGTCCCCTGCATCTGCAGCGAGAGTTCCTTGACGCGCTGCTTCTGCGCCGCGGTGAGGCCCAGTTCCTTCTGCAGGGTTTCGTTTTCGAGGATGGCGAGCGGGTTGCCGAATCCACGGCCGGTGAATCCGCGTTGCCCGCGTTGACCCCGCTGCTTCCGCCGTTGAGCGTCGGCGACGGACGTCGCCAGGACGACAATCGCCAGAGTGTAGACGGCGACCTTTGCCAATGTCATTCTGCGCATTACTGAGCCCTCTCTGTGATTTGTGAAACGGAGATGTGATGTTCGCCCACCGGGCGGTGAGTGGAAGTCGGTGTTGGCAGGCATGGGGCCTCCGCCCATACTCCTTTAACACCCGCGATTTGAGGAAAGTTTCTCCGAAACCGGCCGATTCCTCAAGAAAATTCCAGTGACATTTCGAGATTCTCACAAATTTCCACCGCACCGGAATTCGCGCCCAGCGGCGGAATCAGGCGGCCGATTCCCGAAACTGAGGCAGCGGCGGGAAAATAATCTACCTGCGAAACCGCGTTTTGTGGTAGAAGTGGCGTTTGGGAGTTCCCCGTCAGTTTCAACAAGCACGCAGTCTCAAGGAAGAGACCATGGAGCACACACTCA
>Ga0268386_10000486_pt1 | contig 25260 bp, 21 predicted proteins | sample RVTome_15_FD_200260 | JGI IMG/M metagenome (GOLD analysis project Ga0268386, IMG submission 200260) | Soil microbial communities from uranium-contaminated site in the Upper Colorado River Basin, Wyoming, United States - RVT150D86... ... | reverse complement strand
CTGAGCCGCGGCCGTAAGTGTCTGGTCCGATACGGGAGGATTCCAGACGATCTGAAAGCAATCCCAATGGATCGTTGCTGCGAGATTGTACGCGCCATGTGTCAAGATGGGCGCCCAGAGCGTGCGCGAATTCAATGCCTGGGCCGCAAGGAACAATCCTACGGTAAACGCAACGGCGTAGGACCCCGGCTTGTGCATGAGAGCGAAGAGAATCGCGGAGATGACTACGGCCACAATCGTCCCGCGACGCAACAGGGAGTACAGCAAGAGCCCGCGGTTGATGACTTCTTCGACAATCGGGACCAGCAACGACATCATGACAATGCTGAGCATCAACATCGGCAGGGGAGGACACCCGAAATTCACGATGGGACCGACACTGGCATTCGGGTCCTCGTTGCCGACCAGTCCGATCCACATGAGCACCGTCAAGATTGCCCAGTATGTCACGCTCATCGACAAGCCCAGGAGTATCGAGAAGGCTGCCCTCCGCAAAGTCAGGCGACTCAGCTGCAGCAGGCTTAGCAAGGCATCCTTGTGCTGACGAAGGTATGGGTACAAGAGCAACGTCAGGATGGGTGGTACGACCAGGTAGCTCAAGTCGTTCGAGACCGAGCGATCGACGCCTTTACCGACGAGCGTCCGATCGAGCGCAACGCGAGCGAACAGCGCGCATACCTGGAAGATCATGATCGCAAGGATCGACACCCGGATCTCGGGCCTGTCCCTGCGTCGTGTCATGCGGCACTCCCCAGCCCGTAGCGACCACGAACGATACCTTACGAAATCAGGCGTATCAAAAGTTGCTGTGTTTCCGTGCAAGACGCGAAGAAACTCCCAGGCGTGTTATGTCGCGTCCGATGACCGCGCAACATGCCGCCACTCTTTTTGTTTGATAATTCCCGACGTGTCACAGAAAATGCACTGCTTTGCCGCCGGGTCCTCGTGCGTTTCCAGAGTAATGATCCACTCACGTATTTGTGCATTCCTCACGTCACTGACTGTGCTCACGGCATGCGGTGGGCCGCCGAACGGCGAGGGTGCCGACGTAAAGAGCGAGCCCGGCGTCGTAACGGCGGCGTCCCTCGGCGCGCAGGTCGTGTTGCCAACCGCGGACTATCTCGAATTGCCGGAGTATCAGAAGGCCGATCCGGAGTTCGGTGCCCGACTCATAATGCAATGCCGCGCTTGTCACAGCTTCGAACCGGGCGGTCCGTCGGTCAGTGGTCCGAACCTTCATGGCGTTTTCGGACGGCCTGCCGGTGACGTCGACGGTTACCCCTACTCACCGGCTTTGGCCGAGGCCGGGTTCATATGGACCCCCGAGGCACTCGACGCCTGGCTTGCACAACCATGGGCGTTCTTGCCAGGCAATCGCATGGCATATCCTGGCCTTGCAGACGAGGGTGCGCGGGACGCAGTGATTGCCGAGCTTCTGCGCCTGACGGTCGATAGTGACGAGCAGGGCACACCATAGCCGCCCAGGCTGCAATGGAACGAATATCTACATCGGGGTCATTACTCAGGGAAGGAGGAGCGATGGACGACTCGAAGGAAGGGGAACTGACGGCGGAAGACCGGAATGTCGCGGATCGAAGGGAATTCGGCTGGCGCACGGTTTTGTTCGGTTTCCTGCGTTCGCGCCGTCGCGAATACCGCCGAAGTGCCGAAGGCGAGCCGGTATTTATCGACTGGCACCATCCGTGGCTGTTTTTTCTTGCCGTTGGAACGATGCTCCTCAGTTGCCTCGACGCGTTCTTCACGTTGCAGCTGCTGGATCGCGGCGCTGTTGAAGTCAATCCGGTCATGGCAATGGCGATCAATCACGGAACACTGGTCTTCACCGCCAGCAAGCTGCTGATGACCGGAGTCGGTATACTGATGCTCGTGTTTCTGTCACGGTCCCGGTTGTTCGATCGGGTAAGAACCGGGCTGTTCCTGACGGTTTTCTTCAGCGTTTACGCCTGCCTCGTGTGCTACCAGTTTGTGCTGCTGCTCAAGCAAGCGTGACGGGGCGCGGATTCCCTAAGCGGGGGGCATACGCTAGACTAACTGCTGTTTTTCGGTCACCAATCCGGGACGGCCAGACGCCCGCACCGAAGGTTGCTGTCTTTACCTCTCATTCAATCGCGCGACCTTCGGTTCAGCGGTTCACTCACTTCGACCACTCACTTTGATCATGAGCAATTCGCTAAAAGAGCAATATGCTTCGTCGCCACTGTTCGGCCTGAATGCCGCGGCAGTCGAAGCCTTGTATGAGCAGTTCCTGACGAATCCCGATTCCGTGTCCGCGAGCTGGCGTGCGTATTTCAGGACCCTCGGCGACCGGCAGGGAGAAGTCGCCCATTCTCCAATTGTCAGGCAACTTGCTGAAAGCACACGGACTCCGGGCCGCCAGCGCGGGAACGCAAAGGCGGCGACAGTACGCGCCACGGGCCCGACGGCGGCCAGTGAAAAGCAGGCTGCGGTGTCGAGGCTCATCCAGGTGTACAGCCTCCGGGGGCACCAGATCGCGGACATCGATCCGCTGCGCCTGATGGAACGTCCGGTGCCGGGCGTGCTCAAGCTCGACTACCTCGGACTCTCGGAAGCAGACATGGAGACGGAGTTCTTCACCGGCGGGCTTGCCGGGACAGGCAACCAGCGGATGAAGCTGCGAGACATCCGTGCGCTGCTGGAAAAAATCTATTGCGGCAAGATCGGCGCCGAATTTGCGCACATGTCCCGTTCGCGAGAGCGCCTGTGGCTGAGGAAACGTTTCGAACAAGGCATGGTTTCGACCGGCTTGTCGTCGGATGAGCGGCTGTGGATCCTCGAGCAGCTCACATCCGCGGAGGGCATCGAACGATATCTGCATACGCGATTCGTCGGCCAGAAGAGATTTTCGCTCGAGGGTGGGGAAAGCCTCATCCCGATGCTGGATGACCTGATCCAGCGCGGCGGGGAGTCCGGAATCCGCGAATTCGTCATCGGGATGGCGCATCGCGGCCGCATCAATGTGCTGGTCAACGTGCTCGGCAAGTCGCCCGAGGAGCTGTTCGACGAGTTCGAGGGCAACGTCGATCCGGATCAGATGAAAGGATCGGGCGACGTCAAGTACCATAAAGGCTTCTCCGCCGACATGAAAACGCCTGGGGGTAACGTGCACATCGCGCTTGCCTTCAACCCGTCTCATTTGGAGATTGTCGATCCCGTGGTGGAAGGAAGCGTTCGCGCGCGCCAACAGCGCCGCGGTGACTACGAGCGGGCGGAAGTGCTGCCAGTGCTGATCCACGGCGATGCCGCGTTCGCCGCGCAGGGTGTGGTCGCGGAAACATTCCAGCTGTCGCAGACGAACGGCTTCCGGACCGGCGGCACGGTGCACGTCGTCGTCAACAACCAGATCGGCTTCACTACCAGCCGACCGTCCGACGCACGCTCCACGCCATACTGCACCGATATCGCGAAAATGATCGAAGCGCCGATCTTTCACGTCAACGGCGACGATCCGGAGGCTGCGATCTTCGTCATCCGCCTCGCGCTGGAATACCGGCAGCGTTACAAGAAGGATGTGGTCATCGACCTCGTTTGCTATCGGCGCCACGGGCATAACGAGGCGGACGAGCCGAGCGCGACGCAGCCGGTCATGTACAGCACGATCCGGAAGCAGAAGACCACCCGCGAGATTTACGCCGAGCGGCTGATCAAGGCAGGCATAACGGATGCTGACGGTGTGCTCGCGTTCCAGGAGAACTACCGCGACAGGCTCGACCGGGGCGAACCTGTGCCGAAATCATCCCTCGGTCTTATCGGCAACGAGTACACCATCGACTGGAGCCCGTATCTCGATGCGACCTGGGATGAGGAAGTCGACACGACGCTCGATGTCACGAAAGTCGCGCAACTGGCGAAGAAGATCACGGCACTTTCCCCCGGTTTCGTACTCCATGGCCGCGTCAAGCGGATAATCGAGGAGCGGGTCCGGATGGGCTCAGGCGAGATCGACATGGACTGGGGATTCGCCGAAACCATGGCTTATGCGGGCCTGATCGACCAGGGTTTCGATTGTCGCGTCACCGGGCAGGACACGGCCCGCGGCACGTTCTTTCATCGCCACGCAGTGCTGCACAACATGAGAAACCGGGAAGAGTTCATCCCGTTGGCTACCATTTCTGACAGGCCATCGGCGTTCCGGATCATTGACTCGCTGCTCTCCGAAGCGGCGGTGATGGGTTTCGAATACGGTTACGCCACCACCGAACCCCGTACGCTCGTCGTGTGGGAGGCGCAGTTCGGCGATTTCGCGAATGCCGCGCAGGTCGTCATCGATCAGTTCATCAGCTCCGGAGAGGCGAAGTGGGGCCGGCTGTGCGGTTTGACGTTGTTCCTGCCTCACGGGTACGAAGGGCAGGGGCCGGAGCACTCGTCGGCTCGCCTCGAACGGTTCCTGCAGCTTTGCGCCGAGAACAATATGCAGGTGTGCATTCCTTCGACCCCGGCGCAGATGTTTCACATGTTGCGGCGCCAGATGCTGCGGCCGTATCGCAAACCCCTGATCGTGATGACCCCAAAAAGCCTGCTGCGGCACAAGCTGTCGGTATCGCCACTTTCCGCTCTTTCCAACGGGCAATTCGAGCCGATCATTCCGGAGATCGAGGAGATCGATCAAGACAGCGTGAAGCGGCTGGTTTTCTGCAGCGGCAAGGTTTATTACGATCTGCTCCAGGGGCGGAAGGCGCAGGAACTTTCCGATGTTGCCCTTATTCGCATCGAGCAGGTCTACCCGTTTCCGATCGAGCAGTACGATGCCCAGGTGCGTTCCTACCCGAACGCCGTGGAAATCGTGTGGTGCCAGGAAGAGCCGCAGAATCAGGGTGCGTGGTACCAGATCCGGCACCGCCTGCAGGAGCCGCTCGGCGACGGCCGGCAGCTTTACTATGCTGGCCGTGAAAGCGCGGCGGCTCCCGCGTGCGGTATCCTCAAACTGCATATCCAGCAACAGCAGGAGCTGGTCGAGGCGGCGCTCGGCATCGAGATCGCCGCGAGCAAGTCGGACGGTGTGGACGAAAAGCCGAAGAAGAAGAAATCGAAACGCAGGAATAAACTCCGCACAAGAGCTAAGGAACGGATCGATCCATGAGTATTGAAATCAAAGTCCCGGCGTTACCGGAATCCGTGAGCGACGCGACACTGGTTGCCTGGCACAAGAAAGCGGGCGATTCGATCGCGCGCGACGAGAACCTCGTCGACCTCGAGACCGACAAGGTCGTACTGGAGGTACCGGCTCCGGCATCGGGCAGGCTGAAAGAGATCAGGATCGAGGACGGGGCGACCGTCAACGCAGGAGACGTCCTGGCGATTCTGGAAGAAGGCGAGGCCGCGGCGCCGGCCGCGGGCAACGGAGCTGATGAGCGGGAACCGGAGGCTCCCGCGAAGGAGCCCCGTCAGCAGCCGAGGAAACTGTCGCGGCAGGAACCGCAGGCGCCGGAGAGGGAGGGTGGGGAACAGACCCGAGAAACGGCACAGGAACGGGACTCCGAACAACGCGGTGAAAGCGCGCACAAACTGAGCCCTGCCGTACGGCGCCTGCTCGACGAACACGACCTCGAAGCAACTATCGTGACCGGGACCGGTCGCGACGGCCGGATTACGAAATCGGACGTGATGGACTATTTGAAGAGCCACAGCGACGAAAACGTCGCGCCGGATCTGCAACGCGAGCCCGAGGTTTCCTCTGCTCGAGAGACGCGAGGACCCTCGCGCTCCGAGCAGCGGGTGCCGATGACCAGACTCCGCGCACGCATCGCCGAGCGCATGGTGCAGGCTCAGAGCGCCGCGGCCATGCTGACGACGTTCAACGAGATCGACCTGACAAGCGTCATAGAGCTGCGCAATCGCTACAAGGAGCCGTTTGAAAAGGAGCACGGCGTCAAGCTCGGCTTCATGTCGTTTTTCGTGAGGGCCTCGGTGGAGGCACTGAAGAAATTTCCCGTGGTCAATGCTTCGATCGAAGGCAACGACATTGTCTATCACGACTACTTCGACATTGGAATCGCGGTTTCCTCGGAGCGTGGCCTGATGGTGCCGGTATTGAGGGATGCCGACGAGCTTGGGTTTGCCGAAGTCGAGCGGGATATCGCGGCGCTCGGCAAGAAGGCTCGAGACAACACCATGACCATGGACGACCTGACCGGTGGCACGTTCACCATCACCAACGGCGGCATTTTCGGTTCGTTGTTGTCCACTCCGATATTGAACCCACCGCAGAGCGCTATTCTGGGGATGCATGCGATCCAGGAGCGGCCCGTTGCAGTCGACGGCGAAATTGCGCTGCGCTCGATGATGTACGTTGCGCTCACCTACGACCATCGCATCATCGATGGCCGCGAGGCTGTGCAATTCCTGGTCAGCATCAAGAGCTCGCTCGAGGACCCGGCCCGCATCCTGCTGCAGTTCTGAACCTTGCCGCCGTGCGCTGCGATGAGCAATGACGAGCGAAGGAAAAAGCAAAAGAATGGCTAAGAACTACGACGTGATCGTGATCGGTGCGGGCCCTGCCGGCTATGTAGCCGCGATCCGGGCGAGCCAGCATGGCATGAACGTTGCGTGCATCGACGAATGGGAGAATCGCGACGGTAAGAACGCGTTCGGCGGCACTTGCCTCAACGCAGGCTGCATTCCGTCCAAGGCGCTGCTCGAGTCATCCGAGCTGGTGCACCGCGCACAGCATGAATTCAGCAAACACGGTATCAGGCTGTCGAGCGTGGAAGTCGACCTGGCCACAATGCAAAAGCGCAAACAGGGCATCGTCCGGCAGCTCACCGGTGGAATTGCGGGCCTGTTCAAGGCAAACAAGGTCGACGGCCTTGTCGGCCACGGCAAGCTTCTTGCCGACAGGAAGGTGGAGTTCACGCCGAAGTCCGGCGAGCCCGAGGTGATCGAGGCACGCTACGTCATCCTCGCGACCGGGTCTTCCCCCATCGAACTGAAGGTTGCGTCGTTCGGCGAAAACGTTGTCGATTCCTGGGGCGCACTCGAGTTCGAACAGGTACCGAAAAGGCTCGGCGTCGTCGGCGCCGGCGTGATTGGTCTCGAACTCGGCAGTGTGTGGCGTCGTCTCGGGTCGGAGATCGTGGTGCTCGAGGCGTTGGACGATTTCCTGGCCGGGGTCGACCGCGATATCGCGGCTGAAGCCGGCAAACAGTTCAAGCGCCAGGGCATTGCCATTCACCTCGGCGCGAAAGTGACGGCAGCGGCACAAACACCCGGGGGCGTGAAGGTCGAGTATGAGGACGGCTCCGGCACGCAAACCGTCGTGGTCGACAAACTCGTCGTGGCGGTGGGGCGCAGACCTTTCACCGACGAGCTGTTCGGCAAGGATTGCGGCATCCAGGCCGACGAACGCGGCTTCATTCCAGTGGACAACGAGTGCCGCACTCGCGTCAAAGGCGTGTTCGCCGTCGGAGATTGCGTTCGTGGCCCGATGCTGGCGCACAAGGGATCGGAAGAGGGCGTGATGGCCGCGGATCTGATCGCGGGCGAGATCGCGGAAATGAATTACAACGTCATTCCGTCCGTAATCTATACCGCACCGGAAATCGCATGGGTCGGCAAGACCGAACAGCAAGTGAGCGAAAGCGGCCGGCAATACAAAACGGGTTCATTCCCCTTCGCCGCGAGCGGACGGGCCAAGGCGATGGAACAGACCGCCGGCGTCGTAAAAATCGTGTCGGCGGCGGACGACGACGAAATTCTGGGCGTGCACATCATCGGGCCGATGGCCGGGGAGCTGATCTCCGAAGCGGTGCTTGCGATGGAGTTCTCGGCGAGCACCGAAGATCTGCAGCGCACCATTCACGCGCATCCGACGCTGGCCGAGGCCGTGCACGAAGCTGCGCTCGCAGTCGACAAGCGGGCGCTGAACAATATTAACAAGTAGGCAGGTCTTTTCTTTGCCGGGCGACCGGCGCGTATCGCAGTCGCTCAGTCACTATCTCGCTTTGTGCGACACCCGCCGGCCACCCGGCCGGCCTGCGTTGTGCCTGGCCGTTATCGGCGCGATCTTGCTCAGCTCTTCCTGCGTACGGATGTCACGTTCGGGACCCGTTCCAGCTTGCCGATGACGCTGCTCAAAGCGGCCAGTCCGGGCACGAAAACGCGAAGCTCCATTTGTGCTTGCATGCGCTGACGATCCGTCCGGGTCTGGATGCTGTCGACGTTGATCTTCGCGTCGGCCAGCACGGCGCTGACGTCTCGCAGCAAACCGTGCCGGTCATACGCTTGCAGTACGAGTTCCGCCGGATAGTTTTCGTCCGCAGGGTCTCGCCATTCGACATCGATGGCGCGTTCCGGATGCCGGCTATAGAGGCTCGCGAAGTTTCCACAATCCTGCCGATGAATGCTGACGCCTCGACCAACGGTGATGTAGCCGACGATGTCTTCGGGCGGCACGGGGCGGCAGCACCGCGCCAGATTGCACATGAGGTCGCCTACGCCACGAATTTCGACCTGTTCGTCGGCCGTACCGCGCCGCGCGCTCCGCCGTTTCGTCGGGGCCGGTGATTCGGGCACGTCCTTGCGCAGGCGCTGTATCGCATTGGCGACGCCCGTGGGCGTGATGTCTCCTGCGCCGAGCGCTATGCACAGCGCTTCGGTGTTCTCGACCTTCAGCTCGTTCGCGATTTCATCCGTGTGAAGCTCGCGTGCATTGAGGCGTGCCAGCTCGCGGTCGAGAATCTCGCGTCCCTGTTTGCGATTCTGGTCCTTGTCCTGTTGCCGGAACCAGTTTCTTACCTTGGTGCGGCTGCGCGCGGCAGCGAGGTAACCGCTCTGCACACTGAGCCAGTCGCGGCTGGGCTGCGGCTCCTTCGCCGTGATTATCTCGATCCTGTCGCCGTTGCGCACCTTGTAGGTCAGGGGCACGATGCGACCGTTGACCTTCGCGCCGCGGCAGCGATGCCCCACCTGCGTATGCACGTAATATGCAAAATCCAGCGGCGTCGCGCCCGCCGGCATTTCAACGACGTCTCCCTTCGGGCTCAACGCATACACGCGGTCCTCGAAGACGTCGCCGCGGATCTGATCGAGCAGATCACCGTCACGTTCTGTCGGGTCGAGCAACTGTCGCAGAAAACGAATCTTCTGGTCGAATGCCGCCTTGGGACTGCCGCCTTCCTTGTATCGCCAGTGCGCCGCGACGCCGAGCTCCGCCTGGGCGTGCATCTCCTGCGTGCGGATCTGCACCTCGACGACCTGGTTTCCCGGACCGATTACGGCCGTGTGCAGGGACCGGTAGTTGTTCTCCTTCGGATTCGCGATGTAATCGTCGAACTCACCGCTCAGGTACGACCAGCGGTTATGCACGACGCCTAGCGCCGCATAACAGTCGCTGACATTGTCCACGAGGATACGCACGGCCCGGATATCGAAGATGTGTTCGATGCCCCTGTCCCTGCGCCGCATTTTCCGCCAGATGCTGTAAATGTGTTTCGGCCTCGCGCTGACGACGGCGCTGACCTCGTTTGCCGCAAGTTCCGCGGCAAAAATTCGTCGCACGTTTTCCAGTGCCGCTTCCCGCTCCGCGCGCTTTTCGTTCAGTGCACGAACGATGCGCGTGTAGGTTTCAGGCTCCAGGTAACGGAACGCGAGGTCCTCGAGTTCCCACTTGAGTTGCCACACGCCGAGGCGATTCGCGAGCGGCGCGTAAATTTCCCGGGTCTCGATAGCGAGCGCTTTCCGCTGCTCGTGCGGAGCGTCCTTGGCCGTCCGCAATCGATAAAGTTGCTCGGCGATCCGGATCAGCACCAGCCGGACGTCGGACACCATCGCGAGCAACATTCGCCTGAGCGCTTCGGACTGGCTGGTGGCAAGTGCCTCCCCCGGCCGCCAGTCGGGCGGCAACGACACGCGCCCGAGTTGTGAAAGGCCGAGGACGATATCCTTTAGTTCTGCGAGCGGCGTTGCTTCGAGGTCGTCCGGGCGGAGCAGCCCGTCGCGAAGCAGCGGATAAATCTCCGCGGCCGCGATGAGCGGCGGGGACAGGCCGAGCTGCCGGAGAATCGCGGCCGCCTGTTCGCCTTCACTCTTTTGCGGCGCGGCGTTGGACAGCGACAGCGACATGACCCATTGTCGCGTTACGGCGACGATATCGTCCTGTTCGCTGCTCGAAGGTCGATTTTCGCGTTCTGTCGTGACCATCCGGGAAAGTTTCGAGGGTGTGCCGAAATCCGATTACCGCTATCATACGCCCGCCCCGCGGGCTCTGCGGTGCGACTCACTGGTAACCAAAGGGGGGTTATGGCCGGACACAGTAAATGGGCCAACATACAGCACCGGAAGGGCGCGCAGGACAAGAAGCGCGGCCGGCTTTTTACGCGGTTGATCCGTGAAATCACGATTGCCGCGCGCATGGGCGGCGGTGATATCGCATCGAACCCCCGCCTGCGGCTTGCGGTAGACAAGGCCAGGTCGCAAAGCGTACCCAAAGACAATATCGATCGGGCAATCAAGCGAGGCTCAGGTGAGCTGGAAGGAACCGATTATCAGGAAATCCGCTATGAAGGCTACGGCCCCGGCGGCACTGCGGTCATGGTCGATTGCATGACGGACAATCGCAATCGTACCGTTGCCGACGTGCGCCACGCTTTCTCCAAGTTCGGCGGCAACCTGGGTGCCGACGGTTCGGTCGGCTACCTGTTCAATCACGTCGGCATGCTGTCCTACCCGGCGAGCAGCAACGAGGACGCAATCATGGCGGCGGCGATCGACGCCGGCGCGGAAGACGTCGTCGTGGATGAAGACAAGTCGATCCAGGTGCTGACGGACCCGGCCGAGTTCGAGACGGTTCGGGATGCGATGCGAGCCGCCGGCCTCCCTCCCGCCGATGCCGAGTTGACGATGTGGGCGGCCACGACCATCGAACTCGGCCTTGAGGAAGCCGGTTCCATGATCAGGCTGCTCGAAATGCTGGAGGACCTCGACGACGTGCAGAATGTCTACAGCAACGCCGACATCCGTGAAGACGTGCTGTCACAACTCTGAGACGGCATTGACGGACCGGCAACGAATTCTGGGAATTGATCCGGGCTCGCGGAAAACGGGGTTCGGTGTTCTTGATTTCGTGGGTGACCGGGCGTTTTACGTTGCCAGCGGCTCGGTACACAGTGCAGTCGGGGACTTCGCGGCGCGCCTGCGTCTGATCTTTCGTTCTGTTGCCGAAATTGCCGCCGAATATCACCCGGACGCCGTGGTCATCGAGAGCATCTTCGTGCACCGTAATGCCATGAGCGCGTTGAAGCTCGGCCAGGCAAGGTCGGCGGCGTTGTGTGCGACCTTCGCGCTCGATATCGCGGTCTACGAATACGCGCCGAGGGAAATCAAGCAGGCTGTGGTGGGCACCGGCGCGGCCACCAAGGCACAGGTCCAGCACATGGTCATGTCTCTCCTCAAGCTTCAAGGCGAGCCGTCGCCGGATGCAGCGGACGCGCTTGCCGCGGCGCTCTGTCATGGCCACCAGCGCCGCCTGCATACGCGTCTGGCCGGCGCCGCGGTCCTGGCGGGCTTGCGATGATCGGCTCCATCCGCGGTCGCCTGACGCTGAAACAACCGCCGAGGATCATCGTCGAGTGCGGAGGCGTCGGCTATGAGATCGACACGCCGATGTCGACGTTTCTCGAATTGCCGCAAGTTGGCGCGGATATCTTCCTGCGCACTCACCTTCAGGTGAGGGAAGATGCGCAATCCCTGTTCGGCTTTGCGACGGAGGAAGAAAAGGTGCTTTTCCGCGCGCTGCTCAAGGTGAGCGGCGTGGGCGCCAGGATGGCACTGGCCATACTGTCGGGAATGAGCGTCGCCGACTTTCATCGCTGCGTCCTGCACGAAGACAGCGCCATGCTGATCAAAATTCCCGGAGTAGGGCGCAAGACCGCGGAACGCCTCATCATCGAGATGCGGGATCGCATCGACCAGCAACAGGCACTACCAAAGACAGCGGGTCGTCCGAGGGGAGCGGACGCGCGCAGCGAGGCATTTGACGCGCTGGTCGCGCTCGGCTACAAGCCCCGGGAAGTAAAGCAACTGATCGGGCCTCTCGATGTCGATGACAAATCCGCGGAAGACATCATTCGCTCCGCGCTGCGGCAAGCGGCAGGCTGATCGATGACCGCTATCGAACGCGATCGCCTGACGAGCGCCATTCCTCGCGCGGAGGATCGCGTTTTTGACCGAGCCATCCGGCCAAAGGCCCTTGCGGATTATATCGGCCAGCCGAGCGTCAAGCAGCAGATGGAAATCTTCATCACGGCAGCGCGCAATCGCGGTGAAGCGCTTGACCACGTGCTGATCTTCGGACCGCCGGGACTCGGCAAGACCACGCTCGCTCACATCGTCGCGTACGAAATGGGCGTCAATCTGCGCCAGACCTCCGGGCCGGTCCTGGAGCGTCCGGGGGATCTCGCGGCCATTCTGACCAATCTCGAACCGAACGATGTGCTGTTCGTGGACGAGATCCACCGCCTGAGCCCGATCGTCGAGGAAGTACTCTATCCGGCGCTGGAGGATTTTCAGCTGGACATCGTCATAGGCGAGGGGCCTGCTGCGAGGTCGATCAAGCTCGATCTGGCGCCGTTCACGCTCGTCGGCGCCACCACGCGAGCGGGATTGCTGACCTCACCGCTGCGTGATCGTTTCGGCATTGTCCAGCGACTCGAGTTCTATTCCGCAGCGGAACTCGAGGCAATCGCGCATCGCTCGGCCAGCATTCTCAATTTGCCGCTGGAGGCCGGCGGTGCGGCACAGATTGCAGGTCGCGCGCGTGGTACACCGCGAATCGTCAATCGCCTGCTACGCCGCGTGCGGGACTTCGCCGAAGTACAGGCGGACGGTGTCGTAACGGAGCAAGTGGCAGTCAAGGCCATGGACATGCTGGCAGTCGACCCGAACGGCTTCGATGCTATGGATCGGCGCCTGTTACAGACCATCATCGACAAGTTCGACGGCGGTCCCGTAGGCATCGAGAGCCTAGCAGCCGCTCTCGGCGAAGAGCGAGGGACGATCGAAGACGTGCTGGAGCCGTACCTGATCCAACAGGGCTTCATGATGCGGACTGCTCGCGGAAGAGTTGCCACGCGGAATGCTTACCTGCATTTCGGGCTGGCGCCGCCGGCACGTGAGTCGATGCCGGAACTGCCATTGTTCCCCGAATCCTGAGTGACGATTTATTGGATAGTCGAGACCGAGTGTTTACATGGCCCGTGCGCGTCTACTACGAGGACTCGGATGCCCAGGGGCTCGTGTACTTCGCGAACTACTTCAAGTTCATGGAGCGCGCCCGCACCGAGTGGTTGCGGTCACTCGGCGTGGAACAGGATGTTCTTCTGTATGAAAAAGGACGTTTCTTCGTTGTGGTCGATACGCAGGCGGTCTTCCTGTTGCCGGCGCGTTTCAACGACGAGCTGATCGTGACCGCGGCCCTGGTAAGCAGCGCTCGCGCCAGTTTCCTGATCGAACAAAAAATCTTCCGGGACAGCCCTGATGGTGAACTACTTTGCCGGGGCACCACCCGGGCGGCATACCTGGATGCCGATAGCCTGAAGCCCGCGCGACTGCCTGACACGCTATTCAAGGAATACCAATGACAACCGACATGTCGTTTCTGCAACTGATCATGGGCGCCAGCATTCCGGTGAAACTGGTGATGCTGATCCTGCTGGCCGCCTCTTTCGTTTCCTGGAGCATCATCTTCTCGAAGAGAAGCCTCATCAGCCGAACCAAGGATGCCTCCGACAAGTTCGAAGGCAATTTCTGGTCTGGCGGGGACCTGCAGACCCTGTATCGCAGCGCCAATCGCCAGAAGGGCGGAAGTATCGGCATGGCAAGCATCTTCGAGTCCGGCTTTCGCGAGTTCAATCGGGGAATTTCGCAGGAGAACGTGCAGCCGGACAAGCTGGTGGAAGAATGCCGGCGCGCCATGCGCGTATCCATGATGCGCGAAGTCGACAGGTTGGAGCAGGGGCTCGCAACACTCGCGACTATCGGGTCCACGAGTCCTTACGTAGGCCTGTTCGGCACCGTCTGGGGCATCATGAATTCGTTCCGCGAGCTCTCTGGCCAACATACCGCTACGCTCGCCCAGGTCGCTCCCGGCATCTCGGAAGCTCTAATTGCGACTGCCATGGGCCTGTTCGCGGCAATCCCGGCGGTCGTAGCGTACAACCGCTACGCCGACAAGGTCGTTCGCCTGGAAACCCGCTACGACGGCTTCATGGAAGAATTCTCGAGCATCCTGCAACGGCATTCGGTGTCCAAGCGAAGGGGACTCTGAGATGGCAACGCCGATGCAGAAGCGCAAGCTGATGGGCGAGATCAACGTCGTGCCGTACATCGACGTCATGCTGGTGTTGCTGATCATCTTCATGGTGACGGCGCCGTTGCTGACGCAGGGCGTGAAAGTGGAGTTGCCGAAGGCCGGGGCCGAAGCGATTACGGATGCGCCGGACCTCAAGCCGATCGTCGTAAGTGTCGATGCGGACGGCAATCTGTACATCAATCTTGGCGACGACGAAGACAAGCCGGCGAAGAGCCAGGAAATCGTGGCAAGGACCTCGGCGGTGTTGCGCAACAAGCCGGAGACGCCGATTCTCGTCAAGGCCGATCGTGCGGTGCCCTACGGCAATGTCGTCGGTGCCATGGTGCTACTGCAACAAGCCGGCGCCGAAAATGTCGGATTCGTGACGGACCCGCTGGATACATACCCGGTTCCAGAATGACACGGCAGGCTGAGTGAATCGTAACGATTACAACATCGTCCCGGTCTTACTGGCCGTCCTGCTGCATGCCCTGATCATCGCGGGGATGGTGTTCGGCCTGGACATCACCCGCAAGGCTCACCCGGCCGTGCCGCTCGCAATACAGGCAAGCCTCGTGAGCGAGACAGCGACGCAGCAGGCACCGCCTGTGACCGAACCCCCTGTGGTTGAGGAGGAACCAGAGCCGGAGCCTGAGCCTCCGCAACCGGATCCCGCGGAGCAGCGGCGCATCGAAGCGGAGCGCCTGAAGCGCGAGCAGGAACTGGAACAAGAGCAGGAACGGATCCGGCAAGAGCAGGTCGTCGAGCAGCAACGACTCGAGCAGGAAGCCGAAGAGCGCCGCCAGCGCGAGGAGGCAGAACGGCTGCGACAACAGCGCGACGCGGAGGAGCGCCGTCAACGCGAGGAAGCCGAGCTCGAGAGGCAGCGTCAGGAGGCTGAAAGAAAACGGCTGGAGGACATCGAGCGGCAGCGACAGGAGAATGAACGAAAACGGCGCGAAGCCGAGGACGCCGAGCAGATGCGCCAGTTCGAGGTCGAAGTGGCGGAGGAGCAGCGGCGGCTGGATGCAATGAGTTCGGGCGAACTCGACCGCTATATCTTTGCGATCACGCGCCGCATACAGCAAGCATGGGTTCCCCCGGCGAGTGCCGCGCCGGGACTCAAGTGCGTAGTGCAAGTGCGTCAGGTTCCGGGCGGACAGGTGGTGGGCGTCACGATTACGTCTTGCAATGGCGACGCTGCCGTGCAACGTTCCATAGAGGCGGCGGTCTACAGGGCATCGCCGTTGCCGGAACCCGATAATCCCGCGCTATTCGACAGAAACTTGCGGATTACCTTCGAACCTGAACAATAGGCGTCGAGACAGCGTCGACGTACCGGCACATTCACGAAAGGACATTTACCAAGGAAATTTACAAGGGAAATTTACAAGGGATGCTACGGATATCAACTATGACAACAAACCTCGCAAGGCGATTTTCCCTCTTCCTGATAGCGCTTCTGGCGAGCGTGAACGCCGTTGCCGAGCTGGAAATCCAGATTACCCGGGGTGCCGGTAAACAGACGCCGGTCGCGATTGTCCCTTTCGGCTGGGAAGGCAACAGTGATGCGCCCGTCGACATAGCCGGCGTAGTCGCCGCGGACCTGCAGCGAAGCGGCAGGTTTGCGCCCATTGCAGAAGGAGACATGCTGCAAAAGCCGACCGCCGGCTTGGACGTCGATTTCGAGGATTGGTCGATACTGGGTGTCGAGGCCGTTGTCGTCGGCAAGCTGACGCAGACAGGCGAAAACGCCTTCAGCGTGCAGTTCCAGCTGTTCGACGTCTTTCGCGCCGAGCAACTGGTGGGCTTCCGGATGCCCGCGACCCGCGGCACATTGCGCCGTGCGGCGCACCGCGTCGCGGACATGATTTACGAAGAGCTTACCGGTATCCAGGGAGTGTTCGACACGCAGATCGCCTACGTGACCGCGCGCCGCACCGGCAACGGCCAGATCTATGCGCTGGTTGTCTCCGATGCCGACGGTGAAAACGAACACACCATTATGGAATCGCCCGATCCCATCATGTCGCCTGCGTGGTCTCCGGACAGCCGTCGCCTGGCGTACGTCTCGTTCGAAGGCAACGCATCTTCCATTTTCGTGCAGACCCTGCGCACGGGAAATCGCATCCAGGTTTCGAACCGCCCGGGCATCAACGGCTCGCCTTCTTTCTCGCCCGATGGCCGCAAGCTGGTGCTGACGCTGGGCGGCATCGACGGCAACCTGGACATTTACGTCATGGACCTGGCTTCGCAGGACGTCAAGCGACTGACGACGAATCGGGCGATCGACACGGAAGGCAGCTGGTCGCCTGACGGGCGACGGGTTTATTTCACCTCGGACAGGAGCGGGGGACCGCAGGTTTACGGCATCGGTGTCGACGGCGGAACGCCGGAGCGCGTAACCTTCGAAGGCAGTTATAATGCGCGGCCAAGGCTGTCGCCGGATGGCAAGAAACTGGCGACCGTGCACATGGATCGGGGTAATTTCCGCATCGCGGTCATGAATCTCGACGAGCGGGGTGTGCTGGTGCTGTCCACGGGGCAGCAGGACGAGTCACCGAGCTTCGCGCCGAACAGTGACACCCTGATATACGCCACGCGACAAGGGGGAAACGGGGTGCTCGAGACTGTATCGGCGGATGGACTGGTGCGACAACGCCTGGCACCGGGCCAGGGCGACGTGCGTGAGCCGGTCTGGTCACCGTTCCCCCTTGACCAGTGATGCACCATTGGTCAGATTTCACCTTAGTAAAGTACGTTAAGTTTATGAATGATAAACGGTATATAGTGCCCTGGCCGTTCGAATACACTCTTCAAAGGATATCGACATGACAGCTTATAAATTCCTCGGCACCGGGTTGCTGTGTTTCCTGCTTGCGGCCTGTGGCTCGACCCCGATACCGGACCCGGAACCGGTCGATAGCGACGTCGGGGCGGGAGGCCAGGATGGCTCGGCAAGCGGGATGGAAAGCGACCCTTTCGGGCAGGGTGAAGAGTTCGGCGATGATTTTGGCGCCGGCGGCGAGCTGGGCATGATCATATATTTCGATTTTGACCAGTCGGAACTGAAGCCGGAGTACGGCGACCTGCTGGCCCGGCATGCCGCGAACCTCGCGAACAGCTCGCGCACCACGGTCCGTCTGGAAGGACACGCCGATGAACGCGGTTCGCGCGAGTACAATATCGGCCTGGGCGAGCGCCGTTCACAAGCCGTTCGACGGATGCTCCTGATCCAGGGCGCGACGGCGGAACAGATTTCGACGGTCAGTTTCGGCGAGGAACGCCCCGCCGCCATGGGCAGTGATGAGGAGTCGTACGCCTTGAATCGTCGCGTGGAAATCAAGTACACCAACTGAGTGAGAGCCGCGTGTTTAAAAAAATGAAATTTTCGCTCGCACTGCTTCCGCCACTTCTGCTGGCGGGCTGTGCGATGACGGATCCAGCCGACGATCCGGTCGTGTTGAAGCTCAACGACCTCGAACGCCGGCTTATGTCTGTAGAGCGCATCCTGGCGAGCGGCAGCCTTGTCGATATCGCATTGCAGGTCGATAACCTGCAGCGCCAGGCGGCCGAGTTGCAGGGCCGCACGGAAACGCTCGAGTACGATGCCGACGAGACGGCCGAGCGCCAAAGGGAGCTTTACCAGGACCTCGACCAGCGCATCCAGGATCTCGAGCAGAGATTGCAAGGGCTCGGCGGCTCGGCTGGCGGCGGAAGCCTCGGTCCGGGACAACTGCCGGTGCCGGGCGGCTCCGACCGGGACAACTATCAGGCCGCATTCGAACTGTTGAAGGAACAGCGTTATGAGGAGGCCGCGTCGGCGTTCAAGCAGTTCCTCAGCAGTTACCCTGACAGCCAGCTTTCGGATAATGCGCAATACTGGCTGGCCGAGTCGTACTACGTCACCGACGACTTCGAGGAGGCGCTGAGTCATTTCTCGGTCGTCATCGACGACTACCCGCGGTCGCGGAAGGTACCCGACGCTTTGTTGAAAGTAGGGTACGCAAGCTATGAACTGGGCCGATGGGAAGAAGCGCGTACTGCCTTGTCCAGGGTGCCGCGTGAACATCCGGACACCACCGCCGCGCGGCTTGCCGAGCAGCGGCTCAATCGCATGACCGAGGAAGGACACTAGCCGGCGCGCGTTTTCGGCATCACCGGTGGGCGGGTTGCCCTATGAAGGAATGGCTCCCTTCGGTCCGCTTTATTTCCTTCATGAGGCAACCCGCCCACCGGTGATACCTCGGATCGTCCGTTGGCCCTATAGTTAAGTGCCATTGATTCCTGAACGATTGACCGTCGTGGTTTGCGGAGCCTCCCTCTCAGGAATCATGCAGGCCGAACTCCAGGTTGCCGACTTGTGATTTGCGGTCGGTCCGGTATCATGCCGCGCGGCAATCGGGGCGTTAGCTCAGTGGTAGAGCATTCGGCTTTTAACCGACTGGTCGTAGGTTCAAATCCTACACGCCCCACCATTTTAGCCTGGGTCCATTCCGGGCACATGGTTTACACCTGCCGCGTACCACACCGCCGAAAGGCTCCCGCACTGTCGCTGCAAAAACTGATTTCAAATAAAACAGGCGACGACCTGCGCGCCGGCCGCTATTATTAGCCGCTTTGCGCGTGGGCTGGTTTTACATTCTTGTCCGAACGACATTGGAAAATTCATAAATTCGGCGGCAGCAGTCTCGCAGATGCCTCCTGTTTCAGGCGCGTCGCCGACATAATCGCAGACCAGACGGACGAACGCCTGGGTGTCGTGGTTTCCGCGATGCGTGGCGTCACCGACGCGCTCCTTCGTCTCGTCAGTCTGGCTGCGGGGAGCGACGGGCAATATCGCTCCGAACTTCACCGGGCCGGAGAACGTTACGCGGAGGCCGCACGCGATCTCGTTTCGGGTAACGCGCGTGTCCTGCTTCTCGACCAGTGGAGCGAGGACGCCGGGCACGTCGAGGAGCTTCTTACGACCGTTGCGGCCGCCCGTTCTGCACCGCAACGCACGGCTGACATCGTCGCCGGTTACGGGGAGATCTGGTCTGCGCGTCTGCTGGCGGCTCACCTGGAACAGCGTTTGGGAAATCCCCGTGCCGGGACCTGGATCGATGCCCGGCGCGTTATCACCGTACGACATGGCGAGCTGGGTCCCGCGGTGCTGTGGAACGTTTCCGGAAGAAAGTGGAACGGCATACTTGCCGAGGATTGCACCAATATCGCCGTTATCACCGGCTTCATCGCGTCGGATGAGGAGGGGCTACAAACGACACTCGGACGTAACGGCAGCGATTTCTCGGCGTCGATTTTTGCGGCATTGACCAGCGCTGCCGAACTGACGATCTGGACCGACGTCGACGGCGTCATGAGTGCCGATCCCAATCGGGTGCCCGAAGCAAGAATCATCGCCAGCCTTTCCTACAACGAGGCAATGGAACTTGCCTATTTCGGCGCCAAGGTCATTCACCCACAGACGCTGGGGCCGGCGGTCGACAACGACATTCCCGTGTTGATCCGCAATACGTTCGAACCGGCAAAGCCCGGCAGTTACATACAGGCAGGGCTAAGCCCGCACGAGCCAATCAAGGGGATCACGACCGTCGGCGGAATGGCGCTGGTGAACGTCGAAGGTTCCGGAATGATCGGTGTGCCCGGCACCGCCGACAGGCTGTTCGCGGCTCTGCGCAAAGCGGGCGTGTCGGTGACCCTGATTTCACAGGCAAGCTCGGAACATTCCATCTGTATCGCGGTTCCGGAGGTTCTTGCGGAGCGCGCGAGGGCCGTAATAACTGACGCGTTTGCAGACGAACTCGCCACCGGGCAGATCCAGAGCGTCGACACGACCGCGTCGCAGAGCATCATCGCGGTCGTCGGGGACGGCATGGCCGGATCGCCGGGTATCGCGGGCAGGTTTTTCGGCACCCTCGGGAGAGCCGGGGTCAACGTCCGCGCAATCGCGCAGGGCTCCTCGGAGCGTAACATCTCCGCGGTGATCGACACGGCAGACGCTACGCGAGCGCTGCGCGCCGTACATTCGGGCTTCTACCTTTCCCGGAAGACGATATCGATCGGATTAATCGGTCCGGGGACCGTCGGCAGTACCCTGCTGGAGCAGCTTCGGCAGCAAACCGATCGCCTGCACAACGAGTTCAACCTGGATCTTCGCATCCGCGCGCTCGCGCGTTCCAAAACCATGCTCCTGGGTGACCGAAATATCGACCTGAGCTCATGGAGCAGGGACATGGTGTCGTCGGCCGTACCCCTGGATTTCGATCGCTTCGAGCAGCATGTGAACCCCGAACATCTGCCGCATGCCGCAATCATCGACTGCACGGCGAGCGATGAGATTGCCGCACGTTATCCGGGATGGCTGAGGGCCGGCATACACATCGTCACGCCGAACAAGAAAGCGTTCAGCGGCGACGGTGTCGCCTACGAGGAACTGCGAGCCAGCGCTCGTGCGGGAAGGTCGCACTGCTTCTACGAAGCTACGGTCGGAGCCGCTCTGCCGATTGTCCGAACCATCCGCGACCTGGTCGATACAGGAGACCGCATTCACTCGATTCAGGGCATCCTGTCAGGGACGCTTGCCTGGCTGTTCAACGTATATGACGGCGGCGTCCCGTTTTCGGAAATCGTACGGTCTGCCGAGCGATCCGGCTACACTGAACCGGATGCTCGCGACGATCTTTCGGGCATGGACGTTGCGCGCAAGCTGACCATACTGGCACGGGAGATGGGGTCCACGATCAGTATTGGCGACTTCCCGGTACAGAATCTCGTGCCGGAGCCTCTGCGGGACGTGAGCGCCGATGAATTCTACGAGCGGCTTCCCGACTACGACGCCCAGATGGAAGGGCTCTACCGGAGCGCGCGCAAGGATAACCGCATACTTCGGTACGTTGCGAAGCTGACCGCGGATGGCGCCGCCTCCGTAGGGCTCGAGATGGTGGAAGCATCCAGCCCGTTTGGCAACATCAACCTTACCGACAACATCGTGCAGTTCGTGACGGACCGGTATTCGGCGAATCCGCTGGTCGTTCAGGGTCCGGGGGCCGGTCCGGAAGTGACAGCCAGCGGGGTCTTCGGCGATCTGCTGCGGCTGGCTGCGTACCTGGGCGACGGCACCTCGATATGACGAAGGGCGAATGGATTACGGCGTTCGCGCCTGCGTCTATCGGGAACGTTGGCGTCGGGTTCGATATGCTGGGCCTGGCCTTGTCGGGGGTCGGCGACCGGGTTTCGGTGCGCCGCCGCGATGAGGAGGGCATCGTCATCACGGCAGCGCTTGCTCCGGACGGGCGCCCACACCCGAATCTGTCGACGGACGCGAAACGAAACACAGCGTCGATCGCCGCCCAGGCACTATGGCGCTCCGCGGCGGCCGCGGGCGGGATCGAAATCGTAGTGCACAAGGGAATTCCACTGTTGTCGGGAATGGGAAGCTCTGCCGCGTCCGCGGTTGCGGCGGTGGTCGCGGCAAACGCGCTGCTCGACTCCCCATTCGACACTCCCGACCTGCTCAACTTTGCGCTCGAAGGCGAGAGGTTCGCCAGCGGCGGGCTGCACGCCGACAATGTCGCACCCAGCCTGCTTGGCGGGCTGGTCCTTTGTCCGTACGAGCTCCTGCCGAGGACGATCCCGCTGAGTCCTCCGGTCGGACTCAGCAGCGTGCTCGTGCATCCGGAGCTCGAGGTCGATACCGCGACCGCGCGCCGGAATCTCGCGCGCCGGTGCACGATGGAACAGTGGCTGACGCAGCAGGGCTACCTCGCAACATTCGTGATCGCCTGCGAAAGAAACGATCGGCAGCTGATCGCACAGTCGCTGCGCGACGTGATTATCGAGCCGCAACGCTCGGCCTCGGTGCCATGTTTCCCCTACGTGAAAGAGGCAGCAATGCATTCCGGTGCGCTGGGTTGTTCGCTGTCCGGAAGTGGACCAAGTATATTCGCGGTCTGTGAAAGCGACCGGGCACAGAGCCTCGCGAATGAAATGGAAAATGCCTGTCTCGGAACGGGCATTGCATGCCAGTCGTGGATCAGCCCGATGAACTCGCCCGGCGCGCACGTCGCGTCCCGGCACGGAACTGGCAGATGAAGCCGATAGCATGAAGTTCACAAGCACCCGGAGCGGCGAGGAGGCCTCTCTCGACGAAGCGCTCGCCGCCGGCATCGCAAAGGATGGCGGGTTGTACTTGCCGGAGCCCTTGCCCCGGTTCCGGATTGAGGACTTCGATGCGGCGTCGTCCCTGCGCGAAGTCGCACACGTCGTGCTGCAGCCGTTTTTCGATGAGTCGCGGCTCGCGGTGGACCTCGAGGAAATCATCAGCGAGACGTTCTCCTTCCCCGTTCCACTTTCCAGCCTTCCGGTCGCTTCCGGTAAGCTGAACGTGCTGGAGTTGTTCCACGGCCCGACTGCCGCATTCAAGGACGTCGGGGCCGCCTTCCTGGCTGCCTGCCTCGGCCGCCTGCAGGAGGACGAAACCAGGCCCCTGACGATTCTCGTGGCCACCTCGGGCGACACGGGTGGCGCCGTTGCGGCAGCTTTCAACGATCGGCCGGGCATGCGCGTCGTCATCCTGTTCCCTGAAGGACGGGTGTCGGAAAGGCAGGAGCGACAACTTACCTGCTGGGGAGACAGCGTCCTTGCGCTTGCAGTGCGCGGCAGCTTCGACGACTGCCAGGCACTGGTCAAAGAGGCGATGGCGGACGCCGGTCTCAAACAAGAGTTTCGGTTCAGCTCTGCCAACAGCATCAACGTCGGACGCCTGTTGCCGCAATCCACTTACTATGCCCACGCAAGTCTTGCGCGTTACCGCGAAACCGGCGTGAAACCCTCCTTCATCGTACCGAGCGGCAACCTCGGCAACGCACTCGGGCTCATGCTGGCGCGAGAAATGGGACTGCCGATCGGTGACGTCGTCCTGGCCACCAATGCGAATCGAGCGATTGGCGATTACCTCGACAGCGGACAGTGGCGGCCCGGGGAAACCGTGAGGACGCTCGCATCGGCGATGGATGTCGGCGATCCGAGCAACATGGAACGGGTTCGGTCGCTGTTCGGGGACGCTGGCGCACTACACAGACTGATACGCGCATGCTCCGTTCCCGATGAGGAGATCCGGCAGGAGATTCGCGACATCTACAGCGAATTCGATATGGCTATCTGCCCGCACACGGCGACGGCGTTCCGTGTCTATCGGCAGCTCGACGATGAAGAACAGCGAATGAAAGACTGGATCGTCGTGGCTACCGCGCATCCCGCCAAATTCGAACAGATCGTCGAACCGCTGACAGGGCAGACAGTGCCGCTGCCCGACGCGTTGGCCGAAATCCTCGGGCGGCCCGTTCGATCGGTATCGATCGATCCGGACGCGGATTCCTTCAAGGCAGCGCTGCGTCGCGGTTTTCGCCTTGACGAAAAAGCTGCCTCAGGCGATAAATAAGGCCTGAACGCGTGGATATCCGGAGAATGAGCGAATACCTTCCCGCGCAGCTGTCTGAAACTCACTTGCTGCTGCTCGTTGTTGCAGTTCTCCTGCTGCTTCTTTTGCTGGTCGTGTACCGTCGCAGGCGGAGCGAAGATCGCTCGCTTTCCAGGATCTTTTCAGCCATCGCCTTCGAGCGACTCGACGGACTGGTCGTTCCTAGTGGCGACGATGGTGAGATACAAATCGACCATCTGCTGTTGACGGCCAACGGACTTCTCATCATCGATGTCAAGGACGTCGTGGGCACGGTGTTCGGCAGCGACAAGATGCAGGACTGGACCGTCATTAACGACGAGCGGCGATTCACGTTCGCCAATCCACAGCCGGCATTGTACGATCGTATCGCCGCAATACGCTCGATCGTCCGCCAGGTGCCCGTCACCGGCCGCGTGCTGTTTCTCGATGGAGCGTCGTTCACCAAGGGTGTGCCGAATCTCGTCTGTAAGTTCGACGAGCTGCTTGAAGAGTTCGTCGACAGGGACAAAACGAGCGCAAAGATGAAGGTGGAGGCATTCAAGCCGCACTGGGAACAGATCAGGGCGAGCGCCGTGGGTTCCGAGTCGGGGAGGCTGATCCGCTACAGGGCATGAACAATGCGGGTCAGCTTTCGCCTGAAAGGCGGATCACCGAGATCAGCTCGGCGCGACGCTCTCCGGCGGCGAGAATCTCCAGCTTGCAGCCGTTCCATTCGACGGCATCGCCGCGCACGGGAAGTCGCCCCAGCAGTTCGGTCACGAGGCCGCCCACGGTCGTAACTTCGTCCTCCGGCTGCCAGGGCAACTCTAGTTTGCTGCAGATTTTCCGCAGATCGACCGTCGCCCGTGCATGCAAGGAACCATCCGGCTGCGGCCAGATGTCTTCGATAGGTCGGTCGCTTTCATCCACGATCTCGCCGACGATTTCCTCAAGGACGTCCTCGAGCGTCACGATGCCTTCCACGTCACCGTATTCATCGACGATTATCGCCATGTGGCGCCTCGCGTCCTGGAATGTTCGCAGCAGGGCGAGAAGGGACATCGTTTCCGGCACGATGATCGGTTCGTGAACGAGCGAAGACCAGTCAATGCCGGGACCTGGATTGTCGTGGAGCCAGTACAGCAGTTCCTTGACGATCACGATGCCGGACACCTGGTCGAGGTCGTCTTCGGTGCTGAAAGGGAATCGACTGTGTCCGGAATTGCGCGCCGTTGCCACGACCTGCTCGCGGCTCATGTTTTCGGACAGCAGTACGACTTGCTGCCGCGGCAGCATGACATCGGAAGCCGTGAGCTGCCTCAGGTGTGTAGCGCCAACGATCATGTTGGCAGTGCGCACGCCAACAACTCCTTCAGTCCTGCCCAGCGCCGCCAGCAGCCGGATTTCCTCGACCGACGTTACCGGCGCGGCCTTGTCGCCGCGGAGCGCCCGCGAAGCCCGCTCGCTGACGGCAACGAGCGGCCGCAATACGGTA
>Ga0268386_10000485_pt1 | contig 25263 bp, 23 predicted proteins | sample RVTome_15_FD_200260 | JGI IMG/M metagenome (GOLD analysis project Ga0268386, IMG submission 200260) | Soil microbial communities from uranium-contaminated site in the Upper Colorado River Basin, Wyoming, United States - RVT150D86... ... | reverse complement strand
AGCACGTGGAGGATCTCGCGGTCGGTGGGGATCGACACCGCCTTGGCCGCCTCGATCGCGCGCCGCACGTCTTCCCGCACGATCACGCGGGTCTTTCCCGAGACCGCGATGACCCCGCGGGAGTTGAAGCCCCGGATGTGGGTGCCGGCGAGGCCGACGTAGGCGGAGCCGATCTCCACCCCCGCCATCAGCTCCGCCTCCTCCACCACCCGCTTGATGGAGTCGACGGTCGCCTCCAGGTTGATCACGACGCCCTTGCGCAGTCCCTTGGACTCGGCCTGACCGATGCCGATGACGTCGAGACGGCCCTCCTCGGTGATCTCGGCCACGATGGCGCAGACCTTGTGGGTCCCGATGTCCAGCCCCACGACGTAGCGGTCTTTCTTCTTCGCCAGGGGTTACCTCGCTTTCGCTACCGGCGCGCCCGCAACCGGCGCGCCCTCTACCAGCCCGGCGGGCGCGCCGGTATCTTCGACTCCGCCCCCGTCCCCGTCCCCGGACCGGTCGGGCGCCGATTCCCTGATCGGCGGGGTTGGCTCTCCAGGGCCTGACAGGTGCCCCGGCTGGTCCGCTGGCGGGGGAGAAGCGCTCCCCTGGCCGCCAGCAGTCGAGGACTTCGCCTCGACCGGCGGATCAGCCACTGTCACCGCCGCGCCCGACGCCGCGGGACTGGAACCGTGCGCGGCGGCGGCAGAGCGGGCGTAGATTCGCCCGCGGAAGCGCAGGTCGAAGTAGTCGGCGTCGGGGCAGCGCTCCACGAAGTCGGGGCGCAGCGCCAGGAACGCCAGGAAACGCCGGCGGAACGGCGGCGATCCCAGCCGCAGGACCTCGCCGGCCCCGCGGAGCACCACCCGCAGCTCGCCGCTCGGCTCCACGTGGACCTCCGACACCTCGCCGGCCAGCTCACCGAGGTCGGCGAGGAGGGCGCCCGCGCGCTGGGCCCGGTCGCGCCGCGCCTCGGGATCGCAGCCGGCCAGCCCCCTCACGATCGGGAGGTCGAAGCCGGCCGTACGCGGACCGTAGACGTCGACCAGCGCGCCCTCGCCGTCCATCAGGTAGAGCCGCTCCACCTCGGCGAGGGCGAGCGGGAGCCGCTCCTCGATCTCCACCAGGAGGATGTCGGGAAGGGTCCGCCCCACGGTCGCGTCGGCGACCCACGGCGAGGCGCGCAGGCGCGCCTTGAGCGCGTCGATGTCGAGGGTCAGGATGTTCTCGCCCACCGCCGGGCCCAGCAGCTCCCGCACCTCCCCCTCGGACAGGAAGCGGCTGCCGCGCACGTCGACGCGGGCCACCTTCAGCCGCTCGCTGGCCATCACCTTGGCGTAGCCGGTCCACAGCAGGAACGCGGCGACGAACACGCCCCCGCCCGCCTGGGCGGCCAGGATGGCTCGGCCCAGCGCCCCGCGCCGGATTCGCCGCGGACGCGCCCGGCTCCGGGGGCGGAGGAAGGGCGCGTCCTCCAGTTGGTTCAGGGGCAGGTCCAGGAGCGGCTCGGACCGGGGGGCCTTCCCCGGACGCAGCGTCATCGGGCGCCCCCCCGCCGCCGCCGCCGGAGCAGCTCCTCGCCCGCGGTCCAGACGCTCCCCGCCCCCAGCGTCAGCACCACGTCGCCTTCCCGGGCCTGCTCGGCCAGCCGCTCGGCCGCCGACTTGAGGTCGCCCGCGTAGGCGGCGTGCCGGTGCCCGCGCGCCGCGACGTCCCGGGCCAGGGCCTCGGCGTGGATGCCCGGGATCGGCTGCTCGCCGGCCGGGTAGATGTCGCAGACGAGCAGGACGTCGGCCAGGTGGAACGCCCGGCAGAACTCGTCCCACAGGAGCTGGGTGCGGGTGAAGCGGTGGGGCTGGAACAGCACCACCGTGCGGCGCGGTCCCGCGCGGCCCCGGAGCGTCTCGAGGGTGGCCTTGATCTCGGTGGGGTGGTGGCCGTAGTCGTCTACGACCAGCACACCCTCCGCCTCGCCGCGCACCTGGAATCGCCGGTCGACGCCGGTGAAGGCGGACAGCCCCGCCCGCGCCTGCTCGAAGGGGACGTCCAGGTCCAGGCCCACGGCGAGCGCGGCCAGGGAGTTCACCACGTTGTGGGCGCCGGGAACGCCCAGGCTCACCGCGCCGAGGTCGGCTCCCCCGAGGACGGCGGTGTAGCCGGAGCCGGCCGGCTTCAGCTCCACGTCGCGCGCGGTGACCTGGGCCTGCGGCGAGAGCCCGTAGGTCACCACCCGCCGCTCGACGCGGGGGAGGATGTCCTGGACGGGGCCGTCGTCCAGGCACAGCACCGCCGCGCCGTAGAAGGGCACCTTGTTGACGAATCCGAGGAACGCCTCCTGGACGTCGGCCAGGTCTCGGTAGGTGTCGAGGTGCTCGCGGTCGACGTTGGTCACGACGGCCATGGTGGGGCTCAGCTTCAGGAAGGAGCGGTCCGACTCGTCGGCTTCGGCCACCATGAACTCGCCCCGCCCCAGCCGGGCCCCCGAGCCCAGCACGTTGAGCCGTCCGCCCACGACCACGGTTGGATCGAGCCCTCCCCGGTCGAGGACCAGGGCGACCATCGACGTGGTGGTCGTCTTCCCGTGGCTGCCCGCCACCGCGATGCCGTACTTGAGCCGCATCAGCTCGGCGAGCATCTCCGCCCGCGGGATCACCGGGATGCCCAGCCGACGCGCCTCGGCCACCTCGGGGTTGTCGCCCCGGACCGCGGTGGACGTGACGACGACCTGCGCCGGGCCGACGTTGCCGGCGTCGTGCCCCGCCGAGAACCGGGCGCCGAGGGAGACGAGGTGGTCCGTCACCGGGGTCGGCTTGAGATCGGACCCGGAGACGGCGTAGCCCAGGTTCAGCAGCACCTCGGCGATGCCGCTCATCCCCGACCCACCGATCCCGACGAAGTGGATCCGCTGCACGCCCCTCATGCCGCCGCCCCCACGAGGAGGTCCGCCACCCGCGCGGCGGCGTCGGGCCGGCCCAGGCGCCGCGACGCCTCTTCCATCCCCGCGAGCCGCTCGGGGGCCCCGATCAGCCGGGTGACGTTGGCGGCGAGGACGGCGGGCTCGAGGTCGCGCTCCTCGATCATCAGGGCGGCGCCGGCCTCGGCGAGGGCCCAGGCGTTCCTCCGCTGGTGATCGTCGGCCGCGCGGGCGAACGGGACGAGGATCGCGGCCTTGCCGGCCGCGGTCAGCTCCGCGCAGGTGGTGGCCCCGCTGCGGCACAGGAGCAGGTCCGCCGCGGCGAACCGGCCCTCCATGTCGTCGGCGAAGGCCAGGACCTCCGCCTCCCGCCCGGCGGCTGCGTAGGCGGCGGCCACCTCGTCGCGCATGGCCGGACCGGTCTGGTGGACGATGCGGAGCCGCTCCGGCCCGGGCAGCAGGCCGAGCGCTCCCACCAGGCCCTCGTTCAGCACCCGCGAGCCCTGGCTTCCGCCGAAGGCGAGCAGCGTGTAGGGCGGCCGGTGTGGCCGCGGCCCGAGCGCCGCGAAGCCGCCCCGGACCGGGTTGCCGGTGACGACACCTTTCCTCCCGAACTCCCGCCGCGCCTCCTCGTACGCGCAGGCGGCCCGGCCGACCACCGGACGCAGGACGCGGTTGGTGAAACCCGGCCTCGCGTTCGGCTCCAGGATCACGGTCGGGACCTGCATCAGCGCGGCCACCAGCACCACCGGCCCCCCGGCGTAGCCGCCGACGCCGAGCACCGCCGCCGGATCGAGGCGGCGGACGAGCACCGCCGCCCGGACCAGCGCGCGCGGCAACGCGGCCAGGCCCAGGAGCATGCGCGCGACGCCCACGCCGTTGAGGGGCAGGATCGGGAGCTGCTCCAGCTCGTACCCCGCGCGGGGGACGAGCCGCTTCTCGAGGCCGCGCGGCGTCCCCACGAACACCACCCGGGTGGCGGGGTCGCGGCGACGCAGCTCGTCCGCCACCGCGATGCCGGGGAACAGGTGCCCTCCGGTGCCGCCCGCCGCGATGAGGATCGTCGCCATGTCAGTCGCCATGCTGGGAGACGTTGAGCACCAGGCCCACCGACAGGAGCGTGAAGAACAGCGAGGATCCGCCCGCGCTGATGAAGGGGAGCGGTATGCCCTTGGTGGGCAGCAGGCCGAGCACCACGCTCATGTTGATGAAGGCCTGCAAGACGATCGCGAACGTCAGCCCGGCGGCGAGGTAGGTGCCGAAGCTGTCCGGCGCGCGCCACGCCGCCCGGATCCCCCGCCAGAGGAAGATCACGAAGGCGGCCAGCACCGCGGCCGCGCCCAGCAGGCCGAGCTCCTCCCCGATCACCGCGTAGATGAAGTCGCTGAACGGGTAGGGGAGGTAGAAGAGCTTCTGTCGGCCCTCCATCAGCCCCACGCCGCTGACCCCGCCGGTGGCGACGGCGATGTAGCTCTGGATGATGTGGTAGCCGGAGCCGCGGGCGTCGGCCCAGGGATTGAGGAACGCCCACAGCCGCACGCGCCGGTACTCGGCCGACATCACCGCGTGGTACAGCAGCGGGGGGAGGAAAACGGCCAGGCCGAGGAAGTAGCGCGTCCTCACGCCGGCCACGAACAGCATCGCGCTCCCGATGAAGACGAGGGTGGCGGCGGTGCCGAGGTCCGGCTGGATGAAGATCAGGAAGGCGAACCAGCCGAGCAGGAGGAGGACCGGGAACAGCGAGGGCAGGAACTCGTTCAGCCGCTCGCCCCGCCGCTCCAGGTGGTAGGCGAGGAACAGGATCAGCGCCAGCTTCGCCAGCTCGGCGGGCTGGAACGAGAGGACCCCAAGGCGGATCCAGCGGTGAACGTCGTTCACGGCGGGGAGGAACAGGACCAGGATCAGCAGCAGGGTGGACCCCACCACCGTCGAGTAGACGACGGCCGGATGCCGGAGCCGGCGGTAGTCGAGGCGCATCGCCGCCACCATGGCCCCCACGCCCAGCACCGCCCACAGGCCCTGCCGCAGGAGGAAGTGGTAGGCGTTGCCGTGGACCTCCTCGGCCAGCACCGACGAGGCGCTCCAGACCGCGACCAGGCCGAAGCCGAGCAGGGCCACGGTCACGGCGAACAGCGTCGTGTCGGAGGAGAGCTTCTTAGCCATCCGGAAGCCTCCCGCCGTGCTCCTCGGCGAGCCGCCGAACCTCGGCCTTGAAGGCCCGGCCCCGATCGGCATAGTCGCGGAACATGTCGAACGACGAACAGCCGGGAGCCAGCAGGACCGCGTCGCCGGGGGCGGCGGCGGCATGGGCCCCGCGCACCGCCTCCCCGAGCGACGAGCAGGCGGTCACCGGGACGGCACCGGCCAGGGCCTCCAGGACGCGCCCCTGCGCCTCGCCGATGGCGAAGACGCCCTTGCCGCGAACGGCCAGCGCCTCGCGCAGGTCCCGGAAGTCGCCGCCCTTGAAGCGTCCCCCGACGATGGCCAGGACGGGACGGTCCATGGCTTCCACGCCCTTGAGGGCGGCCTCCACGTTCGTGGCCTTGGAGTCGTTGAAGAACACGACCCCTGCAACCTCCGCCACCCGCTCCAGGACGTGCTCCGCTCCGCCGAAGCTCTCGACCGCCCGCTCGACCGCCGCGGCGGGAGCGCCCAGGAGCCGGGCGGCGGCGGCGGCGGCCAGGAGGTCGCCGGCCAGGTGGGCCCCCGGCACCTGGAGGCGGTCGCGAGAGAAGAGCGTCTCCGCGCGATCCAGATGCCGGAGCCGGGCGGCCGCGCCCTCGAAGAAGGCCCCCTCGATCGACGGGGCCAGCGGATGGAAGGGGAGGACGCGTGCCCGCCCGTGGCGGGCGAGGGCCAGGACGCCCGGGTCGTCGGCGTTGACCACAGCCCAGTCCTCCTCCGTCTGGCTGGCGAAGATGCGGGCCTTGGCCCGGGCGTACTCCTCGAAGCTCGCGTGGCGGTCGAGGTGGTCCGGGGAGAGGTTCAGGAACACGGCGACGTCGGGGCGGAACGTCCTGGTCCCCTCGAGCTGGAAGCTCGACACCTCGAGCACGAACACCGTCGCCTCGCCGGCGCCGTCCACGAGCCCCGTCACCGCGTCCCCGATGTTGCCCCCCACCCTGACGTCCCGCCCCGCCTCGCGCAGGATCGCCCCCAGCGCGGCGGTGGTCGTGGACTTCCCCTTCGTGCCGGTGACCGCCGCCACCGGTCCCCGCATGTGGCGGAAGCCCAGCTCCAGCTCCGCGATCACGAGGGCGCCGGCGGCCCGGGCCTCCACCAGCTCCGGCAGGTCCCACGGAACGCCGGGCGAGACCACCACCAGGTCGGCGCCGGCGAAGGCCTCCGCACGATGTCCCCCGAGCTCCAGGCGTACCCCGCGTTCGCCCAGCCGCAGTGCCTCGGGCGCCAGCTCCGCCGCCGGGCGCAGGTCGGTGGCGAGCACCCGCGCCCCGCGCGCGGCGAGGAACGCCGCCGCCGCCACCCCAGACCGGGCCAGCCCGACCACGACGGCCTGTTTTCCGGCCAAGTCCAACCGCGAACCCACCCCTCGCGTCATCGGAGCTTGAGCGTCGTCAGGCTGAACAGCGCGAAGACGAAGGCCACGACCCAGAACCGGATGACGATCTGCGGCTCCTTCCATCCGATCAGCTCGAAGTGGTGGTGCAGCGGCGCCATGCGGAAGATGCGCCGTCCGGTGAGCTTGTAGGAAAGCACCTGCAGCACCACCGAGAAGCCCTCGATCACGAAGAGCCCGCCCACGGAGATCAGCAGCAGCTCGTGTTTGATCAGGATCGCCACCGTTCCGAGCGCGCCGCCCAGGCTGAGGCTCCCCACGTCGCCCATGAAGATCTGGGCGGGGTAGCAGTTCCACCACAGGAAGCCCAGCGACGCACCGACCATGGCGCCGCAGAAGACCGTGACCTCGGCCGACCCGGGGAGGAAGAGCAGGTCCAGGTAGTCCGAGAAGACCCGGTGCCCGGTGACGTAGGCGAGCACGGTGAACGCCGCCGCGGCGATGAGCGTGGCCCCGATGGCGAGGCCGTCCAGGCCGTCGGTGACGTTCACCGCGTTCGACGACAGGACCAGGATCACCACCGCGAACAGGATGTAGAAGGCGGAGATGTCCGGCATCACGTTCTTGAAGAAGGGGAAGATCACCCGGGTCGAGTACTGGATGGGCTGGGCGAGCGAGAACCAGTAGATGGCCGATCCCAGCGCGAGCCCGACCAGGGCCTGGGCCTGGAGCTTCCTCCGGGCGGTGAGCCCGAGGCTGCGCTTCTTCATGACCTTCAGGTAGTCGTCGGCGAAGCCGACCGCGCCGAAGGCCGCGGTGGAGACGACGAGGATCCAGACGTTGCGGTTGGTGAGGTCCCCCCAGAGCAGGGTGGGGACCAGGATCCCGGCCAAGACGAGGATCCCGCCCATGGTCGGGGTGCCCGCCTTTTCGTGGTGGCCCTTCGGCCCCTCCTCGCGGATGTACTGGCCGACCTGCAGGCGCCGCAGCCGCTCGATCATCCAGGGTCCGAGCACCAGCACCAGGAACAGCGCGGTCAGGCTGGCCACCGCGGTCCGGAACGTGATGTAGCGGACGACGTTCAAGCCCGAGACCTCGTGCCGGAACGCATAGAAGAGGTGGTAGAGCACCGTTCACCGCTCCACCGCGCCGAAGCGGGCCACCAGCGCTTCGACCACGGTCTCCATCCGTACGCCGCGGGAGCCCTTCACCAGCACCGCGTCGCCCGGCCTCACCAGCTCCGTCGCGGCGGCGGCCGCGGCGGCGGCGTCGGGGAAGGCGTGGACGGCGGGAGGGTCCATCCCCGCCGCGAGCGCGCCCTCGAGGAAGCCCCGGGCGAGCGTGCCCACTCCGGCCAGGACGTCGAGCCGGAAGGCCACGCGGCCGCCGGTCTCGCGGTGCAGCTCGGGGCCGCGGGGCCCCAGCTCGAGCATGTCGCCCAGGAAGGCGACCCGCCGCCTCGCGGGCGCCAGGGACAGGGCCGCCACCGCGGAGTCCACGGCCACGGGGTTGGAGTTGTAGCTGTCGTCGAGGAGCGTGATCCCGTCCCCCAGGCTCACCACTTGCCCGCGGCGGGCGGCGGGCTTCATCTCCGCGGCAGCCTGCGCCATCTCCTCCGGATCCACCCCCAGCCGGTGGGCGGCGGCGGCGGCGGCGAGGAAGTTCGTGACGAAGTGGGGGCCCGGGAGCGGAAGGGCGATCTCCACCGTCCGCCCGCCCAGCCTCAGGTCGAAGCGCATGCCGTGGACGGTCCCGCGCCAGCGCTCGGCGGAGACGTCGAAGCGGCGGTCCCGGCCGAACCAGACGACCTCGCCGCGGAGCGCCTCGCCGACCCGGCGCAGCCGGGGGTCGTCGCCGTTCAGCACCGCCGCACCGCCGGGACGAAGGCCCTCCAGGATCTCCGCCTTGGCCGCGGCGATCTCGTCGACCGAGGCGAAGAACTCCAGGTGCACCGGGGCCACGTTGGTGATCACCGCCACGTCGGGCAGGGCGATGCCGGTGAGCTCGCGCAGCTCGCCGGGAGCGGACATGCCCAGCTCGAGGGCGGCGAAACGGTGCCCAGGCTCGAGACGCAGCAGGGTGAGGGGAAGGCCGTAGCGGTTGTTGAGGTTCCCCTCCGTCTTCAGGACCGGACCGCGGGCCGAGAGCAGCCGGGCGGCCATCTCCTTCGTCGTGGTCTTGCCGGCGGAACCGGTGACAGCCACCACCGCAGCGGGCGAGGACAGGCGGACGTGGCGGGCCAGGTCGGCGAGCGCCCGGGTCGTGTCCTCCACGCGGATCACGGCCAGGCCCCCGGGGGCTTCGACCGGCCGGTGGACGAGGGCGGCGGCCGCGCCGCGGCCGGCGGCCGCGGCCAGGAAGTCGTGCCCGTCGAAGCGGGGGCCGGCGATCGCGACGAACAGCTCGCCGGCGGCGACGGTCCGCGAGTCGATGGAGACCCCGGCGAGGCGAGTGCCGGACGCGGCTGCGCGCTCGAGCCCCCCCCGGGTCGCCGACAGGACCTCGTCGATCTGCAGGGTGGCCATGGCCTCCGCGACCCTCATCCCCGCGGGCCCCGGGCGGACGCCCGCCCGAGGGCCTCCCGTGCCACCTGCCGGTCGTCGAAAGGGACGGTCCGGTCCCGCAGCACCTGGTGGGTCTCGTGCCCCTTCCCGGCGATGACGACCGCGTCTCCGGGCCCCGCCATCCCGATAGCCTCGGCGATGGCGTCGCGACGATCCACGATCACGCGGCGCTCGGCTCCGCGGCCGCCGTTCATGCCCCGCTGGATCTCCTCCAGGATCGCTTCCGGCGGCTCGCTGCGGGGGTTGTCGGAGGTGACCACCACGACGTCGCTGAGCCGCGCGGCCACCGCGCCCATGAGCGGCCGCTTCGTGCGGTCACGGTCCCCGCCGCACCCGAAGACGGTGACGATGCGCCGCGGACCCAGCTCCCTCACCGTCTCCAGTAGGTTCTTGAGCGCGTCGTCGGTGTGGGCGTAGTCGACGATCACCGTGAAGTCCTGGCCGGCCTCTACCCGCTCGAGGCGGCCGGGGACCAGGGCGACCGAGCCGATCCCCGCCACGATCGCCTCGGAGGGCACGCCGAGGGCCAGGGCGGCGCCGAGGGCGGCCAGGACGTTGCTCACGTTGAACCGCCCCGCCAGCGGCGTGTGCACGTCCAGCGCCCCCATCGGGGTCGCGGCCCGGAACGCGGTCCCCTGGAGGGACAGCCCGATCCGCTCCGCGCGCACGTCGGCCGGGGCGTCCAGCGCGAAGGTCCAGACCTGACGGCCGGGGAGGCTGGCGGCCAGGAGGCGCCCGTGGTCGTCGTCGGCGTTGACCACCGCGTGTCCGCCCGGCCGCAGGAGCGTGTCGAAGAGGACCCGCTTCGCCGCGAAGTAGCGCTCCATGTCCCCGTGGAAGTCCAGGTGGTCCCGGGTGAGGTTGGTGAACACCGCCACCTCGAACCGGCAGCCGTGGACGCGCTTCAGCTCGAGGGAGTGGGACGAGACCTCCAGCACCGCGTGGCTGCAGCCCCCGTCGACCATCGCGCGGAACAGGACCTGCAGGTCCGAGGACTCCGGCGTCGTCCGGACCGCGGCGGTCGCGTGCTCCCCGACCCGGTACTGCACGGTGCCCACCAGGCCCACCCGGCGCGCGGCGGCACGGAGGATGGCGTCCAGGATGTGGGTCGTGGTGGTCTTCCCGTTGGTCCCCGTCACGCCCGCGAGGGTCAGCCGCTCCGCCGGGTCTCCGAGCACCGCCGCCGCCGCGACGGCCAGGGCGGCACGGGCGTCCTCGACGTGGAGCCAGGGGATCCCCCGCGTGGGCGGAGACTCGGACATCACCGCCACGGCTCCCTTGCGGCGGGCGGTCTCGACGAACTGGTTCCCGTCGGCGGTCTGCCCCCGGACGGCCACGAAGAGCGAGCCGGGGCCCGCCTTCCGCGAGTCGTGGGCCACCTGGCTCACCTCCGTCGCGGGGTCCCCGTGGAGCGCGGTGCCCGGCAGCCGGGCGGCGATGGCGTCGAGCCTCACGGCGACTCCTCGCTCGGCTCCACGTGGCTCAGTACGAAGACACACGTCATCCCGGCTTCAAGCTCCGTGCCGGGGGCGAGGCTCTGCTCGACGACGCGCCCCGAGCCCTTCAGCTCCACGATCAGGCCGCGGCGCGCCGCGGCGATGGCGGCCTCCCGCGCGGACCGGCCGCGGAGGTCCGGCATCAGGCCCGGCTCGGCCGGCTCGGCCAGCGGAGCCGGATCGGGCTGGTAGGCCACGCGTACCAGGTTCTCGGGGGGACGCGAGTCGACCTTCATCACCCGGGACGTGTCCTCGGGCGGGACCGCCAGCCGGCGCAGCGCCGCCTCCGCCACGCGGGCGAAGACCGGGGCGGCCACGTCGCCGCCCTGGTTGAGCGGGCCCTGGGGCGTGTCGAGCGAGACGAGGACGACCACCGCCGGCTCCAGGGCGGGGACGAATCCCACGAAGGAGGCCACGTGGTCGACCATGGAGTACCGTCCGGAGGCGTCGATCTTCTGGGCCGTGCCGGTCTTGCCCGCCACCGAGTAGCCGGGGATGGTCCCCCTCTTCCCCGTCCCGGCGCGCACCACGCCCTGGAGGAGGGTGGTGAGGATGTCGACCGTGCCGGGCTCGAGCACCCGGCGCACCGCCACCGGCGTCGAGCGCTCCAGCACGTTGCCGTGGCGGTCCTCGAGCTGCCGGACGATCCGGGGCTTCATCAGGTACCCGCCGTTGGCCACCGCGGCCATCGCCGCGGTCATCTGCAGCGCGGTCACCCCGATCTCCTGGCCGAAGGAGAGGGACGCCAGGGACAGGGCGCTCCACCGCGCGGTGGGCCGGAGCAGCCCCTTCGACTCCCCGGGCAGCTCGACGCCGGTGGCCTCGCCGAACCCGAACTGGCGCACGTACCGGTTGAAGCTCTCCCGGCCGAGGCGCTGGGCCACGCGGATCACGCCCACGTCGCTGGAGCGCGCCACCACGTCGCGGAACGAGAGCTGGTGGAACACGGCGTGGTCGTTGATCCTCGTCCCCGCGATCTCGACGGAGCCTCCGCCGCAGTCGATCACCTCGTCGGGATCGACCACCCTCTCCTGCAGCGCCGCGGCGGCGGTGAAGACCTTGAAGATGCTGCCCGGCTCGTACGCGTCGGTCACCGCGCGGTTGCGCCACCGCGAGCTGGGGTAGGCGTTGAAGCGGTTCGGGTTGAAGGTGGGCCGGTTCGCGAGGGCGAGGATCTCCCCGGTCCGGGGCACCATGGCCACCACCATGCCCGCCACCGAGCCGGTCTCGGCCACGGCCCGGTCGAGCTCGCGCTCGGCCGCGTGCTGTATCGCCTCGTCCACGGTGAGGACGACGGTGTGGCCCTCGGTGGAGGGCTTCTCGATGTGCCCCACCGGCCGCCGGCGGGCGTCGATGGAGATCACGACCTTCTGGGCGCGCCCGCGGATGTCCTCGTCGAACGCGTACTCGATCCCGCTCATCCCGAGGTTGTCGACACCGACGTACCCGATCACCTGGGAGGCCAGCTCTCGCTTGGGGTAGTAGCGGCGGTTCTCGGTGAGGAAGCCGACGCCCTCGAGCTGCAGGTCCCTGACGCGGCGGGCGGTGCCCAGGTCCACCTTGCGCTTCACCCACACGAACGCGCGGTTGCGCTGGAGCGCCGCCTGCAGCTCCTTGCGCCCGGAGGCGTCGAGCCCGAGGGCGCGCGCCAGCGCGGCGGCGGTTCCGGCCGGGTCGACGACGTCCTGGGGGACGGCATAGACGCTCTCGGCGTCCACGGACACCGCGAGCTGGCGGCCGTTGCGGTCCAGGATGGCGCCGCGGCGCGGGTCCAGGTTGATCGTACGCTCGCTCTGGCGGGCGGCCTGCTTTTCGAAGAACGGCCGGTTCAGGACCTGGAGCTGGAACAGCCGGAGCACGACGGCCACCGCCCACAGGCAGACCGAAAACGCCAGCAGCATCATCCGGAAGCGGACGATCCGCTCGCGCCGGGCCGGGCCGCCCGGGTCTACCGGAGCGGCGAGCCCGCCGCGTCCCGGTCCCGCGCCGCGCCGCCCGCCACCGATCCGCATCACCGGTCCCGGGCCGCGCCACCCTGCTCGCGGGCCAGCAGCGTGCCGTCCGGGAGGGGTGCCGGCTTCTCGACGATTACCACGCGCTCGGCAGGCGGGGACTCCAGCCGGAGGTGTCGTACCGCGATCGCTTCGACCCGGCGGAGGTCCTCGAGCGCGGCCTTCTCGAGGCGCAGCTTCCGGTTCTCCTCCACCAGGGTCTCGCGCTCGTGCGCCATCTCGGCGGCCTCGACGCCGGTCTGGCGCAGCGCCAGGTGCGGCCACGCATAGAGGACGAGCCCGGCCACCAGCGCGCCGACGAGGAACACCAGCAGCCACAGGTCGCGGCTCAACCGCGGGTCCACCTGCCGGACCACCTTGGAGTTGTCGATGGACTTGGGGACGACGACGACGGGATCGAAGTCCTCCGCCACCAGCCCGCGGGTCCTCATGCGGGCGCTCTCCGATCCGGGCCCCCCGGCCGTTCACGCGCGAGGGCGCGGAGCCGGGCGCTCCGCGCGCGGGGGTTGCGCCGCAGCTCCTCCGCGCCGGGGCGGACCGGCTTTCGGGTCAGCAACCGGAACCCGCGCGGCACCAGCGCGCGAAAGGTGTGCTTGACCTCGCGGTCCTCCAGGCTGTGGAAGGCGACCACCGCCACGCGGCCGGAGGGACCGAGGCCGAGCGCCAGCGTCTCCAAGGCCTCGGCAAGCCCCTCCAGCTCGCGGTTGACGTAGATCCGGATGGCCTGGAAGGTCCGGGTCGCGGGGTCCAGGTCGCGGCGGCGTCCACGCGGCGAGGCCCGCCTCACCACCGCGGCCAGCTCAGCGGTGGTGCGGATGGCGGCCCGGCGCCGGTGAGCCACGATCGCCCGCGCGATGCGCCGCGAGGCACGCTCCTCGCCGAATCGATAGATCACGTCCGCCAGCTCCGGCTCGGGCAGGCGGTTGACGACCTCTTCCGCGGTCACGCCCGCGGCGCGGTCCATGCGCATGTCCAGCGGGCCCTCGGCACGGAAGCTGAACCCCCGCTCCGGCGCGTCGAGCTGGAGGGAGCTCACGCCCAGGTCGAGGAGGATCCCGGCCGGGGCCTCGCCCTGGAGCAGCTCCGGCAGCGCGCGGAAGTCCGCGTGCACGAGCCGGACGCGCTCGCCGAACGGCGCCAGGCGCCGCCGCGCGAGCTCGAGCGTCTCGGCGTCCCGGTCGGTCCCGACGAGCCGGCCGTCGGGCGCGCTCCGCCGGAGCAGCTCCTCCGCGTGGCCGCCGGCTCCGACGGTGCCGTCGGCCCAGAGCTGGCCCGGCCTCACGTCGAGCAGCTCCATCGCCTCGGCCGTGAGCACGGGCTGGTGCACGGTCTCCACATCAGATCCCCAGCTCGGAGAGGACGCGGCCGTCCTCCTCCGTGAAGGGCTCCTTCTTGAACAGCCGCTCCTTGAGCCGGGTGAGGTTCCACACCCCGAGGTGGTTGTGGAGCCCCAGGACGCTCACGTCCCCGGCCATGCCGGCGGTCTCGCGAAGCATCTGGGGGATCACCACCCGCCCCTGGCGGTCGAGCGTCGCCGCCTGGCCGAAGAAGTTGACGCGGTCCAGGAAGCGCTGCTTGGAGGGATTGGTGGACGGGACTCCCGCCAGCTTGCGCTCGATCTCGAGCCACACCGGCATGGGATACAACTTGACATACTCGCCCGTCACGCTGGTGACGAACAGCTCGGGGCCGTATTGCCCCTCCATCAGCGAGCGGAAGCCGTTGGGGACCTTGATACGGCCCTTCTCGTCGATCCGCGCGGGATGGTTGCCGCGGAGCATCGTCCCCCAGTCGACCGCTCGGCTCCAGGCCGGGCGCCTTGACCTTCACGACACGAACCGGCGCGTTCCTCGTAGCGGGTCCGCTGTCGCTCGAGCGACACCGGACCACTTTTTTCCACTCTGTTCCACCCGAGTCTAGGGCGGCGTTCCGGGGCGTGTCAAGGCGAAAACGCACTAGCGGCTGGGTTTCGCCTGTGGACGCCGCCCCTCCGGCGGCCCACCCGTCCCCGTGTTTGGGGGCGGGGAAGGGGGCAGCGGCCACTGCACGTCGAGGGTGGCGTCCTCGAGGAGCTGCTCGGAGTCCCGGACGAAGGTGTCCCAAGCTGCGGGCGCCCAGACCTCGAAACGGTTCAGCACGCCGATCACCGTGGCCTCGCGAGCCAGGCCGGCCGCCTGCCGCAGCCACGGGGGGAGGAGGATCCGCCCCTGGCCGTCCAGGTCGCAGTCCACCGCCCGGCTGGCCAGGAGCCGCGTGAGCGCCTTCACCGGCCGGCTGAAGGCGGGGAGGGCGTGGAGCTGGCCTTCGAGACGCGCCCATTCGGAGGGCGGGTAGACGGCCAGGCACTGGTCGAGCGGAGTGACGACGACGGCGGCGTCGGCGAGCTCACGACGGAACACGGCCGGCACAGGAAGCCGGCCCTTGGGGTCGATCTTGAGATGATAAGTGCCTTTGAACAAGAGCGATAGAAGTATTCCACATTTTCTTCCACTTTTCCACACACGCTCGCGGCCTTGGGCGCCACGGTCGGCCTTCCGCTGGAGCACGAGGCCCTCGCGCGCAAGGCCGCCTGCCAGTCGGCAGTTCCCTGGTGGGGCTACTAGGATGGGGAGGTGCGGGCAGACGGGGATGGCTTTGACGCGGGACTACAGGGACGGCCAGGGAGAGAGACTCGGCCGAGAGAAAACATTCCGTCGCGTCGCGCGTTGCCGATCAGCGCGACTCGACGGTCTCCTCGAGCCGGTCGATGATCTTCAGGTCCCACATCCCAACACTGGCTTCTTCGCGCATTACCTTGAACGCCGCCTCGTGGCTCATCGCCTTTCGGTACGCACGGTCCGAAGTGAGCGCGTCGAACACGTCGGCGGTGGTGAGGCAGCGCAACGGCAGGGGGATCGCGTCCCCATCGAGGCGGTCCGGATAGCCGCGGCCGTCGAGGCGCTCGTGGTGGCCGCGGATCAGGGCGAGCAGCGGCGCCATCGTGCGCAGCGGCCTGCAGATCTCGTAGCCGATGGCGGGGTGCTTCTTGACCGTCTCGTACTCCGCCAGCGTGAGCGGCCCGGGCTTCTGGAGGTAGTCGAGCGGGATGCCGATCTTGCCGATGTCATGGAGCAGGCCCGCCCGCTTCAGATTGCGCCGCTCCTCGCGCCCGAGGCCCACCGCCTCGCCGAGCGCCTCGGCGTAGTCGGCGACCCGCTCGGAATGGCCGCGGGTGTAGTTGTCCTTCGCGTCCAACGCCGTGGCCAGGCTCACCAGGACGTTCTCGGCACGCTCCAGCTCGTCCACCAGGCCCTTGGTCCGGAGCAGGTTGCGGGTGCGGGCCACGAGCTGCTCGTTGTCCACCGGCTTGGTCAGGAAGTCGTCGCAGCCGGCTTCGATCCCTTGCACGCGGTCGTCGCGTTCCAGGAGGCCGGTGACGATCACGATCGGGACGAGGTGGGTCCGCTCGTCGTTCTTGAGGACCCGGCAGGCCTCGAAGCCCGTCATCCGCGGCATGTTGACGTCCATCAGGATGAGGTCCGGAGGGTTGGCCAGGGCCTTGTCGACCGCCTCCTGACCGTCCACGGCCACGTCGATGGCGTGCCCCTCAGGCTCCAGGAGGCCGGCGAGGATGTCGCGGTTCTCGGGGAGGTCGTCGACGACGAGAATGCGCGATCGCTTCGTCATGGTGCGTCCCCATTGTAAACACGAAACGGGTGGAGCAGGATCCTTGGGCGTGCCCCACCTTGGCCTGAAAAGGAGGACGGCCCGAGCCTACCTGGCCTCGCGGGCCCGGTTGGGGGTGAAGTTCGGCCTGGACACAATGCGCGCCCTGGTGGAGGCCCTGGACCACCCGGAGAGCCGTTACCCGTCGCTGCTCGTCGCGGGGACGAACGGCAAGGGCTCGGTCGCCGCCTACGTGGACGCCTGCCTGCGGGCCGCCGGCCTCCGCGTGGGACGCTACACCTCGCCGCACCTGGTCCGGATCAACGAGCGGATCGCGGTGGACGGGCGGGACATCGACGACGAGGGGCTGGAGGTGGGGGTAGGGCAGGTCCGGCAGGCCGCCGGCGCCCTCGTCCGCGCCGGGAGGATCCCGGCTCACCCGACCCACTTCGAGGTGCTCACCGCCGCGGCCTTCGACCACTTCCGGCGCGAGGCCGTGGACGTGGCGGTGCTGGAGGTGGGGATGGGGGGGAGGCTCGACGCCACGAACGTGGCCGAGCCGCTCGCGTCGGCGATCGTGACCGTGGACCGCGACCACGAGGCCTACCTGGGCTCCGCGCTCGACGCTATCGCGCGGGAGAAGGCGGGGGTGTTGCGGCCCGGCCGTCCCGGCGTGGTCGGCCCGGTGCCGGCGGAAGCCCAGGCCGCGGTCGAGGAGGTCGCGGCCCATACCGGCGCCGTGCTGGTGAAGGCGTACGACGGCGTGTCGGTGGCCCGGACGGCCGGCGGGATCCGGGTCGTCACCCCCGCCGCGGCCTACGACGGCTTGAACCCTCTTCCCGGGCGCCACCAGGAGGACAACCTCGTCGTCGCCCTGCGGCTGCTGGAGGTGGCCCGCGAACAGGGGATCGCGGCGGACCTCGGGCGCGTCCCCGTCGGGATCGCGCGGACGCGCTGGCCGGGACGGCTCCAGCGGATCCCGGGCGCCCCCCCGCTCTTTCTCGACGGCGCCCACAACCCGGCGGCGGCGCGCGCCCTGGCCGAGCACGTCGCCGAGCTCGGCCCGCTCGTGCTCGTCTTCGGGGCGATGGCGGACAAACACGTGGCCGAGATGGCGCGGATCCTCTTCCCGCTGGCCCGGCGAGGCCTAGTCCTGACGCGACCGCCCCTGCCCAGGGCCGCCCGGCCCGAGGAAATCGCGGCCCTAGCCGGCGAGCTGGCCGAGGGCGCCGTCCTCGAGCAGCACCCGGGGGCCGCCCTGGCGCGGGCCCGCCGGCTGGCGGGGAGCGACACGCCGATCCTCGTCGCCGGCAGCCTGTACCTGGTGGGCGAGGTCCTGCGGCGGGTTCAGGGGGTGCCCAAGAGCAACTGACACGAGCGCTCGGTTGCTCGTCGCACCCCTCGGGCTCCCCGTCGCGCGACCGTGCGCGTCATTTTGGGGACCCGATCAGGACCGCGTCTGATCGCCGGGCGGCGGGGGGAGGAGCTTCTCCACGCGCTCGCGGACCTCGCCCAACCAGTCCGCCGACCCGAGGTAGACCGCGTCGACCCGCCCCTGGCCGTCGATCAGGTAGGCCTCCGGCATCTTCCAGGAACCGTAGGCGGCGCGCACGGCCCGGCCGGCGTCGTCCTCGAGCACGATGAACGTGATCCCGTGCCGTTCGAGGAACGCCTTGCGGGTGGCCCGGTCGGGATCCACCGACACCCCGATCACCCGCAGTCCCTTCTGGAGGTACTTGCGGTGGAGGCGCTCGATGTCCCAGATCTCGGCCTCACAGATGCGGCAGCCGGACATGAACATGACCAGGAGCACGGGTGACCCGCGGAACGTGGAGAGCCTGGTCGGGCTCTTGGCCGCGATCGAATACAGCTCCAGCTCCGGCGCGAGCTGGCCGACCTTCACCTGCGTCGACTCGGGCGAGCGGGAGTACCAGTAGCCCAGGACCACGGCGGCGGCGACCACGAGCACTACCGCCGGCACGGCGACGCGCCCGCTCACCTCGGCGTCCCCGCCGGCGCCTTCCGCTTAGAATGCACCGATGCCCACGCTATCACAGGAGGTTCTCGGCCTGCGCGAAGAGATGGTGGCGCTCCGACGCGACATCCACCGGCATCCGGAGCTGGCCTACGCCGAGACGCGCACCGCGGCGCGGGTGGCCGCGTTCCTGGAGGGGAGCGGAGCGGAGGTGCGCACCGGCGTCGGCGGGACCGGGGTCCTGGCCACCATCAGCGGGGGCTCCGGACCCACGGTCCTGCTTCGCGTCGACCTCGACGCCCTACCCCTCCAGGAGCTGGGCCGGGCCCCGTACGCTTCGGAGGTGGCGGGGGTCATGCACGCCTGCGGCCACGACGGCCACACCGCCATCGGGGCGGCGGCGGCCCGGATCCTCGCCCGCCGCCGCCCGCGGGGATCGGTGCGCGTCCTGTTCCAGCCCGCGGAGGAAGGTGAAGGCGGCGCCCAGGCGGCGATCGCCGACGGCGTCCTCGACGGCGTCGACGCTGCCTTCGGCGTCCATCTCTGGAACGAGCTGGCGGTGGGGACGCTGGGCGTGAAGGAGGGGCCGCTCATGGCCGCCGTCGACCGCCTCCGGATCGTCGTCCACGGCCGCGGGGGCCACGGGGGCAAGCCGCATCGCTCCGCCGACCCGGTCGTGGCGGCCGCCCACGTGGTCACCGCGCTACAGACGGTGGTCTCGCGCGAGGCCTCGCCGCTGCAGTCCGCCGTGGTCACCGTGGCTTCCATCCACGGCGGCCAGGCCTTCAACGTCATCCCCGACGAAGTGGTCCTGACCGGCACCCTCCGCACCTTCGATGCCGAGCTGCGCCGCTCGCTGCCGGAGCGGATCGAGCGCATCGCCGCCGGCGTCGCCGGCGGGCTGCGGTGCCGCGCGGAGGTGGAGGTCAAGCCCGGCAACCCCGCGGTGGTGAACCATCCCGGCGCGGCGGAGCAGGCGCGGCGCGCCGCCGCCCGCGTGGTGGGCGGCGAGAACGTGGTGGTCCCCGAACCGACCATGGGCGGCGAGGACATGGCCTTGTACTTCGAACGGGCGCCGGGCTGCTTCGTGTTCGTCGGTTCGGCCAACGCCGACCGGGGCCTCGACCAGCCCCACCACAGCCCGCGGTTCGACTTCGACGAGGACGCGCTCGCCCTCGGCTGCGAGTTCCTGCTCCAGGTCGCGGAGGAGGCGCTTCGCGGCTAAGGGGGTGCCAAAAAATATTTCGCACAGTCGCGCGAAGGCCGAGCGCGAGGGGCGCGGCGAGCCACTGACCTGAACGCTCGTGCTAGTTATTTTTTGGCACCCCCTAACCTGGCCCGCGCACTCCGCCCCTGCGCGCTTCGTGGCCATCGCCCGGCTTCAGGATGCCGCGTCGACCCGGCCACGCGACGTGAGCGGCCACAGGACCTGGCCGGGCAATGTCCCGGGCATCTCTTCCACCCCCGGGTACCCGAGCCGCCCGGGGCTCCGCTCGCGGGGCCAGTAGGCGGTGCCGAAAAGGAAGTCCCAGAGGCTGAGGACGACCCCGAAGTTCTTCGCGACACCGCCCTCGCTGGACTCGTCGTGGTGCCAGAGGTGCATCCTCGGGCTGTTCAGCACGTAGCCCAGCGGCCCGAATCCCACGTCGAGGTTGGCGTGGTTGAGGTCGCCCCAGACCGTGCTGACGACGGCGACGGCGAACACCGCTTCGGGCGAGGCGCCGAGCCAGCCCAGCGGCAGCCATTGCAGGCTCTTGTAGACGACGATCTCCATCCAGTGGAAGCGCCAGTTGCCGATCCAGTCCATCGTGGTTATGGAGTGGTGCACCTTGTGGAACGTCCACAACCACGGCACCCGGTGCAGCAGGTTGTGGATGCACCACTGCATGAAGTCGGAGAGGACCAGGAACACGAGGAACTGCCCGGCGAGGGGCCATGACTCGACCGGCGAGCCGTCGAGCCGGACGCCCGCGGCATGAAGCGCCTCGGTCGCCGCCAGCGCTGCGGCGCCCGTGAGGCCCGCGGTCCAGAGCGAGAACAGGTGGCCGTTCAGCGCGACGAAGCCGACGTCGCGCAGCCAGCCCGGCCGGAGCAACGACTGATCCTTGCGCCACGGGAGGAAGCGCTCGAGGAGGACGAAGACGGCCGAGATCCCCAGGAGCCAGTACACGTACGTCATCCGTCTCCTCAGGGGGTGCCGAAAAATGACTAGCACGAGCGCTTAGTGGCTCGCCGCGGCCTCGCGCTCGCCGTCCCGCGACTGTGCGCGTTATCTTTCGGCACCCCCTCTGTGCGCCATCGAGGGCGGGACCATGGTAGCGGAGCCGGCCCCCAGCCGCCGATCACGACACCCAGGACCAGGAGCCCGTCCCACGCCGGGAAAGCGCGCCCGGAGAGCGCGGACAGGAGGCTCGTGGTCCCTGGGACGACGGCCAGGCCGAAGTCCCGCCCGGCCGGCGCGGACACGAGCCAGGCGACGGTGGCGGCCAGGCCGACCCAGAGGCCGGTCGTGCGCCACGGCCACGCGCCGGAGCGGGCGGCGGGCAGCCCGGCCAGAACGGCCACCAGGACGAGACCGGCGCCGACAGAAGCGGCCGCCGATGGGGCCCAGGCGGCGCCCGTGGGCATCGCCGCCTGCAGCGAGCTGCGCACGCCGGCGAGCGGACCGGTCTCGGATGCCGTCGCCCCCAGGGCCATCCCGAGAACGGCCGCGAGCGCGCCGACGTCGCCGGCGCCCAGCTTGTAGCACACGCCCGCAGCGCAGCCGCCCGCCCAGCGCATCGACAGCCCGAACAGCGCGCCGCCAACTAGGGCGGCGGCTGGCGTGAGGGGCAGGGTGGGCGGGCGGGCGAGACCCGCCGCGAAGACCACCGGGAGGGACAGGAGCTGCACCGCGACCGCGAGGCCCAGCACATTGAGCTTGGTCCATTCGCCTTCGATCGCGGCGCGGAAGCCCGAGCTCATGCAGAACGCTCCGCGCTGCGCGCCGTAGCCGAAGGCAACGCCGACCGCGAGCGCCCCCACCAGCGCCACGCCGCTCGCGACGCCTCTCCGGACGCCACCGGCAGCCCCTGCGCTCGCCACTCGGCCACCCCGTCGCTGAGCGCCGCCGCACGATGGCCGCGCGAGCGCAGCAGCTCCACCGCCTCCGGAGCGGGCACGCAGTAGGGACCTCGGCAGTAGGCGACGATCTCGCGGTCCTTCGGCACCTCGGCGAGCCGGCTCTCGAGCTCCTTCAGCGGGAGGGAGACGGCGCCCGCGAGGTGCGCCGCGCGGTACTCCTCCGGCGGTCGTACGTCGAGCAGGGTGACCTCGCCGGCTCGGACGCGCTCGAGCAACCTTCGCCTGTCCACTGCCTCCAGGCTGGACCGCTTCTCGACGAAGGCCCGGGCGATCTGCTGGACCTCGGCGAGACGGCTCTCCGCGAGCCCGCGCAGCGAGCGGAAGAAGTCGGCGACACCGGCGCCGGCGACGCGATGCGTCACGAAGACGCCCCGTTTCTCGGCCTCGACCAGGCGGGCCTGCCGCAGTAGCCCGAGCGATTCCGTGGCAAACACCCCGGGCATCGAGCCGGGTTCTTCGCCGCGCCCAAGGTCCGCTCGATGGGCTCGGGACTGGAGCTGTACGGCCGGCGCCGCGACGGCCGAGTTTCCGGTCGAGATCAAGGACGCCACTCCTCCCGGAACGTCGTCGCCCTCTCGACGCGCGGCCACACGATCTCGTGCCCGATCCCCGGGCCTTCGGGCACGCGGATCGTCCCCTCCGGCGAGACCACCACCGGCGGATCGACGAGGTCCTCCTCGAAGTGGCGCGCGCTCGCCGAGGTGTCGCCGGGCAGCGTGAAGCCCGGGAGCGTCTGGAGGTGGACGTTGGCCAGCCGGCCGATCCCCGTCTCCAGCATCCCCCCGCACCAGACCGGCACGCCTCGCGCCCGGCAGACGTCGTGCAGGGCGATGCTCCGTGCGAAGCCGCCCACACGGCCGGCCTTGACGTTCACGACCCGGCAGGCGCCCAGGTCGATGGCGCGGCGCGCGTCGTCGGGCGAGTGGATGGACTCGTCCAGGCAGACCGCCGTGCGGATCTCCCGCTGCAGCGCGGCGTGGTCCACCATGTCGTCCCACCCGAGCGGCTGCTCGACCATGGTCAGGTCCCACTCGTCCATGTCGCGGAAGAGCGGGACGTCCGCCAGCGTGTACGCGCTGTTCGCGTCGACCATCAGGGGCAGGCGCGGGAACCGGCCGCGCACCGCCCGCACCAGATCCCGGTCCTGGCCGGGCTTGATCTTGATCTTGACCCGCCGGTATCCCGCGGCCAGCTCGCTCGCCACGCGGTCCACGAGCGCGGCCTCGTCCCGCTGCAGGCCGATCGAGACCCCGGCGGCGATCGTGCCGCCGCGGCCGCCGAGCAGCGCGTGGAGCGGGACCGCCCGCCGACGCGCCTCCAGCTCCCACACCGCCATCTCCAGGGCCGCCTTGGCCATCTCGTGGCCACGTATCCGGGAGAGAGCGGCGTGCAGCTCGCGGGGATGGCCGACGTCGGCCGCGAACGCTAGCGGCGCCAGAAAGTCGCGGAGCACGTGGTGAGCGGTGCCGAGGGTCTCGGGCAGGTAGTACGGGTTCGCGTCGGCGACGCACTCGCCGTAGCCGGTCACGCCGCCCGCGGAGGCCGCGACCAGGAGCAGGTCCTTCACCGTCGTGCGCCCGACGGACGTCTCGAAAGGGTGCCGGAGGCCGAGGCGCAGGGCCCGCACCTCGATGCGCTCGAGCTTCACGGCTGGCGGACGGGGAGCACCGCGGCCGCCGGACCGGCTAGCGGCGGGCCTCCACGCGCGGCGGGCGGGAGGCGCAGCGGCGGCACTGGCCGTAGATGTGATGCCGGTGCCCCTGGATCACGAACCCGATGTCGGCCGCGATCTCGTCCTGGAGCCGCTCGATGTCCGGGCTGGTGAACTCGAAGATCTCCCCGCAGGACTGGCAGATGAAATGATCGTGGTGCTCGCGCTTGTAGTCCCGCTCGAAGCGGGTCTCCCCCTGCAGGTCCAGCTCGCGGGCGAGCCCCGCGGACTGGAGCAGCTTCAGGGTGCGGTAGACGGTGGTGCGCCCGACGTCGGGGCGGCGGCGCTGGACGATCTGGAGCAGGTCGTCGACGGAGAGGTGGCGCTCCGAGCGGAGGAACGCGTCGAGGATCACGTCGCGCTGGCCGCTCCGCTTGAGCCGGTTTCGGGTGATGTACGCCGCGAAGACCTCCTTCTCCTCGCGGCCGACCGTGTCCTTCACGATTATGCCAGACTAGCCGCGGTCCCGACGGGTTGTCAACGACGGCGGGGCACCCGGGGCCGGACCGCGCCGAAGGCGAAGAGCGGCGAGTAGACGCTCACCGAACCCTGGTGGCCGACCTCCCAGCGCCGGTCGGGCGGAGCGAGGAAGAGCCGGAAGCAGACCTCCCCCGGACCGGAAGGGAGGCGCTCGCTCGCGTAGAGCCGCGGCCGCCAGGCCGTCCCATGGAGCGTCCGGAGCCGCACGCCCGGCGCCAGCTCCGCCTCGGGCCACACCGCGAACCCGTCGACGGCCCGGCGGTCGCGGACCCTCCAGCGGCCCACGAGGCCCTCCCCTCTCGCCGCGGCGCCGGAGCCCCGGTCCGACAGGTCGGCGCGCGCGAGCACGGCCGGGCGTCCCAGGAGGCGGACCTGGAGGCCGGGCGACGCGGGGAAGTGCACGCTGAGGCCACTGAAGAAGGACCAGTCGAGCGCCAGCCCGGCGGGGATCCGCCCGCGGCCGACACGGGCCGGGGCCGCCATCAGCGAGACCACCGAGGGGATCAGCGCGCCTCCGGGCTTGAGGAAGCGGCGGCGGGCGTCCTCCAGGATCGGGACCACGTCCTCGTCGAAAGCCTCGTTGCCGATCGTCTCGCTCACCACCACGTCGAAGCGGCGGGACAGCCGGAGGCGGCGCGAGTCGCCGCACACGACCACCACGCGGCCGGCGACGCCGTTCGCGCGGGCGGCCGCCTCGATCAGCGGGATCAGCAGCGGCTCCTTCTCCACCGCGACGACGCGGCCCGCGCCAAGGCGCGCAGCGGTCACCGCCCATACGCCCGTGCCCGCGCCGATGTCGAGGACGCGGGCGCCCGGCCGGACGCGGCGGGCCAGCGCGTCCCGGAACGCCCGGTTGCGCGCGCCGTCCCCCAGCAGCGCACGGTGGTACGCCACCAGCCGGTGCAGATCCTCGACGCTCGTCCCCGCGCGGGATGGGAAGGGGCGGCGGCCCTTCACGCGCGGGGCCGGGGGCGCGGCCGGGCGGCTCCCGATGCGGCCGGCTCCAGAGCCTCGAGGACCGCCGACACCGCCGAGGCGTCCGGCCGGAAGGCCAGCTCGTAGCACGGGACGGCCTCCGCCACGCGGCCACACGTCTCCAGCACCGCGGCGAGAGCCTGCCGGTCCCAGGGAGGGGGAAAGCTGCGCGCGAGCAGGCGCGCCGCCGCCTCGGCCGGGGGCAGCCGGCGCGCGACGGCGCGGCGTGAGTGCCTGAGGAAGAACAGCGCCCGGAGCGGGCCGGCCGCGTCGGAGGCGAAGCCTCCGTCCCCGTGCCACGGCGTCCCGTAGGCGCGGAGGGAGCGGCCCCGGGCGCGCAGGGCGATCCGGTCGTCCGAGAGGAGGCGCGTCTCGGGCTGGTGCCGCCGCCACAATCGCGCGGTGGTCGACTTGCCCGCCCCCGAGCGACCGCAGAACAGGATGGCTCTCCCCTCGTGCAGGAGCCCGCAGGCGTGGACTTCCATCCCGCCCTCGCGGGCCAGCCGGTGCTGGAACAGAAGCTCGTCCAGGGGGTAGTCGAGCGGGCTACGGGGGCCGCCCGCCCGCCGCGTGAAGTGGAGGCGGCCACGCGCGAGGCGGCCGTCGATCGCGACCGACTTGTAGAGCGGGGGATCGAGGGCGGGGCTCCGGAAGGTGTACAAGAACCCCCCCCGTCGCCGATACACGCGCCAGACGCTGCCGGAATCGAAGAGGAGGTCCTCGGGCCGCCCCGCGGGGGCGGGCGTGTCCACGACCTCGAGCCGCATGTCCCCTCCGCGGCGGCGCAGGAACGGGCGGAACGCGGGGGAGGCGCCGGCGGCGATCGGGACCGGAGAGCGCACGAGCAGCGTGATGCCCGCGACGCG
>Ga0268386_10000484_pt1 | contig 25274 bp, 22 predicted proteins | sample RVTome_15_FD_200260 | JGI IMG/M metagenome (GOLD analysis project Ga0268386, IMG submission 200260) | Soil microbial communities from uranium-contaminated site in the Upper Colorado River Basin, Wyoming, United States - RVT150D86... ... | reverse complement strand
CGGAACAAACCCCGCAATGTAGGACGGCCCTCCGAGGCCGTCCGGATTGGTGGTAGCTGAATTCGTGAGAATTCTGCCGTGCTCTTCTCGCGTAGCAGAATTTTCACGAATTCTGCTACGAACCTCGGACGGCCTCGGAGGGCCGTCGTACGGTTCGAAGACCGCGGACGTGACACCGGCGGCTTCCAACAGATTCTCGACGATCCCCTTCACGCGGTAGAAATCCAGCAGATCGCCGGCCTGCTGCCAACTGCGGTCGCTGATCGGCCCGCCGGCGATGAGGCCGACACTCCAGGTTTCCACCGGCGGGTGATCCGTAGCAGAATTCGTGAGAATTCTGCCGGCCGCATCGCTGACGCCAGAATTCTTACGAATTCTGCTACCGTCGTTGTGGAACGTGCGGTCGATTTCGAAATAGCGGAAGCTCTCCGCCCCGCGGCGGGCGTTGCGTTCGACGACTTCCAGCACGCTGGGCAGCAGCGACCGCCGCAGTTCCGACATGTCGGCACGCATCGGGTTCGTCAGCCGGATCGGGGCGACGCCGGCGGCGAACGTATCCGCCGGATCGTGTCCCACCAGCGGCGGCGTGCGGCATTCGAGGAAGCCGTTGGCGACCAGCGTCTCCGCGACCGTCCGCCGCAAGCGGTCGAGCGGATGCGTGTGGCCGGACGTATCCGCGGAACTCTGCGGTTCCAGCGGGACGGCGTCATAGCCCACGAGCCGGGCGACGTCTTCGATCAGCGCGACTGGATCGTTGGCGTCGTATCGCCACGTGGGGACGGTGACGGTGAGGGATTGCGGATTCGACCCGTGGCGGATGCTGCCAGCATCCGCGCGGACGCTGGCAGCGTCCGCCACGGGATCAGCGGCGACTTCGCATTCCATTTCGAGTTTCGCGAGGTTGTCGCGAATCATCGCGGCGTCGACCGGCATCCCGAGCAGGCTGCTGAACTGGTCGGTGGTGACGGTGAATTGCCGCGGGGATTTCGGCGTCGGGTATTGTTCGGTGCAATCGCCGTCGAGTTGGCCGCCGGTGAGTTCGACGATCAGTTCCGCCGCCCGGGTCGCCGCGCCGAGGAGCATGCGGTTGGGGTCGGTGCCGCGTTCGAAGCGGTACGACGAATCGGTCCGCACGCCGATCTGCCGGGACGTGTGGCGGATCGTCACCGGGTCGAAGCAGGCCGCTTCCAGCAACAAGTCGGTGGTCTCGCCGCGGGTCTGCGTCTCCGCCCCGCCCATGATGCCGGCCAGCGCGACCGGGCGTTTGCCGTCGGCAATGACCAGCGGCTGCTTGTCCCCCTTGAGTTCGGTCCCGTCGAGCAGTTCCAGTGTTTCGCCGGGCTTCATCTTGCGGACGCGAATCTCCCCCCCGTGGCGGACGCTGCCAGCGTCCGCGCGGATGCTGGCAGCATCCGCCACGTTTTCGCCCCCCTGCAACGTCGCCAGATCGAACGCGTGCAGCGGCTGGCCCCATTCCAGCAGGACGAAATTCGTGATATCCACCACGTTGTTGATCGGCCGTTTCCCCGCGGCCAGCAGCCGGCTCTTCAGCCAGTGCGGCGACGGGCCGACCGTCACGCCGCGGATCGCCTGCCCCAGATACCGCGGGCAGAGCAGCGGCTCTTCGATCGTCACCGGCACGACCGACTTCGGCGGCGCCTCGTTCCCAAGCTGGAGCTTGGGAACGAGGGGGCGAGGCACCGGGTATTTCAGCGTCAGCCCCAGGACGGCGGCGATTTCGCGGGCGATGCCGATCATCCCCAGGCAGTCCCCGCGGTTGGGCAGAATCGACAGTTCGACGAGGTACTCGTCGATCGGCGAGACCTCCGGCAGCGGTTTGCCCAGCAGCGTTTCGTCCTCGAACACTTGCAACCCGCTGCCGCGGGCGATCAGCCCCATTTCGCCGTCGAGGCAGATCATCCCGGCCGAATCGACGCCGTGATACTTCGCCGCCTTGATTTCCACCCCCGACGGCAACACCGTCCCCGCCGCCGCGACGGGAACCCCCCAGCCAAGTCGCACCTCATGCTCCGAGGCGCAGACGACGTCGATCACGCGGTTCTTTGCCGTCTCAATCTGCGCGTGATGCATCCCCGGCGCATCCGCCAGCGGCTGGATGTCGCGGATGAATCCGATGACGACCCCTCGCAATGCCACGGCCAGTTCGTGCGATTCCTCGACTTCCAAGCCCGCCGGGGTGAAGGCGTCGATGAGGTCGCGGTGGGTGGGGTGCGGGTCGAGGTAGTCGAGGAGCCAGGCGGTGTTGATCAGCATTCCAAGTGGCCTTAAACGTTTTTCGTTCTACTTCGAAAGCACAAGATGGGGAGGTCCTTTCGTGCTACGTTGAGCTTTTGCCGCCAACCATTTTGTTGAGCCTGTTGAGCGTATCGACGAATTCGGCGCGCCAGCGTGTGCCGAGTTTGTTGAGCCCGACGAACTCTTGATGCCCGACCACACTTTCGATGAATTGCTGTGCATCGTTCATCAGCGCGACCGCCATACGAAGCACGGCCCGTTCGCCACGCTTAAACTTGGGCTGAGGTACGCTTTTAGTAACACGCTCGACGTCAAGATGCACCACATACGTGTTAATTGATTGATGAGTCAGCCATGTGTCCCACTTCTGTGACCGGTGCGGTGGGAGCGTGGGATTGTATACTTGGAATATGCGGAGTTTGATCGAATCACAAGCCCGTGGACGATGGAAGAAATCATAGACGGTGCGGAGTTTGACCAGCGCAGCGGTCTTGCAGGCCTCAACGATTCGATCGTCAGATTCTTCCATCATCTTTTCAACCGATGTTGCGAGGACATTCAGGTCGTAGATTAGGCATCTGAGGTAGCCGGCGAGTTCGTCGTGCGAAGGTGTCGTCATTGTTTGGATCGCTCCGTCATGCGGGTTATGGACTGCTACGTTCGTTGTGGGAGTTCTTTGCCGACGAATTACGATTGCCACTCTGTTGGCCCTATCGCCCGGCATCAGATTCCGGAATGCTCTTTCACGCTTTTGATCGTCACATCTACTGATGCAGCTTCACCACGCAACTTTGGGGAGAACTTGAACCCTTGCCCGGCGGGCGTGGTGTAGGTAGCCCCTGGAAGTACGCCAGGAGCACTATCGAACTCCGCGTACAACGTGTAATCGTTCGTGCCGATAATCTGCTGCGCGGCATTACGAAAGGTGAATTTGGCTTCGATTGCTCGGATTGGCGTTGTCCCGGTGTTCTTCCAAGTGGTAATAACCTCTTGAATGCGCCCAACATTCGGGGTCGGACTTTGAAACGGAACTACACGAGCCTCAAGTACGACAGCAGATGTTCTTGAATTGGCTGGCGGTTTATGGCGATCTTGAGGAGCGTTCATTCCCTTTCTTGTTTGGCGGTCGTCAGTCGATGCGACCTCTCGTTGCGGCGCGTTGGCTGGGAGGTCGCTTTCCCTGTCACCGGAAAACGACGCCAGCAACCCGCACACCGCAACTGCAAGCATCACCAATCCCGCTCGAATAGCGATTGGATGATTCTCCGCGGCAGCCCACCATTCCTCGGCATACAGCCAAATCGGCGGCAGCAGCGACAGTCCAGCAATCAAAAGAAACGGAAAGGCGAGGGCGATTGGAAACGAAGTCAAGGAAATCAGTGAAAACAGGATGAAAGCCGCCCCTGTCCCCCATAGCCACCGCTCCTTCGTGGTTAGCTGACTACGGCGGTGAGTCGGCCGCACATCCTCATCGAATTCAGTGATGTCAATTGGCGAGGCAGCGGGATCGATTTGAAACGCTTCCGAGCACTTTGGACAGCGGACCGTTCGTCCGCAGCTCCTGCGGCTCGTTGTCATTCTTGCTTTGCAGTGGGGACAGGAGACTGAAATCGGCATTGGCGGTTGTCCTCTCCGGCTGACAGCCGTGGTGGTGCAGGATGCATCCGTGATTGCGCAGGTGGCGTTCGAGATCTGTCCTGTTCAAGGCGAGTCGTCGTCGATCGTCCCGAGTGCGGGACAGGGTTCGCGCACCAAACGCCGCGCAGCGGCGCGAAAACCCAAACCGACAGCTTGCTGTCGCGATCCATCGATTCGCATCGACAACAAGTTGTCGGTTTGGGTTCACGGCGGCTGCGCCGCGGTGCCTTCGGCAAACCCGGTCCCGCACCCGATCGTCCCGGCCGTTGCCAGTTGTTTCGCCAGTTTGATCCGCGATTCCCGCAACGCCTCCGCGGCGTCGCGGGCATTGACGAACGCCTCTTCCACGGTTTCCGCTTCGGTGATCAGTTCCGGATCCAACGGCGAAGTGACGATGTATCCGCCTTCTTCGGCCGGTTCCAACGTCAGCACCAGCGTGCCGTCGCTGACCGTGTATTGTGTTGCGTTCATCGGTTGGCCTCACGAAATGGGATACGGCTTAGCGCTAAGCCGCAAGCGGTTCAAAACTGCCGCAGGAACAACTCCTCGTTCTCATACAAATACCGGATGTCATCGATCCCGTGCCGGATCATCGCCATGCGGTCGACGCCGAGGCCGAAGGCGAAGCCTTGCCATTCGGCGGGGTCGAGGCCGCCGTTGCGCAGGACGTTGGGGTGCATCATGCCGGAGCCGAGGATTTCCAGCCAGCGGCCGTTGAACAGCACGTCCACTTCGGCGCTGGGGGTGGTGAACGGGAAGAAGCTGGGGCGGAAGCGGAGTTGCACGTCGTCGCCGAACAGGCCGCGGGCCAGCTCGTACAGCGTGAATTTCAGGTCGGCGAAGCTGATCGTGCGGTCGATGGCGATCGCGTCGAGCTGGTGGAAGATCGGGAAGTGCGAGGCGTCGATCGTGTCGCAGCGGTAGCAGCGGCCGGAGGTCATCGCCCGCAACGGCGGCTTGATCGCCTGCAGGGCGTGCATCTGGAAGGCGGTCGTGTGCGTGCGCAGCAGCCGGCCGGATTCGGTGTAGAACGTGTCGTGGGCATCGCGGGCGGGGTGCCATTCGGGGGTGTTCAGGCCGTCGAAGTTGTTCTGCTCGGTCTCGACTTCCGGGTAGTCGTCGTAGCGGAAACCCATGCCGATGAGGATCGATTTGATCTCTTCCATCGTGGCGGCGAGCGGATGCCGGCGACCGACGGTGCTGCGGATGCCGGGCATCGTGACGTCGATCGCATCGGCCGGGACCGCGCCGCCGGACGATTCGAGTTCGTCCTTCTTCGCAGCCAGCGCGGCTTCGACGCGGTTCTTGGCTTCGTTGATTGCTGCCCCGACGTCGCGACGGCTCTCCGCGGGGACTTTGCCCATGCTGCGAGAGAGGAGCGAGATTTCGCTTTTCTTTCCGGCGTGCGCGATGCGGAGTTCTTCGAGCCGCTTTAACGAATCGGCGGCGGTAATCGCGGCGACGGCTTCGTCGGCGAGCGCGGCGGCGCGTTGGGTGATGTCGGTGGTTTCGGTGGTCATTTTTCGGATGTAGGACGGCCCTCCGAGGCCGTCCGGGAGATTCGCGACGGCCTCGGAGGGCCGTCCTACGGGGTTACTCGACCAGCTCCGCCGGGTGCGGGACGCGGTCGACTTTCGGGATCACCTGCGGCTGATAGATTTCCGTGTACGCCTTCGCCTGGCGGTGCACGTCGAGGGCGGCTTGCGATTCCCAGCGTTCATTCAGGATGAACACCTTCGGGTCGGCCGTCGAATGATAGACCTCGAACCGCGCGCAACCGGGTTCCTGCCGGGAGAGTTTCCCCTGTTCCGTGAGCAGACCGCGGATTTCGTCGACGTCGTTCGGGTCTTTGACGGTGAGGATGACGTTCAGGCAGATCATGGGGGGTCTCGCTGGTGGGCGGGAATTCGCCGATACGGTAATCGAATTCGGGCCGTGGACAAAGAGAGCCAACCGCTAATCGGCGCTAATGGACGCTAATTGGAATTGGCCTGAGATCAGCGTTCATCAGCGTTCATCAGCGGTTTGCTCCTGCGGCTGAGGGATCGCGGCGAATTCAGTCCGCAAAAACAACAGCAGCCCGGCGACCGTGGTTGCCGGGCTGCTGGGGGTGGTGTTTCTTCTGGCGTCAGGCGGAGAAACTGCTCCCGCAGCCGCAGGACTTCACGGCGTTCGGGTTGTCGAACGTAAAGCCTCGTTTTTCGAGGCCCTCGTAGAAGTCGATCGTGGTGCCGTCGAGGTACAAGGCGCTCTTCTTGTCGATGGCGACGCGAATGCCGTGCTGCTCGGTAACGTGGTCGGCGGTTTCGTCGGTTTTTTCGTCGAAGCCGAGCTTGTACGAGAACCCGCTGCAACCGCCGGCGGCAATGCCCACGCGGAGCACGGTGGATTGCGGCATGGCCTTTTCGGTGATGACGCGGCGGATTTCGCCGGCCGCCTTTTCGCTGATGCTGACTGCCATGGACGTCGGATCTCCTCGATGGAATTGGTGCGGATGTCGAAATGCCATTCCGGCGTGGATGTCAATTTATGGCCGGGGGCCGCGGAACTGCAAGTCCACCGCCGCTCGAGCCGATGCATTATATCCCGTATCGGTTCGGGAAACGAGCGGAATTCACCGCCATCGGGAGAAACCCGATTCGTCGTCACGATCGCGGGTTCCGTCGGAAAGGTTCTTGACCGTGACGAAAATCCACGTTATGAAGAAGGGGTGTCGCCCGTCCTCTCGTTGAGGGGGGTGCGAAGTGTTTCGCCGGCGGGTTCCAGGGGGAAATCGCCGGCCGTTTCTATGGACCAGAGGAGACCGCAAACATCGAAGCCAATCATCGCGTCAACGAGCAGATCCGCATCACGCCGATTCGCGTCGTCAATGCCGACGGAGAAATGCTGGGGGTGATTCCCACGTCCGAGGCGATGCAAAAGGCGATCGAAGCGGGGCTGGACCTGGTCGAGGTAGCCCCCACCGTGCGGCCGCCGGTGTGCCGTATCATGGACTACGGCAAATTCAAGTACGAGCAGCAGAAGAAGAAGAAGGAAGCCCACAAGCATCACCAGATGCAGATCAAGGAGATCCGTCTGCGTCCCAAGACGGGCGAGCACGACATCGAATTCAAGATGAAGCGGGCCCGCAATTTCCTGGAGCACAAGGACAAGGTCAAGATCAACATCCTCTTCCGGGGCCGCGAAAACGCCCACCACGACCGCGGACGCGAAATCCTGCAGGGGATCATCGCCGACCTGGAAGACATCGCGAAGGTCGAGAAGCCGCCGGGAATGGAAGGGGGGCGGATGATGTCCGCCATCCTCGCGCCGCTGTAGGCTCAGTTGGAGCATGGAATCTGTTCCACGCGACCCCCGCTGTTCGCAGCGCCCTGGCATGAATTCGGGCCGCGGCTGCGTTATCATTCTTTCGCCGGAGTCGCGACAGCAGGTCGGGACGGCCCGTCCGGACCTCGGTGTGCCGTACAGAATGGATTCAAGCGGTTTGGCGCATCGAGGTCCGGTCGGGCCGACACGGACCTGCTTCCTGCTACACACATTCCTTTTCCGGAGTCGCGTAGCCCTTCCAGGTGATTGCCCCAGCGGAGAGACGATGAGCCGCCCCATCCAGTTCCCCCACGAGAGCCGTTCCAACGCCGTTCGCGAGACGATCACCGAGAAAGAACCGGTCGCCCTGCGGACGTTCACGCCGTCGCAGGCGGTGTTCACGAAATCAGCCGGCGTGTTTCACTGGACCTCCGACGGGCGGCGGCTGTACGACTACTCGTCCGGCGTGCTGGTCGCGAACCTCGGGCACAATCCCCGGCGGTGGATGCGGCGGTTCTGCGGCTACATGGGCTGGAAACCGGAGCACGTCGGACGGCCTTCCGAGGCCGTCCAGGACCGTAGCAGAATTCGTGAGAATTCTGCAGATCGGGAAATGGACGCCAGAATTCTCACGAATTCTGCTACGACTGGTGACGATTACTTCGAAGCCGTCACGCTGACGGCCTACAACGCGATCACCGATATCGAAGCCGCCGCCGTCGAGCGGCTGCTGAAGAACCTGCGGTCGTTTCCCGGCGGGTCGCGGCTCGACTCGGTGATGTGGGCGGCGTCGGGGTCGGAAGCGATTCAGAAAGCGCTGTGGGCCTGCCTGCACCGGGACGAAACGCGGGACGTGATCATCGCCACCCGGCACGGGTTCCACGGCAAGAAGGGGTTGGCCGGGGCGGTGACCGGTTCGGAGAACGACCGCGATCGCGATCCCCGCGTGAAGTTCATCAGCTTCCCGATGCAAGAATGCGACGACATCTCCAAATCCGGGGACGAGATCGACCTGTCGAAATATGAAGCTGAGTTGGAATCGCTCAAGGCGGAATACGGCGACCGCCTCTGCTGCCTGATCACCGAGCCGTACCTCGGCGGGGGCGGGAGTTACCACCCGCAGAAGGAATACCTGCAACTGCTGCAGTCGTTCTGCCGCGAGAACGGCGTGCTGTTCATTCTCGACGAAGTGCAGTCGAACTTCGGCCGCACGGGGTGCATGTACGCCTTCGAGACCTACGGCATCGAGCCGGACATCGTCTGCCTCGGCAAGGGGCTGGGCAACGGCGTGCCGGTCAGCGCCGCCGTCGGCCGCGGGGACGTCTTCGCCAGTCTGAAGTACGGCGAAGGGAGCGACACCTGGAGCGCCAACCCGCTCGCCTGCGCCGCCGTGCTGGCCACGCTGGACGAGTTCGAGGGGACCGACGTCCTCGAAAACACCCGCCGGCTGTCGCAGCAGTTCACCGACGCGCTGAACCGGCTCAAGGAGACCGGCCTGATCGCCAAAGTCCGCGGCGAGGGGATGGTCTTCGGCATCGAGTGCGCCGACGCCGGTGATCTGCCCGCGAAGGACGTGGCGAATGAAATCGTGAAGGCGTGCTACCTCGGCCGGGAGGGAGGCGACGGCATCCATTTGCTGGGACCGCTGGCGAACACGGTGATTCGCGTCAGTCCGCCGATGACGATGACCGCAGCGGAAGCGAGCGATTCGCTGGAACTGTTGTACGAGTTGATCAACGGCGTCGCGGAACGGATTGCAGCGAAATCGTTTGCGGTCGGCGCGCGCGCGTAAAGCTTAGCCGCGACTCGGAGTCTTCGGAGAGGAGCGCGCGGCGACGTCGGTCAACGTGGCGGATGCTGTCAGCATCCGCGCGGACGCTGGCAGCGTCCGCCACGGTCAGCGCCGCGCTCCTCTGCGCAAAGCCTTCGAGTCGCGGCTAAACGGCGCGATGGAGTCTTACGGCCGCGGGATCGAATCCACCAGGTCGTTCACGAGCTTCTTGAGCACTTCGTGCGTGGCGACGATGTCGACCGATTGCCGGCCGCCGCTCCCCTTGTCGGTGCGGAAGCGCCGCAGCGAGAAGTTGCCGTTGGCGTGCGATTGCAGCACCACTTCGTAGAACTGCACGCCTCCCGCCGTTTTGTCCGGCGGCGTCGAGCGGATCAGCACCTGGCCGGCGTCGGGGTCGAGTTCCAGCGGCCCCATGTTTTCCAGCAGGTACGTCACCCGCCGGCAGAATTCCTCCCCCCACGCCTTGAGCTTGTCGAACGGCGCCCCCATCAGCGACGGCACCACCAGCCGGATCTCCGCGACCGAGCAGCTCATCGAATCGACGGCCCGGAAGTCGATCTCCAGTTGGATGCCGTCCGGCCCGGAGAACAGCTTCGTCGTGGGCGTCGGCGAGGAGTAGCCGATCAGCCGGGTGAGTTCGTTGCTGAGTTTTCGGATGATGCTCATGGCGGTGGTTCGCGAGCCGCCGGGTTTATCCCGGCGGGAGGTTGACCGGACGGCGGGGATGAACCCCGCCGCTCGCTTACAAAGGATTCATCTCATGTTCGGTCCCATCGAACGAAATCAGCGTCGGCTCGTCTTCCACGACCGACTCGACGTGCACCGGGCGGCCCCAGAGTTTGTGCAGGTTGGCCAGCGTGTCGTGGGCGTAGTCGAGCTTCAGTTCGGTTCCCTGGTAGTCGTGCTTGAGGTACAGCTCGCCGCGGTTGGCGTAGTTGCCGTCCACCACGAAGATGAACGGCCGGCCGAAGTTCGTCAGATTGTGCAGCAGTTGCAGCTTGATCTCCTCGAACTGCCGCGACGCGATTTCGTAGTAGTCCGTCGAGTCATTATACGCGAACGAGAACATCTTGTGTTTGGCGCAGAACTCCGGCGTGAGAAACGTGTCGATAAACGTCACGTCGTTGTGCACGCGGCGGACTTCGAAGATCTTCCTGCGGCCGAGACCGAGCTGGCGGTCCCAGTTCTCCTTGGTCTCGAAGTCGTTGCAGTCGTCCCATTCCGGGCCGAATTGGCCTTTGTTCCAGCGTTCCTCGATGTCGCGGAAGAGTTCGATGCCGATCTTGTAGGGGTTGATCCGCTGCGGGCTCATGGCCATCGTGCCGGAGTGGTGGTCGGCGTAGCAGACCAGCTCGGCGTCAGTGAGGGCGTGTTTGGTCATGATGGTGGAATGCCAGTAGCTGGCCCAGCCCTCGTTCATGATTTTCGTCTGCCCCTGCGGCGCGAAGTAGTAGGCCTCGTCGCGGATGATCTGCAGGATGTCGTGCTGCCAGTCCTTCAGCGGGGCGTATTCCAGCAGGAACAGCAGCACGTCGCGCCGCGGCTGCTCGGGGAACGACCGGCTCTCTTCGCGCATCCGCTCCTGCTCCTTCCGCTCGAACTCCTCCTGCTCGAGCACTTCCGGCGGATTGATGAACGAATCCATGTAGCCCTTGGAAGGAAACCGCCCGTGCGCGTGCGCGGGTTCTTCCTCGGCCTTCTTCAGCGAGTCCTTCTTCTGTTCCCTGCGCTCCGGCACGCGCTTGATGTGGACCGAATACGGGTCGATCAGGTCCTCGATCGACAGGCAGGCGTCGATGAACTCCTCGACGGCCTCGTAGCCGTGCCGGTCGATGTAGCGGTTCACGCGGGCGGCGTGGTTGGCCATCTGGTCGAGCATGCGGCGGTTGGTCTTCGAGAACCAGGCGTTGTTCTTGAAGAAATCGCAATGCCCGTAGACGTGGGCGATGACCAGCTTCTGGTCGGTCATCTCGTTGGCCGTCAGCAGGTAGGCGTAGCAGGGGTCGGTGTTGATGACCATCTCGTAGATCTTCGAGAGGCCGTACGAATGGCTCTTGATCAGCTCGTCGAACTGCGCCCCGAACCGCCAATGGGAATACCGCGTGGGAAACCCGCCGAAGGCGGCGAGCATCGACATTTCCTCGTAGTCGACCATTTCGAAAATGGTCTCGAAGAAATCCAGACCGTAGCCCGCGGCCACCTCCGACAGGCGGTCCTGCTGGTCGCGGATTTCGGGGGGGAGGGGGCGGTGGGTTTTGGTGGGCATGGTATCGTCAGTGGTCAGTGGTCCGTGGCGACGCGTGTCAGTCGCAGGGTTTGCTGCGGAAAGTGAATTTCAAGCAGGTAGTTTCTCAGCATCCCTGTTCCGAGGAGGATCGTATCGGACGGGACAAACGTGGCTTCCACGCGATGCGTTTCGCCGTCGAATGGGAAATCGATGAGATAGCTCTTTTCGAAAACAGACTGCTCCGCTGCAAGAATCGACAGGACCTCGCCATAGAACTCAGGGTTCAATTCCACTTTCAGGGCGTCCGGCACTTCCAGATCGCCGTTGAAACCGCTGTCGACGATCGTGCGCCATTCCCGCCCCCCGACAGAAAGTCGGATTTCCGGCACTCCGTCGTGAGTGACGTAGCCTTCGATCACCGATGACTTCCTTTCCGGTAGTACGCCGGCGAACCGACACGGACGAAGAATAGAGGAGAGTAAAGCCCTTTTCGTTCGCGCTCTTCAGCGATCGTGACGATCGACTCACCGAACCAGACGTCACCGGTTTTCGGGTCAATTCCTGCCGCCTGGCCCTTTCGGTCAGATACGTCATGTGTGCTCTGGTACTCTTCCCAGATCGCGATGGCCCTGTTCCGGTCTTCGACGGTCCAGTCAGCCGGCGTGAAATGAGTTTTCTGCTCGGTGTTCATCGGTTTGTCTTGATCCTTTCAGAGGGTCGTGTTGGCCGGAAGCGTCGTTTACGGAGGGCCGTCGGATATCCGATTCGTTCGAACCAGAGTGGATTGAACAGTCCTTTTTCCCGCCGCTCCTTCACGATGTCGGTAAACCACTCCCCCAACCAGACTTCGCCGGAATCCGGGTCGATGCCCGCAATTTGTCCCTTCCGATCGGAAAGATCGTGCGTCTTCTGATACTCATCCCAGATGGCTGCGGCCTTGCGCGTATCCTCTTCGGTCCAGTCGGCAGGCGTAAATTCGGTCTTTTGATCGGTACTCATGCTGGCGACGTCCCTCTCAGGATTTCAACGAAGATTCACGGCAGCGGCGTCCCTTCCGGTAATACGTCGGATAGCCGACGCGGACGAAAAACAGCGGCGAACTCAACCCGTGCGCTTCCCGTTGATTTGCGATATCGATGATATCCGTACCGAACCATACGTCTCCGGTCTCCGGCTCAATACCTGCGGCTTGCCCTTTGCGCTCCGTGACGTCGTGCGACTTCTGGTATTCCTCCCAGATCCGTTTCGCCGCCTCGATTCGTTCGTCGCTCCAACTGGACCGATTGATTGTCTTACGGCTCGGGGCTGGGCTGGCTGGAGCTTCGTCGAGCGACTGTTTGATTCTGTATTGTCGCTTCATTGGTCATTGGTCATTGGTGGTTGGTCATTTGGACTCACCGCCCGGTCCCCAGAAACTCCTTAATCGAATCATAAATCGCATCCTTACTCTCAATTTCCGACAGAATCAGGTTCTCCCAGTCATCCTGGATCGCGGTCAGTTCGCGGATGAAGTCGCCGGAGCCGTACGGGCTTTCCACCTGGCCGTAGCAGAACAGGTTGCAGACGGGGAGCAGGTGCTCGATGAGGTACTGCAGGCACTGGTCGTTGTCGTCTCCCCAGTTGTCGCCGTCGGAGAACTGGAAGCAGTAGATGTTCCATTCATCGGGGGGGAAGTCGCGCTTGATGATCTTGTCGGCCCCGCGGTAGGCCGACGAGATGCGGGTGCCGCCGCTTTCGCGCGTGCGGTAGAACGTGTCTTCGTCCACCTCGTGGGCGACGGCGTCGTGCACGATGTACCGCCGCTGGATGCCGTCGTACTGCTTCTTCAGCCAGGTGTCGATCCAGAACGATTCGATCCGCACGATCTCCTTCTGGTCCTCGGTCATCGAGCCGGAGACGTCCATCATGTAGATGATGGCCGCGTTGGCCTGCGGCTCGGTGATCGTCTTCCAGCTTCGGAAGCGTTCGTCCTCGCGGGTGGGGATGATCACCGGGTCGCGGGGGTTGTATTCGCCGGTGGCGACCTGCCGTTTCAAGGCCCGTTTGTAGGTGCGTTTGAAGTGCCGCAGGGAATCCGGACCGGCCTGGCGGATGGACGAATACTTGTCCTTTTTGCTCTTGATGGCCTCTTTGCCCTTGGGTTCGATGTTGGGGAGTTCGAGTTCCTCGCCGAGCATTTCCGCCAGTTCGTCGAGGGTGAGTTCGACCTCGCGGATGTGCTGGCCGGGATCGCTGCCGGCCTGTCCGGAGCCGCCGTCCTGGTCTCCGCCGCGGCCGATGGGCTGGCCGATTTCCCCTTCCCCCTGCCCCACGCCGCCGCTGCCCCGCTTGCCGTGGCGGAAGTGGGGGATTTCGATGTTCGGCACGGGAATGCTGACCAGCTCGCGCCCCTTGCGGCCCAGCATCTCGCCGTGCGTGACGTACTTGCGGAGGTTCTGGCGCACCTTCCCCCGGACGATCTGCTTGAAGCGGGACAGGTCTCGGTGGATGGGCTTGGGCATGTTCGAGTCGAAGGTCGGAAGGTCGAAGGTCGAAAGGTCCAGTCCGCCGCTTGCGGTTTCGCACGCACCACCAACCGCTAACAATTCTACGCCGCATTTACGACTTGGGCCGCCACGGTGGGCGGCCCGGGTGGCTCGAATGTCGAATGTCGAAATCCGAATGCCGAATCAATGACGAAGCACGAATGACCAGCCACGCTGTACGACGGCCTTCCGAGGCCGTCGATATCCGGGACGGCCTTGGAACGCCGTCCTACATTTCGGAATTCGTCATTCGGGCTTCTTTCGTCATTCTGATTTCGGCATTCGTCATTCCCCGTCATTTCTCCTTCGCATCCCCCCGCGCGAAGATGCTCGCGACGTACTGCAGCACGTCGGTCGCGGATTCGTCGTTGTAGCCGTAGTCGCGGATCAGGCGGGCTTTGACGATGTCGATCTTTTCCTGCGTGTCGGCATCCATCGTCGCGGAGACGAGGCTGCTGAGCTTGATCGTGTCTTTCTGGTCCTCGAACAGCTTCATTTCGAGGGCCTTCTGCAGGCGTTCATTCGTGCGGTAGTCGAACTTCTTGCCGTCGAGCGCGAGGGCGCCGATGTAGTTCATGATCTCGCGGCGGAAGTCGTCCTTGCGGGAATCGGGAATGTCGATGCGTTCCTCGATCGACCGCATCAGCCGTTCGTCCGGCTCTTCGTCCTGGCCGGTAAACTTGTTCTTCACCCGCTCGCGCTGCGTGTAGGCCTTCACGTTGTCGATGTAGTTGCCGCACAGCCGGGTGAGGGCCTCTTCATCGGCGGCGATCGCCCGCTGGACTTCGTTTTTCACGGTGTCGGTGTATTCCTCTTTGACGACCGAGATCAACTGCCGGTAGTGGTCGCGGAGTTCGTCGTTCTGAATCAGCGAGTGGTGCTTCAGGCCGGTCTCCAGCTCGTTCATCACCATGAACGGGTTGAGGCTGGTGGAATCGGTGTTGACCACCAGCGCGTTGGAGATCTTGTCCTGCACGTACCGCGGCGAGATGCCCAGCATGCCTTCGTGCCGGGCGTCCTTCCGCAACTGGGCCACGTTGTCCGACGTGAAGCCGGGCAGCGTTTTGCCGTTGTACAGCTTCAGCTTCTGCAAGAGCGTGAGGCCGGCGTTTTTGGGTTCCTCCATCCGGGTGAGGACGGCCCACATCGCGGCCACTTCCAGCGTGTGGGGGGCGATATGCTTCCCGCGGACGCGCTTCGTGTTGTAGTCCTTCTCGTAGATCCGGAGTTCTTCGGAGAGCTTGGTGACGTAGGGGATGTCGATCTTGATCGTGCGGTCCCGCAGGGCCTCCATGAATTCGTTGGACTGCAGCTTGCGGTACTCCGGCTCGTTCGTGTGGCCGATGATGACCGTGTCGATGTCGGTCTGGGCGAATTTCTTCGGCTTGATCTTGTGCTCCTGCGACGCCCCCAGCAGGTCGTACAGGAAGGCCACGTCGAGCTTGAGGACTTCGATGAACTCGATCAGCCCGCGGTTGGCGATGTTGAACTCGCCGTCGAAATTGAACGCCCGCGGGTCGCTTTCGCTGCCGTACTGGGCGATCTTGCGGTAGTTGATGTCGCCGGTGAGCTCCGTCGAGTCCTGGTTTTTCTCGTCTTTCGGCTGGAACGTGCCGATGCCGATGCGGTCCTGCTCGCTGAACAGCAGCCGTTTGACGACGATGTTTTCCAGCACCTTGGTCCAGTCGCCGTCGGCCTTTTCCAGCCGTTCCTGGAAGTAAAACCGGCTCAGGGGGCAGATGTCGCCGGTGATTTCGACGACGTAATCCTTTTCGGTGTCGCGCCCCTCGTTGAGGTAGCCGCAGATTTCGTCGCGGTTTTCGTAGGGGATGAGCTGCAGCGGTTCGCCGTGCATCGGGTCCCAGGTGATGCTGCCGTCGTCTTCCTTCCAGCCGAAGGTGTACAGCGCTCCCACGTCGCTGCGGGCGTAGCGTTCCAGCCCGCGTTTGAGCAGCCGGGCGATCGTGCTCTTCGAGCTGCCGACCGGGCCGTGCAGCAGGATCACGCGACGTTCGGTCCCGTATTTCAGGGCGGCCGACTTGAAGACGTTGACCAGCTCCATCAGCGGCCGGGTCAGCCCGAAGATGGCGTCGCGGCCGTCGTTTTCGGGGTCGTCGAAGAAGCGGTAGCGGACCAGGCCTTCCTTCTTGCCCCCCTCCAGCGGGTAGGAGCCGTACGACAGAATCATGTCGTACACCCGCTGGTACGCCGTCCGCGTGACCTTGGGTTCCCTGCGGACGAGGTCGAGGTACTCGGCGAACGAGCCTTGCCAGTGTTCCTGTCGGAACGCCTCGACACTCTGTTTGCCGGCAATGGTCTGGAGCAACTGTTGTCCGTTGTCCACGTTTTGTCTCCTTCGCAGCGTTGATCTGTAGTGCGCCCCTTTTCAAATCGATAAAGGGCATTCCGCACGATCGAACATTTCGTGCGGAATAAATTCCGCACTACGTCTTGCCGTCCGCGCGGCGCAGCGTCAAACCGGAATCCACCCAGAGAAGCCGCCGGCACCGCGGAGAAGGCGACCGTCCCTGGTCTTTGGCGATTTGTCAGATAGCGGGAAAGAACATCGGCCTGACCCCGGAGGCCGCGACGGCTCTCGACCGGTCGTCACCGGGGCCGTTCATTGGCAAGCACAGGAATTATCGCAACTTCCGGAATCGTGGCAATATCAATGTTCGCGAGGGCGAGAGGAAAGTGTTGCCGTTCCATGATTTGCGATGCCGGGCGTCGGGACGATCGGGCCGGTTCCGGGATTCGCAATCGGTGAATGTCTGACGATCGGCCCTCGGACGGAAAGACGTAGATCGAACAAGAGGGGGGAACGCGGATCGGGCGGATTGAGCGGATTCGCGCGGATCAAAAGGAGAGGAAGGGAACGGCAGAATCATTCTTCCGCAGAATGCCGCTGCGTCTCGGAATGCCGGAGAATGAAAATTTTTCTCCCCTCAATTTATAACCCGCCCTTGATGAGAATGACAAAGCGGCAGGTTATAAATTGAGGGGAGAAAAATGGCTGTTATGTGATGATTCCTCTATCGCTGATTCCCGTCTGATCCGCGCGAATCCGCCTGACCCGCGTGATCCGCGTTCCCTGCGATTCTTCCGCGACAGTCGTCAGCCGCCGAAGTCGTCGAAGGCGATGTTCTCCGGCTCGACGCCGAGGTCGTTCAGCATCTTCAGCACCGCCTGCAACATCAGCGGGGGGCCGCAGATGTAGTATTCGATGTCTTCCGGGGCGGGGTGGTCTTTCAGGTAGTTGTCGTACAGCACCTGGTGGATGAACCCCTTGTAGCCGGTCCAGTTGTCTTCCGGCAGCGGGTCGGAGAGGGCGATGTGGAACTTGAAGTTCGGGAATTCCTTCTCGATCTGCTGGAACTCGTCGACGTAGAACAGCTCCCGCGTCGAGCGGCCGCCGTACCAGTAGCTGACCTTGCGCTTCGTCCTGCGTTTCTTGAACAGCTCGTAGATGTGCGACCGCAGCGGCGCCATGCCGGCGCCGCCGCCGATGTAGACCATCTCGGCGTCGGTGTCTTTGATGAAGAACTCGCCGTAGGGACCGGAGATGGTGACCTTGTCGCCGGGCTTGAGGTTGAAGATGTACGACGAGACCTTTCCCGGCGGGGTGCCTTCGGGGGCCCGCGGCGGGGGGGTCGCCACGCGGACGTTGAGCATGATGATCCCGCGTTCGCCGGGGTAGTTCGCCATCGAATACGCGCGGATGACCTGCTCGCGGACGTGCGATTCGATCTTCCACAGGTTGTACTTGTCCCAGTCTTCGCGGAAGCGTTCCTCGATGTCGAACTTGGAATACTTCAGGTCGTGCGGCGGGACTTCGATCTGGATGAAACCGCCCGGCTTGAAGCCGACTTCCTCACCCTCCGGCAGCTCGAGCACCAGCTCTTTGATGAACGTGGCCACGTTCTGATTCGAGCGGACGGTGCATTCCCACTTGCGGCTTTCGAAGGCCTCCTCGGGGACGGCGATGTTCATGTCCTGCTTGACGGCGACCTGGCAGGAGAGGCGGTAGCCCTCGCGGGCCTGGCGGTTGTTGATGTGGTTGCGTTCGGTAGGGAGGATGTCGCCTCCGCCCTGGAAGATCCGCACCTTGCATTGCGCGCAGGTCCCGCCGCCGCCGCAGGCGGAGGAAACGAAGATGTCGGCATTGGCCAGCACGTTGAGCAGCTTGCCGCCGGCGGGGACGATGAGTTCCTTCTGGTCGTTGACCAGAATCTTCACGTCGCCGGCCGCGACGAGCTGTTTCTTGGCGAGCAGAATCATCACCACCAGCAGCATCACGATGCCGGTGAACATGACGACGCCGAGGGTGATTTCCATTGTTTGGTGGAGTGGTGAGTGGTGTGCGGCGGAGTAGTGGAGTAGTGGAGTAGTGGAGTGTTGGAGTGATGGAGTAAAAGAGTGGTGCGCGACGTTTGTTGGTACTGAGTGCTCAGTACCGATCACTGTTGGGCGGCGTTATTCAATTCTATCACTCCATCACTCCACCATTCCATCACTCCACCACTCCATTACTCCATCACTCCGCTCCACTCCCCGCTCTCAAATCCCGGAAAAACACATAAACGCGATCGCCATCAACCCCGCGGTGATGAACGTGATGCCCAGGCCCTTGAGGCCGTCGGGGACGTCGCTGTATTTCAGTTTCTCGCGGATGCCCGCCAGGCCGACGATCGCCAGTGCCCAGCCGGCGCCGGAGCCGAAGCCGTAGACGCAGCTTTCGGTGAAGGTGTAGTCCCGCTCGACCATGAACAGCGTCCCGCCGAGGATGGCGCAGTTGACGGTGATCAGCGGCAGGAAGATGCCCAGCGTGTTGTAGAGGGCGGGGAAATAGCGGTCGAGCGCCATTTCCAGGATCTGCACGATGGCGGCGATCACGCCGATGTAGCTGATCAGCCCCACGAACGTCAGGTCGACGTTGCTGAACCGCGAGCCGGCCCACGCCAGGGCGCCCTCCTTGAGCAGGTGCTGGTAGATCAGGTTGTTGACGGGAACCGTAATCGACTGCACGACGATGACGGCGATCCCCAGCCCGGCGGCCGTCTTCACGTTCTTCGAGACGGCCAGAAACGTGCACATCCCCAGAAAGAACGCCAGCGCGAGGTTCTCGGGGAAAACGGCGCGGGTGAAGAGAGCGAGATGATGGTCCATTGGGATTGGTCCGTTGTCAGTGGTCCGTTGTCAGTGGTCCGTTGTCAACTGCGACAGTCGAAAGCCGATGATCGCCGCCGCCTTCCGCCTTCCGCCTTATGTCCGCTCCACCTGCTCCGGTTTCCAGGTGCGTAAGGCCCAGATGAAAAAGCCGATCAGGAAGAACGCGCTGGGCGGCAGCAGCAGCATTCCGTTGGGGACGTACCAGCCGCCGTTGCGGGTCAGTTGCAGCACGGGGACGTTGAACAGCGAACCCGAGCCGAGCAGTTCCCGCACGACGCCGACCGAAATCAGGATCGCGCTGTAGCCCAGCCCGTTGCCCAGCCCGTCGAGGAAGCTCAACTTCGGGTCGTGTTTCATCGCGTAGCCTTCGGCGCGGCCCATGACGATGCAGTTGGTGATGATCAGGCCGACGAACACCGAGAGCTGCTTGGCGATGTCGAAGAAAAACGCCCGCAGCACCTGGTCGACGACGATCACCGCCGAGGCGATGATCGTCATCTGCACGATGATGCGAATGCTGCTGGGGATTTCCTTGCGGACGAGGCTCACCGCGGCGCTGGAGAACGCGGTCACCACCGTCACCGCGATCGACATCACGACGGCGGTTTCCAGCTTCGACGTCACCGCCAGCGCCGAGCAGATGCCCAGCACCTGCAAGGCGATGGGGTTGTTGTTGAACACCGGGTCGAAGAGAACGTCTTTCGCTTTGGCATCAGCCATGATTCTGGTCCGTTGTCCGTTACTGGTCGCATTGAAGGTCGTAGCAGAATTCGTGAGAATTCTGAACGGACGGCAGAATTCTCACGAATTCTGCTACCTGTTTCGTCATTGCTTCCTCTGTTTCATCTCCGTCTTCAGCCGCTTCAGATACGGCCCGAAGCCTTCCTCTCCCAGCCAGTACTGCAGCATGTTCGTCACCCCCTTGGACGTGAGGGTCGCTCCGGACAGGCCGTCGATCTTGTGCTCGGCGTCGGGGGTGCCTTCGTCGACGCTCCCCTTGATGACGCGGATGGCGACCTTGCCGTCTTCGAATGCCTGCTTTCCCTGCCAGAGCTGTTTCCAGTCGGGGTTGTCGACTTCGCCGCCGAGGCCGGGTGTCTCCGCATGTTCGTAATAAGTGATCCCGCTGATCGTGACAAGGTCCGCCTTCAGCGAGATGAAGCCCCACAGCGTCGACCACAGGCCGTACCCGCGGATCGGCAGAATCACCTGGTCCAGCCCGCCGTCCGGCCGGCGGACGAGATAGACCGGGGCGAACTTTTCGCGGCGTTTGATGCCCGCCACGTCTTTCTCCGCCGGGACCGCGCTGCTCCACGCGCCCGACGGATCGCGGGCGGCCTTCCGCTGGTTGTAGCGGTCGGCGGAACCGAATTTCTCGGAAACTTTCTGCTGCGTTTCTTTCGAAATCTCCTCGCCCGTTTCGAGGTTGACGAGCCGCTCTTCCAGCCAGGGGCGGTCGGCGGAGCCGGTCGGCTTCTGGAACAGGTCGCTGACCTTCAGATCGGTCCGCGGCTTGCCGTCGATGACGATCGCGCCCTGCGCTTCATCGAACAGCCCGGCGGCGATGAGGATGTTCTTCTGCTTGTCGAGTTCCTGGTTCCGCTTCTGAAAGGCACGCAAGCCGACCGCCGCCACCGACACCAGGACCGAGCAGACCAGGCACAGCAGGAAGGCGACTTTGAAGGTGTGCAGGACGGAATCATGTTTCATTTGTCAGTTGTCCGTGGTCCGTTGTCCGTTGTGGAAGGACGCGCCGGCTTCACCCGTAGTGCGAAATTGATTTCGCACACGACAACATCTCGTGCGAAATGAATTTCGCACTACATCTCCGACCTCCGACCTCTTTCCACGCGGGCGGTCCTCCTGCGAATGTTGGCCCGGACTACCAGCCAGTCGATCGTCGGCGCGAAGACGTTGCCGAACAGGATCGCCAGCATGATCCCCTCCGGAAAGGCGGGATTGACCACCCGGATCAGCACGGTCAGCACGCCGATCAGCCCGCCGTAAATCCATTTTCCCGTCTCCGTCATCGCGGCCGAGACCGGGTCGGTCGCCATGAAGACGGTGCCGAAGGCGAACCCGCCGGTCGTCAGATGCCACCACGGGGGCATCGAGGCGACGGGGTTCGTCTCGCTCCCCACCGCGTAGAACACGCCGGCGACGACGAACGTGCTGACCGTCAGCGAGGCCATGATCCGCCACGAGCCGATGCCGGTGCCGATCAGAATCACCGCCCCGATCAGGCAGCACAGCGTCGAGGTTTCCCCCATCGAGCCGGGGATGTTGCCCAGAAACGTATCCATCCACGACCAGCCCAGCCCGTCAGTGACCAATGCCATCCCCTTCTTCGCCTCTTCCGCGGTTGCCGAGCCGAGGCGAGTCAGTGCCGTCGCGCCGCTGAATCCGTCGATCTGCACCGCAGTCCAGACTTCGTTGCCGGTCATTGCCTGCGGATACGCGAAGTACACGAATGCCCGCGCGGTCAACGCGGGGTTGAGGAAGTTCTTCCCGACCCCGCCGAAGATCTCCTTGCCGATGACCACGCCGAAGCTGATTCCCAGCGCCGTCTGCCACAGGGGGATCGTGGGGGGCAGCGTCAGCGGGAACAGCAGGCTGGTGACGAGGAAGCCTTCGGTGACGTCGTGCCCGCGGATGCAGCCGAACAGCACCTCCCACGCCCCGCCGACGGCGACCGTCACCAGATAGACCGGCAGGAAATAAGCCGCCCCGTGCACGAGGCAGTCCCAGACGCTGCCGGGGTCGTAATCGCCGGCGCCCAGAATGGAAATGACCGCGCCCCGCCAGCCGGGCGCGTGGGCATCGGCCGGCTGGATCGCGTTCCGTTGCAGGGCGTCGTCGAATGCCAGGTTGGCCTGATAACCGGTGTTCCACAGCGCCATGATCGTGCAAGGCACGAGCGCGACGACGACGGTGATCATCATCCGCTTCAGATCAAGGCTGTCGCGAACGTGCGCGGCCTGCTTCGTCACTTCGCCCGGGGTGTACAAGAACGTGTCGACCGCCTCGTAAAGAGGATACAGCCGTTCGTGCTTGCCCCCCTTTTCAAACTTCGGGCGGAGCTTGTCGAGCAGGCGTCGTAGAGGCTTCATTCGGGGTTGAAGGTTGAAGGTTGAAGGTTGAAGGTTGAGGGGGGAAGAGAATATCGAATATCGAACACGGAATGATGAAGGCGGAAGGAGGAGAATGGTTGGCGACGCGACTCTTACTTCATCATTCATCATTCCGTGTTCGATATTCGATATTCATTCGACATCACTGCTCGCGGAGGGCTGAGGGACAGTCAATCCATTTCCCGTCGACGAGTCTTGGCCCACGCCGACCTTCCGACCTTCGACTTTCCGACCTTCGACTCCCCCGTCACCCTTCCTTCTCAATCCGCGTCAGGCTTTTCCGCAGCATCGGGCCGTACTCGTATTTGCCGGGGCAGACGAACGTGCACAGCGCGAGGTCTTCTTCGTCGAGCTCCAGGCAGCCGAGGTCGCGGGCCTGCTCGACGTCTTCGACGATCAGCGAACGCAGCAGAAACGTGGGAATGACGTCCAGCGGCACGACCGCCTCGTAAGACCCGACCGGCACCATCGCCCGCGGGCTGCCTTCCAGCGACGTGGTAAACGCGAACTTCCGCCGCCCCGCGAACGCCGAGGCAAAGACCCGCTTGATCGAAAACTTGTCGAACCCCGGCCGCTGCCAGCCGAGGAACACCCGCTCGCCCCCTTCCGGGATCGCCGAGACCTGCAGATGATAGCGGCCCAGAAACCCGACCGGCTCGCGGGACGTTCGCCCCGACAGCACCGAGCCGGAAATCACCCGGTGCCGGCCTTCTTCCAGCTCGTTCCCGGTCAGTTCCGCCAGGTCGGCCCCCAGCCGCGTGCGGAGCAGCCGCGGCCGGCTCACCGACGGGCCGGCCAGCGAGACGACCCGTTCCGTCGACAGCCGCCCCGTCGCGAACAGCCGGCCGATGGCGATCACGTCCTGATAATTCACGTGCCAGACGGTTTTCTTCTCGCCGACCGGGTCGAGGAAATGAATGTGCGTCCCCGGCAGGCCGGCGGGGTGCGGGCCGTCGAATTCTTCCGCCGTCACGAAGTCGAGTTCCTCCCCCGGCAGGACGACTCCGGTCCGTTTGCAGAGGAAGAGCTTGCCGTCGGTCAGTTGGCGGATGACGTTCAACCCGTAGACGAAATCGTTCTCGCGTTCCCCGATCAGCGGCGGCGGGTCGGCGGCCAGCGGGTTCGTGTCGATGGCCGTGACGAACAGCGAATGCGGGACGGAGCCGGGCGCGGGGACCTTGCTGTAAGGCCGCGTGCGGAACGCCGTCCACAGCCCCGATTCGAGCAGGTTTTCGACGACCTGCTCGCGCGACAGCGACGACAGATCGGGATGGGAACGGAACCGGACCTCGTCGTCCCCGTCGAGTTCGATCGCCAGCGACAGAAACGCCCGCTTCTCGCCGCGATGAATCGCCGCGACGGTCCCGCAGCCGGGGGACGTGTAGCGGACGTCGGCGTTCTTCTTGTCGACGAACAGCGGCTCCCCCAGCTTGACGCGGTCCCCCTCGCGGACCGCGAGCGTGGGGCGCATGCCGACGTAGTCGTCCGCCACCAACCCCACGCGGCGGATCGGCGAGCCGTCCTCGACCATCTGCTTCGGCTCGCCGGAGATGGGAAGGTCCAGCCCCTTATGAATGCGGATCATGGTGAACAGTGAGTGGTGAGTGGTGCGTGGTGAGTGGTGAGTGGTGGTGATTTCCGACCTCCGATCTCCGACCTCTCACCGCTTCCGTCGGCGCTGCTCCAACGGCACGACCGGTTTTCGTCACGTCAAGCGCTTCCAAGGCAGCTCTTCGCGTATCTTACAAACGCGATTGCGAAATAGTAGGGATGCGACGGGCGGAATTCCGCCGTGAGAGCGGCTGTGCGCGGATTTCTCAGATTCGAGAAACAAAGCCGCGGCAGGAAGCGGGTCCGCGTCGCCGCTTGCGGCTTAGTTGGGCGCAGCGGATCGACGGCTAAGCCGCAAGCGGGCGTCCGGAGCTACGCGGCACGGCGTTCGTGCTCGCCGGCGTTGGAGATGTGCTCCGGTACGCGGGTGCCGTCGCGGCGGACGACCTTCCACGCCGTCAACGCCAGGATCTTCAGGTCGAACAGGAAGGATCGGTGCCGCAGATAGTGGACGTCGCGAGCCAGCTTTTCTTCCAGCGGGGATTCATCCCGGCCGTTGATCTGCGCCCAACCGGTCAGCCCCACGGGCACCTCGTGCACCCCGGCGGCGGTCCGCATCGCGATCAGGTCGTGCTGGTTGAACAGCGCCGGCCGCGGGCCGACGAGGCTCATGTCCCCCTTGAGGATGCTCCACAATTGCGGCAGCTCGTCGAGGCTGGTGGTCCGCAACACGCCGCCGATGGGGGTCAGCCAGGCGTCGGGGTGGCGGAGCAGGTGGCTGGCGAGCTGCGGCGTGCCGGTCCGCATCGTGCGGAACTTGGGCATCGAGAAGAGGCGATTTCGCCGCCCGACCCGCTCCGACCAGTACAGCACCGGCCCGCGCGAGGTCAGTTTGACCGCCATCGCAATCACCAGCAGCGGCAACGCGAACAACAGCAGGGCGGCTGAGGCGACGAGAATGTCGAACAGGCGTTTCATGGATGTCGGGACTCGTGAGTGATGAAACCACAGAATTGAATATCGAATATCGAACACGGAATGTTGAAGGATGAAGGGGCGACAAGGCGTACCGGGCGTTGGTTCCTGCTTCTGATTATTACTTCTGCCTTCAACATTCCGTGGTCGATATTCGAGATTTCCTCCCCCCGTTACGCGGCCTCTCGTCGAAACTCGCGGACCATCGCCCGCAGCCCGTCGCGGGGCGAGTGGGCCGGTTGCCAGCCGGTTTGCCGTCTTTCGTCGCGGTTGTCGATCAGCAGTTCGCTCGTCAGCCGGTCCAGCTCGGCCCGCCGGCCGACGACGCGGCCGAGCAGCCGCAGCGCAACCGTCGGGACCGGAAGCAGCCAACACGTTTTTCGCATCTCGGCGGCGATGATCCGCAGCAATTCGTTCAGCGGCAGATCTTCGCCGTCGCAGACCGCATAGGTGCCGCTCGCTGTTTCGTGCCGCAGGCAGGTGTAGAGGAAACTGCACAGGTTGAGCACGTGCACGTAGCTCCGCCGCGCGTGAATCGCCCCGAAGGGAAGCACCGGCACGCGGTCGACCAGCGTCATCAGCCGCTCGAAGTTGCCCTTCGCACCGGGACCGTAAACCAGCGGCGGGCGGACCACGATCAGCGTCGGGGGCGGGGTCGGGTGTGGAAAATTCAAAATTGCGGCGCCGCGACGTTCCGTGTCACC
>Ga0268386_10000483_pt1 | contig 25274 bp, 25 predicted proteins | sample RVTome_15_FD_200260 | JGI IMG/M metagenome (GOLD analysis project Ga0268386, IMG submission 200260) | Soil microbial communities from uranium-contaminated site in the Upper Colorado River Basin, Wyoming, United States - RVT150D86... ... | reverse complement strand
GTCGTATCAACAACATCCCGGGCGACTGGGGCACGGCGGTGAGCGTGATGTCGATGGTCTTCGGCAACCTCGGCGAGACCTCCGGCACCGGCGTGGGGTTCACGCGCGATCCGCGCACCGGCGAGCGGCACTTCTACGCCGAGTTCCTGGCCAACGCTCAGGGCGAGGACGTGGTGGCCGGCATCCGCACACCCGAGCACATCGACGACCTCAAGCGCCGCATGCCGGAGATCTACGACGAGCTCCTCACGATCGCCGGCCGCCTGGAGCGTCACTACAAGGACATGCAGGACATCGAGTTCACGATCCAGGAGGGCAAGCTGTACCTGCTGCAGACTCGAAGCGGCAAGCGCTCGGCGGCGGCGGCGGTCCAGGTGGCCGTCGACCTCGTGCACGAGGCCGTCATCGACCAGCACACCGCGCTGCTGCGCGTCCGGCCCCAGGATCTGAACCAGGTGCTGCACCCCGGCTTCGACGCCCAGGACAAGGCCCGGGCGATCCAGAGAGGCTGCCTGCTCGCCCGGGGACTGCCGGCCGCACCGGGGGCGGCCGTGGGCGAGGTGGTCTTCGACGCCGACCGCGCGGTCGAGTGGGCCAGGGCCGGCCGCCGGGTCATCCTCCTGCGGGCGGAGACGTCGCCCGAGGACATCGCCGGCATGTACGCCGCCGAGGGCATCGTGACGTCGCGCGGCGGCCGCACCTCGCACGCCGCCGTGGTGGCGGTCGGCATGGGCAAGCCCTGCGTGGTCGGGGCCGGTGACGTGATCGTGAGCGAGGAGCGGCGGACGTTCGAGGCGGGGGGCCGCACGGTGCGCGAGGGCGACATCGTCTCCGTGGACGGCACGACCGGCGACGTCATCCTCGACGCCGTCGAGACCGTCGAGCCCGGGCTGCAGGACGCGTTCAAGGAGCTGCTGACGTGGGCCGACCGCTATCGCACGATGGGCGTGCGGGCCAACGCCGACACGCCGGAGGACGCCCGCAAGGCGCGCGAGTTCGGCGCCGAGGGCATCGGGCTCGTGCGCACCGAGCACATGTTCTTCGCGCCCGACCGCATCGCGATCGTGCGGGACATGATCATGGCCGGCGATCACGTGACCCGGCGGGCGGCGGTGCAGAAGCTGCTGCCGTTCCAGCGCGACGACTTCCTCGGAATCTTCCAGGCGATGAATGGGTTGCCGGTGACCATCCGGCTGCTCGACCCGCCGCTGCACGAGTTCCTCGCGAGTCCCAAGGAGTACCGGGAGATGCTCGAGGAGCGGGCCCGGCTCGACGCGCTCAACATGAATCCTGCCCGCAAGGCCGCCCTGGACGAGAAGCTGGCCAAGATCGACTCGCTCCGCGAGGCCAACCCGATGCTCGGCCATCGCGGCTGCCGGCTCGGCATCACCTCGCCCGAGATCTACGCGATGCAGGTGCGAGCCATCATGGAAGCGGCCTGCACGGCCGCCGAGCAGGGCGTGAAGGTCGAGCCCGAGATCATGATCCCGCTCACCGGCACCGTGGGCGAGATGAAGCTGACGCGCGACAATACCCGCAAGGTGGCCGAGTCGGTGCTGGTCGAGATGGGCGTGCCGGTGAGATACACGATCGGCACCATGATCGAGGTGCCGCGGGCGGCGCTCATCGCCGACAGGATCGCCCAGGACGCCGAGTTCTTCTCGTTCGGCACCAACGACCTCACCCAGATGACGTTCGGGTACAGCCGCGACGACGTCGCGAAGTTCCTGCCCGACTACCTGCAAAAGGGGCTGCTGCAGCACGACCCGTTCTCGGTGCTCGACCAGGAGGGCGTCGGCGAGCTCATCAAGATCGGGATCGAGCGCGGCCGGCGCACCCGGCCCGACCTGAAGGTCGGGATCTGCGGCGAGCACGGCGGGGAGCCGGCGTCGGTGGAATTCTGTCACAAGGTGGGCATGACCTACGTTTCGTGCTCACCATTCATGATCCCGATTGCTCGGCTCAGCGCCGCCCAAGCGCGCATCAGGGTGCGGGAGGCCTCGGCCGAAGGGGCGCCCAGTGCCTAGCATCGAGAGGGCGGCGACGGACGGGCCGGCCACCATCGGTCGGCGGTAGAGGGGGACTCCGTGAAAGTGTCAGGGGCGAGAGTCGTGCTGGAGTGCTTGAAACGAGAGGGCGTGGATATCATCTTCGGCCTGCCCGGCGGCGCCGTGCTGCCCATCTACGACGCCCTGTACGACTTCGAGGGGCTGCGCCACATCCTCGTCCGCCAGGAAGCGGCCGCCGGCCACGCGGCCGAGGGCTATGCGAGGGCCACCGGGAAGGTGGGGGTGTGCCTGGTCACCTCGGGACCGGCGTGCACCAATCTGGTGACGGCACTGCAGGATGCCCTGATGGACTCGATCCCGATCGTCGCGTTCACCGGGCAGGTGCCGACGCACCTGATCGGCAATGACGCCTTCCAGGAGGCCGATAACGTCGGCATCACCCGCTCGGCGACCAAGCACAATTTCCTGGTCAAGGACGGCAAGGACTTGGGGCCGATCATCCGGGAGGCCTTCCACATCGCGGTCACCGGGCGGCCGGGGCCGGTGCACGTCGACCTGCCCAAGGACATCCTGGTGAAGGAGACGGAGCTCATCTGGCCCGAGAAGGTCACGATGCGCTCCTACAACCCGAATTACGACGGCCATCCCGGCCAGATCAAGCGGGCGGCCCGGGCCATGGTGCGAGGCCGCAAGCCGGTGCTCTACGTCGGGGGCGGCGTGATCTCGGCCGACGCTCACGCCGAGCTGCGCGAGCTGGCCGAGCTGACCCAGATTCCGGTCACCACGACGCTGATGGGCATGGGCGCGTTCCCCTCCGCGCACCCCCTGAGTCTCGAGATGCTCGGGATGCACGGGACGTACTACGCCAACATGGCGGTCCACGACTCCGATGTGCTGGTGGCCGTGGGGGCCCGCTTCGACGACCGGGTCACCGGCAAGGTCGACGCGTTCGCGCCGCACGCCGAGATCATCCACATCGACATCGACCCGTCGTCCATCTCGAAGAACATCAAGGTCGACGTGCCGATCGTGGGCGACTGCCGCCGCGTGCTCCGCGCCCTCGTGGAGGCGGTCAAGCAGGAGAAGGACGACGGCGGCGTCCGCGAGGCCCGCAAGGCGTGGCACCAGCAGATCGCCGACTGGAAGACCGCCCAGCCCCTCCGCTACGAGTGGAGCGACGAGATCATCAAGCCCCAGTACGTGATCCAGGAGATCTCCAACCTCACCCGCGGCGACGCCATGATCGTCACCGGGGTGGGCCAGCACCAGATGTGGGCTGCGCAGTACTACAAGTTCACGCAGCCGCGGGCGTGGTTCACCTCGGGCGGGCTCGGGACCATGGGCTACGGCCTGCCGACGGCCATGGGCGTGCAGGCCGCCCATCCCGGCAAGCTGGTGATCAACATCGACGGCGACGGCTCCTTCCAGATGAACAGCCAGGAGCTGGCGACCTGCTTCACCGAGCACCTGCCGGTCAAGACCGTCATCATCAACAACGCCGGCCACGGCATGGTGCGGCAGTGGCAACGGATCATCTACAAGGAGCGCTACTGCGCGATCGACCTGCCGCAGATCCCCGACTGGGTGAAGCTGGCCGAGGCGTACGGCTGTGTCGGCCTAAGGGTCACGAAGCCGAGCGAGGTGGTGCCGGCCATCGAGAAGATGCTGAGCACCCCGGCCCCGGTCATCCTCGACGTGGTCGTCGACAAGGACGAGTGCGTGTTCCCGATGGTGCCGGCCGGCGGCGCCAACACCGACATGATCCTGGCCCCGCCGACGCGCGAGGTGCGCGACAAGGCGGCGAAGTCGCAGACGGGGTTCTGAATCAGATGAGCGCCAACGGCGGCGAGCCGCGCAAGCACACGATCTCGGTGCTGGTGGAGAACAAGTTCGGCGTGCTCTCGCGGGTGGCGGGGCTTTTCTCGGCCCGGGGCTACAACATCGAGAGCCTGTCGGTCGGCGAGACGCTCGACCCCAGCGTCTCCCGCATGACGATCGTGGTCACCGGTGACCAGTTCGTGATCGAGCAGGTGATGAAGCAGCTCCACAAGCTGATCGACGTCATCAAGGTCAACGACCTGACCGACGAGAGCCACGTGGAGCGCGAGCTGGTCCTCGTCCGCGTCAACGCCGAGCCGCAGCACCGGGCCGAGATCTTGCGCACCGCCGACATCTTCCGGGCCCGGGTCGTGGACGTCACGGCGGTGTCCTTCGTGCTCGAGGCCACTGGCGACGAGGGAAAGCTGGAGGCGCTGCTCGAGCTGCTGCGGCCGATGGGCATCCAGGAGGTCGTGCGCACCGGCAAGGTCGCCATCACCCGCGGGCCCAAGACGCGCGTCAGGCGGGCGCCGGCCAGCCGGCCCCGCCTCTCCGAGGACCCGCGCGTCGTCGGATTCGCGGACTGACAACCTCCAACGAAAGGAACACACGAGCATGCCGGCGAAGATCTACTACGACCAGGATGCCGACCTGGGCCTCCTCAAGGGCAAGACGATCGCGATCATCGGGTACGGCAGCCAGGGCCATGCCCACGCCCAGAACCTCAAAGACTCCGGCCAGGACGTCGTGGTCGGCCTCTACAGGGGCGGAAAGTCCTGGGCCCGGGCCGAGAAGGACGGCTTCAAGGTCGTCCCGGTAGCCGACGCCGCCAAGACGGGCGACGTGGTGATGATCCTGCTCCCCGACCAGACCCAGCGGGCGGTCTTCGAGGAGGAGATCCGGAGCGGCCTCGGCAAGAGCAAGATGCTGATGTTCGCCCACGGATTCAACATCCACTTCAACCAGGTGGTGCCGCCGCCCGACGTGGACGTCACGATGATCGCGCCCAAGGCGCCCGGCCACGTGATGCGCGACCTCTTCACCCAGGGACCGGGGGTGCCGGCCCTCATCGCCGTCCAACAAGATGTCACCGGCAAGGCCCGGGACATGGCGCTGGCCTACGGCCGGGGCGTGGGCTGCACGCGGGCCGGCGTGATCGAGACCACGTTCAAGGAGGAGACCGAGACCGACCTGTTCGGCGAGCAGGCAGCGCTGTGCGGCGGCATCTCGCACCTCATCAAGGCGGCCTACGAGACGCTGGTCGACGCGGGGTACCAGCCCGAGGTGGCCTACTTCGAGTGCATGCACGAGATGAAGCTGATCGTGGACCTGTTCTACCAGGGCGGGCTGGCCTACATGCGCTACTCGGTGTCCGACACCGCCGAGTACGGCGACTACACCCGCGGCCCCCGCGTCGTCTCCGACGAGACCAAGAAGGAGATGAGGAAGATCCTGGGCGAGATCCAGTCCGGGCAGTTCGCCCGCGAGTGGGTGCTCGAGAACCAGGCCAACCGGGCCGGGTTCCTGGCCATGCGCCGGCGCGACGCCGAGCATCCGATCGAGGAAGTGGGCAAGCGCCTCCGCTCGATGATGTCCTGGATCAAGCCACCCCGGGAATGATGTCCAGGCTGCCCATCGCCCGCGAGGGCTGGCCGTTCGTCGCGATCCCCGGCGCGATCGCGCTGGGGCTCGCGCTGGTCGGCCGCCGGCGGCTGGCGCTGCCATTCGCGGCGGCGGCGGCGGCCTCGGCGGGGTTCTTCCGTGACCCCGACCGGGCGATCCCGGCCGTCGTCAACGGCGTGCTCGCTCCCGCCGACGGCCGCGTGATGTCGGTGGAGGACGCCGTGGACCCGTTCGTGGGCCCCTCCGTGCGGGTCGCCATCTTCCTGTCACCGCTCGACGTGCACGTCAACCGCGCCCCCATCGCCGGCGTGGTGGCAGACACGGCGTACACGCCGGGCCGGTTCGTGGCCGCCTGGGATCCGGCCGCCGAGGCCAACGAGCGGTGCGCCATCCGGTTGCAGGGCGAGCACGCCCGGGTGACGGTCGTGCAGATCGCCGGCGTCGTCGCGCGACGCATCGTCTGCCGGGTGGGGTCAGGGGACAAGCTGGCCGCCGGCGAGCGGTTCGGCATGATCCGGTTCGGCTCCCGCACCGACTGCTACATGCCGCGCACCACCGAGATCACCGTGCGGGTCGGAGAATCCGTCCGGGGCGGACAAACCGTGATCGGTGTCCTGAGATGAGCGCCGGCGCGCTCGCCCGCGGGTCGTCGACGCCCGGGCCGGGGAGGCCTCGGCAATGATTCCCCGCCGGGGCAAGCGGCTGCGCCGGCGGCCGTGGCAGGAGCTACGGGCCCGACGACGGCAGGGGATCTTTCTGTTCCCGAGCCTGCTGACCACGGGCAACCTGTTCTGCGGGTTCTTCTCGCTGCTGCTGGCGGTCGACCATCGCTTCACGGAGGCCGCCCTGGTCATTCTGGTGGCGATGATCATGGACCTGCTCGACGGCCGGGTGGCCCGGCTCATCAAGGCCACCAGCCAGTTCGGCGTCGAGTACGACTCCCTGGCCGACGTGATCTCGTTCTGCGTGGCCCCGGCGTTCCTGCTCTATGCCTTCGCGCTGCAGCCGCTCGGCCGGGCCGCCTGGTTCGGCGCGTTCCTGTTCGTGGTGTGCGGCGCGCTGCGACTGGCCCGCTTCAACGTGCAGACCGCCGCGGACCGCAGGTTCTTCGTGGGGCTGTCGACCCCGGCCGCGGCCGGGGTCGTGGCGTCCGTCGTCATCCTGCTGGGCGGCAACCCGCCGAGCCAGACGGTGCGGGTCGCCATCGCGATGGCGGCGTACGTGCTGGCGCTCCTCATGGTGTCGACGTTCCGCTACTGGTCGTTCAAGGAAGTCGACTTCGCGCGGCGGCGCCCGGTCGAGACGCTGCTGGTCGTGGTGCTGGCTACGATGATCGTGGCCACGATGCACGAGATCTTCCTGTTCCTGGTCTTCGGCGGATATGCCCTCTCCGGCCCCCTCCGCCGGCTCGTCGTGGGGCGGCCGCCCGCGGCCGCGCTGCCCGAGCCGATCGCCGGCAAGGACGCGCATTGACTCCCAGACGAAAGGGCTAGTCCCTCGATGAGCACGTACAAGATCGCGGTGCTACCCGGCGACGGTATCGGCCCGGAGGTCACGGCCGAGGCCGTCCGGGCTCTGCGCGCCGTCGCCAAGAGCTCCAGCGCCTCGTTCGAGTTCGAGCAGGCGCTCGTCGGCGGCGCCGCCATCGACGCCACTGGCACGCCGCTGCCGCCGCAGTCGCTGGAGCTCTGCCGGTCGGCGGACGCCATTCTCTTCGGCTCCGTCGGCGGACCCAAGTGGGACAACCTTCCGCAGGAGCAGCGGGCCGAGCGCGGGCTGCTGGCGCTGCGCAAGGAGCTGGACCTCTACGCGAACCTGCGCCCCGCGACCTGCTTTCCGATGCTGGTCGACGCCTCGCCGCTCAAGCGGTCGGTCGTCGAGGGCACCGATATCATGGTGATCCGCGAGCTGACCGGGGGGCTGTACTTCGGCGAGCCCCGCGGCCGCACGCCACTGGCGGGGGGGGGCGAGCGCGGCGTCAACACGATGGTCTACACCACACCGGAGATCGCGCGGGTCGCCCGCGTCGGCTTCGACGTGGCGCGCAAGCGTCGCAAGCGGCTGGCGTCGGTCGACAAGGCCAACGTGCTGGCCGTCTCCCAGCTGTGGCGGGACGTCGTGACGGGGATCGCCCGGGACTACCCCGACGTGACGCTGGAGCACGTCCTCGTCGACAACTGCGCCATGGCCCTGGTGCACAAGCCGACGCACTTCGACACGATCGTGACCGAGAACACCTTCGGCGACATCCTGTCCGACGAGGCGGCCATCCTGGCCGGCTCGATGGGCATGCTACCCTCGGCCTCCATCGGGGGCCGGGTCGGTCTCTACGAGCCGGTCCACGGCACCGCGCCGGACATCGCCGGCCAGGGCATCGCCAACCCCATCGCGGCGGTTTTGTCGGCGGCGATGCTCCTGCGGTACTCTCTGAACATGGGCCCGGAGGCCGATCGCATCGAGGCCGCCGTGCGGCGCGTGCTCGAGCAGGGGCACCGCACGCGCGACATCGCGGTCAGGGGCGACAAGGCCCTGGGCACGCGGGAGATGGGAGATCTGATCGTGTCGGGCGTGGAGCGGGGTTCCTGATGGCCGCCGGGGTGACCGTCGCCGTGGTGGGCGCCACCGGCGCCGCCGGCCAGACCACGCTGCGCATCCTCGAGGAGCGCAAGTTCCCCGTGCGCGAGCTGCGCTGCTTCGCCTCCGAGCGCTCCCTGGGCAGGACGGTGATGTTCGCGGGGGATGCGGTGCGCGTGCAGCGCGTGGAGGCGAGCGCGTTCAAGGGTGTGGACGTCGCGATCTGCTCGGCCGGGTCGAGCCAGGCCCGGGAGTACGCGCCGATGATCGCCAAGGCCGGCGCCATCGTCGTCGACAAGTCCAACGCCTGGCGGATGGACCCGGCGGTCCCGCTGGTGGTGCCCGAGATCAATCCGCACGCGGCCCGGCGCCACCAGGGAATCATCGCCTCGCCGAACTGCACGACGATCGTCACGGTGATGCCGCTCAAGCCCCTGCACGATGCCGGCCGCCTCCGTCGTGTCGTCGCGACGTCGTACCAGGCGGTGTCGGGCGCGGGGGTCAAGGGGATCGAGGAGCTGCGCGAGCAGACGCTGGCGTGGGCCCGGGGCGAGACGATCGTGCCCCGGCACTTCGTGCATCCGATCGCCTTCAACCTCATCCCGGCCATCGACAGCTTCGCCGCCGACGGCTACACGGGCGAGGAGCTGAAGCTGGTGAACGAGACGCGCAAGATCCTCGAGCTGCCCGAGCTCCTCGTCGCCCCCACCACCGTGCGGGTGCCGGTGTTCACGTGCCACTCGGTGGCGGTGAATGCCGAGACCGAGGAGAAGATCACGGCCGGCCGGGCTCGCGAGCTGTTCGCGCGATTCCCGGGGCTGCGCGTGTGGGACGAGCCGGCCGAGCAGCGGTACCCCATGCCCGTCACCGTCGAGGGGCAGGACGACTGCTTCGTGGGCCGCGTGCGGGACGATCTCTCGCACCCGCGCGCCCTGAACTTCTGGGTCGTCGGCGATCAACTTCGCAAGGGAGCCGCGACGAACGCGGTGCAGATCGCGGAGCTCGTGCTCCGGGCCTGAGGCCCGCGAGGGCGGGGGATGGCGGGGCCGATGTTCCTGCGGCGCACCTACGGGCGTGGGCGGCGCCGGGCTCGCTTCACCTTTGCGGTGTTCCTCACGATGGTCGTCGTCGCCTACGTCGGAGTACCTCAGGTGGCGCGACTGGTCGAATCGGTCGGCGGTTACGATCCCGGCCACTACGAGCCCAAGGACCTCGAGCGCGGAGCGTGGCTGCAGAGCGCCGACGGCGTCACGCTGATCGCCCGTGTCCGGTGGGACACGCTCGTCAGCGTTGCGCTCTTCTTCCTCGTGGCGGTCGTGTGGCTCACGCTGATTCCCCCCGGCCCGGCCCGGCGCCCGCCGCACCGCTGAGCGGGCGACGGACCTACCGGCTGGTGCTGGCCTACGACGGCACCGGCTTCCACGGCTGGCAGAGCCAGCGGGACGTTCCGACCGTGCAAGGCGCGGTCGTCCAGGCCGCGCGCCGGCTGTTTGCGGGCGAGGTCCGCGTGACAGGGGCCAGTCGCACCGATGCGGGCGTCCATGCCCTCGGCCAGGTCGTCGCGCTGACCGCCGAGTCGAGCCGGCCGGCGGTCACGGTGCTCGCGGCCCTCAACGCCCATCTACCGCGGGAGGTCCGCGTCGTCCTCGCGGCCGACGCCGACGCCGGCTTCGACGCCCGCCGCTCCGCGCGCGGCAAGCGCTACGCCTACCTCATCGACAACGGGCCGGTGCCGGCGCCGCTGCTGCTGCGCTACGCCTGGCATGTGCCGGGCCGTCTCGACCTCGCCGGCATGCGAGCCTCGCTGGCCGCGCTGCGGGGGTCCCACGACTTCAGCGCTTTCTGCGCGGCGCCGGGCCGTGAGGCGGACCCGGTGTGTCAGCTGCGGGCCGTGCACGTGCGCCGGCGCAAGTCGCTGGTCGCGATCGTGATCTCGGCCGACCGCTTCCTGCACCACATGGTTCGCAACGTCGTCGGCACCGCTGTCGACGTCGCCCGCGGCGCCCGGCCCCCCCAGTGGCTCTCCGAGGTCCTCGCCTCGCGCGACCGAGCGCGGGCCGGCCCCACCGCCCCCGCTCACGGCCTCACCCTCCTGCGCGTGATCTATTGATCCTGCCGGCATCGACCGTAGGCGAGCGGGGATGTGCCGGAGGGCGCGCCTCGCCCCCTCCGACCATCGTTGACGCGCTAGAATAGGCACGCATGCGTACCTACCTGAAAGTGAAGGGTGAGCGAGTCGAGGAGATCACGGGCGATGTCGTCCGCGAGCAGCCGCTGAGCGTGTACGTCAACGGCGAGAAGTTCCTCACTCTCCTGTGCTCCCCGATGATGCTGGAGGCCCTCGTGGCCGGCTACCTCTGGATGGAGAAGGTGATCACCGACATCGCTGAGATCACGGAGCTGCAGATCTCCCCCGTGGACGGCCGGGCCGAGGTGACGTTGAGCCACGCGGTCATGCTGCCGACCGAGAGGATCTTGACCTCGGGTTGCGGGGGCGGCATCACCTTCCGCATCGACCACCGGCTCTTCCCGCGGATCGATTCACCGCTGCGGGTGCGACCCGCCGAGCTGGGCGGGCGCATGAAGGACCTCTTCGGCGCGGCGGTCCACTACCAGCGCTCCCGGGGCATCCACGGCGCCGCGCTGGCCGACCGCGACCGACTCCTTCTCGTGGCCGAGGACGTCGGGCGCCACAACGCGATCGACAAGCTCAAGGGCGAGGCGTTGCTCCGGGGCATCCCGACCGAGGACCGCGTCTTGCTCTCCACCGGCCGCATCTCGTCCGAGATGCTGCTGAAGGCGGCCCGGATGGGCGTGCCGGTGGTGGCCTCGCGGACCTCGCCCACCGAGATGGCGGTCGCGCTGGCCGAGCAACTGGGCGTCACCGTGTGCGGCTACGTGCGGGCCGACGGCCTCAACGTCTACACCGGCGACGCCGTCCTGCTGGGCGCCGCGGTGGCCACGGCCGATGGATGACGCCGGGGGCGCCGGCGCCGAGTCGGCGGCCGCCCGCGCCTATCGCCGCGGCTTCCGGCAGAAGAACCGGCGGGACGACTACGCGCTCGACCTGTTCCAGGAGGCGCGGGCAACGCTGACCTCCGACCCGACCCGGGCGGGCCAGATCCTGGCCGAGCTGGCCAGGCTCTACAACCCGCTGACGGACGGTCCGGTCGTGGACCTGGCGACGCGGGGCCGCATCATGATCCTGCTCGAGGCGGGGAGGGGCTCCGAGGCCGAGGCCCTGCTCGACGAGCGCTATCGCCTCTACGCGCCGCTGGACGACGCGGAGCGCCAGGGCCCCGGCATGACCGACGCCTGAACCCTGGTCTGGCCGCCCGACCGCTCGTCCAAATCTTCACAATTCCTCACGGTTCGCCTCAGGTGAAGGCTTGACACCCGTGGTCAGACCACATAGGATGCGGGGCAATTCACGCTACCCCCCGGTGGCCCAAGGAGGTACGCGATGGCGCAAAGCCTCACGGACTGGCTGCAGCAGAGTCGGGTCGTCGTCGTCGGAGTCGATCCCGCCACGCGCCGAGTTCGCGTCAAGGGTGACACGGAGGCCTGCACGGACCTCTCGTGCAGCGAGCGCACCCTCGTCGTGACGGACGAGGGCTCGGCGACGGATCTGGCCGCGCTGAACGCCGGCGACATCGTGCGGGTCGAGCAAGCCTCCGGCGGCCCCGAGCGCATCGTCGTGGTCCGTCGAGTGTGGGAAGAGCTGACCAGCCCCGAGTGGTGATCTCCACCGACCCCAGCCCGCGCGGCGAGGAGGAGAGCGATGAGTCTTTCCCGGCGTGACTTCCTGAAGGCATCCGGCGCCACTGCCGCTGGTGTGGCCACCGGCGTGGGGGTCGATCTGTCCCCCGTGCAGGCCGCGGCCACCTCGCTCAGGATCAAGGAAGCCAAAGTCTTCGCGGGGGTGTGTCCCTACTGCGCGGTCGGCTGCGGCCAGCTCATCTACGCGAAGGACAACACGATCATCGACATCGAGGGCAACCCCGACACGCCCCACACGCTCGGCCGCCTGTGCCCCAAGGGCGCGGCGACGATCCAGCTCTCCAACAACCCGCTGCGTCCGACCAAGGCGCTCTACCGCGCGCCGGGCTCGGACACGTGGGAGGAGAAGCCGATCGAGTGGATGTACGACCAGATCGCCAAGCGCTACTACGAGACCCGCGAGCAGCACTTCATCGAGCGGGAGAAGAACAAAGACGGCCAGCCCGTCGTCGTCAACCGCCTGGAGGCGATCGCGTCCCTCGGCTCGGCTTGCATCGACAACGAGGAGTGCTACCTCCTGTCGAAGCTGAACCGCACCCTGGGCATCGTCTACCACGAGCACCAGGCCCGAGTCTGACACTCCGCCACGGTCCCAGCTTTGGGGACCACGTTCGGTCGCGGGGCGATGACGACGAACCTGATCGACATCCAGAACGCGGATGTCATCATGGCGACCTCCAACATGGCCGAGAATCACCCGGTCGGCTTCCAGTGGGTCATGAAGGCGAAGGAGCGCGGGGCCAAGCTCATCCACGTCGACCCGCGTTACACGCGCACCAGCGCCGCGGCCGATCTGCACGTCCCGCTGCGCTCGGGCACCAACATCGTGTTCTTCGGCGGGCTCATCCGCTACGCCATCGAGAACAACCTCTACTTCAAGGACTACGTCGTCCACTACACCAACGCCTCGTTCCTCATCGATCCGGCGTTCAAGACGCCGACCGATCTGGACGGCCTGTTCACCGGCTACGACCCGGCCAAGAAGGCGTATGACCGGGCGTCGTGGAAGTACCAGCTGGACAGCGAGGGCAACCCCAGGCGCGACCTGACGCTCAAGGACCCGAACACGGTCTTCCAGCTGCTCCGGCGTCACTACGGCCGCTACACCGTGGACATGGTCGAGAGGGTGTGCGGCATCCCCAAGGCGAAGTTCGAGGAAACGGCCAAGCTCTTCTGCGGCAACTCGGGGCCGGACAAGACCGGCACCATCACATACGCGCTGAATCTCACCCAGCACACCAACGGCGTGGAGAACATCCGCTCGCTTTGCATGCTGCAGCTGCTGCTCGGCAACATCGGGCGGCCGGGCGGGGGTGTCACCGCGTTGCGTGGGCACGCCAATGTACAGGGGGCGACCGACCTCGAGCTCCTCTACCACGAGCTGCCGGGCTACCTCGCGCAGCCGCTGCGCGACGTGCATCCCGACCTCAAGACCTATCTGGAGAAGGAGACGCCCAAGGGCGGGTACTGGGTCAACAAGCCGAAGTTCATGATCAGCCTGCTCAAGGCCTTCTACGGCGATGCCGCCACCCAGGACAACGAGTTCGGCTACCAGTGGCTGCCCAAGCGGGCCTCGGCCGACGCCTACAGCCACCAGCACATGTTCGCCGACATGTACGACGGCAAGATCAAGGGCTTCCTGGCCGACGGGCAGAACCCGGCAGTGGGCGGTCCCAACGCCAGGCTCGCCCGGGCGGCGATGCAGAAGCTGGACTGGATGGTGGTCGTGGACATCTTCCTCACCGAGACCGCCGAGGTGTGGAAAGCGCCGGGGACGAATCCCAAGGACGTCAAGACGGAGGTATTCTTCGTCCCCGCCGCGCCCGCCGCCGAGAAGGACGGCAGCCTCACCAACACGATGCGGCTCATCCAGTGGCACGAGAAGGCGGTCGACCCGCCGGGCATGGTGCAGACCGACGCCCAGTTCTTCTGCACGCTCGCCAACCGGCTCAAGAAGCTCTATGCCGGCTCCAAGAAGGAGCGGGACAAGGGATTCCTCGCCGCCAACTTCACCTACGGCGACAAGCCCGACCACCCGGACATGGTGCAGGTGCTGAAGGAGGTCAACGGGTTCGCGACGGAAGACATCACCGACAAAGACGGCAAGGTCGTCTACAAGAAGGGCCAGGCGCTCTCGACGTTCGCCCACATGACGGACGACGGCAAGACCGCCGGCGGCTGCTGGATCTACACCGGCGTGCTCACCGAGACGCCGGACGGCAAGCTCACCAACAAGGCGGCCGCCCGCAAGCCCGCCGACGACAAGGACTACCTCGGCCACGGCTGGGGCTTCGCGTGGCCGGCCAACCGCCGGATCATCTACAACCGCGCGTCCGCCGACCTCAAGGGCCGACCGTGGAGCGAGAAGAAGAAGCTCATCTGGTGGGATCCCAAGGCGCCCGGCGCCAAGCCCGAGGACAAGCCGGGCAAGTGGGTTGGCCTGGACGTGCCGGACTTCAACCCGCTGCTGGCCCCCGACGCCAAAAACGGGGACAAGCCGTTCATCATGCGTGGCGATCTGGTCGGCGGGTTCTTCGGCCCGCTCAACGACGGTCCGTTCCCCGAGCACTACGAGCCGATCGAGTCCCCTGTGAAGAACCTGCTGTCCACGCAGCAGAACAACCCGGTCGCCAAGATCTGGAAGGTGGCCGACCAGAAGAACGAGCTGGCCCCGGTCGGCTCGCCCGACTATCCCTACGTCATCACCACGTACCGCCTGACCGAGCACCACCTCTCGGGCGTCATGTCGCGGTACCTGCCGATGCTGGCCGAGCTGCACCACTCGCACTTCGCGGAGATCAGCCAGGAGCTCGCCAAGGAGCTCGGCATCCAGAACGGCGAGAAGGTCACGGTGTCGAGCCCGCGCGGCAAGGTACACGTCACCGCCATGGTGACCAACCGCTTCAAGCCCTTCGTCATCGACGGCAAGACGATCCACCAGGTCGGCGTGCCCTGGCACTGGGGCTACAACGGCGTCCCCCAGCTCCCCGGCAGCAAGGGCGACATCACCAACGACCTCTCGGCCACGGTCGGCGACCCCAACGTCTACATTCAGGAGACGAAAGCGTTCGTCTGCAACGTGCAGAAGGGGGTGGTGTAGTCATGGCCCGTACGCTGGCGATGTTCACGGACACCTCGCTCTGCATCGGCTGCCGCGCCTGCCAGGTGGCGTGCAAGCAGTGGAACGAGCTCGACATGGAGGTGCCGGACTGGACGGGTACCTACCAGAACCATACCCACTTCACCGACAAGACCTTCCGCCTCGTGCGCTTCATCGAGGAGCCGGGCGGCAAGCCCAACGGCGACCTGGCCTGGCTGCTGATGTCCGATGTCTGCAAGCACTGCGCTGACGCGGGATGCCTGAACGCGTGCCCGACCGGCGCCATCTACCGGACCGAGCACGGCACCGTCAACATCAACCAGGATGTCTGCAACGGCTGCCGCTACTGCGTGTCGGCGTGCCCGTTCGGGGTCGTCTCCTTCAACGAGCAGACCGGTACCGCCAACAAGTGCACGTTCTGCAACGACCGCATCCACAACGGCCTCGGCCCCGCGTGTGCGAAGGCGTGCCCCACGGAGTCCATCCAGTTCGGCTTCCGTGACGACCTGGTCGTCAAGGCGCAAAAACGGGTGGAGACGCTCCGGGCCATGGGCTTCAAGGAGGCCCAGCTCTACGGCGCCGACTCGAGCGGCTTTCTGGGCGGCCTCAACGCCTTCTTCCTGCTGCTCGCCAAGCCGTCCACCTACGGCCTGCCCGACAACCCGAGGCTCCCGCAGAAGAGCGTGTTCGTGGAGTCGCTGCTGTCGATCGGCTCGGCGCTCCTGGTCGGCGTCGGAGCGCTCGTGGCCTTCCGGCAGCGCGGCGGCGGCAAGGAGGGATAGCCGATGGCTCTCCTCCAGTCCCCGCACTGGCCGGTCCTGATCGACGTGTATTTCTTCCTGGGCGGGTTGGCGGGGGGCGCGTTCGTCATCGCGACCGTCGCGACCCTGCTCGATTCCCGACGGTTCCGCGATATCAGTCGGGTGGGATACTACCTCGCCCTGGCCGCGCTGATCCCATGCCCGATCATCCTGATCGTGGATCTCGGCGTGCCGGTTCGGTTCATGAACATGATGCGGACGTTCAACCCGCTGTCGCCGATGTCGATGGGAGCGTGGGCGCTGCTGGGCTTCTCGGCCTGCGCCTTCGTGGCGGCTCTCCTGACGTTGCTGGAGGACGCCGGTCGGGCCCGTAGCCTCGCCGGCGCCAAGATCGTCGTCGGCGTCATCGGAGGGTTCTTCGGCTTCTTCCTGGCCGCCTACCCGGGCGTGCTCTTGACCGCCACCGCCCGCCCCCTCTGGGCCGGCGGTCACGGCCTCGGCGCGCTGTTCCTCGCGGTAGGCGCCTCCACCGGCGCCGCTGCGATGGCGCTCGTTCTCATGCTGATCGGCCGCCGCATGGCCGACGGCGTCGCGACCCTGCGCACGATGCTGGTGCTGGCCCTGCTGATCCAGATTCTTTCGGTTGTCGTGTTCGTCGTGTCCGTGCAGGGCTCCGGCTCGGCCGCCTCCCTCCGCGCGCTCGCCACCCTCACGAGCGGCGCGTACAGCCTCACGTTCTGGCTGGGCGCCATCGCCGTCGGCTCCATCCTCCCGCTCGTCATCGGCCTGGTGGACTTCAAGCGGCGCTCACCCGGATTGACCGCCCTGGCCTCGATTCTCGTGCTGGTCGGCGGGTTCCTCGTGAAGTTCGTCATCGTGGCCGCAGGCCAGGTGTAGGTCGGTGTCCTGGAGGGAGCCACTGGCTCCCTCCAGGCATCCCCGGCATCCATCGCAACGTATCGCCATGTCGCGCTCTTCGAGGTCAGCCGCCCCTGAGTGACCATGCCCCGCCTGGCTCCCGGCTCGATCTCCGCGAAGCCTGGGCGGATCTGCTGCACCGGCGGCCCCGGTTCACGGAGGCCCTCGCGATCTACGGAAAGACGATCGAGGCCTGGGCGGCGTGGGCGCCGTCGCGGCCGGTCGCCTCCGCGATGACCGCCGAGGCGTGCCGGGCGTCCTGGGAGGCCGGGACACCGCTCTCGGGCGAGCTGGTGCGGGCGCTGCGCTCGGAGGACGTCGAGGACCTGGTCGGGGAGGCGATGGAGTCGCTGGCCCGGTTGGATCCACGGCTGGCGCCGGCGCTGCAGCGTCTGGCCGGGGCCTGGGACGAGGGGACCGTGACTGCGGCGGCGCTGCTGCCCACGCGCGGCCGCATCGGCTCCGGCGTGGCGGAGCAGGTGAGTGGGCTCGGCGCGGATGCCGTAGCCTTCCTCGCGGTCGCCGCGTTGAGGCCGGCTCTGGATACGATCCTGGCGCCCATGCGCCAATCCCAGGTGGCCGTTGGCTGGGAGCTCGGCATCTGCCCCTTTTGCGGCGGGCCGCCCGGGTTCACGGACGTGGTCGAGGACGGTCGCCGACGGCTGGCCTGCCACCTCTGCGGAGGCGCCTGGATCTTCGCCAAGCTGCGCTGTCCCTTCTGCGGTGTGGATGGGGCCCAGCACCTGGTCCGGCTCACTCCGGAGGAGGCGCGAGAGGAAGGATATGCGATCTCCGCGTGCCGGCAGTGCCGCGCCTACGTCAAGGAGATCGACCGTCGGACACGGTGGAACGGGGGTCCGCCGATCGTGGAGGACTGGGGCTCGCCTCACTTCGACGTGATCGCTCGACGTCACGGCTACTGGCGTCCTGATCCCCCGATCGTGGTGACGACGGGCGAGAGCCCGGGGGACGCCGGCCGGTAGCGTGTCCGGTGGCGGTCGGCGAACGGAACGCGCCTTCTGCTGGCCGCGCATCGATAATGTGGTAATATCCCGCCAGAATTGACGTTTCCGGCATGCACGCGAATCTGATCAACGCGGCGATCATCGGCTACATCGCGGCCACGGGGCTCGCCCTCGCGTACCTCGTGCAGCGGCACGATCTCGTCCACCGGCTGGCCGTGCTGGCCGCGCTGGCAGGCTGGGCCGCCCATACGGTGGCGCTGATCATCCGATCGCTCGAGCTCGGCGCCCCCCCGCTCGGAAGCCTGCCCGACGCGATCTCGGTGGCGGTCTGGGTCATCGTGCTGCTCGAGGTCCTCATCGAGCAGCGGACCGGCGTGCGCGTGCTCGGCGCTTTCGTGCTGCCGATCGTCGTCATGCTGAGCCTGCAGGCGACCGGCTCGCGGTCCGGGGCGCTCGCCCCCGCGCTCGCGAGCGCCTGGGTCTGGGTCCACATCGCGCTGGCCATGGTGGGCGTCGCGGCGTTCGTGTTCAACTTCGCGGGCGCGATCATGTACCTGCTGCAGGAGCGCCAGCTCAAGATCAAGCGTCCGGGCGCCTTCTACTACCGGCTGCCCTCGCTGCAGACACTGGACCGGCTCACCTTCCGGACGCTGGCGCTCGGCTTTCCATTCCTCACCACCGGGCTGGTGCTCGGCGCCATCTGGGCACGGGCCGCCTGGGGAAGCGCGTTCACCTCCGACCCGCTGGCGTTCTTCTCCTTGCTGGCCTGGGTGATCTACGCGGGGACGCTGGCCGGCCGCGCGGTGGCGGGCTGGCACGGGCGGCGGGCGGCGTACTTCTCGATCGTGGGGTTCGCCGCGCTCGTGGTCACTCTCGGCGCCGGGCTGTTCCTGCCGGGGCGGCACGGCTCCTGATGGCGCTGTTCGTCGCCGGTCTCAGCCACAAGAACGCGCCGGTGGGGCTGCGCGAGCAGCTGGCGGTCGAGGAGGACAAGCTGCGCGAGCTGCTCCAGGATCTGCAGGCGAGCGACGTCCTGCGCGAGGTCGTGGTGCTCTCGACCTGCAACCGGGTGGAGGTGTACGGGGTCGCCGAGGCGCCCGGCGAGGCGCGCGCGCTGGCGTTTCGCCACCTGTGCCGGCACCGGGGCATGGATCTCGCGACCGTCGAGCCGATGCTGTACACCCATCTCGAGGCCGACGCCGTCCGGCACGCCTTTCGCGTGTCGGCCAGCCTCGACTCGATGATGATCGGTGAGCCGCAGATCCTCGGCCAGGTCAAGGACGCCTTCGCGCTGGCCCAGGCCTGCGAGGCGGTCGGGCCGCATCTGCACCCGCTGTTCAGCCAGGCCTTCAAGGTGGCCAAGCGCGTGCGCACGGAGACGGAGGTCGCCCGCCACGCGGTCTCGGTCTCCTTCGCCGCCGTCGAGCTGGCGAAGAAGATCTTCGACGGGCTCGCCGGCCGCGCCGTGCTGCTGGTCGGCGCGGGCGAGATGAGCGAGCTGGCCGCCAAGCACCTCGTCGAGCATGGCGCGTTCCCCATCTACGTCGCCAACCGGACGTTGGCGCGTGCCCAGGAGCTGGCCCGGGCCCTGGCCGGTACCGCGGTGCCGTGGGAGGAGTTGCCGACGGCGCTGGCCACGGTCGACATCGTGGTGACCTCGACGGGCGCCGTCGAACCGGTGGTCACCCGAGCGGCGGTGACGCGGGTGATGCATGGGCGGCGCGGGCGGCCGCTCTTCTTCATCGACATCGCGGTACCGCGCGACGTCGAGGCCGGCGTGGACGACCTCGACGACGTGTACCGGTACGACATCGACGACCTCAAGCAGGTGGTCGACGCCAATCTGCGCGAGCGGGCGCGCGAGGCCCAGCGCGCCGAAACGCTGATCGAGCGCGAGGTCGCCAAGTTCCTCGCGCGCCAGGGTGACGTGGAGGTCATCCCGACGATCGTGTCGCTGCGGGATCGGCTGGAGGACATCCGGCTGGGCGAGGTACGCAAGACGCTGGCCCGGCTGCCGGACGCCTCGCCGGAGACGCGGGCGGCGATCGAGGCGTTGTCCTCGGCGATGGTGAACAAGATCCTGCACGCGCCCATCACCAAGCTGCGGGAGTCCTCGCGGGCCGGGGCCAGCCGCTCCTGGCTGGAGCTGGTCCACGAGCTCTTCGCGCTGGGGCGGCGCGCGTGATCCGGCTGGGCACGCGGGCCAGCACGCTGGCGCTGGCCCAGGCGCGCAGCGTCACGGCCGCGCTGGCCGGCGTGGAGGTCGGGATCGTGCCGATGCGAACGGAGGGCGATCGCCTGGCCGAGGCCCGCCTGGCCGTGGTCGGCGGCAAGGGCCTGTTCGTGCGCGAGATCGAGGAGGCGTTGCTGCGAGGGGAGATCGACGTCGCCGCGCACAGCCTCAAGGACCTGCCCGCGGAATCCCCGCCGGGGCTCGTGCTCGCCGCGTTTTCCGCACGCGAGGATCCGCGCGACGTGCTGGCGGCGCGGGAGCCGGTGACGGTACCCACGCTGCCCCCGGGGGCGCGGATCGGCACCTCGAGCCCGCGCCGCCGAGCGCTGTTGCTGGCCCTGCGCCCCGACCTGCGCGTGGAACCCATCCGGGGGAACGTCGACACGCGGCTGCGCAAGCTCGCCGCCGGGGACTGGGATGCGATCGTGCTCGCCGCGGCCGGACTGCGTCGCCTGGGGCTCGCGCCCGCGCATGGCGAGCCGCTCGACCCCGACGTGTTCGTCCCGGCGGTGGGGCAGGGAATCATCGCGGTGCAGGCCCGCTCCGACGACGCCCGGACACTCGCCCTGCTGGCCCACGTCGACGACGCGGCCACGCGGGTGTGCGCACTGGCCGAGCGCGCGTACCTGGCCCGGTTGGGCGCGTCGTGCGCCACGCCGATGGCCGCCCACGCGCGCCTGGACGCCGACGCCCTCCGGATGTCGGCGGTCGTTGCCAGCGAGGACGGCCGCCACGTGCTTCGCGCGAGCGCGGCGGCGCCGGCGGCTGAGGCCGAGACACTCGGCCGCGCGCTGGCCGACACCCTCCTGACCCGGGGCGCGGCCAGGATCACGCCACTGAGCCCGGTGGGATCCACGCGATAATGGCCGACGCACAGATGAATCCTCTCCGTCCGCTGGATGGGCGCACCATCGTCGTGACCCGCGCTGCCGCGCAGGCCCAGCGTCTGACGCAGTTGCTGGAGGCGGTCGGCGCCCGCGTGCTCGAGGCGCCAGCGATCGTCATCACGCCGCCGCCGTCCTGGAAACCGCTCGACGCCGCCCTCGACGCGCTCGGGACCTTCACATGGGTCGTCTTCACCTCGGTGAACGGCGTGGCGATGCTGGACCGGCGACTCACCGCGCGCGGGCTGGCGTGGTCGGCCCTGGGGAACCGCCGGATCGCCGCCATCGGTCCCGCGACTGCCGACGCCCTGGCCGAGCACGGCCTGCGGGCAGACGTCGTGCCCGGCGAGTACCGCGCCGAGGGGCTGCTGGAGCGTCTGCGGGGCCTCGTCACCCCCGCCGACCGCGTGCTCTTGCCGCGCGCGGCCCAGACCCGCGACGTGCTGGTCACCGGGCTGCGTCGGCTCGGCGCCGAGGTGACCGAAGTGCCGGCCTACGCCACGCGGCGCGCCGAGACCGGCACCGCCCGGCTCCGGGAGGCTCTGGCGGCCGGTACCATTGACGCCGTGACGTTCACCTCGTCGTCGACGGCGCGCAACTTCGCCGAGCTGTTCACCGAGGACGAGCGCCGGGGCTGGCTGCGGCGCGTCACGGTGGCCTGCATCGGCCCGATCACCGCCGCCACCGCGGCCGAGTACGGCTTGACCACCGACGTGATGCCCGGCGAGTACACGATCCCCGCGCTGGCACGGGCGCTGGCCGACCACTTTGCGCGCGTGCCGCGCGGACCCGGCCGCCAGGCCAGGAGGAGTGTGTGATGGCGCATCCGATCTTCCGTCCGCGTCGTCTGCGCGAGAAGAGCCTGCTCCGCACGATGGTGCGCGAGACGGCGCTGGCCGTCGACGACCTCGTGTACCCGTTGTTCGTCGTCCACGGCCGGGGCGTCCGTGAGCCGATCGGGCCGATGCCGGGCCAGCATCGGCTCTCGGTGGACGAGCTGGTCAAGGAGTGCAAGGACGCCGCGGGCATGGGTATTCCGGCCGTGCTGCTGTTCGGCCTCCCGGCGGACAAGGACCCGCGGGGCAGCGAAGCCTACGCCGACGACGGCATCGTGCAGCAGGCCGTGCGGGCGGTGAAGGACACCGTGCCCGACCTGCTGATCGTCACCGACGTGTGCCTGTGCGAGTACACGAGCCACGGGCACTGCGGGATCGTCGAGGATGGCGCCGTGCGCAACGATCCGACGCTGGAGCTGCTGGCCCGCACGGCAGTCTCACACGCCGAGGCCGGCGCCGACGTCATCGCGCCCTCCGACATGATGGACGGCCGCATCGGCGCCATCCGGGAGGCGCTGGACGACGCCACGTTCGCCGACACGCCCATCATGGCCTACTCCGCCAAGTACGCCTCGGTGTTCTACGGCCCCTTCCGCGAGGCGGCGGATTCCACGCCGCAGTTCGGCGACCGGCGGTCCTACCAGATGGACCCGGCCAACAGCCAGGAGGCGATGCGCGAGATCGCGCTCGACCTCGAGGAGGGCGCGGACATCGTGATGGTGAAGCCGGCCCTGCCGTATCTGGATGTCATCTCGCGGGCCAAGTCCGAGTTCGGGGTGCCGCTGGCGGCCTACTCGGTGTCGGGTGAGTACGCGATGATCCGCGCGGCCGGCCAGCTCGGCTGGCTCGACGAGGAGCGCGCCATCATGGAGGCGCTCCTCGGCATCCGCCGCGCCGGCGCCGACATCGTCATCACGTACTTCGCCAAGGCCGCCGCGCGGCTCCTGGAGCGCGGTGCCCACCGGCGCTGACGATTCCCCGCATGCGGCTCGCGGCCAGGGGGAGAATACGCGATCAGGGCGATGCCGGGCTCGGCATGCATCGCGGACGGTCGCCGGTGCCGATCAAGGAACTCGTGACCCGGCAGGCGCTCCCCCGGTGAGCAAGGCCGTGCCCGCCGTGCCCGATGACGGGGCGAGCGTGTGAGCAAGATCGCCGACTCTGTGCTGGATCTGATCGGGGGGACCCCACTGGTGCGGCTGCGTCGGCTGCCCGGCCCGGCCGGCGCCCGTGTCCTGGCCAAGGTCGAGTCGCGCAACCCCGGCGGCAGCGTCAAGGACCGGATCGCGGTGGCGATGGTCGAGGACGCCGAGCGGCGAGGCGTCCTCCAGCCGGGCGCGACCATCGTGGAGCCGACCAGCGGCAACACCGGAATCGGGCTGGCGATGGTCGCCGCCGTCAAGGGCTATCGCCTGATTCTCACCATGCCGGAGGACATGAGCATCGAGCGACAGCGGTTGTTCGCCCGCTTCGGTGCCGAGATCCACCTCACGCCGGCGATCGAGGGAATGAGTGGCGCCGTCTTCGCGGCGGAGGAGCTGGGTCGCCAGCATCCCGCGTACTTCATCCCCCAGCAGTTCCTCAATCCGGCCAACCCCGAGATCCACCGCCGGACCACCGCGCTCGAGATCCTGGAAGCCCTCGACGGACGCCTGGACGCGTTCGTGGCCGGCGTCGGCACCGGGGGCACGATCACCGGTGTGGGCGAGGTGCTGAAGAGCAAGGTGCCATCGGTCCAGGTGGTGGCCGTCGAGCCGGCCAAGTCTCCCGTGCTCTCGGGGGGGCGGTTTCGGCCCCACGGCATCCACGGCATCGGCGCCTCGTTCGTGCCGGGGGTGTTGAACCGGGCCATCCTCGACCGGATCGTCACGGTGAGCGACGAGGATGCCGTGGCCTGGTCCAAGCGGCTCGGCCGCGAGGAGGGGGTGCTGGCCGGCATCTCCTCGGGCGCCGCCGCGTTCGCCGCCTGTCGCGTCGCCGCCGAGCTGCGGCCGGAGCAGACGGTCGTCACCGTGCTGCCGGACACCGGCGAGCGCTACCTGAGTCTGAGCTAATCTAACGAGCGGCGTGATCCCTCCAGCGAGCCCCCCGATGGTGACCGTGTACATTCCGACCCCGTTTCGGCGGGCCACGGCGAACCGCGACCGGATCGACGTGAGCGCCGCCGACGTCGGCGCGCTGCTCGACGAGCTCGAGCGCGCGTTTGGCGGCCTCAAGGGCCTCGTGCGCAACGAGGCGGGCGAGATCCAGCAGCACGTGGCCGTGTACGTCAACAGCGAGCCGATAGACGGGCTCGGGGGGCTCTCCACGCCGCTGCAGGATGGTGACGAGGTCGCCATCATTCCCGCCCTGGCCGGCGGCGCATGATCCTGGCCCCGACCGAGCAGGACACGATCCGCGCCCAGGCGGTGGAGGAGTATCCGTTCGAGTCGTGCGGTGTCATCCTCGCCCGTGGGGGCGAGCGCCGCCTGCTCCGGTGCCGGAACGCCCAGAACGAGCTGCACGCGCGCGATCCCGTGCGGTATCCGCGCGACGCCCGCACCGCGTACTACATCGATCCCAAGGACCTGCTGCGCATCGGCGACCTCGAGCGCCAGGGCTTCGACGTCACGGTGATCTACCACTCGCACGTCGACGCCGGCGCCTACTTCTCCGAAACCGACCGCCGGCAGGCCGTCGTGGGCGGCGAGCCCGCGTACCCGGGCGCCGTCTACGTCGTCACCTCGGTGGTCCGCGGCGTCGTGGATGCGGTGGCCGCGTTCCGCTGGGACCCCGACTGCCGCGACTTCGTCCCCATGGAGCTTCAGGCATGAGTGAGTCCAAGCGTCTGATCGACGCCGCCGCCCGAGTGATCCCGGGGGGCGTCAACAGCCCCGTCCGTGCCTTCCGTGCGGTCGGCGGAGCCCCGCTGTTCATCGCCCGGGCCGAGGGATCGCGCTTGTGGGACGCCGACGGCCGCGCCTACCTCGACTTCGTCGGCTCATGGGGTCCGCTGATACTCGGACACGCCGCTCCCGCGGTGGTCGAGGCGGTGATCGAGGCGGCCCGGCGGGGCACCAGCTATGGCGCGCCGACCGCGCTCGAGGTCGAGATGGCAGAGACGGTGGCCGCGGCGTATCCCTCCATGGAAATGATCCGGCTCGTCAGCTCTGGCACCGAGGCGGCGATGAGCGCGATCCGGGTGGCCCGGGGTGCCACCGGGCGCGACGTGCTGGTGAAGTTCGACGGCTGTTACCACGGTCACGCCGACAGCCTGCTGGTGAAGGCCGGCTCGGGCGGCGCCACCTTCGGCATCCCCGATAGCAAGGGCGTGCCCGCCGCACTGGCCGAGCTCACCCTCACCGTCGCCTTCAACGACCTCGACGCCGTCCGCGCGCTCTTCAGTCGGCGCGGCGACCGCATCGCGGCCGTGATCGTCGAGCCCGTGGCCGGCAACATGGGCGTGGTCCCGCCCGCCCCAGGGTTCCTGCAGGGGCTCCGCGAGGTCACGCGCGAGCACGGCGCGCTCCTGATCTTCGACGAGGTGATCACCGGCTTCCGGGTCGCCTACGGGGGCGCCCAGGAGCTCTACGGCGTGCGTCCTGACCTGACGTGCCTGGGCAAGATCATCGGCGGCGGCCTGCCCGTCGGCGCCTACGGCGGCAGTCGTGCCGTCATGAGCGAGGTGTCGCCGCTCGGAGGCGTCTACCAGGCGGGCACGCTGTCCGGCAATCCGCTCGCGGTGGCGGCCGGGCTGGCAGCGATCCGCGCGCTGGCCGACCGGCGGGCGTACC
>Ga0268386_10000482_pt1 | contig 25282 bp, 18 predicted proteins | sample RVTome_15_FD_200260 | JGI IMG/M metagenome (GOLD analysis project Ga0268386, IMG submission 200260) | Soil microbial communities from uranium-contaminated site in the Upper Colorado River Basin, Wyoming, United States - RVT150D86... ... | reverse complement strand
GCGGCGGCGACGATGCGCGCGCGGTCGTCGCGGGCTTCGATGCGGCCCACCGCGATGTTCTCGGCCGCGGTGAGGTGGTAGCGCACGAAGTCCTGGAAGATGACGCCGATGTTGGCGCGGAGGGCCACGAGGTCGTATTCGCGCAGGTCGTGACCGTCGAGGAGGATGCGCCCCTCGTCGGGGTCGTAGAGCCGGGCCAGGAGCTTCACGAGGGTCGTCTTGCCCGCGCCGTTCTCCCCCACGAGGGCCAGCACCTCGCCGGCGCGAAGGCTGAAGCTCAGGTGGCGCACTGCCCAGCGCTCCGCCCCCGGATAGCGGAAGCCCGCGTCCTCGAAGGTGAAGCCCTCGCGCATCGGCGCCGGGAAGGGGCGCGGGTCCCGGGGCGAGACGATCTCCGCCTCGATCTCGAAGAACGAGAAGAGGTCGTCCAGGTAGAGCGCCTGGCCGGCCACCTGGGAGAAGCCGATCAGGAGGTCCTCGAGCAGGTTGCGCAGGCGCCGGAAGGAGCCGGACAGGAAGGTGAGGTCGCCGATCGTGAAGACGCCGTGGAGCGTCCGCCAGGCGATGAAGGCGTAGGCCACGTAGTAGCCCGCGGTGCCCAGGGCGGTGAGCAGGCCGCCCCAGCCGGCGCGGCGGGTCGCGAGCTTCCGCTTCGCCTCGTAGAGCTCCTCGGCCAGCGCGCGATAGCGCTGGATCAGGAAGGCGCTCATCCCGAAGATCTTCACTTCCTTGGCGGTCTCGACGCTGGCCCCCGTCTGGCGGACGTAGTCGATCTCGCGCCGCTCCGGCGTCCGCGCGTAGTCGAGGGAGTAGCTCTGCGCGTTGAAGTGCACCTCGCCCAGGAACGCCGGCACGAGGGCCAGGAGCAGCAGGGCGATGAGCCAGGGCGCGTAGACGAAGAGCCCGACCGCGAAGCTGGCGATGGTCACCACGTCCTGGGCCTGGCCGAAGAGCTGGCTCATCAGGGCCGACCGGCCCATCGTCTGCCGGCGGGCCCGGTCCAGCCGGTCCTGCAGCTCGCTGTCCTCGAAGTCCTCCAGGTCGAGCGACGCGGCGTGCTCCATGAGGCGCACGCTGGTGGCGTTCTGGAACTTCTCCGAGAGGAGCGCGTCGACGAGGGAGACGACGCGCCCGAGGACGTCGGAAAGCACCGCCAGGCCGAACTCGACGGCCAGCAGCCCGGCCAGGTGGTCGAGCCGGCCGCTCCTCAGCCAGTCGCCCAGGCCGCCGGGCCCGCCTCCCGCCTGCGCCTGGCGGACGACCTCGTCGATGATCAGCTTGCCCACGTACAGGGTGGCCACCGGCAGCAGGGCGCGCACGAGGCGCGAGAACAGGGTGGCCAGGGTGAGGCGAGGGCTCGTCTTCCAGACCAGCTTCAGGAACGGCGGCAGGTTGCGCAGCGCGCCGAACCGCTCCCGCAGCGATCGCGCCGGCGGCGGCGCCCCGTGCGCGGCGCCCGACGCCCGTCCGGCCGGGCCTCCCATGCTGTACTCACGCGGCATCGCGCCCCTTTCCGATTCAGAGGAGCAAGGATGGCACAGACCGCCGGCTGTCGCTCCTTGATCCCGAAGGGGTATCGACCGGGCAGGGCTGGACGCGCCCGACGTCGAGCGCATAGAGTCGGCGCCATGGCTCCGCGCCCGGATCCGACCTTCGATCGTCTCACGGCCCCGCGGACGGAGACCCTCGCGAGGAAGCCGTAGGGCCGCGGGGGACCCGATGCCGGACCCGACACCAAGCCGCCAACTTGGGCTGTTTCCGGGGGTGGCCGGGCCCCGGCCCGAGGAGGGCCCGCTCGGGGGCCCCGCGGACGAGCCGACCGGCGATGCCCCCGCCGCGCCGGCGGACGACCGGCAGCTCGACCTCTTCGCCGACCGCGTGGTCCTCGCCCGCGACCTGGACGCGGCCCTCGCGGCCGGCCGGTTCGAAGACGTCGCCCGCCTTCGCCACGCGATGGACGACGCCTTCGGCCCCACCGCGACCTCGCGGGGCCTCGCTCCCCTCGACGGCCTCGACGAGGTCGCCTGGCACGGTCCGCCGGCGGCGGCCCTCTCGGCGTGGGCCGCGATCGATCGCGGGCTGGCCGGCCCGCCGCCCTTGCGGGACCGCGTCCGCTCCGGCGTCTTCGCGCGCCTGCTGCGCTCGCACCGTCCCGGCGAGCTGCTCGCGGCGATGCCGAACTGCCTGCCCGCTCTCGCCCACGCCCTCGCCTTCGGGCCCGGACGGTCCCTCGCGGAGGGCCGGCTCGAGGCTCGCGCCCTCGTCCGCGACGCCCTCCTGGCCGGCCGCGCTCTCGACGGTCTCGACTTTCGGGAGGACGAGGCGCTGGCGGACCTCCTGGCCGAGGACCTGCCCCCCCGGTGGCTCGCCTGCCTCGGCCGCATCCGCCGGCTGTGGCCCGCCTCCCCGGCCACGGAGACGGAGTGGGAAGCCCTCGCCGCCGTCGCGCGAAGCGACGGCGCGGACGAAGAGCCCGCGACGGCCTTCTGGCGGTGCCTGCGGCTCGCCGAGAGCCCCGCCTGCCCGGACGAGCTGCGGCAGGAGGCCCGCCGCCGGATGAAACAGCTCCACCCCGAGCTGCACGCGCAGTTCATGCGGCGCGCGGCGCCAGGTTGACTCCGGCTACACTCCTCCCGGCGCGCCCGTGACGAACCCCTGGTGCGAGGCCCTCGGCCTCACCGTGCCGGCCCTGGAGAAGGTCAAGGACCATCTCCGTAAGCGCAACTCCGTCTCTCGCCCGCCTCCCCACTCCCCCCAGCCGGTGGCCTGTCCCGCTTGAGATCCGCCCCTCCGGAGGACCGAGGCGGTCAGAAAGAAGGAGAAGGTGTCGGCCGAGGACGTCGCCGCGAGCCTTCACGAGCCCTGGCGCCCGCACCCTCACCCCACGTCGGTAGGGCTTCCCGGGTGGGACCTTACGGTTGAAAGGGGGCCCCGATCGGCAACACAATCGCCCGGAGGGCCAGTCGCGGTGGAGGCGCTTGGCTGTCGCCGATGCGGGAGGGCGTGGCGATGAGGCGTCGGAGGTTTCTCCAGTCGGCCGCGCTTGGTGGCGCGGCGATGGCGCTCGCGGGGCCCGCCGTGGCTGGCCGAGCGGGCGGGCGGCCGCGCCAAGGCTGGATCATCCCCACCGACACTCCGGACCGGTTCGGCCTGAAGGTCATGGCGTTCAACCCGATCCCCATCCCCGATCCGGCCCGGTGGGAACTGACGCTTGGCGGTCTGGCCGATAGTCCGCTAAAGCTCAGGCTGCCGGATCTCCATCAGCTGCCACGCATCACCCAGAGCAGCCGGCTGAAGTGCGTGCAGTGCTGGTCTGGGCGAGTGATCTGGGAAGGCTTTCGCGCGGGTGAGCTTCTGCGCCTCGCGCAGCCCCGGCCGTCGGCGGGCTGGGTTCGGGTCGACTGCGCGGACAGTTACTACGACTTCGTGACGCTCGAAGACCTTGCGCATCCGCGCACCCTGTTCGCGCTGGGGATGGCCGGCGAGCCGCTGACACCCGAGCATGGCGCGCCCTTGCGGCTGGTGATCCCGTTCAAGTACGGCTACAAGTCCTCGAAGATCATCACGCGGCTCACGTTCCAGGCGGAGGGTGGTCAGGGAATGGTGGCGGACGCGTCGCCATACTACTCGCCTACCGGAGACATCAAGCCCGGGCTTGATCATCCGTTCGACCTGCCCGGGCCACCCCGCAAGATCAAAGGTGGAGAGATTGTCGAGTACTGAGGGGCCGCGTTTCGACCCGGGCGGGCCTGAGGCTCTGCGCCGGCGCGATCTTCTTCGTCTCGCCGCCGCCTGCCTGGCGGAATGGACCCTGCCCCGGCCAGGCTTCGCCGGCATCGGGGATCCGGGGTCGCGTCCCGGCCGCCGCCTCATCCTGGTGACGTTCGGCGGCGGCGTGCGCTACGAGGACACGCTCGCGCCCGAGGCCTGGAGCAACGTACCGCACCTGGCGCGTGACCTCGCGCCACAGGGGCTCGTCTATCCCATGGTCCGCTACGAAGGCGTCACCGGTCACTTCAACGCCACCGGCGCGCTGGTCACTGGCTGCTGGCAGAACGTCGACGCCTATGGCGCCGAGGCCCCCGCCGCGCCCACGCTGTTCGAGTGCTTCCGCAAGCAGAGGGGTGCGCCGCCCGAGGATGCCTGGCTGATCGCCACCAACAAGAGCTTCAGCCTGCTGGGCGGCAGCAAGCTGCGCGACTTCGGCGACCCGTACAGCGCGAACGTGGTCCTGCCCAAGCAGCTCCTCATCGAGACCATCAAGTCCGCGGTCAGCACCGAGCACGGGCCCGGAGCGGAGGACCGGCAGGCGCTGGCCGAGCGGATGCGCTCCGCCCTCGACGAAGGATACGAGGGCTACGGCTGGCGCGTGTTCGAGTCCAGCCGCCCGCTCGGCGCCTCACTCCGCAAGAGCTTCGGACAGTCGCTCCTCGACTACTTCAACGATCCCATGGTACCGACCAGCGGCGACGAGCTGACCTTCTTCATGACGAAGGAGATCATGAGTCGCCTGTCGCCGTCGCTCCTGGTGGTCAACCTCTGGGACATCGACATCGCGCACTACGGCGCCTACTCGCTCTACCTGGAGGCGATCCGCCGGACCGACCGTCTGGTCTACGGGCTGTGGGAGCACGCCCAGGCCCTGCCCCAGTACCGGGACCGGACGACCCTCCTCGTGGTGCCGGAGATGGGCCGGGACGGCGACATGCACGGCAACGGGTTCGCCAACCACCGCAGCGGCGACGAGTCGTGTCGTCGCCTGTGGCTGGTGGCCGTCGGGGCCGGGGTTCCCAAGGGCACCGGCTCCGAGCGTCCGATCCGCAGCATCGACGTGGCTCCGACCGCCGGCCAGATGCTGGGCGTCACCCTGCCCGGCGCCCAGGGACAGATCCTTCCCGAGCTGGCCCTCTAAGGGGCGTGAAAGGATGCGATTCGACGCTGGCTTGAGCGGCGAGGCGGCGGCGCTGGCTCGGGAGTACCAGCCCCTGCTCGCTCGCCTTCCGGCGAGCTTCCAAGCCTCGGTGCTCCTCGAGCTGCAGAGATGGCCGCTGCTGTTCCCGCCCGAGAAGGCCTATCAACGGGCGCTGCTCGCCCAGCTCGCCCCGCGCTCGGGTCCCGAGCTGACCGAGGCCTTCGCCGGGATCAGACGGGTCGAGCTGGAAGCGGGTAGTGCCGAGGTGATGGCGCCCGATCCCCGCCGCTTCCAGGAGGCCCTGCAAGCACGGCTCCGCCAGCGCGGGCTGCTCCCCCGCTGGAGGCGCGAGGTAGAGGGCCTGTTTGGCAGCCTCCAACCGGCGCTGGACTCGCAGCTGCATCCCGCCGCCTCGCCCCGCCGGTTGGTGGTCCTACTGTACGGGAAGGGAATCGCCATCCAGCCGGACAAGCTCTGGCAGCGCCTGCGCGGCCGCGGGCGCCGCGTTCGGCTGAGGATCGAGGGGGTCGAAGCCGGGGAGGCGTTCCTGCGGGGCCTGTTCGGCGGCGCGGAGGCCGGCCAGGAGACGCTTTTCTCCTCGATCCGAGAGGGGGGCGCCTCGCCGTACGACGCCTGGCTCATCGAGGCCGGCGACGCGCTCCACGCGCTGTGCGAGGCGAAGGCCGGGAAGATCGAGGGAGAGGGAGGCGTCACCGGCCTGAGTTACGAGCGGCTGCGCGGCTACCGCGAGGAGCTGACCCGGGCCTTGTTCCGGAAGGTGCAGAGCGGCGTCTCCGGTCCGCAGGAGTTCGCCGCCTACGCCCGGAGCCTGGAGGTCCCGGCCCCGGTCGGCTTGACGCTCCACCGCGACCCAGTCCTACAGGCCTTCGTGCGGGACGTGTTTCTCGGTGGGAACGGCGCGCTCGTGTTGAACAACACGTTCGTGGAATGGGCGGCGGTGCAGGCCCTCAAGCGCGCCCAGCCCCGCCTGCTGGTCGTGCGCTTCGGCGTCCGCGACAAGCTGAAGCCCTTCACCAGCCTGCTGCTGTTCTCCCAACCTCGCGCCACGGACCAGATCCCCATCCTGGAGGATCCACTGGGGTCGTTCGTGGATGTCGAGCTGCTCTCCTACTACGTGTGGCTGAACGCGGAGAAGAGCCCCGCCTACCGGAACAAGACGCTGTACCTGCTGCTCGTCGAGGGCTTCGACGAGATGCTGGCCATCCGCTCCGACCTCGCTGAGCCCGCGCTCCCGGAGCTGCCGGCGGCGAGCCTCGGAGATGTCCGGGCGGGGATGGCCGAGTGGCTGGGCACCAGGCCGCGGTCGCCCCAGGGCCCGCTCGCCGGCCTGCTCGGCTGATCGGCCTTCGAACCACGCGACCGTCCTGCCGCCCGGAGCGGCTCACTCCGGGCGGGGCGGGGCGGCCTCCCCGGGCGCGCGCGAGTCGATGATCCCCCGTGCCTGATCGATGACCACGAATCTGTCCACGGCCGTCACAGGGTACGACTGCGACTGGCCGTTGGCCCAGCGCACCTCCAGACGGTCCACCCGCGAGACGGCGCCGAGGCCGAAATGGACGCGGAGGTCGGATTGGGACAGCTGGCTGCGGCCGCTGGCGACGTCGCCGCGCCGGCGGAGGCCGCCGGCGGTGCAGATGACCACGGAGCCGATGGCGTCGCGCGGGCAGTTCCGGCCCGGATCTCCGATCAGCCGGACGCTGAGCCAATGCCCCGCGCGGTTGCCGCCGTCGTTGCGCAAGAGCCGCGGGGGCCCGTCGATGTTGCCGAGCAGCACGTCGACGTCGCCGTCCCGGTCCACGTCTCCCACGGCCAGGCCGCGGCTGGGCCATGCCGCGGCCAGCGCCTCTCCCGCGGAGCCGCCGACGTCCGACACGTGCCGGAACGACGAGAGTCCGGACGCGGCGGTCGCGTCGGCGAAGGCGACGCCCGGCGCCGCGTCGGGCGACGGCGGCGGCACGGCCTGCGTCGGCGGCAGTGCTCGCTCGGCCATGGCCAGGCCGATCATCGACCCGAGCAGCGCGAGGGGCCAAGCCTGCGGCAGCCCTCGACCACACCGGTGGCCGCTCAAGGCGACGGCGGCTGGGGCTCGGCCTGCTCCGCTTTGAGCTGCTGGAAGATGGCCAGCTCGCGGGAGGCCAGCGCCTGCTGGCCGGTGCGCCGATAGGCGTGGGCCAGCCGATAGTGGGCCTCGGCGACGCCGGGAGCGAGGCGGATCGCGGCCTGGAGTGCCCGCACGGCGTGCGGGTAGCGGCCCTCGCCCGAATACAGGATTCCCAACTGCAGATGGGCGCGCGCGAGCTGCGGATCGAGGGCGGCGGCCTTCTTCAGGCGCCTCTCGATCCGGGCCACGTCGGCTGGCGACGCCGGCCCCACGCTCTGCCCTTTCCACAGGCTGAGGGCATGGTAGTAGTGGGCAAGGGCGTTACTCGGCTGCGTCGCGACCAGTTGGGCGAGGCGGCGCTCGACCTCGCCCGCTAGCTCGGGCGACACGCCGTACATCTCCCCGAGGAAGTGGTAGGCGCGATGGTCGGAGGGATCGAGGTCGGCGGCCCGGCAGAAGGACTGCACCGCGTCATCGTATTGTCCAAGGGAATAGCGGGCGATCCCCAGGCCCACAACGAGCCGCGCCGAGGCCGGATGGCGCTCGACCGCTGCGCCGAACACCTGGCTGGCCGGCTCGAATGCCCGGAGCTGCAACAGGTTGTTTCCCCAGTCGAACAGGTGCTCTTCGCTGGGTTCCATGTGAGCGGCCCGCTGATAGGCCTCGGCGGCCGGCAGCAGGTGGCCCGCCTGCTCCTCGACGTCCCCCAGCAGGTTGTGTAGCTCGGCGGTGTCCTTCAGCTGCAGCGAACGCTGGACCTGCCGGCGCGCCTGCGCCAGCACGCCGGCCTTGAGATAGGCCACGGCCAAGTCGTAGCCGTTGACGTAGTGGGACGGCTCGATGGCCTGGGCCTTCTCCAGATGGCGAATGGCGTCCTCCAGCCGGCCTTGCCGGATGTAGAACTCCCCGAGGTGGTGGTGCGGCTCGAACCGGGAGGGCGTGCGGCGTACGGCCTCCCGGAGGGTGCGCTCGATGGCCGCTGCCTGCTCCGGGCTGCTGGCCGGGGCAGGCGCCTCGGAGGGATGACCGGCGACCCCTCGGGCGTCGCCGGTGGCGGCGGTCAGGGCCAGCAAGGCGATGACGACGCGGGGAAAGGCCATCCCAGGGACTCCGACCATCGCAGCCGCGGTAGGGGAGCGGACGAAGAAGGCGACATCCGCTCCCCTACGCGGCCCTCAGGCTACCAGTGTAGCTTCAGGCCGAACTGAAGCTGTCGCGGGGTGTTGCTCTGTCCGTTGATGGTGGCGAAGTTCGTGGGGTCCTCGAAGTTCAAGCTTCCGGGTAGGTTGAAGGACGGCGTGTTGGTCACGTTGAACGCCTCCGCTCGGAACTCGAGGTCGAGCTGATTCCTCAGCGTGAACCGCTTGGCGAGACCCATGTCCAACTGGTAGTTCGACGGGCCGGTGACCTGCGAGGGCGGACCCCCCAGCGGAGTGAAGTCGAGCTGGCCGATGTTCGTGACCACGGACGCCGGGTTGGCGAAGGCGGCCGGGTTGTAGAACTGGTTGACGCCGTCCTGGCCGGCGTAAGGATCCCCCACCACGAGCGCATAGCAGCCGTTGGCGGCGCCGGTGGCACGCGAACAGCCGATGGTCTGCGCCTGGCCGGTGTAGTAGACGGCCAGCCAGTTGGCGCGCCAGCCTCCCAGGACAGCGCCCTTTCCGGGCAGCTCCCAGGAGCCGCTGAAGGCCACCGCGTGTCTTCGCTGGAACGGGGACGTCGCGAGGTCGTTCTCCCGGTCCCACTCCGCGACCCCCGGCGCACGGAAAGCGGGGTTGCCGGCTATCCCCAGCGGATCGCCGGCGTTGGTCTTCCCGTCCGCCAGCGTGTAGCTCAAGAGGAACTGGAGGCCGCTGTGCATCCGGCGCATCAGCTTCGCCTGCAGCGAGTCGAACTCGCTGACGCCGATGGTGCGGACCAGGAACGCGCCGCGGGCGAAGCTCGGCCAGTCCACGTGCTGCTGCGGGTTGGTGCCGAGAGGCAGCAGCCTCGTGGCCTGGTTCATGCCCGGGTAGGTCTCGAGGTTGCGCCCACGAGAGCCGACGTAGCCCACTTCCAGCGAGTGGTTCGTGCCGAGCTGCGCCTGGACCGTCACGTTGTAGCCGTGGATGCGGGGAGTCTTGTAGTCGAACTCGACCCCGCGCAGGCGCAGACCGTTGGCGTCGACGTTGGCGGGATCGAGCTCGATTCCCTGGCGCGCGTCGAGGCCCACCAGCGACCCGTCCGGCAGCCGGTTGGGCTCGACGTCGTTGGGGGCGAAGAAGCGGAGGTCGAACTGGAACGGGTAGTTGTAGCCGAGGCTCGGGTCGCCGCCTCGGTTCTCGAACGCCCCGTAGAAGAGCCCGTACCCGCCACGGGCCACCAGGGTCGGGGTGATCTGGTAGGCGAAGTCCACCCGGGGAGCGAAGTTGGTCTTCGGCATCTTGCCCACCCCGCTCCCGAACTCGTCGCTGTACACGAGCTCGATGCCGCTCCTGGCCAGGTTGTCGACGAAAGACTGTGACAAGGGTCTGCTCCTCCAGCGCTCGGGGATGATGTAGCGCGCCGGTGGGCCGGGGACCATGTTGGCCTGTTCCCACTCGCGTTCGTTCTCGCGGCTGAACAGGTCCCAGCGCAGGCCGTAGTTCACGGTCAGCTTGGAACTGGCCCGCCAGGAGTCCTGGAGGTAGGCGCCGTGGTAGGTCTTGTAGGCGTCGACCCCGCCGAAAGGCGATACGAAGATCTGGTTCATGCCTCCGCCGAAGTCGACCCCTCCCGGCACCTGCGACGGAATCTGCCTGAGGAGGAAATGGGCTCGGGCGGTGCTGGGGTCGCCGCGGTTGACCAGCGAGGTGTAGCGGCCGTCCCAGTAGTATTCGCCACGGGCGAAGGGCGGCTGGGTCGAGCCGAAGAAGATGTGCTGGAACGTGTAGCCGCCCTTGAAGGTGTGGGTCTTGTAGACCTTGGTGAGGTTCTCCGTGAACTGGAGCGTGCGGCTGAACCTCTCGCTCACCACCCAGCCGTCGTGGCCGAGTTGGTTGAGTCCCGAGATGCGCAGCGCGGGCAGGCCGCCGTTGCCCGGCACCTGGGGCACGCCCAGGATGCCGTACTGGGCCGGCAGGTCGCTGGTGTCGTCGCCGTTGGGCTGCAGGCGATACGTGCGCTCCCGCCCGAAGCCGAAGCGTGCCTCGTTGATGAGGGTAGGGGAGAACATGTGGGTGTGGCTGAGGGCCAAGCCGTGGAGGCGTACGGTCTCCGTCCCCTCGTTGAATCCGCCGCCGTCGGCATCGCCGTCGAACGGAGATGGCCGCACCTTCTTGTTGTCGGAGAAGCTGTAGCGGACGAAGACCCGGTCGTTCGCGCTGAAGTTGTGGTCGATGCGGATATCGAAGGAGTGGGTGTCGTCGGTGTTGTCCCGGTTCACGCCGAAGTTGTCGTTCAGCCCCGGCTGGTTGGGCGCCGGGAACAACTGCATGAGCCGCAGCGCGTCGGGGTCGATGCGGCCGGCGGGGATGCGATTACCCGGGAACGGATCGCGGACGTAACCCGTGCTCAGGGCCACGCCCCCGGAGACCGGGTCGACCTGCCCCTGCTGGACCAGCCGCGTCGTGGCAGGGTCGAACACCGTCCCCCGGGGAAGCGTGCGACCCAGAACGTCGGGCCCGATGGTGCCGCTCTGCAGTTCGATCAGGTCCGAGAAGTCGGTGAAGCCGCTGTCGCGCTGCCGCGCGGTGGGGACGGTGGTGAGCCAGGTCCGCGGGCTCTGTATCAGCGTCCCCTCGTAGTCCGCGAACCAGAACGTCTTGTCTTTCACCAGGGGGCCGCCGACGGTGAGGCCGAACTGGTTGGAGTTGAACTCGGCCTTGGGAAGGCCGGCCCGGTTGGCGAAGAAGTTGTTGGCGTTGAACCGGTCGTTGCGGTGGAACTCCCAGGCGCTGCCGTGGTACTCGTTGCTGCCCGACTTCAGCGTGGCGTTGAGAACCGCGCCTCCCGCCCGGCCGTATTCGGCGCTGAACGAGCTGGTCAGGATCCTGATCTCGTCGATGGCGTCGACGGGCGGCTTGATGACGTAGGAGACGCCGCTCAGGAAGTCGACGTTGCTGTTGTTGTTGTCGATCCCGTCGAGCATGTAGTTGTTCTGCGCCGGCTTGACGCCGTTGGCGGCGAAGGACAGCGGACTCCGCGCGCCCTGGGCGTTGGGGACCACGCCCGCGGTGAGGCGCGCCAGGAAGGTGTAGTCGCGGCCGATGAGCGGGAGGTTCTCGATCACGTCCGATCGGAAGCTCTCACCCACCGTTCCGCTCCTGGTTTGGAGCAGGGGAGCGTCGGCCGTCACCACCAGGGTCTCGGCGATCTCCCCGGGCGCCAGCACGAAGTCCACCACCGCCTGCCGCTGGATCGTGACCTCGATCCCGTGGCGGACCGATTTCTTGAAGCCCTGGAACTCCACCACCACGGTGTAACGGCCGGTCCGGATCGGGGTGAAGATGTAGGTTCCATCGGCCCGCGTCTCGGTCGTCAGCGTCAGGGACTGGCCTTCGTGCGTGATGACCACCCGTGCCCCGGGGACGACGGCTCCGGTAGCGTCTTGGACGGTTCCCAAGATCGCCCCGGTATCGACCTGTGCGCTGGCCGGAGCCACGATGACGCCGAGTGCCAGCAGCGCAGCGAAACATCCTGCGTTTCGTGCTTGCCGGACGCTCACAGGAATCCTCATGACGCTCTCTCCTTTTGGGGGTAGATGGCCCTTGGAAGGCTACGGCCTTGAACGTTCCCATTCGGCCTGGCTCTGAACGCGCCCTTCGGTGCTCGCGCCGAGGACTATCCCCGGCGGCCGCGCTTGACCTCAACCCCCCTGGAGCTACCCGTTTTGCTTCCCTTCAAGCCCTTGAAACGGAGACGGTTGTCCTGTCTTGTTCCGACGAGAGGGCCCGGGCGACCCGGGCGACTCGGGCGTTGCGATGCTCGGGGCGGTTGAGGTAGACTTCTGGCATCCTGTCGAGCCCGCAAGAGGGAGAGCAACACCCTTGCTCCGGTAACGTGCCGACCACTCCCGGCTGGACGCGCCGTTTCGGGTCGTTCGAGGTCGATCTGCGTACCGGCGATCTGCGGAAACAAGGGATTCGAATTCGGATCGAAGGCCAGCCCTTCCAGATCCTCAGCCTCCTGCTCGAGCGTCCCGGCGAGCTGGTGACGCGCGAGGAGCTGACGAGCAGGCTCTGGCGCGCCGGCACCTTCGTCGACTTCGACCGCCGGCTGAACGTGGCGGTCGCCAAGCTGCGCTCGGCGCTCGGTGACTCGGGAGACAACCCCCGCTACGTCGAGACCCTCTACCGGCGCGGGTACCGGCTTCTGGTGCCGGTCACCGACCCTGTGCGGTCCGAGGACGCGGTCCCGGCGGGACCACCCCCGGCATCGGGGGCGGTCGCGCTTCCCCGCGGAGCGGAGGGGGCGGCCGCGCCGGCCGGGTTACCGGCGCCCCGGCCCCGGAGGTCGTCCCGGTGGCTGCTCCTCGGCGCCCTTGCGCTCCTCGGTGCGCTGGGGCTCCCCGCTCTGCGTCTTCCGCCGGTCTCCGGCCCTCCGTCCGGCACGGCCCCGGCCAGGCGATCCGTGGCTGTCGTGGGGCTGAAGAACCTCTCCAGAGAGGCCCGCCACGCGTGGCTCTCGACGGCTTTGGCCGAATGGCTGACCACGGAGCTGCGCGCGGGCGAGCACCTGCGTACGATCCCCGTCCAGCGAGTGGCGCAGATGGAGGTCGAGCTGGCTCTGTCCAGCCTCGATCCCACCGCGTCCCAAGGCCTGAAGCGGATCGGGAACAACCTGGGCACGGAGCTCGTGGTGCTGGGCTCCTACGCGGTTCTCGGCGAGTCGCCCGGCGGGCAGATCCGCCTGGATCTCCGTCTGCTGGAGGTCCAGAGCGGGGAGGCGCTCGCCGTACTCTCCGAGACCGGATCGGAGGCGGACCTCTCGAGGTTGGTATCGAGAGCGGGCGCAAGGCTGCGCTCCAGGCTGGATCTGCCCCCGATCAGCCGGGAGGAGGAAGCGGCGGTCGCGGCTGCGCTGCCCTCCGAACCGAGGGCGGCGCGGCTCTACTCGGAGGGCCTGGCCGAGCTGAGCCTCTTCGACGCCCGCGCCGCCCGCGACCTCCTGCTGAAGGCGGTATCGGTGGAACCGGGCTACGCGCCCGCGCACTCGGCCCTCGCCAGCGCGTGGGCCGAGCTCGGATACGACCGAAACGCGAAGGAGGCGGCTCAGAGAGCCCTCGACCTCTCGGGGGGCTTGTCGCGCGCCGAGCGCCTCCAGATCGAGGGACGCTATCACGAGACCTTCCACGACTGGAAGAGCGCCGAGGAGGTCTACCGCGCTCTGTTCCAGTTCTTTCCGGACAACCTGGAATACGGCCTTGCGCTCGCGGAGGCCCAGGTATTCGGAAACCGATGGCACGAGCTCCAGGCCACGGTGGCGGCCCTGCGAGCGTTGCCGCCGCCCATGAGGGACGACCCTCGGATCGACGTCATGGATTGCCTCGCCGCCCGGTTCCTGGGGGATCCGAGAAGGGCGGAGGCCTCCGCGGTCAGAGCCGTCAACCGGGCCCGGGCCCTCGGGGCCTCCCTGACCCTCGGCCGGGCCCAGATCGAGCAGGCGGGGCTGTTCAAGGCTCGCGGGCGCATCGCCGAGGCCGAACAGGCCGCCGGCAACGCGGAGCGGATCTACCGGGCGACCGGCCACCGGGCGGGAGCGGCCCGTGCCGCCACCCTTCGCGCCACGATCCTGCACTCCCGGGGGGACTACCGGGGGGCCAGGAAGATCTTCGAGGAGGCTCTCCGGGAGTACCGGGAGCTCGGTCACAAGCGGGGCTTGGCGGTCGAGTCGATCAACATCGGAGGCGTGCTGCTGGACACGGGAGACGTCAAGGCGGCGCGCCGGTACTTCGAGAGCGCGCTCGCGACGTACGCGAAGACCCGCGACCCCGGGGGACTGACGCTGGCGAAGCTCAAGCTCGGGAGGACGCTGCTCCTGCTCGGCGAGCACCGCGAGGCCAAGCGCCTGGTCGAGGAGTCACTGGACGGCTCCCGCCAACAGGGCCATCGGAGCCGATCGGCCGCGGCCCTGCTCACGCTGGCCGAGGTGCTCCGGCTGCAAGGCGACGCCGAGTCCGCACGGCGGAGCGCGCAGGAGGCCCTCGCCATCCTCGACGAGACCGGCGGCGCTTCCGGGGCGGCACGCGCCGAGCTGGTCCTGGCGGAGATCCGGCTCGATCAGGGACACGTCGCGGAAGCCGAGGGCCGAGCCAGGAAGGCGGCGGCAGCCTTCGAGAGCGCGCAAGACGTACCGGGACGGCGCCGGGCCGAGGGTCTCGTGGCCCGAGCCGCCCTCGAGCAGGGCCGAATCGGCGACGCACGCAGGGCGATCGAGAAGGCCGCGGCGGCCGGAGGGAGCGAGAGCCGACAGACGGCGCTCGAGTCCGCGATCACCTACGCCCGGTTGCTGGACGCCGAGCGGGGCCGGAGTGCGGCGAGCACGGAGGCCGCCGAGCGCCTCCAGGCCGTGATCGAAGCCGCGGAGAGATCCGCCCTCGTCAAGTGCGCGATCGAGGCGCGCCTCGCGCTGGCGGAGATCGAGGTGAGATCCGGCGACGGGGGGGCGCACAGCCGCCTGAACGCCCTCAAGGAAGACGCCCGCCGGAAGGGCTTTCGCTCACTCGCCCAGTAGGCAGGCGGCAGTACCCACCTGAGACTCTCGGGCTTCTGCGTCGGTTGGGGTTCCGACTACTGGCTACAGCCCGAGGAGGTGGAAAGCGCGGGCCTGAAGCGGTGAGGGGTCGGTGACCATCTGTAGGGTGCGCGATCGATCACCCTCGAGGTGGGCGGTGTTTCGGCACCGCGTTCCGAGGTCAGCGAGCAGACGGTTGAGGCAGGCGATCAGCCGCTCGCCTGGGAAGTCCGGACTCTTAGTCTCGGCGAGATTGGTCTCATCGAAGAGGGAGCGCTGCAGGTATCCTTTCTCGATGAGCGGGCATATGGCTCCGCTGCGCAGACCGTGGTGGGGTCACCGGTGTTGCCGGAATAGACCTCGACGGCGACGGGCCGGCCCACCTGATCGTCTTCCGCCGGCCAGCGAAGCCGCCGCGAGAGGCGCGGGCCGCGGATGAGGAGGAGAAGCGCAGGCCGCGCCCGAGCGGGCGCACCGCAGCCGGTCCATGCGGGTGCGGTGGCGCGCCTCGAGCAGGGCCTCGGCTCGACCGTAGTGGACCGCAGCAGGCGTGAGGAGGGCGATCCCGGAGTCGTGATGTTGGGTGTTGTACCAGCCGAACACCGCTCCGTTCGCTCAGGGCCCGGGCCGGTGTCGGCCGTCGGGACTCCGTGCCCGGCCGGCGACGGCGATAGAGGCTGGCCCTGGAGAGCCCGATAGCCTCGCAGACGGACCCCACCGACGTCCTGGAGGCGGGCGACACGAACGGCGAAGGCGACTGCGGACGACCCTCGATTTGCGAGTGTCGCCCCGGAGCCCCGCTCCTGCTCAGCCTTCCGACGGGCCGCCGGCGATCCGCCTCAGGGTGACCGCCATGCTTCCCTCCGGCCGGTAGAGGCTCGTCGCCCGGTCGATGCTCGTCGTCAGCTCGAGCCGGCCGCCCGGGTCGAGGCGATAGGCTCGCAGGCGAGACGCGATGTCGATGACGTAGAGGAAGCGGCCGGACGGGTGGAAGAGGAGCTGGGTCGGGGCAGACGGCAGCTCGTCGCCGTCCAGCAGGCGGAGGTCCCCGTCGGCGCCCATCGAGAAGACCCGCAGCTCCGAGCGGCTCGCGTCTCCGGCCTCGACCGGGACGCCCATCGCCACCAGCGTGGGCTCCGCTTCCGACGAGGGAACGAACGCTTCCGCGACGGAGGCCGAGAACTCGAAGGCGCCGTACGGCTTGAGCCGGAGGCCCTGGTAGGAGCAGACGTAGCGCCTCGTGGTCGGGACGATGGCGAAGTGGAAGCCGCGGGCGGTGGTGAGGGGCCGCGCGGTGCAGGAGTGGCACTCCACGCCGCCGAGGCAGAGGTTGGTCCACCCCATCTGCGTCAGCGTGCCGTCCGGTCCGATCACGTGGGCCTCGAGGCCGCGGGGGTGGACCTCCTGGCCGCTGTAGGATCCCGCCTTGTAGAGGATGTCGGAGAGCACGTCCACCGTGACCTCTCCGGGGTCCCGGTCGGGAGGGAACTCGGTCTGGCTCGCTCGGCCGGGCGCGCCGTCGCTGCTCAGGGGAATCGATACGTAGGAGTACGTCAGGCGGTGTCCCGCCGTCCCCCAGTGCCGGCGCCAGAACCCGTGGATCCGGCCGGCGCCGGCCTTCAGCCACAACCATCGGGCATCGTCGACGCAGCCCGAGCAGGCGCTCGGGGGGGCCGGCACGACGGTGACGTCGAAGCGCTCCGACAGCGCCCCATTCGGGTCGGCCCCGTAGGCGGCGACCGTCAGGTCGGACCCCTCCCGAGTGCCGCCTCCGTACACGGTCCACGCGCCCTGGCCGGCGAAGGCGAAGCGGCCTCCGGGCTCCCCCGCGAGAGCGGCGGTGTCGCGGCCGAGCTGCTGCATGACGGGAGCGCGGAGGAGGCCCGTCGCGTCGATCTCGTAGGTCGTCACGGCCCGTGGAGACTGGAGAACGTGGAGATGGCCGGCGCTGGTCGCGGCCGGGGTCGGGGACGCCGAGGGTGAGGTTCCCGGCATGCCGGGCGGGGTGGTGCCGCCCCCGCCGCCCCCACAGCCGGCAAGGAGCCCGCACAACCACAGGCCCGAGGCCAGCCGCGGAGCCGCTGTCCACCCTGACGTCCTGGATACCGTCCTGCTCCACATCCTTCCGCTCATGGTGCTCCCTTCGGTGTTCACGACGCGCTCGACAGTCGCCGGCCCTGGGTCCTGAACGGCTGTCTGGGGGGACGACGTACGCTACCGCCCATCGGGGCCCCGAGTCAATTGGGAATGCAGCGTGAGTGCAGCGAGCGGATCTGAAGAGGTCGGACCACCGCCGGAGATCCTGGTTCCCCTGATCCGACCGCGCCGTCGGATCAAGTCCGTCCAAGACGGACGCGCACGTCCGCGAGTAGCCTGCGGGCCGTACGGTCGTCTCCCAGGAGGTCCAGATGGAGACGTCGCACCGCCCCCGACGTGAGGAACCGGCCGCGCGGCCCCCCGCCCGGTCACGACTCCTCGCCCCCGCCCTCGCCCTGGGCCTCGCCCAGGCGCCCCTCGCCGAGGCCGGTCCGCCGGCCGACGCCTTCGCGCCCCTCGAGTTCCTCGTGGGGAGCTGCTGGGTGGGACCTTCCCGGACGGGAAGGCCACCGACGAGCCGACCTTGACGCCGTTGACCCAGAGGGTGAAGGCGGCGGAGACGCCCTGGAACGTGAGGAGGACGCGGCGGTCGCGCCAGTCCTCGGGGACGGAGAAGCGGCGGCGGTAGGAGCCGACCGAGTTGAAGCGGCGGGGGACCCTGGGCGGGTCCGGGGTTGCCCCAGGGCAGGTGAGGTTCAGGTAGAGGGGCACCCCGTGGCCGTGCAGCTCCATGTTCGCGGGGACGGGGATGGTCCCCCACTCCCGGTCGTCGAACCCCGGCGCCTCGAAGCCCGCCGGGCGGACGTCGGCATTCTCCGACCAGCGGGACTCCCACTCGCCGTTGAGCAGACGGAGCCAGGGCGTGCGCGCGCGGTCGAAGGAGGCGGCGCTCGCCGCGTCGGGGTAGGGCACCACCGGGGCGTGGGGGGCAGCTTGTCCACGCCGACCACCCGGGGATCCTCCCACTCGGGGGTCTCGGGGGCCGCGGGCACGGGCACGGCGGGAGGAGGGCGAGCACCGACGGCGCGAGCGTCGTCATGGGGCCGAGTCTCCGGGAGGCCCTGCGGGCGGTCAAGATCCATCCGGCTCAGCCAACCGGCGGGCGCGAGATGCGCGCCCGCAGGATGGTCGCCCGGCTGTGGCTGGAGTCGGCCAGCTCCACATACCGGGCGTAGGCCCGGCGGGCCCGGTCCCCTTCGCCCCGGGCGCCCTGCCCGTCCCCGAGGGCCACCTGGAGGTCGGCGGCCTGATCGCGGGTGCCTGGTCGCGGGTCTTGTCGGCCGAGCCCCCGCTCGCCACCCCTCAATCCGCCGTCTCCTCCGAGTGACCCGACCTGACCCGCCCCAGGGGAGACTTCCCCTCGCCCGCCCCGGGCGGGCCTCGGGCGGCATCCGCCCCTCTCCTCTCGCCGGACCCTCTCCCACCGGCTGGTCGGCTGGTGTGGAGATCACTTGCCGGGTCTACAAGCCGAGGCCCGTCCATCCGAGCCGCTCGGCAGAACGTATCCGGTGGACTCGTCCCACCGAAACGCCGAAAAGAAGAGGCAGGCGCTGGTCAGGCTCGTGCCGTAGTAGCCCCCGCCTACCACGTAGCGTCCATCTCTCGTCGCGGTCGCGAAGTCCACCGTTTGATCGCACCTTTGAGCGTTGGGGACGAGCGGGCCGAGCAGCCGCCAGGACGTGCCGCCGGCCCACATCGCTGGCTGATCGACTCCGTTCGTGTCGCGCAGCTTTCCGACGATCGTCCGGCCGTCGCGGCTGATGTTGCCGGAGTCCCCGCCGATCAGCGTCACGCCCGAGGTGGGCATCCAGTAGAAGGCGCCGCCTTCGGTGAAGTCCCCGGCCGTGATGAACCCGTTGAGACCGATCGACGTCGGAACGAGGCCCTGGACCTGGATGAAGACCGGCTTGCCGGCCGGCGGAGCGGCCTCCGCGCTCCCGGGCCACGCCGACACCGCGACCTGCGCCATCGCGCATCGCGCGAGACGCCGGCGAATCGCGGGACTCATCGCACGCCTCCCGACATCGCACACCTCCCGACGTCGCCCGCGCCCCGAAAAGCAAGTGCCCATCCACTTGCCGCGTTCCAGGACAGGTGCTAGAAGACTCTCGGGAGAGGCAAGCTCGTGGAGCGAGCCGGCACCTGTGGACGACGAAGGACTTCGGGACCCCCGCGGGCAAGGGCCCGCGGCCCGTACCTGCCGACGGCGATCGTCGTGGCGGCCGGCCTTCTCGGGATCAAGTGCGGGTCGCCCGACGGCGCCGCCCCCGGCCCGCCGCCGAGCACGACTCCGCCTCCCCCCGCCGCCACCTGCGACCCCTCGCCTCGGCCCCTCGTGTTCGCCGCCCCCCTACACTACGGGGGCTCCGACATCGGCCTCCCCGCGGGGGCGGGGATCTACGACTTCGCGGTCGGGGACTTGAATGGCGACGGCCGGCAGGACCTCGTCACCGGGGTGTACTGGGACTATTGCGGTCCCGGCTGTCGCCCGGACCCGGGTGGGGGCATCCTCCTCCTGTCGCGACCGGCCGGCGGTTTCGTCCTCCCCGGCCTGGGGTACGGGGGAGGCTCCGGCAACCTCGGTTTCGTGACCGTCGCGGACGTGAACGGCGACGGCCGTGCCGACGTCGTCGCCCTTCTCTGGGACGGCAGCGGGATCTGGGTGTGGCTCGGCCGGGGCGACGGCACGTTCCAGGTCGAGCGCAAGGTCCCGTCCCTGCGCTCGGAGGGGTTCACGGAGACCGTCCTCCTGACGATCGGCGAGTTCACCGGAGACGGCCGCAGCGACCTCTCGGTCGTCTACAACACGTTGGCGGGGAGGCAGCTGATCTCCATCCTGCCGGGCGACGGAACCGGCAATTTCCGGCTGGGGGAGGGCATCTTCACCCAGGAGGAAAGGTACCGGATGATGGCCGCCGCCGATTTCGATGGCGACGGCAGGCGTGATCTCGTCCTCCGGACCATCGATTCATCGTCCCTCACGCTCTTCCTGGGCAGAGGTGACGGCACCCTCCGGTCACCCGCCGCGATCGGCGCCGACTCCCTGCCGAACGACTTCTACACGTTCCAGGCGATGGGCGACTTCAACCGCGACGGCTGGCCCGACCTGGCCTACGCCGCGCCGAACCAGGTCAGCGTGTTCCTCGGGCGGGGAGACGGCAACGGCAACTTCCAGCCGCCGGCCTACTACGACCCCGGCACCCAACGGCTGGTGGGCTTCGCCACGGCGGACCTCGACGGGAACGGGAGCCTGGACCTCGCGGTCCTGGAGGAGACGGATCGCCTGGAGGGCCGGGGCCTGCCGGCGATCCGGGTCCTGCGGGGAAACTGTGACGGGACGTTCCAGCCCGCCCAGGGGGTCGACGCGATCAACGGCATTCCGGGCGTGCCCGAGCTGAGGGTCGGTGACGTCAACGGCGACGGCAAGCCGGATCTCGTGTTGAACGTCCGGGACCAGAACCAGGTCCTCGTCTTCATGAACCAGGCCCCTTGACCAGCCGCCCGGAGCGCGACTCCTTCGGTCCGCCTTCGACCGGCCGCCCGCTCCCATCCACGCGCATTGGTGCTCGGGCTCGAGCGTGAGGCCGCGAAGGAGCGGCCACCCCAACGGTACGAGGCCCTGGCGGACCTCCTGGCCGAGGATCTGCCGCCCCGGTGGCTCGCCTGCCTCGGCCGCATCCGCCGGCTGGGGCCCGCCTCCCCGGCGACGGGGACGGAGTGGGAGCCCCCCGTCGCCGTCGCGCGAGGCGACGCCGCGGACGAGGAGCCCGCGGCGGCCTTCTGGCGGTGCCTGCGCCTCGCGGAGAGCCCCGCCTGCCCGGACGAGCTGCGGCAGGAGGCCCGCCGCCGGATGAAGCAGCTCCACCCCGAGCTGCACGCACAGTTCATGCGGCGCGCGGGGCCAAGTTGACTCCGGCTACACTCCTCCCGGCGCGCCCGTGACGAACCCCTGGTGCGAGGCCCTCGGCCTCACCGTGCCGGCCCTGGAGAAGGTCAAGGACCACCCCGAGGCCAGCGCCTTCACCCTCCTCATCGTCGCTCTGCTGGAGCGCGGGGGGCCGCTGACCCTCTCCGAGGCGGCGGAGCGGTTCGCGAAGGCGGGGGTGGCTCCCTACCACGATGCCCTGCGCTCGCTCCAGCGCTGCCGGCCCGCCCGTCCCCCGGTCTACCGCGACGGCGACCGGTACGCCCTCGACCCCCACGACCACGATGCCCATCGCTGGACGTTCCGGCTCGGCCTGCGGCCGCCCCGGGTGCCGCGCCAGCCGCCGCCGGTCCCCGCGGAGCCGCCGCCCCTGCCCGGGCCCGAGGTCCCCCTCGAGGTCGCCGAGCTGGACGAGGCCTGGCGGGAGGCCAGCCTCTATTCGTGGTCGGCCCGGCGGGTGGCCCTCAGCGTCCTGGACGCCCACCGCCGGCCCCTGGCCGTCGCCGAGATCGTCGCCTTCGTCGCGGCGCGCACGAAATGGCATCTCCTGCGCGAGAGCGACGCGGCGCACTGGGGGCGCGGCGCGCCCATGCGCGCCCTCTCGGACGGCCGCTGGGAGGTCGAGCCCGGAGACCCCGCGCTCCGCGCGGCCCGCAAGGCCGTGCGGGATCGCCGCGCGCTCGTGCGCCGCTGGGCCGCCGCACGGCCCGATCCGGCCGTCATCAGGGCCAGGATGAGGGCATTCGAGGAAGAGCGGGCGGCCCACGGCGCGGAGCTGGCCCGGCTCCGGCGGGTGCTCGTGCACGCGTTCCCGCCCGAGGCTCCGCGGGCCGTGGTGCTCGTCGACGTCGGCGCCCGAGAGGCGACGACCTACGACGCCCCGGACCTCCCCCGGGTGCGGGAGCGGCTCGACGGCTTCGACGTCATCGTCGCCGTCGGGGTCCGGCCGCTCCTCCGGGCGCTCGACTACGACCCCGGTCGAGGTGGGGGAGGTTGCGGGAGTCCTGAGACCTGGGTGCCCTGGCCGCTCGGCCACTGGCGGATGCGCTCACCATGGCCAAGGATGACTTCGAGGCGATCATCTGTGAGCTCTTGTCGCCCGAGACGGATCCAGTTCGTGACCGTGAGGTTGCCGAGGCCGCCCGAGCCGGCGTTGGCGGCGAGCGCGCCGAGCCGGCCCGCCGTTGCGGATTCTCGCCGTGGGTCTGCGCGGGTCGGCCCTCTCGGGCTGCAGACCGCCGACCAGCCGGGTCACATTCCCCTGGAAGCTGCCGGGAGTCACCGAGTCGTTGCTATTACAGCATGATGTGATTACACTAGCGCCATGGTGCGCACCCAGATCCAGCTGACCGAGGCGCAGGCGCGCAAGCTGCGCGCCCGGGCACGCGAAGATGGCCTGTCGCTGGCGGAGACGATTCGCCGGTTCGTCGACCGGGGTCTCGCCGAGGAGACGTCCGAGCGGATCGACCGCTACGCGCGAGCCGCGCGGGTGATCGGCCGCTTCCCCGACCAGAAGGGCGCCAGGGACCTGGCGAGGCGGCACGACGACTACCTGGAGGAGGCCTTCGACTGACCTCCGTCTTCCTCGACACGTCGGCCGTGCTCGCCCTGATGAACCCGAAGGACGAGCAGCATCGCGGCGCCCGGCGGGCGTTCGAGACGTTGCGCGCCGAGCGCACTCCCCTCGTGACCACTTCGCTCGTCCTGGTCGAAACCTATGCGCTGCTCGGTCGGCGTCTCGGCCTCGCCGCGGTCCAGGCCTTCCGTGCCGAGATGGCGCCGCTCGCCCAGGTGGTGTGGGTGGACGAGGCCACCTTCGAAGGCGGGCTCGACCTGCTGCTGGCGGCGAAGAAGCGGCGGCTGAGCCTGGTCGACGCCGTCTCGTTCCTGGTCATGAGGCAGCGCGGCCTGGAGCATGCGTTCGCGTTCGATCCCCACTTCGCGGCCGCGGGGTTCGCCTCGATCGCCTGAGCCACGACCGTGGACCCGCCTGGTCCAGCAGGCCGCGCAGCCAGTGCCGGGAGATGCTCGCGCCCGCTGCCCACCGTCGCGTCATCTTGACCATGCCCCGCCCCTACTGCCGGCCCGTGCGCAACGGCAGGACCAGCAGCTCCGAGACCGGGCCGAGGTGGCGCAGCTTGTCGGGGTTCACGACGGAACGGATGCACTGGACCCGGCCGTCAGCGGCGTCGAGGGACCAGACCGCGACCAGCCGGCCGCGGCCGTCCAGGAACTTGGCGCCGGGCTGGCCGTTGACCTCGGCACGCTCCACCCGCGCCCCCGCGGCCCCGAGCTTGGAGAAGATCCCCGCCAGCAGGCGGGCCACGCGGTCGGCGCCGGCCACCGGGCGGGGGAAGGCGGCCGCCTTGCCGCCGCCGTCGCCGTAGAAGACGGCGTCCGCGGCGAGCAGCTCGACCAGGCCGGAGAGCTCCCCCTCGTGGCACGCGGCGAAGAAGCGGTCGGCGATCTCGGCGCGCTTGCCGGGTGAGGGCTCGAAGCGGCGCTTGCCGGCGTCGACGTGGCGCCGGGCGCGGGCGAAGATCTGGCGGCAGTTCTCCTCGCTCTTCTGGACGATCCCGGCGATCTCCGGGTACGAGTAGTCGAAGACCTCCCGCAGCAGGAACACGGCGCGCTCCACCGGCGAGAGCGCCTCCAGGACCAGCATGAAGGCCATCGAGACCGACTCCGCCCTCTCGACCTTCTGGTCCATGGCGGGCTCCCCTTCCCCGAGCACGGGCTCCGGCAGCCAGGTCCCGAAGTACCGCTCGCGCCGGACCCGGGCCGAGCGGAGGTGGTCGATGCCGATGCGGGTGGCGAGGGCCGCCAGGTAGGCCTTGGGCGACTCGACCACGACGCCCCCCTGGCGGGCCCGGTGCAGGCGCAGGAAGGCCTCCTGGACCACGTCTTCGGCCTCGGCTACGCTGCCCAGCATCCGGTAGGCGATGGCGAAGGCCAGCGGCCGGTGCTCGGCGGCCTCGGATTCCGAGGAGCCCTGCGGCATGCTTCCCCCCACACCAGGCAAGACGACGGACCCCGCCTCATTGTGACATCCCGTCCGTGTCACGGGCCGGAGCCCCGTTTCGTCACAGGGGGCGTAGGGGCAGGAGGTGAGCGCAATGAAGGTCGCGGTGGCAGGAGGGACGGGGAGCGTCGGGCGCCACATCGTGGAAGTGCTCGGGGCCCGGGGACACGCCGTGGTGCCGATGTCGCGGAAGAGCGGCGTGGACGTGGTCACGGGGAAGGGCCTGGCCGAGGCACTGCGCATCGTGCGGGCGGCGCAGTTCCACGAGCTGGTCGAGCGGATGATCGAATGGGGCCGCCAGGGGGACGTGGCGTACGTGCCGAGGATGCGCACGCAGCTCGTGGCCGCCCGGACCGTGGCCGAGAGGATCGCCGACCTGGCGACGCCGCCCGCGGCCGACGGCGGGATCGTCGAGATCGCGGGGCCCCGGGCCGAGGAGATGGTGGACGCGGCCCGGCGGCTGTCGGCACGGCGGGGGGACGGCCTGCGGATCGAGGGTGCGAGCGACCCGGCCGACCCGGACGCCGGGCTCTACGAGTCGGGCGTGCTGCTGCCCGGCCCGGACGCCATCCTCGGGGGCCCGACGTTCCCGGCGTGGCTCGAGTCCGCGCCGCTCGGGAGGACGCGATGAAGGTCTTCGTGGCCGGGGGGACGGGGGCCGTGGGCAAGCAGCTCGTGCCGCTGCTCCTGCGGCGGGGTCATCGCGTGTTCGCGACCACCCGGCAGCCGCCGCGGGCCACGGACCTGCGGGCGGCCGGCGCCGAGCCGGTCGTCATGGACGCCCTCGACCGGGAGGGCGTGCTTCAGGCCGTGGTCTCGGCCCGCCCGGACGTGGTGGTACACCAGATGACGGCGCTCACGGGGGTGACCAGCCTCAGGAACCTCGACGAGGCGCTCGCGCTCACCAACCGGCTGAGGACCGAGGGGACCCTGAACCTGCTCGACGCGGCCCGGGCCGCGGGGGCGCGGCGGTTCGTGGCGCAGAGCTTCACCGGCTGGCCCAACTCCCGGGAAGGGGGGCGGGTGAAGACCGAGACGGACCCGCTGGACGTCCACCCCGCCCGCCACACGGGGCGCACGCTCGAGGCGATCCGCAGGCTCGAGTCGACGGTCCTGGCCTCGACGGAGCCCACCGGGGTCGTGCTGCGCTACGGCGCCTTCTACGGCCCCGGCACCGGGTTCGAGCCCGGCGGCGAGCTGATGGAGGCCGTTCGCAGGCGCCGGCTCCCGGTCGTGGGCGGCGGGGGAGGAGTCTGGTCGTTCGCCCACATCGCCGACGTCGCCGAGGCCACCGCCGTCGCCGTCGAGGGCGGGCCGGCCGGCCTCTACAACGTCGTGGACGACGATCCGGCCGAGGTGTCGGTCTGGCTGCCGGCGCTGGCGCGGGCGGTGGGGGCGAAGCCTCCCTATCGCGTCCCCGCGTGGCTGGGCCGGCTCGTGATCGGCGAGGCGGGCGTCCGGATGATGACCGAGCAGCGGGGTTCGTCGAACGCCAAGGCGAAGCAAGTCCTC
>Ga0268386_10000481_pt1 | contig 25309 bp, 21 predicted proteins | sample RVTome_15_FD_200260 | JGI IMG/M metagenome (GOLD analysis project Ga0268386, IMG submission 200260) | Soil microbial communities from uranium-contaminated site in the Upper Colorado River Basin, Wyoming, United States - RVT150D86... ... | reverse complement strand
GCGACATAGGCTGACGGCACGTCTTCCAGGACAAGCAGACCACACCCCCCAACACTCGTCGCCACAGTACCTGTGAACCACTCAGACTCGCTAACGGAGGGCGCGGATATTTGGGCGCGAATACGTGCGCCCGCCTTGAAGGTCGGAGCAGTATCGGACGTCACTTCCTGCGCGATCGCGTCGGCCGCGCAGAGACTGAGGATAAACCCTGCAAGCAGGAAACGATTCATTTCTGCCTAACCACTATTCGACTTCAAAAACGGGGCATTGGCTGGTCAGCCTAGTCCCACGACCCGACCGAACGTAGTCCAATCGACTCCCCGTCCTGCCTCGTCGCAAGTCTCGGGGGACCTTGCAGCGTATCGCGATTCGTGCCGTCGTGCGGTCCATCTAGTCGCTGCGGGGCTGCAAGTGTCGATCAGGGTGTCCGCCGGCGAGCGGTCGCCGAATCCGCCTCCGCTCGCCGCTACGCCGGATTCCCATCTCCAGTCCAAGAACCTCTGGGTGCCCTTACGGGGCGTAGTCAGGCGGCTCCGGCTGGCTCTCCCGCGTCGAGGCGTCCCAACCGTTCCCAGTCGACGCGCAGCAACCGCGGGTTCTCCCAGCGCGAGCGCCCCACCTTCGACACGGGCTCGCCGTCCACTCCGACCACGTCGCCGGTGAAATCGAAGTCGGGCACGACCCCGTCGAGCTCGTTTCCGCGGCCGAGCACGCTGCTGCCGACCCCGTAGGCCATGATCGGCAGACCGAGGTCAGCGAACCGGCGGATGCGGCGCGGCGTGAACCCGCCGCTCACCACGATACCCACGTAGTCGAACCCCTCCGCGTCGAGCGCCGCCCGCACGTTGCGGACGAGATGCGGGTTGACTCCGCGCAGGTCCTCGCGCCCCCACAGCTCGGGATCGTCGATCAGCGACCGGTCGACCAGCATGCCGCTCGTGTCGACGCGCACCCCGGCCAGCACGCCGTCGCCGAACTCGTCGCGCATCGCCCGGGCGACGGCGAGCGAATCACCGACGCAGTCGTTGTCGAAGTCGACCAGGCCGATCACCGGAACGTCGGGCTCGCGGTCGCGCACGTAGCGGGCGAACGCCAGCGTCGCTTCGACCGTGTCGCCTCCGTACGCGGCGATCAGGGCGTGCGGCATCGTCCCGACCCCTTCGCCGCCCCACCACGCGGCCCCCGCGTCGCTCGACACGCTGCGCCCGCCGCCGATACGGGCGGCGTAGCCGTCGGGCGTCTGGATCCGCCAGTCGTCGTGGCGCGGCGCGAAATAGATCACCGGCACCTCGCCCGCCGCCTCGACGGCGTGCGACACGTTCGTCGCCACCCGGCTGCGCCGGGCGAGCACGCCGTCGATCAGCGTCTCGAGATGCGCGAACCCCCTGTACGGACCGACGATCCGCAGCGCGACTTCCCATGCCCCGATCCGGTCGCCGTCGCGCAGCGTCCACACCTCGAAGTCGTGGTGGTCATAGTCGTGGGCGATCTGCGTCTGGACCATCCGGATGCACTCGTACAGGCCGGCGACGATCCCGTCGCGGCGCGGGAAGAACTGCATGTCGACGGCCGGATCCCGCCCGTCGTGCCGAAGTGTCTCGGCCGTACGGACGAAGTAGCGGTCGGACAGCCAGCCCTCGCGGATGCGGGGGTCGAACTGGAACAGGTCGGCCGGGAACCGGCTCAGGTCGCGGTGCAGCAGCGAAGCGCGATCGGTGTCCGACATAGCCTCCGGTCGGTTGTTGCGGAAACGCTGGAAACGAAAGCGCCGCCCCACGGAGGCGGGACGGCGCCTGGCGCTGCTCGGCTCGGGCCGTGGATCAGCCCCCCGTGGCCACCCGGGTCACGTTCTGGGCGGCCGGGCCCTTCTCACCCTCGGTCACCTCGAACTCCACGAGTTCCCCTTCTTCGAGGGTCTTGAAGCCCGATCCCTCGATCGCCGTGTGATGCACGAAACAGTCCTTGGACCCGTCCTCCATGGTGATGAAGCCGTAGCCCTTGGCGTTGTCGAACCACTTGACCCTGCCGGTCGTCCGCATTCGTCTCTCCTGGGTACTCGCCGCGTTGCCGCGTCTGTCCTACGGATTGCGCCGATCGCGCAATCCGCACATCAACGACATCTTAGGCGCCATGCGGCCGGAGTGTCAACGCGGCCTTGCCCGGCGACTGACCCTGCTCGAGACTCCTGCCATGCAACGCGACGAACATACGGCTCGAGGGCTCGACGCCGCCGACCCGCTCGGCCCGTTCCGCGCGCGGTTCGAGCTCCCGGGCGACGACGCGGGCGAGGGCCGGGTTTACCTGCTCGGCAATTCGCTCGGGCCGCTTCCCCGGGCGGCCCGGGCCGAGCTCGACGCCGAGCTCGACGCTTGGGCCGGACGGGGCGTCGAAAGCTACTTCGAGCCGCCCCGCCGCTGGTACGAGGCCGACGAGCGGTACCGGCGACCGATGGCGGCGGTCGTCGGCGCGCGGCCCTCCGAGGTGGCACTGACCGGCAGTCTGACGGCGAACCTGCATTTTCTGCTGGCCAGCTTCTTCCGGCCGGCCGGCGACCGATTCCGGATCCTGCTCGAGCGTCGCGCCTTCCCGTCGGATCGGTTCGTGGTCGAGACGCAGCTCGCCTGGCACGGGATCGATCCGGCCGACGGGATGATCGAGGTGGGCGACGGCCCGTATGGTCCGATCCGCGAGGAAACGATCGAACGGATCCTGGCGGAACGGGGCGACGAGATCGCTCTCGTGTTCCTGGGCGGGGTGAACTACCTGACCGGCGAGGCACTCGACCTGGCGCGGATCACGCGCGCCGCGCACGCCGCCGGCTGTCCGGCCGGGTTCGATCTCGCCCACGCGGCGGGCAACGTCCCGCTCGCCCTGCACGAGGCCGGGGTCGACTTCGCCGCCTGGTGCACCTACAAGTATCTGAACGCCGGTCCTGGTTCGGTTGCCGGGCTGTTCGTGCACGAACGGCATGCCGATCCGGCCGTGTTCCGCCTCGGCGGCTGGTGGGGCGTCGATCCCTCCACGCGGTTCGAGATGGACGATGACGCCCCGTTCACCCCCCGGCCAGACGCCGCCGGCTGGCAGCTCAGCTGCCCCCCGGTGCTCGCGATGGCGCCGCTAGGGCCCGCGCTCGACATGTTCGAGGAGGCGGGGCTGGGGACGCTGCGGGCGAAATCGGAGCGCCTGACGGCGTATCTCGAAGCGCTGCTCGACGACACCGACGGACTGGAGCAGATCACTCCGCGCGACCCGGCCCGCCGGGGCGCTCAGCTCTCGTACCGGGTGAGCGGCGCCCGCGCGGTGCGCGACGCGCTGGCCGAGCGCGGCGTCGACGTCGACCTGCGATCGCCCGACGTGCTGCGGCTCGCCCCGGCCCCGCTGTTCAATTCGTTCGACGACGTGTGGCGGGCGGCCCGCGCGATGCGCGAGCTGGTGAAGCGCTGAGCATGGAGACGGTGGACGGACGCCGCGTGTGGGACATCTCGCCACCCCTCACGCCCGGGCTCGCCGTGTTCCCGGGCGACACGCCGCTCGAACGCGAGATACTGGCGCGCCGCGAACACGGAGATTCGGTGACGCTGTCGACCCTCCGGGCGACCGTTCACCTGGGCGCGCACGTCGACGCTCCCCTGCACTACGGGACGGGCGCCGCCCCGGTCGACGCCGTGCCGCTCGACCGCGTGCTCGGACGCTGCCGTCTAGTGCGGCCGCCCGCGGACGCCGCCCCCGCCGGACGGCTGACCGCCGACGGGCTGGCGGCGGCGCTCGACCGCCTGGCCGCGACGTCGGGCACGGGTGGCGGCGACCTCCCGCCGCGCGTCCTGGTCGCCACGGACAGCCACCCCGATCCGGCCCGGTGGACCGACAGGTTCACCGCCCTCGACGCGCTCGCGATCGACTGGCTGGCCGGCGCCGGAGTGCGAACGGTGGGCGTCGACACGCCGAGCGTCGACCCGGCCGACTCGACGGAGCTGCCCGCGCACGCGGCCGTCCTGCGCCACGGGATGACGATCGTCGAAGGGCTGCGCCTGGAGGGCGTCCCGCAGGGCGACTACGAGCTGATCGCGCTTCCGCTGCGGCTCGTGGGGTTCGACGGCAGCCCGGTGCGGGCCGTGCTGCGGGAGCTGTCGGAACAAGCGTAGGGTGGCGACCGGCCGTCGGTGCCGCCGGTCAGCTCTCGACGCCGACCTCGCAGGCGCGGAGCATCTCCTCGACCCGGACGAACTTGCAGCGCGGGCGGCCCTCGGCCTCGCCGCGCGCCACCTCCGCCGCGTCGATGCGGCCCCAGTCGGCGAAGTCGACGACCTGGACTCCGCGCCGCTCGAGCAGCCGGACGGGGGCGGCCGGATCGGGATCGACGTCCTCCAGCTCGAGTCCTGGCAGATCGGCCGCCATCGACTGCACGGTCTCGACGGCGTCGGGCTTGTTCGTGCCGATGATCCCGGTCGGCCCCCGCTTGATCCACCCGACGGCGTATTCACGGGCCCGCGGGACGCCGCCCGGCGTTTCGGTCACCCGGCCGGCGTCGCTCGGAATCACGCCGCGTCGCTCGTCGAACGGAACGCCTTCGAGCGGCACGCCGCGATAGCCGATCGAGCGCAGCACCAGCCCGCAGTCCAGCACCTCGGTCTCCCCCGTACCGACCGCGCGCATCCTGCCATCGGGCCCGGGCTCGAGCCGGTTGCGTTCGATCCGCACCGCCTCGACCCGGCCGTCGCCGAGGATTTCGACCGGCGAGCTGAAGAACCGCAGCTCGAGCGTCCGGCCGGCGCCCTCCGGCGCACGGGCCGCAAACTCTTCGAGGATCTCGACGTTGCGCCGCACCCGGCGCTCCGCCTCGACCAGGGCGCGGCTCTCCGCGTCGAGCACGAGCTGCGCCGGATCGACCCGGACGTCGACCCCCCCGAGCTCGCCGAACTCTTTGAGTTCGGCCGAGGTGAACTTCGCCTGCGCTGGCCCGCGGCGTCCGAGCATCAGCACCTCGCGCACACCGCTGTCGCGCAGGGCCGCGAGCGCGTGGTCGGCCATGTCGGTCGCCGCCAGGTCCTCCACCGGGCGGGCGAGGATGCGGGCGACGTCGACGGCCACGTTGCCGTTTCCGATCACCACCACCCGCTCGTGCGACAGGTCGAACGACAGGTCGGCGTACTCGGGGTGGCCGTTGTACCAGCCGACGAAGATCGTCGCCGGGTGACTCCCCTCGAGGTCCTCGCCGGGGATTCCGAGCCTGCGGTCGGATTCCGCCCCCACCGCGTACACGACCATGTGATAGAAGTCGCGAAGCTCCGCGACCGAGATGTCGCGGCCGACGGTCACGTTCCCGAGGAAGCGGAAGCGCTCGTTCGTCCCGATCCGGTCGAACACGCGGGTAACCAGCTTGATCGACTGATGGTCGGGCGCGACGCCCTCCCGAACGAGCCCGTACGGGGTGGGAAACCGGTTGTACATGTCGACTTCGCACGCGAAGTCCTGCTTGAACAGCTCGCCCGCCGTGTAGAAGCCGGCCGGGCCGGCGCCGATCACGGCGACCCGGATCGGGTGCTCGGGTGTGCCCGGGGTCGAGCTCAGAGGCGCCACTCCAGCCCGACGACCGGAAGGATCGGCACGGAACCGAGGGCCTTCGGTTCGTCGCCCTCGTCCGCGTCGTAGTGGAAGAACAGTGCGTCACGCCTATCGAGCGCGTTGACGATCTTGAAGTACGGCAGCAGGCGCTGGTCGCGGCCGAATATCCGCACTTCGAGCTCGGCGGTCGCCTGGACGTTGAGGCGGAGATACGAGCCCTCGGGCGCGCTGGTGAAGATCGCCCCATCGATCGGTCCCTGCGAGGACAACGCCGCGCCGGGCACGAATGCCACCCCGCCCGGGCCGGCGAGAGCGGCGGCGGCCGCGGAGCCGCCGCCGGCCGGCGACTCGCTCGTTTCGCCCGGCGTGACCGCCACGCGCTCGGAGCGCGGCACGGCCCCGAACTCGAGCCCATGTCCCATCGACAGGTCGGCGTCGAGCCGCAGCTCGCCGGGAACGTCGATCGTCACGCCGCCGCGCAGGAAGTGGCGTGCCTCGTAGACCGTCTGGTTCGCCGCGTCGGGGTAGTCGGCCCAAGCCCAGCCCAGCGTATAGGCGCCCCACGCCGTGAGCCCGGAGGCGAGCGGACGGCTGGCCACGACGTCGAACCCGGCGTTGCGGAGCGACCCGTTTCCGAACTCGGGCACGCCGAGCGACGACTTCCAGAACAACTCGATCCGCACGATCGACTGCGGCTCCGGCGCGTGCGTCAGCCCGAGCACCAGGTGCGACGAGCGGGCGGCGCCGACCCGGCTGAGCACCGAGCCGAGCACGCGCCCGTCCTCGGTCGTGACCACCGTGCTCTCGAGCGGCAAGTCGGTGTCGACGGTGACCACGAGCTGGTGGAAGCGGCCGAACGAACCCGTCAGGCGGAGGTCGTCGCTCAGCTGCCAGCCGGCGCTCAACCGCGGAGAGAGCGACCGGCCGAGGCCGTCAGTGAACAGGTTCGCCCGCAGCCCGGCCGCCAGGTCGAGGTCGGGAAGCACCTCGCGGCGGCCTTCCACCCACACGGCGGCCGATCCGGCCTCGGCGCGCTGACGGAGTCGTACTTCGTCATCCGCCTCGTGGCTCTCGCGGAACAGGGTGCGCAGGGACAGGCGCTCGCCCTGGACGCCGTAGCCGATCGCGGTTTCGCCCCACCGGCGAGCGAAGTCGGCCCACGCGCGGGCGCGCCGGGTGGCGCCGGTCGCGATCAGCGGGTCGGTCGCCCCGACGGGCAGCCGGGTGTCGAACGAACCGAACGCGCCGCCCAGCTCGGCCTGGCCGAACACGGTCGCGGTGCGGTACCGCAGCGAGCCCGCCGTGTTGCCCCAGCGAGGCGTCTCGTCCGGCGGCGCGTCGCCCACGCGCACCCATTCCTCGTTCATGAACACGGTGACCGACAGTGTGTCGGCGCCCGACGCCGGGTAGAGATCGGCCCGCACGAGGGCGTCGGAATAGCGCTGCGGGAATCCCGACCGCAGCAGGCCGCTGCCCCACGCGCCGTGCAGCTTCCGATACGACGCGGTCACGGCTCCCCTGCCCTCGGACGCCGTCTCGAACGAGCCGCCGGCCGCCAGCATGTCGACGAACACGCTCGCCGCAGCGCCCTCGGCGCCCGCGCGACTGTCGAGCAGCAGCACGTCGGTGAGTCCGCCGTCGTAGCGCGCCGGGACACCGCCCTGGAGACGGCGGGCCCGCTCGATCGACGGGGGCAGGCCAGGATCGATGAGCCCACCGAGATGGAAGGGCGCGTGCACCGGGGCGCCGTCGAGCAGCACGAGGTCGAGCGACGCTCCGGCTCCGCGCACGTACAGGACGTTGTCCGGAGCCGGGGGGTCGGGACCCAGCAGGGCCCGGGCGCCGGCCCCGATCCCGAGCTCCGCCACGCCGGGCGAGGCGTCGAGCTGATGGATCATCACGCCTTCGGGCAGGCGATCGGACTCGCGAACCACGGCCCGGGCGGGAGGCGGCGCCGGGTTCGCCGCGACGGTGGCCCCGACCGGTTCGAGTCGGAAGGCCTCGATGCGAAGGTGGAAATCGACCGACACGACGCCCGAAGAAGGGACGGAGAGGTCTACTTCGAGGGGGGAGAAGCCGAGCCGGCGAGCGCCAAGTCGGCGATCACCGCCCTGGATGCCGGCGATCACGTACCGGCCGGAGGCATCGGTGACGGTCGACCGGCCGGTTCCGACCAGGACGACTTCCGCCCCCTCGATCGGCTCGCCGGTTCCGACGTCGCGGACGAACCCCTGCACGGTTCCCGGCGCGTCCTGCGCCGCGAACCCGAGGCTCGCCACGATCGCCAGAGCCAGCATCATTCGAGCGCACCGCCTCCCTTGGCGGGCGCGGCTCACCCGCCGACTTCGAACACCGCCTGGTCTCCCGTCCGGGAGACCTGCCGCTGCGTGATCATCCGGCCGGCGTTCACCCGAACGACGGCAGTACCGTCGAGTTCGACCGAGCCGGCCCGCAGTGCCCGGGGCAGCTCCACCCGGATGTCACCGTCGATTTCCTCGGCGGCGGCACCGGATCCGACGATGTCGAGCGTACCCGACGCTACCACGAATCGAGCATTCCGCGCTCCGTCAGGCAAGTTCGCGACGGCTTCGGACCGGCCGGTGAGCGAGACGACGATCCGGGTGCCCGGCGCGAAATCCGCGATCCGCACGGTCAGGCGCCCGTCCTGGGGGCTGATCGTGATGCTCGCGCCCTCGACCACGGCCGACGGGATCGCCGGCGCCTCGGCCGGTGGCGGCGCGGGCGTTACGAGCTCGGCCGATGTCCCGAACAGCAGGTCGCGGAGCGGCGAGCCCGGCACCATCGCGGCGGCCGCCGCGGCGCCAAGCAGCAGCACGACAGCAGCGGCGCGGCTCACCCAACGGGGCAGCTTCGGCGCGCGGCGTCGACGAACGGCGGGGCGCGCGAGATCCTCGTCGTAGGAGAGCATGGCGGCGCTGAACGCCTCGGCGGCCCCGCGCAGCTCCGCCGCCACGCGCCGGCAGGCCGGGCACTGCTCGAGATGCCGGCCGACCCGGGCGCGCTCGTCCGGCTCGAGCTCGCGGTCGAGCCAGGTCTGTATCTCCGCCTCAGTCAGATGATCCATCCGCCCCTTCCAGGGATTCGTAGGCGCGGACAAACCGCTTCAAAGCCCGCGCCACCAGCGCTCCCACCGAAGTTGATTTCACGCCCAGCACCTCGGCGATCTCAGCGTACCTGAACCCTTCTTCGCGCATCAACAGCATCTGCGCGTCCCGCTCCGACAACTCCGCCAGCGCCCGGCGCACCCGGGCGATCCGCTCGAGGCGTTCGACGCGCGCGTCGGGCGCCTCGGGCCGATCCGGCTCGGGCGGCGTCTGCTCGAGCAGCCGTCCGCGCCGCTGCCGGTTGCGCGCCCCGTCTCGCACGAGGTTCGTCGCCACGACGTGCAGCCACGGCTTCGCCTCGTCCAGCGGCAGGTCCTGTTGCAGCAGCCGCGCAAACGCCTCCTGGACGACGTCGTCGGCGACGTCCGCGTCACCGGTCATCCGAACCACGAACCGGTGCAGCGATGGATACAGTTCGCGGTACGCGGTCTGATAATCCACGGCCTCGCCCACGCGCTGGAGCAGTGCTCCCGTCGAACCAGTTTCGGCGGCATCCGATCGCCACTTGAACAACGTGCCGGGCCGCCCGGACGTGACACGCTAACGGTGCGGGCGCCGATACAGGAGGGGAGCTCGCGGGGCCCGAACGCACGACGGGCGGGTCGCCGTGGTGGTGACCCGCCCGCCCGATCGCTCCCGCGATGCCAGTTGCGGGGGGCGTCAACTTTCCGCCGCGCGCGCTACTCGATCAGCTGGAGCACCTTGAATGCCGGGCCCGCCGACGGACCGCCGGGATCGGAAGCCGGTAGCGAACCGTGGTAGCCGACCCAGCGTGCATATACCTTTCCCGCCTCGACCTTCTCGACGAACACGCCGACGAAGTTACTGAACGCGAACTCGTTCAAGCCCGTGCCCGGACCGTACCGCGGATCGAACATCGGGAGCGGGCGGATCCGCGACGTGGAGCGGCAGTGCACCGCGTCGGCGCTCAGCGCGTATGCGGCATCGGTCACGCAGCTCATCGTATCGTTCCAGGCCGCCTCCGAGTCCTCGGCTATCATGTCGCGGAAACCAGCCAGCGTCGGGCCGACCATGTTTCCCGGCTCGGGATCGACGATGTCGCCGATCGAGTATCCGACGTTCGGGTTCACGCAGGTGCGGACGTTGTTCTCGTAGTCGTCGGCGCCCTGCTCTTCGGTCGGACGCCACGGGTAATACCAGTTGTCGTTATACTCCCCCCCGCCCTGATTCGACTTGATGATGATCTGGTCGCCGATGTCGGACGTCGAATACCCAGTGAACGATTCGTGGTTGTAGGTTACGGGGTCCGTGCTGGTGTCCATCCACGGGATGTACTCGTCCCCGAGATCCGGGTTGAAGGCCCGGGGATCGTTGCCGGGTCCACCCGCCTCCAGCCACTGATCGGGGATGGCCATCGGAAGGAGACAGTTGATCCGCCCGGCATTCGAGGCGCGAGCCTTGGCCCAGGCCGTGATGTTCACCGTACTCACCCCGAAGATGCGGGCGAAGAAGGTGCCGAGCGGATTTCCCCGCTCCTTGGTCCGCAGGACCTGCACGCCCACCGTCCGGGCCGTGAGGTCCACGACCACGTCCTCCTCGAGGACGCTGGCGGCCGCGCCGCGGATCTTGTTGTGCGCCGCAAATTCGATCGCCTCGTCGACCGCCCATTCGTTGTTGTTCGGAGACTCGATCAGCACCGAAGCGCCGGCCATGGCCGCGCCGTCGGCGGCCAACTGGGCCTCGCCTCGCGCCACCGTGAGCATGCCCACGTCGACGGCCAGCGCCACGGCCGAGGTCAGCGCGACCATACTTCCGGCCGCAACGATGAGCGCGACGCCGCGCTCGTCGGAGCACCGGCCGCGGATCGCCTGCAGTATGTGTCGTGCGAGGTCCTTCATGTTCTCCCCCGATGGCATTTCTTCGTTCGACGCCGGCCTCCCGCCGAATTGAGGGTGCCGGTTCGCCGTGCAGCGAGGCGAAAATCGTGCGAGGTGGCGGGCGAGTCGCCACTCGGGGTGGATAACCATCGCAAAGACCGTGTTCGCAACGGATAGGGGGACGACGAGACCAATCGCCGAGTGCCGGTTGGCGCTCGGTTCGACGGGCAAGCATGAAGACTTTTGTCGACGGGATGCAGGGAGTATCGCTTCGTCGTCTGGCACGGGCACCGGCCGGCCGGGTAGCTTCTGGCGCATGTCGAACTTACGCCGGACCGTCTGCCTGTTCGCGTCGCTGGTGCTGTTCAGCGGTTCCGGCGCTATGCAGACGGCGCACGTCGCCGGACAGGTCCCTGCCCTGTCCGACTCCGTCCGCGTGTCGCTCATCTCGATCCTGCCCGGCCGGGAGATCTACTCGGTGTTCGGCCACAGCGCGTTGCGCATCCGCGATCCGGAGCTCGGCATCGACTCGGCCTACAACTTCGGCACCTTCGAGTTCGGCGACGCTCCGCTCGAAGAGGCGTCGTTCGTCGCGCGATTCACGTACGGCGACCTGAATTACAGCCTCGCCGTGCAGGATCCGGCGGCCCTCGTGCGCTGGTACTGGGAGAACGAGCGGCGCGCTTCGGTGGAGCAGACGCTCGACCTGACGCGCGACGAGGCGCAGGAGCTGTTCGAGCGGCTCCAGGTAAACGCCCTGCCCGAGAACCGCTACTACCAGTACGACTTCTTCTTCGACAACTGCGCCACGCGCCTGCTCGATGTGCTCGAGGCCGTGCTCGGCGAGCGCCTGGCCTTCGAGGCGGCCCCGCCCGGCCGGAGCTTTCGGCAGCTGCTCGACCCGTACCTCGTGGGCACACGCTGGGTCGACCTTGGAATGGATCTCGGCCTCGGCCTGCCGGCCGATCGCGAGGCCACGGCGCGCGAAGCCGCCTTCCTTCCCGAACAGTTGATGGACTACCTGGCCGTCGGAAGCGTCGACCGGGGGGAAGCCGGGCGGCAGCCGCTGGTGCGGCGCACGGAGACTCTGACCGGGCCGGCCGGGGCGTCATGGAAGCCCGACGCGGCCGCGCCATGGCCCGAGATCGTCGGTTGGGCGCTGCTCGCCGTGGGCGTCTTCTTCACGATGCGCGACGCGCGGGCCGGACGACGCGTGCGCGCGCTGGCGGACGGGCTGTTCTTCGGGGCGCTCGGCGTGGCCGGCCTCGCCGTCACCTTCCTGTGGTTCGTGTCGCTGCACGACGTGACCGACCTGAACTTCAACCTCGCCTGGGCCCTGCCGACCCACCTGGTGCTGGCGGTCGTCATCGCGCGCGGACGAGCCGAGGACGGCGAGCCGGGGCGCCGCGCGGGGTTCTATCTGACGGCGACGGCCGCCCTGGCGGCGCTGCTGCTGCTCGGCATTCCGCTATGGCCGCAAGAGCTGCCCGGCGCGCTCGTGCCCCTGCTCCTGCTGATCGTGGCGCGCGCCGGCTGGCTGGCCCGGGCGCGGCTGAGCTAGCCGGCGGCGCCGACGAGCGTCGCCACCATCACGGCCTTGATCGTGTGCAGGCGATTCTCCGCCTGGTCCCAGACGATCGAGTGGTCCGACTCGAACACCTCGTCGGTCACCTCCATGCCGTCGAGCCCGAACCGCTCCCAGATCTCCTCGCCCACCTTCGTCCGGCGGTCGTGGAAAGCGGGCAGGCAGTGCAGGAAGGCGACATCGGGGTTGCCGGCGAGCTCGACGAGCTCGCGGTTCACCTGGTAGGGCTTCAGCAGTGTGACCCGCTCCTCCCACACCGAGGCGTCCTCGCCCATCGACACCCACACGTCGGTGTAGAGGAAGTCGACCCCGTGGACGCCCTCGGACGGGTCGTCCGTGAGCGTGATCCGCGCGCCCGCCTCCGCCGCCCATCCGCGGCAGCGGGCGACGAGCTCCTCCGCCGGCCACAGCTCGCGGGGCGCGCACAGCCGCATGTCCATGCCGAGCTTCGAGCCGCCGACGAGCAGCGAGTTGCCCATGTTGTTGCGGGCGTCGCCAAGATAGCAGCAGGCGAGACCCTCGGGGCCGCGCCCCGCGTGCTCGACCATGGTCATCACGTCGGCCAGCACCTGGGTGGGGTGGAACTCGTCGGTCAGCCCGTTCCACACCGGCACCCCGGCGTGGGCCGCCAGCTCCTCGACGCGCTCCTGGCCGAAGCCGCGATATTCGATGCCGTCGTACATGCGGCCGAGCACCCGCGCCGTGTCCTTCACCGACTCCTTGTGCCCGATCTGCGACCCGGTCGGGCCGAGGTAGGTGACGTGGGCGCCCTGGTCGTAGGCAGCGACCTCGAACGCGCAGCGGGTGCGGGTCGACGTCTTTTCGAAGATCAGGGCGAAGCTCAACCCTTCCAGGCGGCGCAGTTCCCGCCGCTCGCGCTTCTCCCGCTTGAGCTCCGACGACAGGTCGAGCAGGAAGCGTAACTCGTCCGGCGTGAAGTCGCCGAGGGTGAGAAAGCTGCGGCCGCGGAGCGCGAAGCTCATGCCAGGGTGATGTCCTCGTCGAGGTACACGTCCTGGATCAGATTCAGGAGCCGCACCCCCTCGTCGCGCGGACGCTGGAACGCTTTGCGGCCCGAGATCAGCCCGGTGCCGCCGGCGCGCTTGTTGATCACGGCCGTGCGGACGGCGTCGGCGAAGTCGTTGTCGCCCGAGGCACCCCCGCTGTTGATCAGACCGATCCGGCCCATGTAGCAGTTCACCACCTGCCAGCGGCACAGGTCGATCGGGTGGTCGCTGATCAGCTCGTCGTACATCCGCTTGTGATAGCGGCCGTACTTCACGCCGCCCTCGTTCAGCGCCAGGTAGCCGCCGTTGTTCTCGGGCAGCTTCTGCTTGATGATGTCGGCCTCGATCGTCACGCCGAGGTGGTTCGCCTGACCCGTGAGATCGGCCGAAGCGTGATAGTCCTTGTCCTTCTTGAACGCCGAGCTACGCAGGTAGCACCAGAGAATCGTCGCCATGCCGAGCTCGTGCGCGTAGGCGAACGCCTCCGACACCTCGACGATCTGGCGGGCGCTCTCCTCCGACCCGAAATAGATGGTCGCGCCGACCGCCGCCGCGCCCATGTCGAACGCCTGCTGAACGGAGCCGAACATGATCTGATCGTAGGCGTTCGGATAGGTGAGCAGCTCGTTGTGGTTCAGCTTCACCACGAACGGGATCCTGTGCGCGTACTTGCGCGACACCGACCCGAGCACGCCGAACGTCGAGGCGACGGCGTTGCAGCCGCCGTCGAGCGCCAGGCGAATCAGCTCTTCGGGATCGAAATAGGCCGGGTTCGGCGCGAAGCTGGCGCCGCCTGAGTGCTCGATCCCCTGGTCGACCGGGAGGATCGACAGGTGGCCCGTGCCGGCCAGCCGGCCGGTGCTGAAAATCCACTGGAGGTTGCCGAGCGTGCGGTTGTTGCGGTCGCTGAGCGCGTAGACGCGGTCGACGAAGTCGGGTCCCGGCGCGTGCAGCCGGTCGCGGGGTATGCCGGTCGACTCGTGCTCAAGCAGGTAGTCGGCGTCGTCGCCGAGAAGTTCGAGAATCTCGCTGTTCATCTCATCGGTCCGGGGGAAGGTTCGACATCGTTGCAGCGCATGCGGATGCGGTCGTGCTTGGTTCTGAACATGCGCGCTGGCAGGCCGGTCCGCAAAGGTCGGGACCGCGCGATCAGTCGACGATCGGCGGCGGGCTCTCGTCGGGAAGATAGCTGCCAAACACGCGGCCGTAGATGTCCCAGATCGTCACGAACAGCGCCGCCACGATCGGGCCGAGGATGAAGCCGACCGCGCCGAACAGGAACAGGCCGCCCAGCGTGCTGACCAGCACGAGCAGATCGGACATTTTCGTGTCACGCCCCACCAGCCACGGGCGGAGCACGTTGTCGACGCTCCCGACCACGACGAGGCACCACACGCCCAGCCCGATCGCCGCACCCGTCTGGCCCGTCGCGAACAGCCAGATCACGGCGGGCACCCACACCAGGCCGCTGCCGATCGCCGGGATGATGGACAGCACGGCCATCACCGTGCCCCAGAACGCCGACGCCGGGATGCTCACCACGGCGAACCCGAGCCCGGCGAGGCCGCCCTGGATGAGGCCGATCACCAGCGAGCCCTTGATCGTGGCGCGGGTGACCGAGACGAATTTCTCGATCATCCGGCTCTCGTCGTCCGGCGCGAGCGGCAGATAGTAGAGGATTCGCGCCAGGATCTCCTTCCCCCTGAGCAGGAAGAAAAACATCGCGTACAGCATGATGAACAGGTCGAGCAGGAAGGCCGCCGTACTGCGCGTGAGGGTGGCCACGCTGTTCACGAGGAAGCTGCCCATGCTGCCGGCGATCTGGCCGGCCCGCGACACGATCTCGTCCTGGTAGGGCGCGAGCCACTCGAGCTGCGGGACGCGGTCCATCAGGCTGTCGAACAGGTCGGGGGAGGCGAGCTGCTGTTCGATCCACGGCCCGACCGACTCGCTGACGCCGACCGCCTGCGCCACGACGATTCCGAGGAACAGGCCCAGCGGGAGGATGAGGAGCAGCAGGACGAGCAGGATCGTCGCGACGGCCGCCGTGCGTCGGCGCCCGCCCAGCCTGTCGCCGAGCCACCGGTGGATCGGGCGGGTCATCGCGCTGAACACGGCGGCCAGCAGGAGCGCCACGATGAACGAACGGATCACCGCCAGGAACAGCAGGCTGATGGCCGCGACCAGCAGGAGGAGCGCGACCTTGCTGGCCCGCTCCACCCGGTGCGGTACGGGCGCCTCGGCCCGTCTGCTGTCGTTCACCCGTCGCCTCCCGTGAAGTGTGCGGGCGCAACCGCCGGCCACAAACCTAGGCGCCGGAGTCCCGATCGCCAGCCCCGGAGGCCCGCCGTCGATTGTCGCGACGTGCCCCGCCGCCGTATTCTCGTGGCGCCACGGGCGAATCTGGCACGGGAACCAAGCCGACAGGGAGCGAATCAGCATGGCGATCGATCCGGCGGGTGGACCGCAGCGTGACACGTGGGGCTCGAAGACGGCCTTCGTCCTGGCGGCTGCCGGGAGCGCGATCGGGCTCGGCAACATCTGGGGATTCCCCACCGTGGCGGCCCAGAACGGCGGAGCGGCGTTCCTCGTCATCTACCTGCTAGCCGTCGCGCTGATCGGCGCGCCGGTCATGCTGGCCGAGCTCGTCGTCGGTCGGCACACGCAGCGCAACCCGGTCGGCGCCTTCAAGGCGATCATGCCGGGCTCGGCCTGGTGGCTGGTCGGAGCGCTCGGCGTGCTCACCGGGCTGATGATCCTGAGCTTTTATTCGGTGATCGCCGGCTGGACGCTCGCGTACATCCTCAAGACCGCCACGGGCGTGTTCGGTCCCGATGCCGACACCGGCGCGATCTTCACGAATCTGGCTGGCGACCCGCTCCAGGCGCTGTTCTGGCACTTCCTGTTCATGGTGATCACGATCGCGGTGGTGGTTAAGGGCGTTCGCGATGGCATCGAACGCTGGACGAAGGTGCTGATGCCCCTGCTGTTCGTGCTCCTGCTGCTGCTCGCGGCCCGGGCCGTCACGCTGTCGGGCGGCGGTGAAGGACTGTCGTTCTACTTGAACCCCGACTTCAGCGAAGTCGACGGCCGGGTCGTGCTGGCCGCCGTCGGGCAGGCGTTCTTCAGCCTGAGCCTCGGCATGGGGGCGATGATCACCTACGGTTCGTACATCTCGAAGAACCAGGACCTCGAGTCGTCCGCCGGCTGGGTGACCGGATTCGACACGCTGATCGCCATCCTCGCCGGGCTGATCATCTTCCCGACCCTGTTCCACGCGGGCCTCGATCCGAACCAGAGCGGCCCGGGAATGGTGTTCGTCGTGCTCACCTCCCTGCTCTCGACGATTCCCCCGGCGCCGTACGGCGGGATCGTCTTCGGCACCGGCTTCTTCATGCTGCTGGCGATCGCGGCGCTCACCTCGAGCGTGAGCCTGCTCGAGGTCGTCACGTCGTGGGGCGTCGACGAGAAGGGGTGGACGCGGAAGAAGGCGGCGTGGCTGATCGGCGGCGCGGCATTCGTGATCGGCATCCCGAGCGCCCTGGCCAACGGCGCCGTGTCGTGGCTGAGCGCCGGCTGGCCGCAGGGGCCCGACTTCCTGAGCTTCATGTTCGTGGTGTGGGGCCAGTATTCGCTGGTTGTCGGCGCCCTGCTGATCAGCGTGTTCGTGGCCTGGGTATGGGGCGTGAAGGCGGCCGGCGAGGAAGTCGGCGCCGACGGCACCGGCTTCACGACCGAGAAGCTGTGGCGCTTCCTCATCCGCTACGTGTGTCCCATCGCGATCTTGGGCGTGCTCTGGACCTTGATCGAGCCGCTCTTCTAACCGTTCGAAGGGAGGGTCAGTCCCGCGGCGGGACCGTCCAGGTACGGCCGCTCTCGAGCAGGGCTGACAGGGACGCGCCGGCGGGAGAGACGTCTCGCAGCAGGGCCTCGTCGTAGGTCGCCGTGGGGTTGGAGTCGCGGTAGAGGATGCCGATGGCCATGGGGTGGTGGGGGGGGCGCATCTGGCCTAGCAGCATGGCGAGGGGCCGGCTGGTTTCGTCATGGACCAGCAGTTCCGCTTCCGGCACGCCGTCGGGGCCGGCGTCCACGACTTCCAGCTTCCAGCTCCGCGGATCGAATCTGAGACCCTTGCTTCCGTCCTTTCCGAACCGCAGGGGCTTGCCGTGCTCGACCAGGATCTGGGTGTCGTCGGCGTGCTTGCGGTCGGTGAACTCCGAGAAGCAGCCGTCGTTGAACACGACGCAGTTCTGGAAGATCTCGACGAACGCCGTGCCTCGATGGGCGTGCGCGTCGACCAGCAGTCCCTCGAGGTGCTTCAGGTTGATGTCGATGGCGCGCGCCACGAAGCGGGCGCCCGCCCCGAGGGCGAACGACGCCGGGTGCACAGGGTTCTCCACGGAGCCGCGCGGCGTAGACGGTGTGACCGTGCCGACGCGCGACGTGGGTGAGACCTGTCCCTTGGTGAGCCCGTAGATCTCGTTGTTGAACAGCAGGATCTGCAGGTTCACGTCGCGCCGCAGCACGTGCAGCAGGTGGTTGCCCCCGATCGACAGGCCGTCGCCGTCGCCCGTCACCACCCACACGTCGAGCTCCGGCCTCGCTAGCTTGAGTCCCGTCGCGACCGCCGGAGCGCGGCCGTGGATCGTGTGGAAGCCGTAGGTCGCCATGTAGTAGGGAAAGCGCGCCGCGCAGCCGATGCCGGACACGAACACCGTTCGCTCGCGCGTCGCTCCCAGCGTGGCGAGCGCCTTCTGCACGCCCTTGAGGATCGCGTAATCGCCGCAACCCGGACACCAGCGCACTTCCTGGTCGGACGCGAAATCCTTCGCGGCCAGCGGCGTGAGGGTGGCTTCGGTCATCGTGGCGCCTCCTGTGGCTGCGTTTCGAGCGCTCGGTCGATCGCCGCCTCGATCTCGCGGATGCGGAACGGGCGCCCCGTCACCCGGTTGAACCCGACGGCGGTCGTGCCGAACGTGGCGCGCACGACCTGGACGAGCTGGCCGGCGTTGTTCTCGGGCACCAGCACGCGCTCGAATCCCGCCAGCAGGTCGGCCAGGTTGCGTGGGAACGGCCACAGCCAGCGCAGGTGGACCTGCGACACCGGCCGGCCGGCGCGGCGCGCGCGCTCCACGCCCTTCGAGATCGCGCCGTAGGTCGAGCCCCAGCCCAGCACGAGCAGGGGCCCCGAGGCTTCGCCCTGTTCGATCGCCTGCTCGGGAATGTGGTTCGCGATCCGCTGAATCCGCTCGGCGCGGATCCGGGTCATCCGGTCGTGGTTCTCGGGGTCGTACGAGATGTGGCTCGTTTCCACGTTGCGCTCGATCCCCCCGATCCGGTGCTCGAGGCCAGGCGTGCCGGGCCGCACCCACGGGCGCGCCAGGGTGTCGGGATCGCGCATGAACGGATGGTAGCCCTCGGGGTCTGTGCGGAACTGGACCGGGAAACCGGGCAGCGCATCCGCGTCGGGCAGCCGCCAGGGCTCGGCCGCGCTGGCCAGGTAGCCGTCGGTCAGCACGTAGACCGGAGTCATGAACGTCGTCGCGACGCGCACCGCCTCGCGTCCGACCTCGAAGCAGTCGGTGGGCGTGGCGGGCGCCACGACGGCCACCGGCGCGTCGGCATTGCGGCCGTACAGCGCCTGGAACAGGTCCGACTGCTCGGTCTTGGTCGGCATCCCGGTCGACGGCCCGGCGCGCTGAGAGTTCACCACCACGATCGGCAGCTCGGCCGCCACGGCCAGGCCGATCGCCTCACCCTTGAGCGCGATCCCCGGCCCCGAGCTCGAAGTCACCCCGAGCGCCCCACCGTACGCGGCGCCGATCGCGGCGCAGGCCGCGGCGATCTCGTCCTCGGCCTGGAAGGTGACGACGCCGTGGTCGCGCATCCGGGCGAGCGCATGCAGCAGTGGCGAGGCCGGCGTGATCGGGTAGGAGGCGAAGATCATCCGCTCGAGCCCACTCGAGGCGAGCCCGGACGTCAGCCCCCAGGCGAGCGCCTCGGTTCCGCTCACCGTGCGGTAGAGGCCGGGCGGCAGGTCGGCCGGGTCGACCGTCCAGGCCGCCGACGCGCCGGCCGACGGCATCTCCGCCGTCTCGCCGAACGCGTGCCCCGCGTTCAGCGCCGCCACGTTCGCCTCTGCCACGTTCCCGCGGCCCTCGAACTTCTTCGTGATCCAGTCGACGGTGGCCTGACGGTCGCGGTCGAACATCCACAGCGCGAGCCCGAGCGCCCACATGTTCCGGCAGCGTCCCGCGTCCTTCGTCGACAGCTCGAACGGCTCGACGGACCGAAGCGTCTGGGTCGTGATGTCGAGCGGCAGGATGACGTAGGGCGCGAGGCTCTGGTCTCCGAGCGGACTCGCCGCGTAGCCGGCCTTCGCGAGGTTGCGCTCGCCGAACGCGTCGGTGTCGAGGACGATCGTCCCGCCGAGCCGCAGGTCGCCGACGTTCACCTTGAGGGCCGCCGGGTTGAGGGCCACGAGCACGTCGAGGTCGTCGCCGGCCGTTTTGATGTCCTGTGAGCCGAAGTGCACCTGGAAGGCGGAGACCCCATAGGTGGTGCCGGCCGGGGCCCGGATCTCGGCCGGATAGTCGGGGAACGTGGAGATGTCGCTGCCCGAGAGCGCCGCCTGGATGCCGAACTGGGCCCCCGCCGTCTGCATTCCGTCGCCCGAATCGCCGGCGAACCGCACGACCACGGCGTCGAGCCGTTCGCGCTGCGGCCCGCCGCCGTTGGCCTGAGGGAGGTTCGCCTTGCTCACGGGACGTCGGCCGCCGGCTCGGTGTCCAGCGCCCCGGACGTCGGATCGACCGTACCGGTGTCGATCGCGGCGCCGTCGGTGGCCGCGGTGTCGGGTTCGGCCGCGGTGCCGGATTCGGCCAAGGTGTCGGCTAGGGACGCCGTGTCGGCCTCCGCCGTGTCGGCTGTCATCCCCGGCGGCGCCTCGCGCCAGTCGCGCGGCTTCATCACCCGGCGAATCTCGGCGTCGTCGATGAACGGCGTGTACTCGTCCACCTCGAGCCGGACGCTGTCGCCCACCGTTACGAGAAGGTCGATGCGGGCGATGTCGTCGCGGAAGGTGACGAGGGTCGCGCCCGCTTCGCTGCCCACCGTCAGGAGCAGGCGTTCGCCTTCGGTCGACTTCGCCTCGACCACGCCGGCGACCTGCACGCGTTCAGCGCGCAGGGAGTCGGGCAGGTAGGGGCTCGCGAGGTCGGGCAGGAAGACGGCGCCCAGGGCACCGATCACGATGCCCGCGAGCAACCAGCCGAGACCGCGCGACTTCTTCTCCTGGCGCTGCGCCGCGCCTCCGGGACCAGCCATTGCCCCTCCTGTTCAAGCCCTGGTTCAGCCGCCGAGCGTGCGGGACAGGTAGGCCCGCAGGCGCTGCCAGGCGTCGCGCGCCGGCTCGGCACGGGCCTCCGGATCCTGGTCGACCTTGAGCCAGAACCCGTGATCCACACCATGGTACACGTGCACGTCGTTCTCGATTCCGGCCGCGTCGAGGGCCGCCACGAACGCCTCCACCTGCTCGGGAGGGATCCCGTCGTCGAGCTCGGCGAACGTGCCGTAAACCTCGTGGTCGAGTGCCGCGAGCCGCTCCGGGTCGTCGAGCAGGCTTCCATAGAAGATCGCCGTCGCCTCGTGCTCGACCCCGTCGAGGCCGAAGCTGAGCGCCACGCCACCGCCGAAGCACCAGCCCATCGCTCCCACCCGACCGGTCACGTCGTCGCGGCCTCTCAGCCAGGCGACGGCGCCGTCGAGGTTGGCGATCATGCCCTCGGGATCGGCGCGCGCCTCCTGCACGAGGGCCATGTTCTCATCGCGGTTCGTCCCCGCCCGGCCGGCGTACAGGTCGGCCGCGAGGGCGACGTAGCCCTCGTCGGCCAGCGCGTCGGCCGTCTGCCGGATCCGGTCGGTCAGGCCGTCCCATTCGTGAATCAGGATCACGGCGGGAAACGGCCCTTCGCCCTCGGGCACCGAAACGTAACCGATGGTCTCCGGGTTGCCCTCGAAATAGGCGACGTCTTCGCCGCGCGGTGGCGGCGCCGTTCCGAGGATCGCGGCAGGCAGGATGGTGTCGCCGGCGGGCAGCGACGCTTCGTCCGCCGTGGACGTCCCCTCGTCCGCCGCGCCCGTATCCCCTTCTCCGGCGGCCGGTCCGCACGCCAGGGCGATACAGGCGACGGGCATCCAGGCGAACATCCAGTGGTTCCTCATCGGTCCTCCTCGATCGATCCGTCGACCGTCGGTTCGGGGCACCTTGCCCTCGCTTCGACTGTACGTCCGATGCCCTCGCCTCGCCAGCATCCCGGGCTTGGCAGGCGGCGGTCGGGCCGGCAGGTTGTGCCAGCATGACGAGCAGAGACTTCATCCGCACGATGGTGGCGGACGACATCGCCAGCGGGAAATACGACGGCCGCGTGGCGACGCGCTTCCCGCCCGAGCCCAACGGCTTCCTCCACATCGGCCACGCCAAGTCGATCGCGCTGAACTTCGGGATCGCGGAGGAATTCGGCGGCACCTGCAACCTCCGCTACGACGACACGAATCCCGAGACCGAGGACCCCCGTTACGTCGAGGCGATCGCCGACGACATCCGCTGGCTTGGCTACGAGTGGCACGAGCGCCTGCACGCCTCGGATTACTTCGAGCAGCTCTACGAATGGGCCGAAAAGCTGGTGCGCGAGGGCAAGGCGTACGTCGACAGCCAGTCGCTCGACGAGATCCGCGAGAACCGCGGTACCCTGACGAGTCCGGGCACTGACAGCCCGTACCGCGACCGCTCGGCGGAGGAGAACCTCGACCTCCTGCGCCGCATGCGGTCCGGCGAGTTCTCCGACGGCGCCCACGTGCTGCGCGCCCGGATCGACATGACGCATCCCAACATGCTGATGCGCGATCCCCTGCTGTACCGGATCCGACACGAGGAACACTACCGCCGGGGCGACGCCTGGTGCATCTACCCGATGTACGACTACGCGCACTGCCTCGAAGACGCGATCGAGGACATCACCCACTCGCTGTGCACGCTCGAATTCAAGAACAACAACGAGCTGTACGAATGGGTGCTCGACGCCGTGGGCATCGAGCGGCCGCGCCCCGAGCAGACGGAGTTCGCGCGCCTCGAGGTCGACTTCACGGTCCTCAGCAAGCGCAAGCTGATCAAACTCGTCCAGGGCGGCCACGTCGACGGGTGGGACGACCCGCGGCTGCCGACGATCGCGGGCCTTCGCCGACGCGGCGTGCCTCCCGAGGCCATCGTCAGGTTCTGCAACGAGATCGGCGTCGCCGACACGGAGAGCCGCATCGACATCGGGAAGTTCGAGCACGTGCTTCGCGACCACCTCAACTGGATCGCGCCGCGCCGGCTGTGCGTGCTCGAGCCGCTGAAGGTCGTGATCACCGACTATCCGGAGAACGGGCTCGAGTGGATCGACGCCGACGAGTTCCCGCACGACGTGAAGGCGGAGTGCGGCTCCGAGGCCGAAGGAACGCGTCGCATGCCGTTCACCCGCGAGCTGTGGATCGAGCGCTCCGACTTCATGGAGGAGCCGGTTCGCCGGTTCCGCCGCCTGTCGCCCGGCGAGGAAGTTCGGCTGCGCAACGCCTACGTGATCCGTTGCGACGAAGTGGTGAAGGACCCCGCGACCGGCGTGGTGATCGAACTGCGCTGCTCGCACGACCCTGGCACGCTCGACGCCCACCCGGCGGACGGTCGCAAAGTGAGCGGCACGATCCACTGGGTGTCGGCCGCGCACGCCCTGCCCTGCGAGGTGCGGCTGTACGACCGGCCGTTCATGGTCGCCAATCCCGACGATGTCGACGAGGCGGCGGGCGAGACGTTCCTCGACCACCTGAACCCCGAGTCTCTGGTTGTCGTGGAGGGCGCGTTCGTCGAACCGTCGGTGGCGGAGGATCCGCCGGGCACCCGGTACCAGTTCGAGCGCACGGGCTACTTCGCCTCCGATCCGGCGGACTCGGGCGCCGAGCGCCTCGTGTTCAACCGCATCGTCGCGATGCGCGACACGTGGACGAAGATGACGGGCGGCTGAGCGGAGCCGGAACCTGGCGCGCGATCGCGACGGACGGCACCCCCTCCACCACACCCTCCTGTTGTGCAGTTGACGTGCTCATGAGACACCAGCGTACTCATGTGCAAGCTATCGCCACAATAGGACGGTCCCGCAGAGACCCGTGTCGTCGCGCGGGACAGCACCCCGGGGGGAAGACATGCGGGAAAGAATCCAGTTTCTCGTTGATACCGCGGCGAAGGATCGGTATCAGCGTGTCGCTCTGGCCGAGGGACGCACCCTGAGCGAGTGGCTGCGCCGGTGCGCCGAAGCGGCGGCCGTTCACGATCCCGAACGACGAGCGCTTCGAACCCGATCTGGACTCGAGGCCTTCTTCGAAAGCAGCAATGAGGCCGTCGATCGATACGTCGCCTGGCGGGCGGGGCGTTGATCGCATGATCTTCGTCGACACGTCCGTTCTCGACAGCGCGATCGGTCCCGCGGGCAGCGCTCGCGACGATGCCCAGCAATTCTTCTTGAGATCTCTGGACGAGGGAATTCCCCTCGTCACGTCAGCGGCAGTAATCTTCGAGGTCATCGTGAACCTCGACCCGGCGATGCGGGTCCGTACGGACTTCCTGATCGATCTGATCCGGGGGCGGCTGCCCGAGGTCTGGGCCCTCGAGGCGGAGGACGTGTTCCATGCCCAGCGCCTGGACTATCGGTTTCAGGACCTGCACGATTCGGGGCTGATCAAGCTGGCCGCCTGCTGGAGGCGTGGAGTACACGAGGTGTACACGTACGACGGGGCGCTGCGGCATGCGATGAACTCGGGGCGTCGTGGTACACGTCTCACCGGACGCGACCGGGCCAGACGGGCGCAGCAGGAATGGCGTGAAAGCCACTGGAACGAAACGGCCTGGCCCTAGCCCGCTATCCGCTCGGGTCCGGGCCGCTGAGTCGGGCGAACGCCTCGGCGACCGGCGGGTCGAAGTGCACGTCGAGTTGCGGAAAGGCGATCGTGATCTCCGCGTCCTTGAGCGCCCACCAGATCGCCTCGTTGAGGTCCGAGCGCTGCTTACGCAGGTTCCACGGGTTCTCGGTGAATACGGAGACCATGAAGTTGACCGACGACGGCCCGAACTCTCGCATGAACACGGCCGGCTCGATCTCTCGGCTTCGCCACTCGATACCGTTGGCCGTTGCCTCGAGCACCTCGCGAACCCGCTTCATGTCGGCGCCGTACACGACGCCCACGTCGGCGTCGATCCGGTACAGCGCGTCGCGCAGCGTATAGTTTCTGACCGTCGATTGGACGAGCACCGAATTCGGGATGATCAGGTCCTCTTCGTTCAGCCCTCGCGCGATCGTCGCCCGGATCCCGAGCTCGCGGACGCGAACGATACGGTCCTCGACCTCGATGATGTCGCCGGGCTTGATCGAGCGCTCGAACAGCAGGATGACCCCGGAGACGAAGTTCTGCGAGATCGTCTGCATCGCGAAGCCGAACGCGACGGCGAATACGGCCCCCGCGGCAAACAGAGCGCCGAGCTGAATCCCGAGGGTGCTGAGCGCGACGCCGATCCCGACGAGCACGATCGTGTAGTGCAGGAGGCGGGCGGTGACGGCCACCGAGCCGCGTTCCGGTACGCTGCTCTCCTTCACACGGCGGAACATCGCGCGCCGGATGAGCGACGAGATCCAGAACGCCGCGACCATGACGAGCACGGCGGTCGCCAGGGTCGCAACGGTGAGCGAGGTCTCGCCGATCGGAAACAATTCGAACGCCAGGATCTCGCGAATCCGCTCAAGGGTTTCCTGCATCGTCACCGTGGGTCGGAGTGGTGTTCGAACGCCGTCGGGTGTCAGTGCAGATAGAATACAAGGAGAAAAGGAGCGACGACATGGCGCAGCGTAGCGTGGATCCCGCCACCGGTGAGGTGGTGGCCGAGTACGACGAGCACGACGAGCAAGAGGTCGATCGCGCCGTCGCGGCGGCGGCCGACTGCTTCCGGACTTGGCGCGACCGGCCGTTCGACGAGCGCGCGGCCCCGCTGCTCGACGCCGCCGAGCGACTCGAATCCGAGGCCGGTCGCTGGGCGGAGCTGATGGCGACGGAAATGGGCAAGCCGCTCGACCAGGGGCGCTCCGAGGCGGAGAAGTGCGCCTGGGTGTG
>Ga0268386_10000480_pt1 | contig 25335 bp, 18 predicted proteins | sample RVTome_15_FD_200260 | JGI IMG/M metagenome (GOLD analysis project Ga0268386, IMG submission 200260) | Soil microbial communities from uranium-contaminated site in the Upper Colorado River Basin, Wyoming, United States - RVT150D86... ... | reverse complement strand
GGGGCGCGACCCGATCGTCATCGCCAGCCAGATCGTGCTGAACCTGCAGACCATCGTCACGCGCGAGGTCTCGCCCATCGAACCCGCCCTGATCACCGTCGGCGCCTTCCACGCCGGCACCGCGCCCAACGTGATTCCGGATCACGCCGTCCTGCAGATCACGGTGCGCGCGAATAACGAGGAAACGCGAACGCTGCTGCTCGACAGCATCGAGCGGGTCGCCATCAACACCGCGCGCACGGCCGGCGTTCCCGAAGAGCTACTTCCGGAGGTGACCGTAGCGGACGACGGGGCATCGCCCACCATCAACGACACCCCGCTCGCCCACCGGGTGCGCGCTGCGATTGCGGCGGGAATGGGCGAGGACGTGTTCATCGAGTTCAAGCAAAGCGACATGGGGGCCGAGGATTTTCCCGACCTGGTGAAGACCGACCCGCCCATCCCGAGCGTCTACTTCGAAGTCGGCGGAACCCCACAGGCCGACCTCGATTCCGGCGACTGGGCAGGCCACCACTCGCCGCTGTTCCGCATCGACCCCGAAGGCTCGATCACAGCCGGGGTCGAGGCCATGACGCTGGCGGCGCTGGACCTGCTTGCGCCGGACAGTTAGAAATTTCCGCCCAATGCACCAGTTGGATTAAATAAATTCAATTTCTATTGACAAATAGTTTAATTTTATAAAAAATTGGCATCATGACACGATGCCATGTCTGCCAATCCCTGATGACCGCCAGTCGGCTCGAATGCGCTGAGTGCGGCCTCACGGTCGAAGGCCGTTTCGCGACGCCGCGCCTTGGCCGCCTGGCGCCCGAAGATCAACAACTCATCGAGTCATTCGTGTTGTGCGGGGGCAGCCTGAAGATGCTGGCAAAGGACCTGTCCGTCAGTTATCCAACGGTGCGCAAACGAATCGACGGCCTGATCGAGCGCCTGCAGGACCTCCGCTCGTCGGACGAGCGCCGGACCGAGGCGTGGCTCGAGGCGGTCGAGCGCGGCAGCATGAAGCCGGAGATGGCTGCGCGGCTTATGCAGGAGTTGGCGCATGGCTGAGGAGCAGGTCCGGGGCACCGACGCGCAATCCCGCATCGAGCGAATGGAGCAATCCGGCCTCATCAGCCGGCAACAGGCCGATCGGCTGCGGGCGGGGCTGACTGCAGGCGCTGGGGAACCGGATCCGTCGCGCTACGGCGCCACGCGCAGGTCGATGCCCTTGATCGCTGCGACGGCGGTCGTCGTCCTCGTCTTCGTGCTGTACGTCTTCTTCGCCATGCCGCCGGGCGGCGGTCCTGAAGTCGTCCAGGACGTGTCCAGCAGCCTCAATCAACCCGAAACGGTGGGCGCAATGAATAAGTTTCTGTCGCTGAGCATTGCCATATTCGTCCTTGTCGTTGTGCCGGCCATCATCCTGGCCGCCAGTTACAACAGCCTGGTCAACAAGGAGGAGGCAGTCCTGACCAACTGGGGCCAGGTCGAGAGCCAGTTCCAGCGGCGTGCCGACCTGATCCCGGCGCTGGTGGAAAGCGTCACGCGTTACCTGGGGCATGAGCGAGAGACGCTGACCGAGATCACGGCCCGGCGGCAGCCGGACCTCGACCGACTCGCCGAAGCGGTGGACCGGCTCGCCGCCGGACAGCAGCAGGTCGCCGAAGCGCGCGGCGAAGATGAATCGCTGATCGAGGACCAGGAGGCCCTGACCCGGCTGTTCGCGGGAAGCGCGGCAGTCGGCAAGGACATCGAGGGCCTGCTGGCCGTGGTCGAAGATTATCCGGACCTGGCGTCCAGCGACCAGTTTCTGGAACTGCAGGCGCAGCTCGAGGGAACGGAGAACCGGATCAACGTTGCCCGCTTGCGCTTCAACCAGGCGGTCGGCGAATTCAACAGCGCCATGCGGCGGATTCCGGGCAACCTCGCCGCCGGCCTCGGCGGTTTCAGGCGGAAAGCCTATTTCAAGGCCGATGACGGCAGCGGGGAAGCGGACGAGTCGCTGTTCGAATGAGAGAGTTCCGCCTCCCGGGCTCGGCCGGGCTGCTGATGGTTCTGCTCGCAGCCTGCAACGGCGGGGAGGGGCCTCTGGTCCGGGACGGCGCTGGCCTGTTCACCGAACAGCAAAGACAGCAGCTCGAAGTCCACCATCGTTTCCTTCTCCTCGATCACGACATCGATTATCGCGTGGTCACCACCCGCGGGGGGAATGACATCGACCTGGCGGCGCTGGAGCACTTCGAGGCGCTCTCGGCCGGCGCCCGGAGCAGCCGCGGCCGGGGCCTGCTGCTCCTTTTCGACGGCGAGCGTCAGGAAGTCCGGCTCGAAGTGGGGTACGCCCTTGAGGGGACCTTTCCCGATGCCTTCGTCGCCTACGTGGAGCAGCGCCAGATGGTTCCGTTTTTCGTCGAGAACCGGATCAGCGACGGAATCCTCGCGAGCACGGAGTTGATCGTCGAGCGGGCCCAGAGGGCCTCCGAAAATGCCAGCTGGGACGACGAAATCTGGCTGGCGGGAAGTGGCGGTGCGGGCGCAAGCGCCTCGACGCGCACCGCACCGGGCTTCACCACCCGGCCGGCTTCATCCACGCACAACCCCGTTTCCGCCTCGGCGCGTTCACCGAAGGACGTGGTCGCGGCCTACCTCGATGCCATGAGGCGCAGGGACAACAGTCCCGAACTCGATATCTACACACCCGAGTCACGCTCGATGATGCGCGAGTGGCTCATCACCCCGGCGCAGATGGACCAGGTCGCCCGCACCTACGCGGGCTGCAGTCGTGAGGAACTGCGTTACAGCCACTCCAGCGACAGCGCGGTCATTCGATACCCCATCGCCCAACGCCAATGCGCGCCCTGGTTTCTCATACGCGGCGACGAGGGCTGGCAGCTCGATCTCACCATGCAGCAGAAAGCCATCCGCTTCGGTCGCAACAACGCATGGCGTTTCGATTTTTCCAGCGACCACCCCTACGGCTTCGCCTTCGAGGACTGGGTACTGGACGGCAACGGGTTTCCCATCAGGAGCCGCGATGAGGATTGATTCGGGTAGGGGCCCCGCGGCTACTTCGTCAACACATTGAGCTGCCAGAGGTCTTTGCGCTCAATCTGGAGGAACGGCCTCATGGCGAGGCAACCAGTCTTGCCGATGCTCTTTTCGAGGTAGTGCAGTTCCTGGAATTTCTCGCGGGTGCGCTCGCCCACCTCCATCTCGAGCCCGTTCTCGCGCATCATCAGTACGCCCTTGGCGCGCAGGGCCAGCTCGGTGTAAATGCGCAGGTAACAGAGCATGTCGGCTACCACCGGGCCCTCGAATTTGCGGGTGAGATCGTGAAGGAAACGGCCGATTTTCGATTCCGAGAACTCATGCGAGCCGATCATCTCGATCAGGCTGGCGTCGGCATCGAAATCCAGCTCCAGCCACTCGTGCATGGCATGCGCGCTGCGGCGGAAGACCAGGGCAAGGAGCGGCGGCAGAATCAGCAGCGTACCCACCGCCTGCAGGACCGGCGCAACGAAGAAGTGGTTGTAGATCGAGTGCAGCAGGCTGGCTGCGAGCAGGCCCGGCAGATAATGGACGGGGTTGATGCGCATGCTGCGTTCGCTCAGAAGCTGCGCCAGGATACCGAAAATCGCCGTGACCCCGCCGTGCATGATCGCCGTTCCGAAGCCGCGCACGACCCACACGCCCATGTGGGTGGTCGAACCTGACTGTAGGAAGTAGAAGTTCTCGACCAGCGCGAATCCGGCGCCGACCGCGAACCCGAAAATCGCCGAGTCGACCAGGAAACCAATGCGGCTGGTGCGGAACAGGAACACCATGACCAGCGCCTTGAGGGTTTCCTCAACCAGCGGTGCCACATAGCGGGAGTACGGCATGAACTCCAGCTCGAGGTGCGTCATCAGCACCGGGTTCAGGAAATAGGCGGCTATGGCGGCCAGGCAGCCGGCCACGATCACAGCGAGTACGGTGCGCAGGCTGACCAGCTTGTAGCTGTCCATGTAGACCAGGACGAACAGGAACAGCAGGACCGGAAGCAAGCCGACAGGCGCGCGCAGGAGGATTTCCGGGGTCATATCGGGTTGGCGGTTTCTTGTCTTCGGTGTGCCGCCTATCTTGCCCCATCGGGCCCGTGGATCACAGTATTTTCAGGGAAACCATCCACTCCTTGTCCCACTTGCGCCCGTCGATATAGCCCTGGGCGTAACCCACGGAAATCGTCATCGGCAGACGGTGGACGATGGTGAAGGCGAGATCGATCTGCACCCCCAGGCTGGTGTAGCTTTCCTCGAACACCGAGTCGCCGATGTCGGTGACGAGCGCGCCGGCGAACAGCGCGGTGCGCAGGTCCTGCAGGTAGAAGCTGGGCGTGCCGACTTCCTCGAAGCGGATCGGCGGCAGGTTCAGCTCGACAACCGACTTGAAGAAGTCCTGCCCCGAAAGCTCGTCGATTTCGAATCCCGGAAAGCTGTACGGCTCGCGATATCGGCGGATTTCGCGGTCGTCGACGTAGTTGTTCTTGAAAGCGCCGAAATACCAGTTGGCCAGCGACTCCTCGCGGTCCCCATCGGCGACGCCGGCGGCGCTGTAGAGCCACAGTGAGGCGTGCCTGAAGGGCAGTGCGAAGCCGAAATCGATGCCCCCGAGCACGCGGGGAAAGGTGTCGCCATTGGCGTGGTCGGCGTATGCGCCGACCTTCCATCGCCAACCCTTTTCATGGTCGACGGCGCCCAGCGATTGCTGCGTGTTCGAGAAAGACAGTTCGACACTGGTCGAGAGCAGGTCTTCGAAGTCGGAGGTCACGTTCTGATTCCCCGGCAGGGTATCGAGGCCGGTGTACCAGCCGAGTTCGGCATCGATGTCCATGTGCCGCGGCTCATCGAAGATCAGGGCCCGCTGGTAGCCGACGATTACCGCGTCGCCCTTGCGGCTGCGCTCGGTGGGCCCGAACAGGTCATAAAAGTCGGCATTGTTGTGCCAGTAACGGAAGCGCCAGTTGAGCCGGTCGTACTCGATGTCGGCGTGGATACGTTCGTCCGAGCTGAGCGAACCGTCGAGGCTGTACGACAGGTTGGCTTGCACGGAGCTCAGCCCGAACAGGTTTAGAAACACCCAGTTGTAGCCCAGCGCGAACGAGTCCCGGTATCCTTCGATGATCGGGTAGGCAGACGACAGCGCCAGGCCTGAATTTGGATTGAACTTCCCTTGGTCCGTGGTCATGGCGTCGATATCGACGTCGGCCAGCTTGCCTGCAAGCGACCAGTCCCGCACAACAACACGGTTAATGGCGATTTCATTGCCTAGAAAGGTAATGGCGCTCAAATGTTCAAGTGGCTCGGGGTCGATCATTGCCGGTACCAGGCCATCGCCCGTATATTCGAAGACGATCAGCGAACCGTCTTCGAGCGGGATGGGCCGGAAGAAGCCAGTCTCGGCGTTGCTGACAGCTTCGATCTCCTCGGTGGCGATCTCGTAACGGTAAATGTTGGAAACCCCGGTGTAGTAGCTGCTGCCGTAAAGGTAGCGGTTGTCCAGTGAGAATATGAATCCCTCGGGCACGGCCGTTCCGAAGTCGAACTCGGCCATCGGCTCTGAGTTGCCTGCGAGCAGGTCGGCTGTTCGGAATATCCGCAAAAATTGTTCGCCGCTGATCTCGCCCATGGACGCCGACAGCAAGCTGCCGTCGGGAGAGACGTCCAGTTCGTAAGGAACGTCGCCGTATGGCCAAGTGTGGACCTGGTTCCACGACTCATAGGGATAGGGGATTCGCACCAGGGTGACGTAACCGTCGAGGTGCCTCAAACCCCAGATCGAGCGGTCCGCGCGGTTGAAGGCCAGGTCGCCGATGCGGGCGTCCTTGAGCAGCATGCGTTTCTTGCCGCCGTCGACGTCGAGCGCCATGAGGTCGCGGTATTCGAGGTTGTCGGTTGTGTAGAAGAACGTCCTGCTCTCTGGGTCCCAGGCGGTGGACGTGACGCGGTAGAGCATCGGGCCCTTGACGTCGCTCAGGCGTTCGATTGCGCCGTCGCCTACCGAAAGGGCGCCAACGTGTGCCACCACACCGGGGTAGCGGTAGCCACCGAACAAGGTATTCGTTTCGGGGTCGAAGAAGGACCGCGAGATCGATCCCAGCCCCGTCGAGGCCAGGCGTCGCGCCTGCGTGACCGGAAATTGCCTGATCGATTCGAGATTGGCCGCCTGGAATTCATGCTCCCATGCAATCCAGTCGTCCCAGGCGGTTTCCAGGGACTTGCCGAATACATGCCGGAACTGGCTGGCGTAGTACCGTTCGCTGCCTTCGCCACGCTTCAGCCACTCGATGATCTTCTCCGGCGAATATTGGTGGGCCAGGTAGCTGAAGAATCGGGTGCCGTAGAGGTAGGCGTTGGCCCCGACCAGGAAATCCACACGGGTTCCCGCTGAAACCAGCCCCAGATTACTGTAGAAATGCGCCCCGTCGCGAACCTTGGCGCGGAATACCATTTCGTCGAATGCGCCTTGCGCCCGCCCCACGCCGCCCGCCATCCAGGTCTCCATGAACACGGCGCTGCCCTCGAAGTACCACCGCGGTGCATTTCCACGGGGCGCTGCCAGGTAGTTGTAAAGTATTGTCTCCGGATGTTCCCCGGTCGTAGCGGGCTTGCCGCGGAAGTACCGGCGCCACCGTCGGTCTTGCTGGTTCCATCCATCGAGCGTAGCCACGTGAACCAACTCGTGGTTCATCAGCATGTAGATGCGCTCGCTGGCAGGGTAGGTCTCGAAGGTACGACTCAGCGGCGCGATGTCGGCCTGCACAAAATTGTGCGGCACGGCGGAAGCCTGGGCGCCGCCGTAGTCCTTGAAGTCGGTCAGGAGGACCGCCGTCTTCTCCCATGGCGTCCAATCGAATATGTATCGCTGGAAATCGAGGGAGTTATGGAAGCTGCGTGCGACGTGCGGCACCAGGTACGTCTGCAGCGGATCGGAGTAGACCAGTACGAGGTCGTCCGTCTCCATCCGATCGAGTTCGAAAGATTGGGCCTGAAGGCTGGTGCAGATCACCACGGACCAGCACCACAGCCCCCGGATTGCAGCTTTGCTTGATTGCATTAGGCCTCTCCCTCCGCTCCAATCTGAGTATCGGCCTGCGAGGCGCAAAAGAAAAGGCCACCTGAGGGTTCAGGTGGCCAAACTCACGCTACGTATTGCTGCCCCGGGGGACTTGAATTTATTGCGACGCCCTTTCTGCCAGCTCGCTGTTCAGGGCGCTGCGGAACGCTTCGCTGTTCAGCGCATTACGGAAGCTCTCACTGTTAAGCGCGCTGCGGAAAGCCTCGCTGTTGAGCGCGGAGTGGAGCGCTACGCTGTTGAGCGCGCTGCGGAAGGCCTCGCTGTTTAGTTCCGAGCGGAACGCCTCGTTGTTCAGTGCGCTGCGGAAGGCCTCGCTGTTGAGCGCCGAGCGGAACGCCTCGTTGTTCAGTGCGCTGCGGAAGGCCTCGCTGTTGAGCGCCGAGCGGAACGCTTCGCTGTTCAGCGCGGCGTGGAGCGCCTCGCTGTTCAGCGCGCTGCGGAAGGCCTGGCTGTTGAGCGCCGAACGGAACGCCTCGTTGTTCAGCGCGCTGTGGAAGGCCTCGCTGTTGAGCGCCGAGCGGAACGCTGCGTTGTTGAGCGCAGAGCGGAAGGCCTCGCTGTTCAATGCGCTGCGGAAGCTGTCGCTGGCGAGCGCATTGCGAAGGCTTTCGTTGCTCAGCGCCAAGCGAAAGTCCTCGCTGTTCAACGAGTTGGCGAAGCTTTCGCTCTTCATGAGTTCGCTGGCCGCCGGCGTGCCCAGGACGGCGCCGGCGAGACTCTGGCTGGAAAGCGCGTTGCGAAAGCTTTCGCTGTTGAGCGCGTTGCGGAAGCCTTCGCTGTTGAGCGCGCTGGCAAAGCTTTCGCTGTTGAGCACGCTTCGGAACGCTTCGTTGTTCAGCGCCAAGCGGAAACTTTCATTATTGAGTGCGCTTGCCAGGGCCTCGTTGTTCAGGGCGCTGCGAAAGTCCTCGCTTGCAAGCGCACTGGACAGGCTTTCGCTGCTGAGCACATTGCGAAGGTTTTCGTTTGCAAGCGCACTGGCAAGGCCCTCGCTGCTTAACGCCGAGCGAAAAGCTTCACTATTGAGCGAGCTGCGAAAGGCCTCGCTATTGAGCGCCATCCGGAAGCTTTCACTATTCAGCGCGTTACGGAAGCTCTCGCTTGCCAGCGCACTGCGGAAGGCTTCGCTGTTCAGTGCGTTCCGAAAGCTCTCACTGGAAATGGCATCCGCCAAGCCCGGGTTGTTGACCAGCACCTCAAAGGTGTCCGTCTGGACGAACTCCGAGATGGTCTGGTCGCCGAGTTCGACGGCATCTCCACTCAGGGGCTCGTCGGCGCGATAACGCTCAGCGGGAACGATGGTGCCGGCCGCCTCGTCGTCGCTACCGGGCGGAAAATTGCCGCCGACGTACAGGATCACCAGTACGACAGCTACCAGCCCTGCTACGAGGATCCACACCTTGGAATTGCCTCTCTGTAAAATATTCATCTTCACTCTCCTGATCGCTCCCAATCAAGCTCCACTGCCGCCCGGCGAATCCGGGCCTTGTGACTAAATTACTCTCCGTGCTCCAAAAAGTTGGTGGTTCGGTGCCTGGGGTCTGCGCTCACAGGCTGAGCACACCCTGATACAAGGCCTCACCTTCCTGGCTCACGGATACCACGATGCCTCCGGATGTGGCCGCCTCGGCGGATACATCCCGGAGGATCACTGTGAACCGCTGCGCCCCGAAGTTCGAGACGCTGAGATTGTCTTCTGAATAGCTGAAGTTGTCGGTGCCGGCCTCGGCTTCCTGAGCGAAGCCGCCGAAGGTCAACCCGGAGCCGCCCAACAGGACTTCGAATTCGACCTGGGCATCCGAGGCGACGTCGAATCGCAACAGCTTGAGGTCGTCGCTGCCACTCAGAAGCACCCGGCCGTGGACCGCCGGCAGGTCGATGTCCAGATAGCTGAGCTGGACGACGCCGTTTAGTCCCTCCCCGCGCGCCAGGGTGCCCACCAGCGCGGCATAGTCGGTGTCCGTGACCGGGCCCAACTCGTAGATCGCCACCGCCGCCATCAACCCGGCGGCCGCGGCAATGCCGTGAGAAACGGGCTTGCCTTGCATCCAGGCAGCCGACCAGGTGAACCAGCGTTGGGGGCGAGGTAACTGAATCTGGTTGAGGATCCTGCGCTGCAGGTTCGCGGGCGGCTCCACGAGCGGCACGCGCTCAAGGAGGCTTACCACCCCGGTGAGCCCGTCGTTGTAGGACCGCGCTTCCTGCGAATCGGCAAGCAGGGCATTGAACTCAGCCTTCTCGGGCTCGGACATCTCCCCGTCGACCGCCCTGTTGATCAGGTCTTTAGTGTGTTCGTGCAACATGGTCAGCCCTCCCCGCCGGCGACCAGCCGGTCCTTGAGGAGCTGGCGGGCCGTGTAAAGCCGCGACTTCACCGTGATCTCAGGGATGTGCAGGACTTCGCTGATCTCGCGATAACTCATTTCCGAGAAATGCCTGAGTACGACGACCATCCGGTAGTCCTCCTGCAACGTCATGAGCGCGTCCTGGACGCGCCGTGAATCGGCGTCCAGTTCGGCCTCTTCAACCGGTCCGCGTGCGCCGGAAAGCTCGGTGTCATCGAGCTTCGTTTCCCGCTTCGCGCGTTTGAACTGGTTGATCGATTCATTAATCGCAATCCGATAAATCCAACTGAAAAACTTGTGCCCCGGGTCGTAACGATCGAGATGCTCGAACACCTTCAGAAACACCGCCTGCGTCACGTCCGAGGCGTCTTCCGGGTTCCCCAGCATCCTGAATGCCGCGTTGTACACCGGTCGCTGGTAGGTCTCCAGCAATTCTTCCAACGCTCGCCGGTCACCGCGCTGGCATCTTTCGATCAGTGCCTGATCCCGGCTATTACCCATAATTACTGGTCACGCCCAAAAAAGTTTGCCGCTCATTCTTGATCCGTTTCGATTTCGAACAATTTGTCGAAGCCGGAGTAGCGGAAAATGTCGTTGATGTGAGAGTTGACGTTGATGAGTCTGAGCCCGTTTGAAGTTGCCATCAGGCGCTTGTGCGTTTTCAGGAGCACGCCCAGCCCGGCGCTGGAAATGTACTCCAGGCTGTCCATGTCGACCACGCAATCGCCCGGCACGCGGTCCAGGAAATCCTGGGCGCCGGGGGCCTGGACGGCGTCCAGGCGGCCGATCATGACGACCGCACCGGCGTCGTTGAAGTCGATCTCAAACATCGGCTTTACCCACGCGGTTGCAAAAAGTGATGGTGCTGGTGCGGTCGTGGTAGCGGTAATGGATGGAGTCCGCCATTTTCAGCACGAGGTAGAGCCCGAGTCCGCCGGGATTTCGCTCGGACAGCGGGGCGTCGATGTCGACGTCGCGCGGCTTGGTGGGGTCGAAGGGCTCGACGTTGAAGTCCGAAAGACTGACTTCGATGCCGTTTTCGATCGGATTCATCTCGATCAGGATGTTGCGGTCGGTTTCGGTGTCGTAGGTCACCATGTTGACGAACAGCTCTTCAATCGACAGATCGACCTTGAGCCGCAGAGAGGGATCGATGTTCTCCTCCTCGAAAAACCGGGCCGTGTCGGCGACGATGTTTTGAATTTCGTCAAAACTGCGTTTGTATTCTTTTTTCAAGGCGTTCTCCCCTGCCCGATTTGCGGGTGCAAGCATCCACGGGCATGCTGGTCTCCCGCGCCTATTCTAGTTCAGATTCCGCTTCATCGCGCTTCACCAGCACGATGGAGATGTCATCGGCCTGCTCGGCACCGGCCCCGAAATCCTCCAGGGCGGAAAAGATCTGCCGCCCCAGCTCGGGCATCGGCAGGTCGTAGTGATACTTCATCAGCCCGGCGATGCGCTCCTCGCCGAATTGCGCCCCCTGGCGATTGACGTACTCATAGACGCCGTCGGAAAGGAGCACCAGGATATCGCCCGGCTCCATGTTGAGGGTGCTGGCATTCTTCGGTTCCGCCATTTCGAGAATGCCGACCGGGAAGGTCGTGGGTTTATACCAGTCGCAGGCCCTGGAGGCGTACTTGTAGTGAAGGATCGGCCCCTGGCCACCAGAGTGGAATCGCAATTCGTGGCTTACCGGGTCGAGAAAACCCATGAAGGCCGTCACGAAGCGGTCGTCGGGGAGGTCCTCGACCATCTGGTTGTTGACGTGCTGGAACGCCTGGTCGAGATTGGCCCCGCAGCGGAAGGCCACGCGCAGCATGGCCTGCAACTGCGTGGCCGACAGCGCCGGCCCGAAGCCGTGGCCGGTGGCATCGCCCAGCAGGATGAACAGCTTTCCACCGAGCACGACGAGGTCGAACATGTCGCCGCCGGCGCGGTCGGCGGGCCGAAACTCGCCGTGCAGATCGTAGCCGGGGACCTGCGGCATCACGTCGGGCAGCGTGCTCATCTGGATCTCGCGCGCCAGCGAGACCTCCTCGTCGAGCCGCTCCTTGACGAACAGCGCTTCGGTGAGCTGCGTGCGCTGGATGGCCACCGCGCACTGGGCGCCCAATGTTCTCGCCACCAGCTCGTCCCGCTCATCGAACGCCCCGGAGGCCTTGTTGAGCAGTTGCAGGACCCCGATCATGCGGTCCTGGCTATCCTGCAATGGCACGTTAAGCAGGGAATGCGTGCGATAGCCGGTGGCCTTGTCGATGGCGCCCTGGAAACGGGGGTCGGAATAGGCATCGGCGACGTTGATGATGCTGCGGGTGCTGAAGCACTCGCCAACCAGCCCCTCGCCGCCGCGCACGCGCGGCGCCGGATTGAACTGGGGCGTCTTCATGACCAGTTCCTGCTGGCTACGGTCGAACAGCCACACCGCCCCGCGATCGGCCAGCAGCACTGACTTACCGGCCTCGATGACCTCGTTCAGCAGGTGCACCAGATCGAAAGGCTGCGCCAGTTTTTGTGTGACCTGCAGGATGCGGGCCAGGGATTCCTGGGACAGGCTCAGTGAGGGCTGCGCTTTGTTCATGATCTTCGCGATCACCGCCGTAGGGCAGGAGAATTTCGATAGTATATCGGCCCTGGCCCGCGTCTGATGCAGTCAAATGGAGTGCCTGAATGGAAAGCTGTGTTCTCGCGTATTCCGGCGGACTCGACACTTCCGTCATCCTCGGCTGGCTGATCGAGCGCGGCCTCGAGGTTCATTGCGTCTACGTCGACGTCGGACAGCCCGCCGAGGACCGCGACGCCATCCTCGCCAAGGCGCGCTCGACGGGTGCGGCGAGCGCGCGGGTGGTCGACGTGCGCGAGGAACTCTGCCGCGACTTCGCCTTCCCGGTGCTGCAGTGGCAGGCGAAGTACGAGGGCATCTACCTGCTCGGCACCGCCATCGCCCGGCCGCTGATCGCCAAGGCCTGTTTGCAGGCCGCACGCGAGGTCGGGGCCCGCACCTTCGCCCACGGCGCCACCGGCAAGGGCAACGACCAGTGCCGCTTTCAACTGGCCGCCCAAGCCCTCGACGCGGAGATTCGGGTCATCGCGCCCTGGCGCGACGCCGACTTTCGCGAACGATTTCCGGGCCGCCGCGAGATGCTGCAGTTCTGTTCGGATAAGGGCATCCCGGTGTCGGCCACCGCCGACAAGCCCTACAGCTCGGACCAGAACTGCCTGCACGTATCGTACGAGGCGGGAAAGCTTGAGGACCCGAATGTCAACGGCCTGGAGATCATCGATTTCGAAATGACCGTCTCCCCGCGCGAAGCGCCCGAGGCGGGGGAATCGCTCACCATCGGCTTCGAGGCCGGCGTTCCGGTGAGCGTGGACGGCGAGGCGATGGAGGCGCATGCCCTCATCGCGGCGCTCAACGCGTCCGGAGGGCGCAACGGCGTGGGGCGCATCGACATCGTCGAAAACCGCTTCGTCGGCATGAAGAGCCGCGGCGTTTACGAAGCGCCGGGAATGACCGTGTTGTATGCGGCGCATCGGGCGCTGGAGCAGCTCACCCTCGACCGCGACCTGCTGCACCTGCGCGATCGCCTGGCGCCCGAGGTGGCCGAGCTCGTTTATTACGGCTTCTGGTACACGCCCAAGATGGACGCCCTTCTGGCTTTCATCCGCGAGGCGCAGCGGCCGGTGGCCGGTGAAATCCGGCTTGGCCTTTACAAAGGCAACGTGGAGATTCAGGGCCGCAGCAGCCCCAACAGCCTGTACGACGCCGCGATCGCCAGCATGGAGGGCGGCGGCAGCTACGATCAGACCGATGCGGAAGGCTTCCTGCGCATCGCCGGACTGCCGTCTAAGGTGTTGGCGAAGGTTCGCCCAAGAAAGTATTAGGCGCTTTGCTGTTCAGGGTAGCGGCAAGGCCCGGTTCCACCGTACCCGTCGGGCCGCCAACGATGACCCCGGATCGGGTCCGGGGCAGGCTCTCCGCGTAAAGCCCTGACGCTCTACAGCGTGCCGCCTGTGGATGCAGCGAGGGACTGCCCCTATAATGGGCGTCCCATCCTGCCCCGGAGGCCCTCGATGCCGCGCTCGCACTCGTCCTGGCTCCTGCTCGCCGCCGTCGCGCTCCTCGTCCCCCGCGTCGCGCCCGCTGTGGACGGCGTGATCGAGATCAACCAGGCCGCCGCCCTTGCCGGTGGGATCACGGCCGGCGACGCGCCCGGCTTCCCCGTCACGCTGACGGCACCGGGCAGCTATCGCCTCACGGGTGGGCTCGTCGTGCCCGACGGCGCCACCACCGCCATCCTGATCGACGCGAGCGAGGTCGCCATCGACCTGAACGGCTTCTCGATCACATGCGCCGACCCCTGTCCCGGGTCGAGCGGGTTCGGGATCGATTCGGTGCTCGTGCCTGAGAACTTCGGCGCGTCGGTTCGCAACGGCACGATCCGGGGCATGGGCACCGCCGGCTTGAGGCTCGTCGGGCGCAGCGTGGTCGAGGACGTGGTCGTCGTCGGGAACGGCGGCAGCGGCATCCTGGTCGTCGGGGGCCGCGCCATCGTGCGGGGCTGCCTCGCCGAGCAGAACACGGGCGACGGGATCCACGTCGCGGCGAAGTCCGTCGTCGAAGGCAACACCGCCTTCGAGAACACGGGCGCCGGCATATTCGCCGAGTTCGGGTCCACGGTGAGCGGCAACTCCGCTGTCGACAACGGAGACGCGGGGATCCAATGTGGCGCCAATTGCAACGTGTTTCGGAACAGCGCCGTGCAGAATGGCGTGGGAATCCAGGGAACCGGCACCTTCAGCGACAACACCATCACCGACAACACGGGCTTCGGCCTGTCGATCGGCCCCACCGACGGCTACGGCGGAAACGTCCTGCGCGGCAACAACAGCGGCGGCGACCAGGTCAGCGCGGGACTCCAGATCGGCACGAACGTCTGCTCGAGCAACACGACCTGTCCCTAGCCAGGGATCAGCCCTCCCGCCAGCCGCCGTACTTGATGATAGACGCTTGGCTAATCAGGTATACGTTCTGGGTTTCGTTTCTCGGGATCATAGCCTTCGCGGATGTACTCAATTTCAGGGGCTACGACATCGAAGTTTGGCTTTTCTTCAGGAATTTCGTCTGAACTAGTCTGGTCTTCTACTGGCAAAATGATGGCTGGCATGCGGCGGATAGTACGAATAAAGCACATATTGCTTGATTCGAGCAAGCATCGTCTACGGTCGCCACGACTGCGACAGCTCCATGCCGCTGTCGGTGGCAAGCGGAAGGGGTCACCGGGCATCCAGCTGCAGTTCGCGGCCGACGGCGTCGGCGATTTCCAGGGTCTTGTCGAGACGGCTGCCGGAGGGGCCAAGAATACTTCTTGAATGGTGTATCAATACCTCAAAAATTGGGCTATTCTCTCAAGTTCAGGAAGGGTCTTTCTCGACCCGCTAAATTGCTTGGAGGCTTCCCAAATTGTACGTACCCTTGATCGGGTAGCGGCGTCGAATATATGCGAGCGAATCGGCATGAGATGTTCCATAGTTCGTATAAAGGGTCTGCTTTTTTTCGAATTTCCCAAGCCTTTGCGTTAGTTTCAGGCACGGCCGGCCGGCCGCAACGCCTGATTTTCATTGGTGTTCTGTCAATTTTCCTTGCAGTCAGCTTCCATTTCGCGGGTATGGGCGTGCGTGCAGGTACCCCGGGAACTGAGGCAGCCGCTGGCCCACCTTCGCCTGCCTTGAGCAACCAGCCTCGACCCAAGTTTCGCGAACCGGCACCCTCGATGCCCGGAGCTCTAGCCCAGGAAGCGCCTTTTGAGATTTCCGACGTTCATGCGTGGCAGGCCGTTGTTCCTCCGACTGACGGAGTTCCTGGCGCCACCATTGCCGATACAACCGCGTGGATCGCGGCGCTTCGGCAACTTGCCGACCACAACATCGCGCAACTCTACAGGACTCTTTGGCAGTCACTGGAACTCGAGGATCCGGACGAAGCCACCTTCCAGGCTCTTGTTCTCGTAACGCTCGAACAATACGACGCTCACGCCCCGGGCGAGGTGATCGCAGCGCTGATCCACGACGCCCCGAATTCGGAGCTTCGGCGCAAGGCTTTGGACCTGCTCGCCGAGGTCAGCCAGGAGCTGTCGATCAAGCCATTCCAGGCGGCGATTGAAAATGCCGATCCCTGGATTCGTAGCTCTGGGCTGGCATTTTTTCATGAATTGAACGTTACGGCGTTGCTGGATGCGGCCGCCGAGGCCGCGCACGACCGCGACAAAGCGGTGCGCCTGGCCGCCTTGGCAACGCTCGAAGAAATGTCGGAATTTACTCCCGTTTGGGAAGTCGCTGAAACGCTCCTGGACGACGCGGATGCGCATGTCCGCTTACGCGCCCTGGAGCTGCTCACCTATGGCGATCCCCAAACGGCTATTGTCTGGCTGGTCCTGGCGTTGCAGGACCCCGACCCGCTGATCAGCGAAAGGGCAGAAGCCCTTTTGGCAGAGCTGACTGGCTGGCCATCCTAGCCGGTTGACCACTCCGAAACCAGGTTAGCCGCTATTCGAATTGAGGACGTGCAATCATGATGAAATCCCGGATTTTCGTTGCGGTCTGTGTGGCCCTGCCGCTCTGGTTGGCAGGCGCTGCCGCTTTGCTCGCCACTGAAGACATTTACGTCAGTGCCAGCGGCACCGGCATGGCCGGGGGCGTGGCCTTCAACGATGAAGACATCATTCTGTGCGACCGCAGCGGGGGCGTGGGCACCTGTGTGTGGACGATGTTCTTCGACGGGTCCAACTATGGTGTCCCGACGTCAGTCGATCTGTCTGCTTTTATCGTGCTCGACGAAAACAATCTGCTGCTGTCCTTCAGAACACCCGTGAAAAAGCTGGGGAATCTTGGAAAGGTCGATGATTCCGACATCGTGAGCTTCAACCGGCTGGCCAACCCCAACAATCGGTTCGCGTTCTATTTCGATGGTTCCGATGTCGGCCTCACGACCGACGACGAGCGAATCGACTCCATGGGGTTGGACGCCACGGGACGCCTGGTGATCAGCACCGAGGGCAATTACAGCGTGCCGCGCACCGGCGGCGGCACCCTGTCCGGCACCGACGCGGACCTGATCGCATTCAACGGCACGCTCTCCGGCGCCAACACTTCGGGCACCTGGGCGATGTACCTGGATGGCTCGGAAATCGGCCTCAACTCGCCCCAGGAGGACATCTGGGGGGCGTGGATCGACACCGATACAGACGAGGTTTACCTCACCACGCGCGGCAATTACTCGATCGACAGCCTGACCGGTACGGGAACCGATATTTTCGTCTGCGACCCCGCCAACCAGAACCCGATCACGAGCTGCGCCAATGTCTACCTGTTCTTCCGCGCCGCTCAGGAAAATTACACCGACGGGATCATCGATGGGATTTTTATTTTCAATAATGCGCCTCCCACCGCTGAGGACGATGCCTTCATCACCGACGAGGACACCGAGCTCGCCGGCAACGTGCTGGCCGACAACGGCTCGGGCGCCGACTCCGACCCCGACGGCGACACCCTGACGGTGAACACGACGCCAGTTACGCCGCCGACCGACGGCACGCTGGTGCTCAACGCCGATGGCAGTTTTACCTATGACCCGGACCCCGACTTCAACGGCAACGACAGCTTCGTCTACGAAGTCTCCGACGGTAACGGCGGCACCGACACGGCGACCGTGTCGATCACCGTCACGCCCGTCAACGACGCACCGGTGGCGAACGACGACTCGGCGACAGTTGACGAGGGCGGAACGGTTACCGTGCTCGACTCGGCGCAGGCGAGCGTGCTGGCCAACGACACCGATGTCGAGAACGACCCGTTGAACGCCATCCTGGTGAGCGGTCCGGCGCACGCGAGCGCCTTCACGCTCAACGCCGACGGCACCTTCAGCTACACGCACGACGGCGGGCTGGACGAGTCGGACTCGTTCACCTACACGGCGAACGACGGAGCGACCGCCTCCAACGTGGCGACGGTGACCATCACGATCACCCAGGTCGACGACCCGCCGGTGGCGAACCCGGACGCGGCGACGGTAGACGAGGAGGGCACGGTGACGGTGCTCGACTCGGCCGCGACGACCGTCCTGGCGAACGACACCGACGACGAGGGCGACGCGCTGACGGCGATCCTGGTCAGCGCTCCGGCGCACACGTCGGCGTTCACCCTGAATCCGGACGGCACTTTCAGCTACACCCATGACGGCAGCGACACGACCTCGGATGCCTTCACCTACAAGGCGAACGACGGGACGTCGGACTCGAACACGACGACCGTCTCGATCACGGTGAACGCGGTCAACGATGTGCCGGTGGCGGTCGACGACTCGGCGACGGTCGACGAGGGCGGCACGGTCAGCGTGCTCGATTCGGCCGCGACGAGCGTATTGGCGAACGACACCGACGGGGAGAATGACCCGCTGACGGCGATCCTGGTGAGCGGCCCGGCGCACGCGAGCGCCTTCACGCTCAACGCCGACGGCACCTTCAGCTACACCCACGACGGCAGCGAGACGACGTCGGACGCGTTCACCTACAAAGCGAACGACGGCACCGACGACTCGAACGTTGCGACGGTGACGATCACGGTGAACCCGGTTAACGATGCGCCGGTCGCCAACGCCGACTCGGCGACAGTGGACGAGGGAGGTACGGCCAGCGTGCTCGACTCGACCGCGACGAGCATATTGGCGAACGACACAGACGCAGAGAACGACCCGTTGACGGCGGTCCTGGTGAGCGGTCCGGCGCAGGCGAGCGCCTTCACGCTCAACGCCGACGGCACCTTCAGCTACACCCACAACGGGAGCGAGACGACGTCCGACTCGTTCACCTACCAAGCGAACGATGGCGAGCTCGACTCGAACGTGGCGACGGTGTCGATCACCGTCAACCCGGTGGACGACCCGCCGGTGGCGGTGGCCGACGCGGCGACGGTGCTCGAGGATTCGGGCGCCAACGCGATCGACGTGCTGGCGAACGACACCGACATCGATGCCGGCCCGAAGACGGTCGGCGCGGTCCAGAACCCGTCCACGGCGGGCGCCACGGTGCTGATCACCGGCGGCGGCACGGGGGTCTCCTACAACCCGCCGCTCAACTACTGCAACGACCCGCCGGGGACGACGCTCGACACGTTCACCTACACCCTCAACGGCGGTTCGACGACCACGGTCACCGTGACCGTGACCTGCGTCAACGACCCGCCGGTGTTCGCCGATGCGACGATCGACTACACGACGGCCGGCAACACGCAGCTCCGCGCCGGCGAGGCGGCGACGGGCGCGAGCGTGGTCCACGTCGCGGACAACCTCGACGCCGGGGAGAAGAGCGCGCCGTCCGACCCGGACGGGCCGGGGATCTTCAGCTACACGCTGGGCGCAGCGCCCGCCAACGGTCAGGCGACGGTCAACGCCGACGGCACCTTCACCTACGAGCCGAACGCCGGCTTCCACGGCCCTTCTGACACATTCATCATCGACGTCAGCGACGGCGGCGCCCCACCGGCCAGCGCGGCCATGACCGTGACCGTCGCCATCGCCGAGATGGTGTGGTACGTCCACGACGTAACCGGCGCGAACAACCCGGACGCAGGGGACACCGGCCGCTCGACGAATGCCTTCGACTCGATCGCCGAGCTCGTCGCCGTCGACCCGGTAACGGCGGACGACTACATCTTCGTCTTCGCCGGCGACACCGCGGCGACGCCGCACGCCACCGAGCTGGTGATCAACGACTCGGGCGTCAAGCTCCATGGAGAGGGGGTCGGCCTCACGGTCCCCGGCGTCGGCACCCTGGTGGCGGCGGGCACGAAGCCGCGGTGGGTGGTGACGGCGGACAACGCCGGTGAGGACAATGCCGTCACCGCCGACGCCACCGCCGGCAGCCTGACCGGCATCGAGATCCGCGGCCTCGACTTGACCGGCCGCGACAACGCCATCGACGTGACGGCCACCGGCGCCAACAATGCCAGCGTGACGATCAGCGACAACACCATCGCGAGTGACGCCACGACCGGACTCGAGGGCGTGGACGTCAACGCCGGCAGCACCGGCACGGTGACCCTCGCCTTCAGCGAGAACATGCTCAACGCCCGCGGTTCGGCGCTCGACTTCACCCGCACCGCAGGGACGGCGTTCGTCACCGCCTTCCACGACAACGTGGTGAGCGGGGACAACCAGGGCGCGGGCCTGGTGGTCAACACCGCGACCTTCGACGCCACTCCGGGCGGCGCCATCCAGCCGGTGCCCGGCGGCACGACCGTCATCGGTCAGCCCGGCAACCGCATCGGAGGCGCGGGCCTGTCGCTCACCAGCGTGACCGGCGCCCTTAACTTCAACCACCTCGCCTCGGGCACGATCGGGGCCGGGGACCTCGACATCTACACCGACAGCGGCGCCGCGCTGAGCGTGTCGGGGGTCGGAGGCTTCGACCTCGACATCACGCCCAACACCGGCACGCTGGTGGCGAACGCGGGTCCGGCGGCAATCCTCTCGGGGCTCGACGCGGGGCTCCAGCTCAACCTGCTGACCAGCTCCACCTCTTCGAGCGGGGTGTCGCTCACGAGCGTGACGGGCACCTTCACGGCTCCCTCGGGCAGCTCCATCACCAAGTCGAGCGGAGCGGGGACGGCGTTCTCCGTCGCTAGCAGTAACGCAACGGTCAGCTACGCCGGTTCGCTGAACGTGACCTCGGGCGGCGGCGTTTCGCTGACCAGCAACACCGGCTCGACGATCAGCTTCAGCGGCGGGATGACCCTCTCGACGGGTGCCAACGCCGGCTTCAGCGCCACCGGCGGTGGCACGGTCACCGTGACCGATCCGGCGGGGGCGGCCAACAACACGATCACCACGACGAGCGGGACCGCGCTGAACGTAACCAGCACGACGATCGGGTCGGGCGATCTGACGTTCGAGAGCATCTCGGCCGGTACGAGTGGGACGCCGGTGAACGGAATCGTTCTGAGCAGCACGGGAACGCTGGGCGGTTTGACCGTTACGGGCACGGGGTCGACCGACGGGTCGGGCGGCACGATTCGGCGCGCCTCCGGAGACGGAATCTCCCTGAGCTCCACGCGATCGGTGTCGCTGGCCAACATGGTGATCGGTGATCCGGCCGCCACTGCTGGCCAGCTTCCGAGCGCGACCAACGCGATCGGCGGCGACGGGATCGCGATGACGACGGTCGACGACACGGTGCTGACGAACCTCGAGATCACGCAGACGGCGGCGCACTGCATTGACGGGACGGGAGTGACGAACCTGTCGCTGTCCGGCAGCGAGCTCTTGAACTGCGGCGACGGCAACGACGAGCACGCGCTGGCGTTCAACGACCTGAACCAGAACAACCTCGACGGGACGGTGACGATCACCGACACGGTGTTCGACGGGTTCCACGAGGACGGTCTGGAGGTGGAGAACTTCTCGGGGACGCTGAACCTGACGGTATCGGGGTCGAGGTTCGCGAACAACGACGCGACGTTCGGGGAGAACGGCATCCTGGTGCGGGCGGACGGGACGTCGAGCGTGACGCTCGTGGTCAACGACTCGGTGGCGAACCAGGCGCTGTTCGACGTCATCGACGGCAACAGCATCGCGGTGTTCTCCGACGCGACGACGAGCTCGGCGAACGTGACGATCAACGGGGTGACGATCACCGGGAGCCTCAACGTGGCGGACGGCAACGCGATCGCGATCGTGCTGTTCGGGGGCGAGGGGACGCTGGACTTCAACGTGACGAACAACACGATCACCAACGCAGGGGCGACCGGGATCTCGATCCAGCCGAACGGCGCCTCGAGCATGCGGGGGACGGTGTCGGGCAACACGATCAGCGGCACGGGGAGCGGTCGCGGCATCGAGGTGCTCTCCGACGACACCTCGGACGCCGAGGTGAACATCGCGAACAACACGGTCACGGAAACGTTCTGTAACGCGATCTTCGCGTCGAACCAGAACTCGGGCGTGCTCGATCTGTCGATCCGCAACAACATCGGTGACATGGTGGCGAGTCCATGCAGCGGGCTCGCATCTCACGTCATCGAGGTGAACGTCCGAGAGACGTCGGCCAACTGCCTGGACATCGCGAACAACGACGCGATCCCGACCGGCGTCGGCAACGCGAGCTTCCGCACCCGGCAGCGTGACACGTCGGTCTTCCGGCTCGAGCGGCTCGGAGCCAACACCGCCAACACGGCGACCGTGGAGGCCTTCCTGCTCGCCCAGAACGGCAACACCGCGGGCGAGACCGCCAGCGCCACGGTCAGCACCACCTACACGGCGGTCGCCGACAACTTCTGCGACATCCCCTGAGGAGAACGGCGTGGCTCGGAACGACGTTCGCAGGTGACGGCAGGGTGAACTTCGCGCTTCGCGACCGGCGTGGGCGAACGCCGATCCATGTCGGGAGCGGTCACACGCTGGGCGAGCGTGGAGGGGAGCAGTCCCACACCCTCTCGATCGCGGAGCTGCCGATAGACGAGCATCGCGTACGCCGGGGCCGCTGACCGGTATCGCGTGCGCGGGCGCGGCGGCACGGCCACCAGCCTCCAGGTACTTGGTGAGGTGCTGCAAAAACAGAAACGCGCTCTCGCCGGTGTTGGGCGTCTCGATGCCATGCAGGATCATGTTCATGATCCCGATCACATACGGCAGGCTTTTCTGCTCCTTGACGTAGAAGGTGCGGGTCTGAAGGATTTCCAGATCGGTGGTGGACAGGTGACTGCCGTCGCCCTTCCCGTCCGCACGAGAAAGACGTGTTGCCCTTTCAGGACAACTGGCGCGCCATCGAAGAGAGCATGAGATGACGGTTCCAGGTTCGCCCTCGAGCCACCGGCCGGTCGACGACCGCCACGCCGGGCTCGCCGGCTCACCTAAGGCCTGTTATACGCACTATCCGCAAGCGGGACGGATCCCCTGAGCGTCTCCACCAAAGGGGGAGGCTCCTACTTCCACAGTCTCACAATTTCCGACTGGACCAAGGCTGGATCGCCGAAGATGAGATCAAAGAAGTGCGTATTGATGGCATAGAGGCTGTTGCCGAAACCGATGATGGTGGTGGCGACGTTCAACAGATTCGATTCACCTTCGACCGGAAGATTTCCGACAAACTCGCCTCCGCTGAGGTCTCCAGAGAGTTGGACCACAGCGACCTTGTTCAAGAAGTTTTGAAGAATGTAGAGGGTTCGGCCCTCCAGGTAGAGTCCGTCGCCGTTCGGAAAGAATTCCTCAGCGCCTTCGATCTGAACGGGAGATGCCTCGCCGCTTTTCGTGTCCACGAGGTAAAGAACTCCGGTGGACGTATTCACGATCACGAGTTGTCTGCCGGCAAAATCGCCGACGAGACCGTTGGCGTTGAAACCCGCCACCATCTCGAAGCCGGGCATGTGGATCACTTCGACCACAGGGATCGAGGGAATGCGTCCGCCTCTTTCAAGGACTACCTTGTACAAGTCGGCATTGATGGAGTCCGTGCAATACACGCCCGTCCTGGTGACCAGGCAATCGTTGATGACAATGTCATCGCCGAATGTAATCTCCGTGACAAGTTCGCCGCTGCTGGCTTCATAGACAATCACGCCTTGATCCCAATAACTTCCGCTGAGAAAGCCGCCGGAGTAGCCTGTCGCTGCATAAAGATAATCGGTGCGGGGGTCATTGGATAAGCCGCTTACCGGTTTGCCTGTCGGCGGGACGAGAATAGCCCCTTCTCCAGTGCGCAGGTTCCCCTTGTAGATGGCGCCGGCGAATGCCGACTGCTCATGAGGAACTCCGAACGCGGCGCCGAAAAAGCTCGAAAAGGAAAAGGCGCCCAGAAAGAACTCGTGTCCCTTGCCCAGTTCGATTCCCTCGGATTCAAATCCGGTGGGAATCGAGATCGTTTCGGGCCAGTTGTGCTGCGCCGCCGCGGGTGGCGCGGCACCCACGGTGATGACGGTGAGGATGAGCGCGGCGGTCGGAAATAGGGCCAATTTGAGCCGTGTCAGGCAATGCTTCATGGTGTATCCCCGGAGGAGCCCCCCCGTGATGGGCAGACATTCCCATATCTAAAGCTATAGGCGATACTTTGGAAAAACGCAAACTTCATTTGACATTTCCTCCAGCAGGAGGCCCAACCGTATCCGTCCGAGCATTGGCCTTCCCCGGGTTTCACAGACTGCTGAAGAGGGTGTCCACTGTGAACGGCCGGTAGACCCCGCGCGCAAGTGCAACTTTTATGCCCTGCACGTGCGATGACGTACTACTAGACTTTCACAGTACCTGAAGTGTGGACTGCTCGAACACGGGTTTCTGCGCGTCAAGTGTGACGGTTGCCGCCACGCGCATCTGGTGGCGTTCAGCTGCAAGCGACGGGGCTTCTGCCCCAGTTGCGGGGCGCGCCGGATGGTGGAGTCGGCCGCGCACCTGGTCGATCACGCTTTTCCGGAAGTGCCGATACGCTTGTGGGTACTGACGTTCCCGTTTCCGCTAAGATTTCTGCTGGCCGCTGAACCCCGGGCGCTCACCGAAGTGCTGGCAGTGGTCCAGCGCGGCATTTCGACCTTTCTCATCAGGCACGCAGGTTTTACCGTGTCTTCCGGGGCCCGGACGGGTGCCGTAACCCTGATCCAGCGCTTCGGCTCGGCGCTGAACCTCAACATTCACCTCCACGGCGCTCAGTCAGCACTTCTTTCGCTTCGCGAAGCGCTGCGGACCTGCAGCCGGCGACAGCCGGGCACGGGCTCCGGCCCTCCGGCCAAAGCCGTGATCATTTCTCGGTCCTATCCGACCCTGCGCCCGGTGATCAACTGGTACGCCACCGCGATGATTGCGAGCACCAGCAGAATATGAACCAGACCACCAATGGTGGTTCCGGTGATCAGGCCCAGGGCCCAAAGTACGACAAGAATAACGGCGATTGTAAACAACATGATGTGCATTCCTTCGGCCAGATAACCGAGTCAGGGGTACATTGACATCATAATCCTGTAGCCGGCAATGATCTGTGCGGTTGCGAACACCCGGTGCGCTTCGGTTGAAGAAAATGAAAGCGGGTCGCGTCGCGGATGGCTGAAGCGTCGGCGCTCGGAGTCGGACATGCTGGCTTCGGCCACTTCCCGCCGGGCACGCGTAACGGTCCACGCATCTCTCGACCCGGCAACCTGGGGATTTCCCGCAGGGCGGGCGCCTGCCTCGACGCTTTGCCGGAACAGGAAATTGAAGGTTGGGTTGCGATCGTCTTTCCGTGGACGACCGGGGTCGCGTGATCTATCGCTACAAGCGCCCCTTCAGGGACGGTTCGACCCACGTCGTACTGGAACCGCTGGATTTTATCGAGTGTGCCGTTTCAATTGACGGCTGGTCAAAGCTTGCTACAAGTGGTTGGCGCCGGCCGCGTGGCCATTGACGAGCCAAACGTTACCTCGCGGATTGCGCGTCAGGAGATATCGGTCATTGGGTGATAGGTAATCGGCAGCGTCTCGCCTTTGGGAATAGACGGATCGGGGCCGGTGGAGGCGATTTTCTCGCGTGCCGGGTCCCACACGGTCAGGTGTTTGTAGATGTGTTCGATAATGCCGGCATCGTCGAGCGATGGAATATACTCTGCGCGTCAAGTATCCAGCACGAACGACGTTGCGGAGCGAGCATGTCGTTTTTGAACGAGGTCAGACGCCGGAAGATTTTTCAGGTTGCCGCCGTGTACGCGATCACGGCTTGGCTGCTGGTCCAGATCATCGTCTCGATCGAGGGGCCGCTTGCGCTTCCGGGGTGGTTCGACACCGCGATCATCGTGCTGCTCGCAGCCGGCTTCCCGGTCACGCTGGTCATGAGCTGGGCCTTCAACCTGACGCCGGAGGGTGGGCTCGGGCACGAGGGTGAAGCGGCACCGGTC
>Ga0268386_10000479_pt1 | contig 25348 bp, 26 predicted proteins | sample RVTome_15_FD_200260 | JGI IMG/M metagenome (GOLD analysis project Ga0268386, IMG submission 200260) | Soil microbial communities from uranium-contaminated site in the Upper Colorado River Basin, Wyoming, United States - RVT150D86... ... | reverse complement strand
AAAATTGCCGTTTGACAACGTGCCGTCAGAGTTGGTCTGCCGCAATTTTGAATTTTCCACACCCGACCCCAGCGCGCTGGGAATCAGCTCCGAGAGGCTCATGCGGTTCTGCGTCAACGTCCCCGTCTTGTCTGTGCAGATCACCGTCACGGAACCGAGTGTTTCCACCGCGGAGAGCCGCCGCACGATCGCGTTGCGGCGGGCCATCCGCTGCGAGCCGAGGGCCAGCGCCACGGTAATCACCGCGGGGAGCCCTTCCGGAACGGCCGCCACCGCCAGGCTGACCGCGATCAACAGCATGTGGTTGAACAGCGCGGCGTTCCAGTTCTCGACGCTGGTTCGCAGCACGCCGGCGGCGAAAATCGCGATGCAGACGCCCACCACGGCGTAGGCCAGCCGCTTGCTCAGCTCGGCCATGCGCCGCTGCAGCGGGGTCTGGCCGCTTTGCGCTTCGGAGAGCATCGTCGCGATGCGGCCCAGTTCCGACGACATGCCGGTGGCGGTCACGATCGCCCGCCCGTGGCCCCTCATCACCGGCGTGCCGGAGTGCACCATGCACTGGCGGTCGGGCAGCGCGACGTCTTCGGGAAGGGAAGCGAGCGACTTTTCGACCGGCAGCGACTCCCCGGTCATCGCCGACTCGTCGATCTCCAGCTCCGCCGCCTCCGCCAGCCGCCCGTCCGCGGGAATGAAATCGCCGGCGGAGAACTCGATCACGTCACCCGGCACGAGTTCCGCCGCGGCGATGTCCCGCACCTGATCGTCGCGGCGAACGGTGGCGGCCGGTTCGGAGAGCGCCTGCAGGGCGGCGACCGCCTGTTCGGCCCGCCATTCCTGCAGGAAGCCGATCACCGCGTTGGCCAGCACGATCACGCCGATCAGCACGGCGTCGGGCCATTCGCCGATCAGGGCGCTGACAACCGCCGCGACCGCCAGCAGCGCGATCAGCAGGTCGGCGAACTGCCGCAGCAACAGCCGCCACCATTCCGCGCCGCGCTGCTCCTGCAAGCGGTTCGGGCCGTATTCGGTCAGCCGTCTGGCCACTTCGGCTTCGGTCAACCCGGCCTGCAAATCTGTGTGAAGCCGTTTCGCGACCTCATCGGGCGCGATCGACCAGGGGTGGGGTGTGACGGGAGGCATCGGAGGGCGGAGGGCGGAAGCAGGCGGAAGCGGACGTTGAGGAGAGTGGAGAGTCGAAAGTTGGAGGCGATTGTCTGCCGTTTGCCTTCGCCTTCCCGCCTTCGGCTTTCCGCTTTTGTCAGAGGAAGTGTTGGCGATTCCCCGCCGCGTTGCAAGGATGAGGTTTAGTGAGTGGTGAGTGGTGAGTTGTGCCGATCTCCGATCACCGACCTCCGACCCTCAACCACGCGCCATACGCCCATCGGCTGCTTGGTCTCCGCCCGCGAATCGTGCTATTCTGCAAGGCATGACGTCCGAACCCGCGAACGAACCAACCCATCCCCGGCTGAAACGATTTCTGCTGTACTGCGTGCCGTATCTGCTGCTGGCGTACATCCTCTCGGCTGGCCCGCTGTACTGGCAGATTCAGGCGGCGTTTTGCGCGCGGGGCTCGAAGTTTCTGTACTACTTCTACTTCCCGCTGGTGGCGGCGAACGAGATCGAGTACGTCCGCAACTTCTACGACTGGTATCTGCAATACTGGATTTGAGTGAATGGTGAGTGATCCACAAACGTCCTTCATCCTTCCTTCATCGCCATCACCTCGCCGGCTGAATCTCCCCCAGCCGGAACGTCTCGGGGCCGCAGAGTCGGCACAGCGATTCGGCGGCCTCCGCGCGGGCGATCACCACCAGCCCGACCCCCATGTTGAAGACGCGGAACATCTCGTCCGGCTCCACGTCGCCGAGGCGACCCAGCCACGTGAATTCCGCGGGGACGGTCCACGCCGAGCGGTCGATGACGGCCCGGCAACCCGCCGGCAGCACGCGGTCGATGTTCTCCTGCAGCCCGCCCCCGGTGATGTGGGCGAGGCCTGTGACCGAATCGGGCGGCAAGACACCCGGTGTTTCTGAAACACCGGGTGTCTGCATGATCGCCGCAACGACGTCGGCATAGATTCGCGTCGGCGCCAGCAGCACGTCCCGCACGGTGCGGTTGAGTTCGGGAACGGGATCGTCGATCGTCAGGCCCGCCGTTTCAAACACGACGCGGCGGATGAGGCTGTACCCGTTGGAGTGAAAGCCCGAGGACGGAACGCCCAGCAGCACGTCCCCCGGTGCGATCCGCGAGCCGTCGACGAGGCGGTCGCGCTCGACGATTCCCACGCAGAAGCCGGCCATGTCGAAATCGCCGGGCTGGTAGAGTCCCGGCATGATGGCCGTCTCTCCGCCCAGCAGCGCCGCCCCCGCCTGCAGGCAGCCGTCGCTGACCCCCTTGACCAGCGCTTCCACCAGATCCGGGTCGTCTTTGCCGAAGGCGAGATAGTCGAGGAAGAACAGCGGCTCGGCCCCGAGGCAGAGGCAGTCGTTGACGCACATCGCGACCAGATCGATGCCGATCGTGTCGTAGACGCCGGCAAGCTGCGCGACCTTGATCTTCGTTCCGACGCCGTCGGTGCCGGAGACGAGCACCGGGTCGGTCCACCGCCGGCCGTCGCCGAACAGCCGGAACAGCCCCGCAAACCCGCCGGGCAGATCCATCACGCGGCCCGGCTGGGCGTCGTGCGTGCGGCGAATGAGCGCCGGAAGACGCTGCATCGACTGCTCATAGAGATCGAGGTCGACGCCGGCCGCCTTGTAGGTGGAACCGTTCATGCCGCGATCATAGACGCCCTTCGCCAAAAGGGGGAGCGACGGCCGGGATGGCGATGAGGGATGAGGGATGAAGGATGAAGGCGGAGTGGTGGAGTAATGGAGTGGTCAACGGCGCATTTCCATCATTCCATCATTCCATCATTCCAATGCAACAGGGCCGCCCGCGAATGGACGGCCCCATGCCTGTAACTGCCGAATTGAAACTGCCCGAAGTCGGACTACTCGGCGGAAGCGGCGCCGGGGAGTTTGCCGGCCTTGATCAGCGAACCGAAGGTCACGCCCTTGGCGTTCTTTTCGGATTCGGTCTTCACGAGGGCCGCTTCGATGTCTTTCATGGACTTCTGGTTCTTGCCGGTGTGCTTCATCAGCGCCGAGCCGAAATCGTTGCGGTTCTTTTTGGTCTTGCCGAAGTGGCAGACGTTGCATTTCTGCTTCGTCGCTTCCGCCTTCAGGGCGTCGTACTTGCCGGCGAAGGCCTTCAAGTACATGGGGCGGGCTTCGGCGCGGTTCGCGACGGCCGACAGCAGGATCACGACCGCCGCCATTCCGAGAACCGACAGACTTCGAACAGTAGCCGTTCTGCGCATGTAGTTTCCTCCAGCTCATCAAAAAGGGACCGAGCGTCCGTCGGGGTCATTCCGGAGCGAATCGCGAATGCGGTTCCGGTAGACTCCCCAAGCTCCACGTCGCTCGCGGATCACATTCCGCCGGACGCAAAAGAGGCACCCATTAGAATCGATACCCGCGTCGGTGTCAAGCAACCGACACCGGAGAAACCGCAGAATCGCCGCCATCGAAGCGCCACAGGGCCGTCCGCGGCGCGGACGGCCCTGTGGGATCATTGTCGCTGCTGTCGTTCCTGTCCGAAGACGAGCTATTCGGGAGCGGTGCCGGGGAGTTTGCCGGCCTTGATCAGCGAACCGAAGGTCACGCCCTTGGCGTTCTTCTCTTTCTCGGCCTTCGTCAGGGCGCCCTTGATGACCGGGGCCTTCTTCTGGTTCTTGCCGACGTTCTTCATCACGGCCTTGCCGTAATCGTTCCGCATCTTCTTCGACTTGCCGTAATGGCAGACGTTGCACTTGACCTTCATGGTCTGGGCCTTCAGGTTGTCGTACTTGGCGGTGAATTCCTTGAAGTACTGCGGCCGGGCTTCGGCGCGGTTCGCGTCAGCCAGCAGCAGCACGCCCAGGGCGGCCAACCCGAGAACGGCCAGTCTTCGAACATTCAGCAGCATGCAGAGTCCTCCTGGTGATTGAGTGTGAAACCGGGCGTCTTACGGAAAGCGGAAAGCCGAAGGCGGAAGGCGGAAGCAATCGCGTTTTCCGCTATCTTCGTCAGGTTTCCGCTTTCCGCTTTCCGCCTTCCGCAATCCGCCGGACGCAAAACAGAAGCATTAGAAACGGCTGCCTGACCTGTGTCAACTCTCCAAATTCCGGACGCAATCGGGACCGAAGGAACGCGGATCAGACGGGTCGAGCGGATTTCCGCGGAGTCGGGCAATGAGTCGGAAACTCGAAAGTCGAAGGTCGCCACGTTGGAAGTAGTTCGACCGTGAGACCTTCCGACCTTCCGACCTTCGACTCCACCTCAATCGGAGTTGACCTGAATGAACCGCGGCTCGGCCTCGGGGGCCTTGGGGAGCACGATCTCCAGCACGCCGCCGTTCAGTTTCGCCCGGATGCGGTCGTGGTCGACGTCGTCGCTGAGGATGAACGAACGCAGAAAATCCCCGACGTCGTATTCCAGGTGCACGGGGCGGGCTTCGGGAGGTACCTGCGACTTCACCCGGCCGAACAGCGTGAGCTTGTTGTTCTGCACCTGCAGTTCGAGCGTTTCGATCGTGACCCCCGGCAGATCGGCGTGAAGCACCAGGCCCTCGTCGGTTTCGAAAATGTCGATCGGAGGGGTAAAGACATAATGCTGCCGTTCCGGCGGCGCGGGACGGTCGGCCGCCTCCGGCCGGACCTCCTCGGGCACCGACTCCCGAAATTCCGGATACCGCTCGCCGTCAGGTTCCATGAACTCAATTCTCTCAGTGCTTGCTTGGTGAGTGGGATAAGAGATGAAGGATGGTGAGCTGTCTGCCTCTCCCTTTATCTCTCATCCCTTATCCTTCATCCCTCATCCAAGTCACCACTCACCACTCACCACTTTATCCCTCACCCTTCTCCGTCCACGACGGGGATCTGCTTCGGCTTCTCGGTGTCGGCTTTCGGGAGGTGGATTTTCAGAACGCCGTTGTTGAATTCCGCCGACAGCCCGTCATGCTGAATGCGGTCGGGAATGCTCAGCGTCCGTTGCCAGCTTCCGCGAAAGCGTTCCTGCCGGCGGAAGCGGCTTTCGGGAACGTCTTGTGTGTCGCTGCGGGTTCCCCGCAGCGTGAGCACGCCGCCGACCACCGTCAGCTCCAGGTCTTCCGACCGCGTGCCGGGGATCTCCGCGGTCAGCAGGAATTCGTCGTCGAGTTCGAACAGGTTGACCGCGGGATACCGGTTGCCGAACCGGATGCCGTGAAAGGTGAGGTTCACGCTGTGCAGCAGGTTTTCGACCTCGCGTTCGAGGTCGCGCAGTGGGTTCCAGTTCTGCCCCCAGCGGAAGATGGCCATTGTTGAGAGTCGAGGGTTGAGAGTTGAGAGTTGAGAGTCTTCCGACTGCCCGTTCCCTGAACAACACACGCCATCATGATACAATCGGTGTCGCTGGCGCGAAACGACCGGGCATGACCGGCATCGCTATCAGTCAAAGAAAAGGTGGCAAGGAAAAGGCGGCAGGAACGTCTTCCTTGAGCCAGTGCGGCCCGGTAGGATCAGCCCAACGACGTGTCCAGCGCGCCATGATCACCGACCCGCTCTTCTATCGTCTGTTCGAGACCAGCCCGGAAACGTTTTTCCTGCTGCTGGGGATGCCCGCCGACGCCGCGAGGGAAATGGCGGCCCGTTACCAGTATCAGGCGATTGAGTTCAAGGAAACGTCCCACCGGGTGGATGGCGTCTTTCTGCCCCGAGAACCGGGGTTGCCGCTGTACTTCCTGGAAGTCCAGTTCTATCGATTGCCCAGTGTCTTTGCGGATTTGCTGGCCAAGGCGTACACCTATCTGAAGCAGCATGAGCCGGGCCAGCCCTTTTGCGGGGTGGTGTTGTTCGCCAGCCGATCCCTGGAGCCGGCAGAGCTTGCGCCCTATCAGCCGCTCCTGGAAGCCGGGCAGATTCGGCGGTTCTATCTGGATGAGATGCCGGAACTGACGGACGCCCCGTTGGGGTTGTCGATTCTGTATTTGATCCAGGAAACGGAAAGTGAGGCCCCCGAAATGGCCCGTGAGCTCGTTGCCCGCGCCAGGACGGAAATCGCGGATGCCGCATTGCGGGCCGATCTGATAGAATTGATCGAGACGGTGACCATCTACAAGCTCAGCCGGCTCAGCCGGGAGGAGATCCAAACCATGTTACAGGTGCACGACATTCGCGAAACCCGCGTCTACCAGGAAGCCAAAGCAGAGGGCCTGCAGGAGGGACGGCAGGAGGGCATCGCATTGGCGATCGAGAAGATGGCGGCCAGGAATATGCCCACCGAAGAGATCGCCGCGATCCTGGAAGTGGACATGGAACTGGTTCGCCAGGTCTTGCAAGAGGGAATTCCGGGCCGAACCAACGGCTGAAGTTGACGGGGGCACACACCGCGAGGAGATGGAAACCATGTATCTGGTTCCCGACATCCGCGAAACGCGCGTCTGGCAGGAAGCCAGAGAGGAGGGCCGTCAGGAGGGTCTGAAGGAGGGAACGAAGGAGGGAATCAAGCAGGGAATTATGGAGGGACTGAAGGAGGGCCTGAGGGAGGGAATGAAGGAGGGGTTGAGAGAGGGAATGAAGGATGGCATCGCTCTCGCCATTGAGAAAATGGCGGCCAGGAACATCCCCGCCGAAGAGATTGCCGCGATCCTGGAAGTGGACATGGCATTGGTTCGTCAGGTCTGCCAGCGATCTGCGGGCCGAAGCAACGGCTGAAACTGACCGGTACAGGACATCGCGATGCCCGACCCACTCGACCCGCGACACGCCGTCTACGCCGGCAGCTTCGACCCGTTGACGCTGGGGCACGTGGATATTATTCGCCGGGGGGCCGGACTGTTCAGCCGGCTGACGGTGGCCATTGGCGTGAACCCGGAGAAACGGCCGCTGTTCACGCTTGACGAGCGGATTTCGCTGACCCGCGACGTGCTGGCCGATCAACCGAACGTCGAGATTTCCGGCTTCACCGGGCTGGCGGTGAATTTCGTGCGGGAATGCGGGGCCGCCGTCCTGTTGCGGGGCGTGCGGACGTTGACTGACATCGAAGCGGAGTTCACCATGTCGCTGGCCAATCGCGCGCTCGACCCGCAGATCGAAACGGTCTTTCTGATGTCGTCGGAAAAATTCACGCATATCTCCAGCTCTCTGATCAAGCAGATCGCCCAGCTCGGCGATGAACACAGCCGCGACCGTTTGCAGAAGTTCGTCCCGCAGGAGGTCATCGGCCCGCTGCTGTGGAAGTACCACGAGGAGTGACCGCGTTTGTATCGTGGGCTGAAGCCCACGCGAGACGCTCTCTCACGTGGGCTGAAGCCCACGCTACGGTTCAACTCGCAACAAGGAGATGCTCCCATGGTTCAAACCGCATCCACCATGCTTCCGCTGGGAACGCAGGCTCCGGATTTCTCGCTGCCCGGCGTCGACGGCAAAACGGTTTCGCTGTCCGACTTCCGCGGGAAGAAAGGGCTGCTGGTGATCTTCCTGTGCAACCACTGCCCCTTCGTAAAGCACCTCCGCGAGGCGCTGGCGGCGTTCGGGAAGGAGTACCAGGCGAAGGGGCTGGGAATCGCCGGCATCAGTCCCAACGACGTGGCCAATTATCCCGACGACAGCCCGGAAAAGATGAAAGCCGAGGCCGCCGAAGCCGGGTATACCTTCCCCTACCTCTACGACGAATCGCAAGAGGCGGCCAAGGCTTACAAGGCGGCCTGCACCCCCGACTTCTACCTGTTCGACGGCGATCTGTCGCTGGTGTACCGCGGGCAGTTCGACGACAGCCGGCCCGGCAACGGCAAACCGGTCACCGGGGCCGACCTCCGCGCCGCCTGCGACGCCGTCCTCGCGGGCAAGCCGGTTCCCGACGAGCAGAAGCCGAGCATCGGCTGCAACATCAAATGGAAGCCTGACGCCGCGCCCGCGTACTTCACCGGGCAGCCGGCGGTGGATGAAGGATGAGGGCAGACTACCGCGCCTCCGACTGCAACCCGTAGTCTTCGATCTTCTTGTGCAACGTATTCCGGTTGATGCCGAGTTGCGCGGCCGTCTTCGTCTGCACGCCCTGGCAGCGGCGAAGCACCTGCTGCAGCAGTTCCCGCTCGACGAGCGAGACGACCCGCTCGTGCAGGTTAGAGTCTTCGCTGCCGTTCCGCTCGATCCCCAGGGTGACCAGTTCCTCGCAGAGGTCGCCGAGATCCCGGCCCGATTTGTCGCGGCGTCTGCGGACGGGGGCCAGCCCCCGTACATGGTCCGGCAGCAGATCGGGGGTGATCTGCGCCGATTCGGCCAGCAGTACCGCGCGTTCGACGTAGTTCTGCAGTTCGCGAACGTTTCCCGGCCAGGCGTAGGCCCGCAGCATTCCCATCGCCTCGTCGGTGACCCTGGGGACGGGGACCTTGTTGAGCTCGGCGTACCGCTTGAGGAAGAACTCCACCAGTAGCGGAATGTCGTCGACACGCTCGCGGAGGGGGGGTAGATTGATCGGCACGACGTTCAGCCGGTAATACAGGTCTTCGCGGAAGCGGTCTTCGTCGATTTCGTCCTGCAGGTCGCGGTTGGTGGCGGCGATGATGCGGCAGTCGACCTGGATCGTGCGGGTGTCCCCCACTCGCTCGAACTGCTGTTCCTGCAAGACGCGAAGCAGCTTGACCTGCAGCGTGTAACTGACCGAATTGATCTCGTCGAGAAAGATCGTCCCGCCGTGGGCCGCCTCGAACCGCCCGGTACGGCTTTCAACCGCACTGGTGAAGGCCCCGCGGACGTGCCCGAACAGTTCGCTTTCCAGCAGGCTTTCGCTCAGGGCGCCGCAGTTGACGCGAATGAAGGGTCCGCTGGCCCGCGGGCTGAGTTCGTGCAGGGCGCGGGCGATAAGTTCTTTTCCGGTGCCGGTTTCCCCCGTCAGCAGCACCGTGGCCGACGTGGGGGCGATTTTGCGGGTGAGGCGGTACACCTCCCGCATGGCCGGGCTGTGCCCGACCATCCCGTCGAGAACTGTTTCTGTGAGCACTTCTGGCATCAGAGTCGCGAATCCGTGAACGATACGCCCGCAACCAACGCACTTTGCCTGCAATTGATGCAGAATCCAGTCGCTACTCAAGACATCTTGCAGAGCCTCGGATCATAGGACGTCTGTTTCACCGATTCAACCCACTGATTGTACAATTACAAAGCAGGGTTGCACTATCTGTAGGCACAACGCTTCTCCGCCCGTCAAGCCGACGGATTCTCGCAACCCCTTACTTCAACAGCACTTGCAGACCGGGAAGTCCGATCTCCTCCCGCGACGTCAGGGGTTCAGCATATCCGGTGCCGATCGCCCAGCCCCAGTAGCGGGCGCGGTCGCGGATGTCGTCCAGCAGCGTCGGAAACTCGTTCGACCGGCCGGCCGTCACCTGGCTGGCGAAGCACCGCACCGCGTCGAGTTTTCGCTCGATGTGCTCGGTGACGTCGATCGCGAACGCTGGCCTGGGGTGAATCCGCAGATGGATGCTCCAGTAGTAGAAGATCCCTGGCGGATGGTGCGGCTCGCCGGGCAGGTCGCTGCGGCTGAGCTTTGCCCAGAATCGCGCGTCGTCGGCCAGCCGGCTGGCGGCGACGTGGTCGGGATGGGCGTCTTCCCAGTATGGGGCCAGCAGCAGCCGCGGCCGCGTCAGCCGGATCACGCCGGCCAGCGCGCGGCGGGCTTCCAGCGTGTTCTGCAGGCTGCGGTTGGGCAGTCCGAGATTTGCCCGCCAGTCGATCCCCAGCACGCGGCTGGCCGCTTCGGTTTCTGCGGCCCGCAATTCGGGCGTGCCGTGAGGGGTCGGTTCGCCGTCGGTCAATTCGATGATCCCCACGCGAAGCCCGTCCCGCTTGCAGTCCAGCGCGATGCCGCCGACGCTGATTTCGGCATCATCGGGATGCGGGGCGATGACGAGCACGTCGAGCGGTTGGGACGGGGATTGCATTTGCAGTGCCTTTTGGGATTTCGTTGCTCAGCAGCGGGGGAACGCAGATTGAGCGGATCGAGCGGATTTGCGCGGATCACTCTGGAAGGAGAGAGAATCTTTCACCCCCCAGCTTATAACCCGACCTTGACCAGGATCAGCACGAGGCGGGTTATAAATCAGGGGGTGAAAAATGGCGTGTTTCAAGGTTTGGTTGCGGCTACGCCGCGCTGGGAAGATCTGCTCATTCGGCATTGCAAACGATCAAAGTTTTTGCACGGTGCGCAGAATAATTCCCCGCGCCCAGTCAGAGCCAACCGCTAATAGACGCTGATGGACGCTGATTAGAAGAGCTTTGGATTAGCGTTTATTAGCGTTCATCAGCGGTTTATTCTTCCGGCTGACTGAGTGGAATCTGGGCCGTGTTGTTTTCCCTTTGGTTGCGGCTTTGCCGTGCTGGGCTGATCCGCGTTCCCCGGTCGGCGGATCGACAACGGACTGCAAAGTGAGTCTCGCAACCGAAGTTGCGAGGTTGCGAACTGATCGGAATCCCTCTGGACGGCAACGGTCGAATCTGGTATCTCCCCTCCCTCTCCTCTCCCTCGATTTCCCTGCTGTTTCTTCGATCGTCGCGAACCAGGCGCGTCCGCGGGTTCGTGAATCGCCGTTGAGGGTCCGCCCATGCGCGTGCGTGCTCTGCTGGTGCTGCTGGCTGGTTTGACGGTTGCGGCGGCGAATTCCGGCTGCGCGCAACTGCAAGAGACGCATCGGTATCTGATAATGAACGACCGCGTGGACGGGACCGAGGATGTCGACGATGAATGGGCCGTCGTCCGCAAGGAGGGCCGCGGGAATAAGCCTCCGGACGAAGAGCCCGACGGATGGTTCGACCGCCTGTTCCATTCCGCGAAGTATCGCGAGATCAACCGCAATCTCAACTACATCTCGAAATGACGGCGGTAACACTTCGTCCGCAGCCCAGACTCAAGCCGGGTGGCCTGCGAGTCCTTCGCTGAGGAGTTCCTCGATCTGTTCGGCATAGTCGGCGCCCGGACCAGTTCCTCTGCTTCGTTTTGGACCCGCGTGGTTTTGCGCCAAGAGGCGGGCCTCCTGAAGGCAGCGGCCGAACTCTCTCGTTTTGCCCAACTGTCGAAGCACTTTCGCCCGGCCGATCAATCCATCGATGAGGAGTTGCCGTGCGACGGCCACTCCTTCGGCGTATGCCTTGGACGCGGCCTGCGGATCATCGTCGACGCTGTCGAGGAAGTGACCGAGTTCGATTGCTGCCGCGGGGGAGCCCCTCTCCAAATCCACGGCGCGCTGCAGGGCCTGCCTGGCGTCATCGAGGCCGTACTGTGGATGCTCCTGAAGTTGCACGAGATTTGCCCAGAACACATGCAGGTGTGGGTTGCCGGGCCAGAACTTCAGTAGAGATTCGACCTCGGTGAGCGCCGAATCGTAGTCCGCCTGCTCCCAGAGACGCGAAATCGCCGAGAGCTTCTGCTTGAAGCCGCGAAGGCTGCTCATCATCGTCGATCCCTCCCTTCCTTGCGTAACCGCTCCGATTGTTCGATCAGTTTTTTCATCTGGCGTGCCTTCCGGTCCGGCGGTTTTGCGGCAGCCGATTCCCTGATCTCCCCAACAGTTTTCTTCCCGTAGTCGCTGTGATATGACTTGGACCGTTTCAAACTCCCGGAAATCACATCGTCGGCGATGTCGCTGTTCTGGAGCACGCACCCGCCTTTCCACCCGGCGTTGCGGGTCTCAAGGTTGTACCCCGCAACAGACCCTCACAGCCTACCGCGAGGCCGTTCTTCAAAGGTCGGGCTAATCGTCCGACTTTTTTCGTGATGCTCGTTTTGTCTTCACAGGTGGCTTCGACGAATCCCCTTGGTCCTCTTCGGCCAGCGCCCGCCTGACGGCGTCGAGCATGACGTCCATCGCGAACGGCTTGCGGAGGTAATCGCTCACGCCGAGCATCTCGGCGTAGGCTTTGTGCCGGCCCCCCTCGTTGGCGGTGATCATGATCACCTTCGGCGGGTCGTCGAGGGACTTGAGGAATTCGAGAACGGGGAAGCCCCCCATGCGGGGCATCATCATGTCGGTGATGACGAGGTCCGGCCGGCGGCTTTCGACGAGCTTGCGGCCCTCAATGCCGTTCGCGGCCGACTGCACCTCGTAACCGGCCGATTCGAGCACGCCCTGAATCGTCGAGGAAATCTCGCGGTCGTCTTCGATGAGGAGAATCGTCTTTCCAGTCGGCATGGTCGCCTCGCGTTGTCGGAATTCGGGGGAGATTTCGGGGAAACCAGCGGCGAACCGTCGGCCTCTATGCTAGGGGCGTCGCGGGACCCGGACAAGAGCAGCGGAAGGCGGAAAGCGCAAGGCGGAAAGCGGACAAACGCGTCCGTCTCTCAACTCTCAACGTTCAACTCTCAACTCTTCCCCAACCAGCCGCGGACCGACTTCCACGCTTTGCCGATCGCCCGGCCGCTGAGCAGTTCTGCGGTCCATGTCGAGCGGTCGACGTGGAAATTGTTCCACACCGCCTCGACGTAGGGAGCCGACGATTCGCGGACCGATTGGTAGAACCCACGTTCGCGGACGTCCTTCAGGGCGTCGGCGTAATGGCCGATGACGACCCGGTTGAACAGCCCGCCCGCGACCCGCGCGCCGGCCAGCGACCCGCGGGTGACTGCGCCGACCTTGCCCAGCGCGTGCATCGTCAGCGCGCCCGAGACGCCCACCAACGACACGTTCTCGCGGCGGGAAATCTCGCGCATCTCGTCCCAGTACCGCTTCAGCTCGGCTTCCGGCAGCACCTTCCGCACGTCGATTGCCCCCAGCGACTTGCGGGTCTCGGCCAGGGTCTCCTTGAGCTGGGCCACCGACAGCGGCGGCGTGTCGACCAGGCTCGCCGTCTGGCCGGTCGCGTCTTTGACCGACGCCAGCAGGTCGTCGACGTTGTTGATCGTCGACGTCTCGTCGATCAGCCCCTTCTGGCGGAGTTCCTCGGCGAGTTCCTTGAGATAGGTTTTGCTGCCGTAGGCCACGTCGCTGACGATCGCCATCATCCACACGGGTGAGACGGCGAGCGTCGCCCAGCCGGCGAGGTCGACGAAGTTGCCCACCGCCTTGCGGGCGACGAAGTCTTTGCCGAGGACGACGTCGTCGGCCTGTTTCGCGACGCCGCCGACGTCTTCGCACAAAAACCGCAGCGAGTTCTTGACGATGACCTCGTAGGTTTTCGAGCTTTGAAACGCCTGCGGGACCAGAAACTGCGCCGTCTCGCGGGCCGCGCCGGCGGTCAGCCCGACGGTGCTCCGCAGCGCGCGTTCCGGCAGCGTGACGGTGAACAGCAGGTAACGGCTCAACCGGCCGGCGGCCGCTTCCGGCGACTCGGCGACGCCGGCCGCCGCGGGCTGCGCGACTCCGGCCATCCACGCGTCGCCGCACGCTGCGCAGAGAAAGCTGTGCAAGTCCGCCAGCGCGACGGGTCGCATCGCGCCGCCACAACTGGGGCAGGAGACACCCGGTGTTTCTGAAACACCGGGTGTGTCGTCGGCGGGCTGCCGGAAATCGTCGGGCACCCCCAGCGCCGCCAGCAGCGATCCGCCGCAGCGGCCGCAGTGGCGAATCAGCGGGTCTTCGGGGTCGACCGCGAGCGGTTGGTCGAGGCAGACCGGGCACATTCCTGCGGCCATCTTACTTCACTCCCAGATGCTTCTTGATGAAGTCGATTGTGAGCTTCGTCGAATCGGTTCCGCGGCGGCCGATGCCGGTTTTGACCTGGCATTCGATCTTGAGCTTGTCCATTCGCTCTTTGAGCACCTTCCCGAACCGCGGGTGGTGGATGCCGATCCCCTGCGTGCGGATCGGCGTGTCGAATTCGCTGCTGTAGAGCAGCATCGCCGGGGAGTCGTCTTTCGTGAGATGCGTGATGGCCGACGTCAACTCGAACAGCTTATACTTCTCTTGGGGCAGGGAATCGAGCTTGTTCAGATCGACGCCGTAGAGCTGCGCCAGCGCCGGGTGCTTGTACGTGTCGTTCTCGGGGAACATCTTGCGGATGAACCGCGGGTCGTAGGACGTCTGCCCGTTGAAGACGACCATGCACTTCAACCGCGTGGACTGCCGGGCGACGGGGTCTTTGGAATCGGGCTTCGCGAGGTCGTCGTGAAAGCCGAGCCACAGCGACAGCCCGGCCCCCGCCGACCCGCCGGTGGCGGCGAAGCGTTTCGGGTCGAGGTTCCAGTCCTTCGCTTTCGAGCGGATGAACTGCACGGCGCGGGCGCAATCGTAGAACTGGGCCGGGGCGATCTTGTGCTGCGACAGGCGGTAGGTGATCGCCGCGACGGAGATGCCGGAATCGAGACAGGCCCGCAAAATCGCCGGACTGACGCTCTTGTTCCCGCCGCGGAACCCGCCGCCGTGAATCGAGACCAGCACCGGCGTGGGCTTGTCGGACTTGGCCAGCCAGACGTCCATCACGTGCCGCTCGTGGTCGCCGTATTTGACGTCGGCGTGCGTGGGGCGGATTCGCGGGCCGCGTTTTGCCTGCCGGCCGCGCTTCTTACGCTGGACCTGCTTCTTCTGTTGGGCGGTCAGCAGGCCGCGGACTTCCCGCTGGATGCTTTGCACCAGTTCGTCGCGTTCCTTCTGGGCGACGGCGAGCTGCTTCTTCTGCTCAGCGGTCAGCTTGAGGGTGGAATCCACCGCTTCCCGCAGTTCGCGGCCGCGCTTGCCGGCCTTCCGGGCCGCCTGCTGAGCCTCGCGGCGGGCGCGGCGTTGCTCGGCGGTGTAGACGGCGAAGACCTTCCTCTGGGCCTCCCGCAGTTTCGGGGCGTATTTCTTGCGGAGGTCGTCGATTTTCGCCTGCTGTTCCTTCGTGAATTCGACGCCGCGGATCGCGAACATCTGGCGAAACGGGTCGCGGTCGGGCTGTTGAGCGGCGGAGGGAGCGGCGAGCAGCAGTACAAGCGGCAGGGTGGCGAGCGATCTCATGGTTTCCTCCCGGTGGCGGTTGGACGGGTGCGAGTGGGGCTTCCATGATAACCGGACCGACCCGGCGTTGCATGCACGGGGTTGTTTTCCGTAGGACGGATTTTCAATCCGTCCGGACGGTTTGAAAAACCGTCCTACCGCGCACTACGCATCCGGGTCGCTCTTCCCCAGCGGGACGACGCGGCGCTCTTTGCCTTCGCCGAGCTGAATGCTCTGCCAGTCGACGCGGAGCGGGATGTCGCCGTCGGCGAACTCGCGGATGAATCGCCCGCGCACGGCGGCGGGGGTCGCGGCCGGGGCGTTCCGCATCGCCCGCGCCAGTTCGTCGTCCGAAATCAGCGTCGAAATCCACCCGGCCTGCTGCAGCCGCTCGAAGTAGCCGTCGGGGGAAACTTCGTGGTATCGCAGATCGATTTTACGACGGGCGTCCGGCGAGAGAGAGTTGCGAGGCGGCTCGTCCGATGGTCCCGCGCTTTCCGCCTTCCGCCTTCCGCCTTCCGCTTTCCGCCTTCCGCTTTCCGCCTGCCGTTCGACGGATTCCAGCAGAAACCGCTTGGTGATCCAGTCCACGCGGCCCACCAGCGAGCCGGGGTCGTCGTCGAGACGGTCCAGCACGTCTTCCCAGCGTTCCAAAACGTCCCACGCTTCGCCGGGCGGGTTGGGAGCGGCGGTGACGTATTCCCGGCACTTGTTCAAATAGAACCGCTGCACGTCGAGCGCCCGCAGCTTGCGGCCGCGGTATCGCGCGACGGGCCGGCTCAACGATTCATCCCGGCAGACGATGCGGTTCGCGCGAAGCGGCCGCCAGATGCGGGGGACGCGGGTCAGCACGCCCGCGTCGATCGCGTCAAGCACGAGGGCCGTCGTCGCCAGCCGCAGATATTCCGCCTCTTCGCAGCGGTTCGAATCGCCGAGGCAGATTTGCAGCCGCTGCCGCGGGTCGAACAGGCGCTTGAAACGATGCGGCGCGAGCGGCATCAGCACGATCGATTCCAGCAGGTTGCCGAAGCTGAAGACCGGCTTGTCGACGACCGCGTAAAACCCGTAGACGCTGTTGACGGCGGTCGCTTTCTGGGCCAGCCGGAATTCCTCTCGCCGGTCGAGCCAGCCGGCGCCACTGAAGATCGTGCGGGTAACGAGGAATGGCAGCAATCGCGCCCGCTGCCGGCGGAAGGCCGTCAACCGCAGCAGGACCCACACGGCGACGATCAACGGCAGCAGCACGGTGACGAGCACGACAATGATGGCCGGCTCGAACCACCGCGGCCAGGGCATGACGTGCTTGTCGTCGCTGAACAGCCCTTCCCCCAGAAACCGCGAGATATCCGGCGGCGGCCGTTGGAGTTCACGCTTCAGCGTGCCGCGGCGCCTTGCGCGAAAGCACGCTGAAGCGTGAACTCCAACTGCCACGCCCCACACGCCGAGGGCCAGCACCCAGAACAGCACCAGCATGGGCACGATGACGAGAATCAGCAGCACCCATTCGGCGACGATCAGCGGCGTCAGCAGGAACAGACCCATCCGCCACAGAAAACGCGACACGAGGCCGTCGGCGAACGGGGCTTCGTAGTTTTCGTGGCTGCCGTAGGTCCGCTGGTGCGCATCGCGATTGTTTTTGATGAGCACGAATTCCCCGTCGGGTTCGCCGGCTTTCCGCGCGGCCTCGGAGAACAGCCGGTCCTGCGCCCGCTGCCAGGCGAGCAGGTCCCGCGGCGAACGGCATTCGGGAGTGGCCCCTTCGATCAAGCCCGCTTTGGCCGCCTGCCAGAACCGCTCGAACTTCACTGCCCCGCCGGTGGCGAGAAAATGGCCGGGTTCGTCGGTGGCGGCTTCGGCGATCGGCAGCGATTCCCGCAGGCGGAACAGCAGCCGCTGGTAAAGCTCGTAGTCCGTCGGCCGGGAAGCAGCGACCCGGTCGCTGCCGGCATCCGGGTCGCTTTCGAAGGAGCGAAACCGGACCGCGTATTCGGTCTCCAGACCGATCAGCCGTCGGAATGCCGTCACGAATCTCGGCTATTCGCCGCCGCCGGGGACATTGATTGCGCCAAGATACGCCAGCGGGGCGTCCAGGCAGTCCCGCAGGATGAACGTGAAGACGTCCTCCCGGACGGGAGCGGCGGGGACGGCAATCTGGTCACGAACCGGGGTGTCAACGCGGTCTTGTGGCGTCGCCTGAGTCTGCATCGTCTTCGCTCCAGCGGGGGTCTGCGTGTTTCAATCGCTCGATTTCATTCTACGCCGCCGCGGGAGCATGGGCAAACCAACCGGGCCGAAAAACCCGATGGCAATGCCCGGTCGGCGCGGGTATGCTGCCGGACAGTCGGTCGCGCGACAGGCTCGTAGTGCCCGGCTTCAGCCGGGCGAGTGCGGCGTTCGTCGCGCTCGGAATCATCCGTTGCACCGACCGGCTGAAACCGGTCACTACGAACCGGCTGCATCGACCGGCTGAAGCCGGTCACTACGAACCGATCGACCCCACAGGAGGTGCCCCATGGACCGCGTCTGCCACTTCGAGATTCCCTACGACGACAAAGAGCGGGCCGCGCGTTTCTACCAGAACGTGTTCGGCTGGGAGATCGAGCACATGGAGGGGATGGACTACTCGATGGTCATCACCACGCCCACGGACGAAATGATGCAGTGCAAGGAACCGGGCGGAATCAACGGCGGCATGTACAAACGGGGTGACGACGGCAGCCCCACGCCGGTGGTCGTGATGCAGGTCGATTCCTGCGAGCAGCGGATCAAGGACGTGGAAGCGGCCGGCGGATCGGCCGTGGTTCCTTTGCGCGAAATGGGCGGGATGGGGCTCTACGCGCAGGTGAAGGACACGGAAGGAAACATTGTCGGGCTGTGGCAGCCGCTGCAGGATTAACCCATCAGCCCGACGCGGGAGCTTCGTCCCGCCGGCACGGAATGCGTCGCGACTTTCGGCCGCACGCCGCACCCTGAGTTACGCCTCCCGCGACGGCGGTTCCCGCAACACGTCCCGCAGACGACGCAGCGCCCGCAGGTAGCGCATGCCGGCGGCGGGTTGCGACAGATTCAACGCGGCCGCGACGTCGCTGTTGCTGAGGTGCTCCTGGTGCCGCATGATCAGAATCTCGCGGTCTTCCTCTTTCAACGATTCCAGCGCATCGAGGAAACGCTCTTGCAGCTCGCGGCGGATCGTCGCCGCCGCCGGCGTCAGCTCCGGGTCTTTCAGCATCGCCCCCAGATCGAGCGACGAACGGTCGGCATACGCGGCCAGAGGTTGCTCGCGGTCGATGCTGCGGCGGCGGGCCACTTTGTGCCGGCGGTGCAGGTCGATGATGCGGTCCTTCGCCAGTTGCCGCAGCCAGAGATGAAACGGCACCTTCGGGTCGGCGAGATAGTCGGCGAGCCGCCGGCTGGCCTCGAACATTACGTCCTGCACGACGTCGCTGGCGTCGACGCGGCGTTCGAGCTGCCGGTTCATGCGGAAGTCGACCATCCGCCGCAGCGACGGACGATGCCGCTCCAGCAGTCGGTTAACGGCGTCCCCGTCGCCGCCGCGGGCGTCGGCGAGGATCTGTTGCGTTTCGTCGGAGGCCGGCCACATCGAGTTGAGAGTTGAGAGTTGAGAGCGTTTCGTAGGACGGATTTTCAATCCGTCCGGACGGTTTGAAAAACCGTCCTACGGCTTAATTCCCGCGGATGGTCATCGTTCCCCGCAGGCCCGGTTTCAGGCGCTGGCCGGGGTTTTTGATTTCCGCCCAGACGGCGACTTCCCCGTTGTTCGGGTCCACTTCGTCGCTGACGAACGTCACCTTGCCGCGGAACTGGGCCTTTGGATAGCCCGGCAGGTCGACGGCCAGCACGACGTCGCGGCCTTCGAGCTTGCCGCGGATCGAGGCGAACTTCACGAACCCCTTCGCACGCAGCCGGTCGAGGCTGATGATGCGGAACACCTTGTCGCCCGGCTTCACCCATTCCCCCGCCTGCCGGTTGACCTCGACCACCTTGCCGCCGATCGGGGAGACGATGCGGCGGCTTTTGACGTCGGCGTCGGCGAGGTCGCGGTCGGCTTCCTTGAGCTTCGTTGTCATGCCGGCGATCTTCTGTTCGACCAGGGCCTGTTCGATCTGGGCGTCGGACTTCTCGACCGACAGCCGCAGGCCGTCAATTTCCGAGGCCGAAACGCTGTTGGGGAAGCGGCGGTTGGCGTCTTCGCCGCGCCGCAGCTCGGCGGCGGCGACCGCCTTGGTTTTCTTCGCGAACCGCACGGACGTGTCGTTTCTGGCCTTTTCGGCGGCGATGGCGACCTCGGCCTGTGCACGCTTCAAGGCCAGCACGGCCTTGGCGTCGTCGATGCGGGCCAGCAACTGCTCCGGCTTCACGACGCTGCCGACCTGCACGCCGACGGCAGTCAGCGGCCCGGCTTCCTTCGCGGAAATCTGCCGGTCGTCGACCAGCGTCACCAGCGCGTTGCGAACGGCGAGGTCCTGGGCGAACGCGGCCGCGGGGAACAGCAGCACCGCCAGCGCGGCGGCGAACCGACGGGAGAGATGCGATTTGGAAAACATGGCAAAGCCTCCGGGTCATGTGGAGTGCGGTGATTCTTCACCGCTTTGGGTTTCTCGCGTCGGCAATTCGCTTCCAATAGATCCAAAGAATCCAAAGCGGTGATGGATCACCGCACTCCATTGTTTACAGCGCCCACCAGTCGCGGATGGTGTCGATCAGTTCGTGGAACCAGACGTAGCCCACCGCGCGGCGGCCGCAGTGGATGCCGGCGGTGACGGTCGCGCCGGGCCGCAGTTTCCTGATATCGGCATTCTCGACGGCCGCCGTGACGGTGACGTAGGGGTTGCCGTCGGCGGCCTCCTGGACGCTGCCGGAAATCTGCGTCACCGTCGCCTGATACGCGACGCCCGGCTCGTCGCGAATCGTGAACGTGACTTTCAGGTCCTTGAGGCCGCGGCGGTTTGCCTCCAGCAGATGGCCGGCGTCGCGCTGCGAGAGTCGGAGTTCCAGTTCCCAGGGGCCGTCGGTCTTCGCGACCTGCATCAGCACTTCGCCGCGGTTGACGGGGAGCGATTCGAGCCGGCGGGCGACGTCCCAGGTGACGATGCGGCCGGCAATCGGGCTGCGAACAGTCAGCGCATTCCGCTCGGCCTGCATCGTGGCGTGTTGCCGCTTCAGCGAGTCGAGCTTCTCCTTCAGCTCCTGCTCCTGGGCCGAGAGCGACCGGCGGCCGTCGGGCTGGTTGTCTTCGGCAGACCGCGGTTTGTTCCGCCGGGCGGCTTCGATCGCCAGCAACTGCGACTGCACGGTCTGCATTTCGCCAAAGACGCTCTGCAGCCGCAGTTCCAGCGTGCGGTTCTCCAGCACGGCCAGCATCGCGTCGCGTTCGACGAACGGCTGCTCCCCCGCGGGCAGCTTCGCCAGCCGCACGGTGCCGTCGGCGGGGGCGAAGACGTCCCGCCGTTCGGCCGGCAGCGTCTGCCCGCGGGCGGCGACGTCGAAGTCGGCCGGGATGAAGCACAGCAACGCCGTCGCGACCGCCAGCACGCCCGCGGCGGCGAGCCACTTTGCCCGGCGGTTGCCGCGGCGCCACGAGGTTCGCGTCAGCCCGAGCAGCCCGGTCCCCTCGTGCAGCAGCGAGTTCTGCAGGGCGAGCGCGCTCTGGCCGCAGACGGCCCCGATGCGGGCGGTGATCTGGTCGTCGATTTCGGAATCGAACTTCTCGGCGATGAGCGCCCCGATCGTCGGGCCGGGCTGTTCCCGTTCCGTCACCTTGCGCGGCGGGCGGCCCGCGGCGTGCAGCGGAACGACCGCCAGCACCCGCGCCGGAGATTCCTCGAGATAGCGGTGCAACGGCTGCTCGATCTGCGGGGCGAGGTCGTCGGACGGGCCGTCCATCCAGAACGGCTCGTCGGTTTTCAGGATCGCGTCGCTGAGCGCTTCGGCCGCGCGGACAGTGTTGGAACGATGGTTCGGCGTGTCGACCCCGCTGACCGCCAGCAACCGCGACCGGCCGCCGGCGTATTCCAGTAGCGTCACGCGGTCGCAGCCGATGAGCGTTCGCGCCTCGTTGACGATCGTGAACGCCGTCCGCCGGCGGTCCAGATCGGAATGCACGCGGCGGGTGAACTGCTCGAACCGGCCCCAGAGGTCGGCCCGCTCCCGCAGCTCGGCCAGTTCTCGACGGCGGTAGAACTCGGCGGCCAGCTCGCAGACGTCTTCCAGCGCGTGCAGGTAGCCGGCCCGCGCCGGCGGCGGCGAGTCGGCCCGCTGAAAGACCTCGACCACGATGGCCGGTTCGTTCTCGATCGACAGCACCGGGCACAGAATCAGCAGCGTTCTCGTGCGGTTGGCGCAGAAACCCGGTGTCTCCAAGATACCGGGCTTCTGCCCGTTGTCGCCGGCGTCGGGAGCGACGAGCCGCGACCGCCCCGTTTCGAAGACGGCCTCGGCCAGCCGCTGCCGGTCGAACCGCGCCGAGTCGAGCGGGTGCCGTGAGTCGTCCACGGGGAGCCGTTCCAGTTCAGCGGCGATTTCCCCGAATTCGTCGCGGACCCAGACGGCCCCTCCCAGGGCGGCCAGCAGTGAAATCAGGCGGTCCAGCAGCTCGGTTTCGAAGCCGCGGCGATCGAGCGGTTGCCGCGCCAACTCGGCAATCTGCGCCAACATCGTCTCGGCGTCGCGGGCAGGCGACGCGCTCGCGGCCGGCGCGGCAGACGGCGTTGTGATCGATGGGACCGACATATCGGGAAGTATATTCCGGCCCGTGAAAGAGTGTTACCCCGGTTTGAGGAAAGGAATGCGCTGGGAACGCTGATCCCCGCTGATCGAACGCTGATGGGGTCTGTGACGACGCGACACGAGGTAGTGGGCGTGGCAATTTTCATTGGCACTGCGCGTTCGGGGTCGGGTGTGGAAAATTCAAAATTGCGGAGTGTGTTTTCCCCTTGGGGTCGAGTTCCGTCGCAATTTTGAATTTTCCACACCCGACCCCATTGCCAGCGGAATTTGCCGCACCCGAGGCAGTCTGATCGTCCCGATGTATCGCCAGCCCGTCGTTGGTGAAGTAGAATCCAAATTGGGCAACGTCCGGAGGCCAGACGGGTTTCCATTTCCATCCGCCGGGAGTGCGATGCGATGACGAAGAAGAAAGAGCAGAAGAAGAAAGAGCGGGAACGGCGCGTCGCGAAAAAGAAGCTCGCCGACGCCGAGAAGAGGGCGCAGCAGCAGGCCGCGACCGACACGGAGAAGAAGCTCCCGCGGGCGAAGAAGATCATGACGGGCGGGGCGCTCCCGAAGACCACGTACGTTCCCAGCAACAGAAAAAGCCCGTTCACGCACCGCCGCAGCGGAGGGTAAATGACGAATGGCGAAATTCGAATGACGAAGCAATTCCGAATGACGAATGACGAAGCCTTGAGCCCGTTTCGTCATTCGGACTTCGTCATTGATTCGTCATTCGTCATTCGACATTCGACATTGATGGGCGGTAAACATGCCCGTTTCGTCTGACGTTCGCCCGCGTTGGGTCGTGTGGGCCTCGATCGCCTGGCTGATCGGGTTCCTGCTGCTCTTCTACAGCTTTACGCTCCCCAACAGCCAGCCGCAGCTCTCGCGGGTCGACGTGTGGCTGCTGCTGATCGACCCGCCGCAATCGGCCGACGCCGCGAAGCACTCCGGCTGGCGGTATCTGCCGCAGCGGTTCGACGTGATGGCCGTGGCGGCGTTCATCGTGTGCGGGGCGTGGGTGGTCGGCCGGTTGCTGATGCGGGCGCTGCGGGTCGACGCCCGCCTCACGCATCTCGAGCGGTGCGTGTTCTCGACGGGACTGGGCTTGGCCGCGGTTTCGCTGCTCACGCTGGGTTGCGGCCTGGCGGGCTTCCTCGATCGCCGGCTGCTGGGCGGATTGCTCGTCGCCGCCCTGGTGGGAGAAGCGGTCATCCGAGGGGTCGGGTGTGGAAAATTCAAAATTGCGGGAGGGCCGCGTACGCCAAATGAAAGCTCCGGTCGCCGCAATTTTGAATTTTCCACACCCGACCCCGGCGAGCGCGGCGGGTTGAAGTGGGTTTGCCTGTTGATTGCCGTCCCGTTTCTGCTGGCCATCGGGCTGGGGGCGATGCTGCCCTCGTTCGATTTCGACGTGAAGGAATATCACCTGCAGGGACCGAAGGAATACTTTCAGAACGGCCGCGTCGGGTTTCTGCCGCACAACGTCTACACGAGCTTTCCGTTCCTCACCGAGATGCTCAGCCTGCTGGGGATGGTGCTGCGGGATGACTGGTCGCGGGGGGCGCTGGCGGGCAAGGCCGTGCTGGCGAGCTTCGCGCCGCTGACGGCGCTGGGGCTGTACGCCGCGGGGCGACGATGGTTCAGCGGGACCGCGGGATGCCTCGCCGCGCTGATTTACCTGACGACGCCGTGGACGTACCGCATTTCGATCATCGCCTACGCGGAGGGGGGGCTGTCGTTCTACCTGTTCGCCGCGTTGTTCGCGGTAATGCTGGGGATTCAGGCCAGCGTAGGACGGCCTTCCAAGGCCGTCGCGTCGACCGGCAAAGACGATGACGGCCTTGGAAGGCCGTCCTACGTTGGAGACGACGGCCTTGGAAGGCCGTCCTACGTTTTTCTGCTGGCGGGGCTGTTCGCCGGCAGCGCGATGGCGTGCAAGTATCCGGGGGTCGTGCAGGTGGTGGTGCCGCTCGGCGCGGCGGCCGTCGGCTTTCCGTGGTTCATGCGGAAGGAATCGAAGCCTGACGCGCAAGCGAAGGAACGCGCGTCGCACCCTTCGCTTGCGCGTCAGGCTTCAATTCCATCCAATCCGTCCGGCGGAAGGTGGTGGAAGCGCTGCCTGCGGTACGGCGGCGCGTTCGCGCTGGGGACGGCGATTACGGTCGGACCGTGGCTGCTGAAGAACACCGTCGAGACCGGCAACCCCGTGTATCCGTTGCTGTGGTCGGTGTTCGACGGCCGCGACTGGGACGCGGAGCTCAACGCGAAATGGCGGGCTGCCCACAGCCCCGACGATTACGCGCTCTCCGACGTGGGCGTGAAGCTCGTCGACGTCGTCGCGCAGAGCGACTGGCAGAGTCCGCTGCTGTTCGCATTCGCGCCGCTGGCTTTGCTCGTAGGACGGATTGCCAATCCGTCCGACGTGAAAGGACGGATTGGAAATCCGTCCTACGGTCGCACGGCGATCTGGCTGTGGTGTTACGTGGCCTTTCTTTTCGCCGCGTGGTGGTTGCTGACCCACCGTATCGACCGTTTCTGGGTGCCGATGATTCCCGTCGTCGCGTTGCTCGCCGGGGCCGGGGCGTCGTGGTGCGCCGAGCGGGCGTGGGCGATCGCCGCGGCTGTGTGCATTCTCGTGGCGCTGGTCTACAACTTGAAGTTCATCACGACTCCGCTGTGCGGCTACAACGAATACCTCATCGATTACAAAGCGGCCGCGCGACAAGTCGAAGAGTTCGAGCCGGGGATTTCCTTCCTCAACCGGCATCTGCCGCAGAATGCGAAGGTCCTCTGCGTCGGCGAAGCGGCGTTGTTCAACGCGCGGCGGCCGGTGATCTACAACACGGTCTTCGACCGGTCGATCTTCGAGGAGTGGTGCGGCCGCCCCGTCGCCGGCAAACCGCCCGCAGACCGGCCGCTGCGGCCGGCGGCGGAAATCCGCGAGCGGCTGAAAGCAGCCGGCGTGACCCACGTCTACGTCAACTGGCAGGAAGTGCTCCGCTACCGCCGCACCTACGGCTACACGAAGTTCGTCACGCCGCAACGGTTTGCGGAGTTGGTGCGGACCGGCGTTCTGGGTCCGCCGCTGACCGACGACGAGCACCGGGCATACATCCGCTGGGACGCTCTCTCGCTGGAAGACCGCCGCGAAGTGGAACGCTGGGGGCCGGCCCTTCGGAAAACTCGCGCGTTCAAGCGATTCGAGGTGTTTCCCGTGCGGAGCGATTGAGACGGACGGTCCGGTGCATGTCGTGCGAAATGAATTTCGCACGACAGTCTTTCAACCTCTCAAACGTCGGCCGGGAACTCGTTCCGCAGCAGTTCGCGATTGGTCGAGCGGTGGCCGCTACGACCCGGTTCGATGACAACCGTGTCGTCGGGGGAAACGACCGCCGGGCAGTCGCGCCCCGGAAGGCGGCCCAGCTCGATCTGGCAGCTCGATTCGAGGTCGAGCACGTGTTCGGGTTCGTAGGGAGAGTTCATGGCGTCCCTCCTTCCCTGCGGCGGTGTCGAGCACACCTTCATGGTAATCAATTTTTCGGCGATTGACAGCAGAATCCGGCGGAAGGGGGAAGGAAGGGGCGTGGCAATTTTCATTGGCACGGCGCGTTCGGGGTCGGGTGTGGAAAACTCAAAATTGCGGAGTGTG